>Ga0105104_10000949_pt1 | contig 22564 bp, 18 predicted proteins | sample PPLLaktember2015_3_FD_87034 | JGI IMG/M metagenome (GOLD analysis project Ga0105104, IMG submission 87034) | Freshwater sediment microbial communities from Prairie Pothole Lake near Jamestown, North Dakota, USA - PPLs Lake P7 Core (6) Depth... | ecosystem: Environmental > Aquatic > Freshwater >... | reverse complement strand
TCCTTTGCGCCAACTATTCGAGAAAGCTCTAAGGCGCGGCGTGTTACCTTCGCAGACAGGCTGTTATCAGTCATTTTACTCGTTCCCAAAATATCGTATTACCCGCATACTTTTGAACAAGATGTTGAACAATCCAATATATTTTAAATTCAAAATATATTTTATAATGCTTTGTTTAAGAACCTTACGAGCGGCGTAAGCTCTTCACAAATACTCGCGGTCTCTTTGACGAAAGATGTTTCATAACATTTGGATTCGGGCTGAGAGACTCCGACAAAGAATTGTTTGTACTTCAGCCAATCCGCCATCGGGTGGTTCTCTTCATAACCCTTGGGAATACGCTGCAGTTTTTTCCATTCAAACGGTGCAAAGCGTTTTTTGAATTTTCGATTTTCAACAATCGAAAGAAATTCTTTTCCCCGCTCTGCAATTGCTTTTCTGATTTTCTTAAGTTGATCTCCATCCGGAATATAAATACCGCCGCCGACATATAATTCCCCCGGAGCTATTTCGATATAATATCCGGACCCAATAAATCCTTTCGGTTTGCCGCGCAAAACAAAGTGTGCGGCGATATGAGTTTTATATGGAGTCTTGTCCGGACTAAACCGTACATCTCGGTATATTCTGAAAATAGATCGATTGGGATTAAGATCGAATTCCGGCGCAAAACGTACAAAGTGTGTTTGTAATGCTGCAATAAATGATTGCATCGGTAATTTTACGTAACTCTTAAATTCCTCTTTATGTTTTTCGAACCACTCTCTTTTGTTATTTTGCTTTAGTCGTTTAAAAAATTTTATACCTTCTTTAGGAAATCCTTCGAAAGGAGGAAAAAGATCAAAATCCATCATCGGCATTTGAGACATGTTTTTTTCTCCTGCACAATTCGATACTCTTGACCGTCAATTGCTGCACGAACAAAACCATTTGCTCGTTTTAATCTCGCCTTTGCTTCATTTAATGAAACATTTGCTTTAATCATAACTAGTGACGTCTTCACATGGAAATCCGATTTTTTTAAATAGTCCTCGGCCTCGTCATAAGAGATCCCCGTAACAGTCATGACAATTTTCTTTGCCCGTTCACGGAGTTTTAAATTTGTCGTTCGAAGATCAATCATCATATTTTCATATACTTTTCCGAGCCGAATCATTGCTGCAGTCGTAATCATATTTAAAACAAGTTTCTGCGCTGTTCCTGATTTCATTCTTGTAGAGCCCATAATAATTTCCGGTCCAACTTCCGGACAAATGGCAACATCGATTGCAGAAAAAAGATCTACAAATTCCGGAAGTTCAAATTTAGACCGGGGATTGGTAGTTAAATATATTGTATGTGCTCCAAGCCGCTTTGCTCTTTTTACGGCTCCAACCACATACGGCGTTCGAAGACTCGCGGCAATTCCGCACACAACATCATCACTCCCAACTTTTTTCTTGTCAATATCACGCGCCCCTTTTTCCTCTTTGTCTTCAGCGCCCTCCTGAGAAGAGAACATAGCCTTTTCTCCGCCTGCAATAATACCTTGTACCATTTTAGGATTCGTACCATATGTCGGCGGACATTCTGCTGCATCAAGTACGCCAAGTCTGCCGCTTGTACCGGCACCAACATATATAAGTCTTCCATTTTTTCTAAACGCAAGAATTACAAGTTCGACTGCCTTTGCTATATATGGTATCTGTCCTTCGATCGCCTGAGCGACCTTTTTGTCTTCGCTGTTAATAAGATGAAGAATTTCATCGACAGATTTCGCATCTATATCCATACTTTCAGAATTTCTCTGCTCGGTCATCAAATTCTGCAATTGATCAAATAATGCTTTTGACTTGGACAACTTCTTTTCTTTCTGTTTTGTCAGCAATTCTAATTAGAAATGTACTGCTAATATTTTTTTATCTGAAGCACCAAAATGCTCTGTACCGGAAAAAATAAGGTCGATTGATTGTATGCTAAAATGCTGATATTTTCGTTTTGCGGCTTCGATTTCTTTTGACAAGTCACCACCCTTAAACGCTAATAACACTGGAGGTTTCGGATCTATAAGACCGTTTGCTCGAATTGTTGTTAATGAACTATTTGAATTTGTTCTTTTGAGAAAAGCTTTAGACCAATAAATGAGATCTTTTAATGATGCAACTGCTCTGGCGATAGTAAAATCAAACTTGCCGGATTGCTCTGGCTGCGATCCCAATTCTTCTGCTCTCCCCCATAATGCATGTATGTTATTCAGTTTTAAATCAGTTATCATTTGCGAAACGGCTTTTATTTTCTTACCTGTTGAATCGATGCAAAGCATGGATAAGTCCGGCCGAACGATTTTCATCGGAATGCCAGGTAATCCGCCGCCTGTCCCTATATCAACAATAGAGCTATTTTGCTTTATATCTATTTTAAAGAGAGGAGATATGCTGTGCAAAATGTGATAAGTCCAGACATTTTCTTCATCTTTTCGCGATATGATGTTAATTTTCTTATTCCATTCCAACAATAATACTGCATAATAATCTAATTGATCAATTTGGTCTTCTGTCGGTGCAAGTCCATTTCTTAAACAAATCTCGCGAAACCATATTTTCTTTTCGGAATTCATTATTCAGTGTTCCATTTGAGAATGTCCTGTTTCACGTGGAACTGCAGATTTCTAATTTCTTAAATATACCATTAGCACAGAAATATCGGCAGGAGTAACACCGTTAATTCTTGATGCTTGACCAATAGATACCGGCTGGATTTTCGATAGCTTCTCTCGCCCTTCTGTTGATAACGATTTAATATTCTTATAGTTAATATCATTCGGTATATGAAGCATCTCGAATCGTTTACACTTTTCTACTTCTTCTTTTTGCCTTTTAATATATCCTTCATATTTCAATTCAATTTCGATTTGTTCTATCACCTCCGCAAATAATTGACCGTCGCAAGAAGAGCGAAGATTTAAAAAGTAAGCGGCAGATGATATGGTTTCCGTTTGGATTAACTGCAATAGTTTGATATTAGGCCGCTTGAGTAGTTTTGCCATCTTTTCATTTTCTAATATGGATTCTTCTCCGATTTTTTCAAAGAACGGTTTGGCATCTTTCGGGGTAATTGAAAGTCGATTAGCAAAATTTATTCCTTCTTGAATTAATTTCTCTTTCTTCCGAAGACGTTTTATTACATCTTCTGAAATCAATCCTAAACGATATCCGGTTTCCATCAACCGTCTGTCCGCATTGTCTTGCCTGAGGATCAGACGATGTTCTGCTCGTGATGTAAACATACGATATGGCTCTTCGATCTCTCTATCGACCAGATCGTCAATTAAAACACCGATATACGCTTCAGATCTTTGAGGAATGAGAGGTTCTTCACCCTTAATATACTGAATAGCATTGATACCTGCCAAAAGCCCCTGGGCGGCTGCTTCTTCATACCCGGATGTACCGTTCACTTGCCCCGCGAAGAAAAGTCCATCAACAAGTTTCGATTCTAGTGACGGTTTCAATTGATGCGGGGGAAAATAATCATATTCAACTGCATATCCTGGCCGCAGCATGTTAACCTTTTCCAGCCCCTGAATAGTACGTAATCCCTCAAGTTGTATATCCTCAGGCAGGCTGGTCGAATATCCGTTCACATATACAATATTTGTGTCATAACCTTCAGGTTCAAGAAAAATATGATGTCGTTCCTTGTCTGCAAACCGACTTATTTTGTCCTCAATTGATGGACAATATCGAGGACCTACTCCTTTAATCCTTCCAGTGAATAGAGGCGACCTATCAAATCCTTTTCTCAAAATTTTATGTGTCTCGTTGTTTGAATAGGTCAAGTACATCGATATCAATTTATTCGATATTTTAGAATTTTGGTAAGAAAATGGTCTTGGATTTTGTTCGCTGGGTTGTTCTTCCGTTCTAGAAAAGTCAATTGTATTTTTATCGATCCTTGGCGGTGTTCCGGTTTTAAGTCTGCCGCTAACAAATCCAAATTTTTTCAAGCAGTCCGTTAGTCCCTTGGACGACGGTTCTTTATATCTGCCTCCCGTCGTAGTTTTGGTCCCGGTGTGCATTAATCCGTTTAAAAAAGTGCCTGAACAAAGAATAAATACTTTGCATGAAAATTCCTTTCCATCCTGCAGAACTACTCCTATTATTCTGTGCTGATGACCTTTCTTTGAATTTTCATTAATAACGACATCCTTTACTATTCCTTCCTGGATTTCTATTCCTTGTTGATTTTCTATCCTCTTCCTTGCTTCTCGAGAATACCATTCACGATCGCTTTGGCACCGCGGAGACCAGACAGCCGGTCCTTTAGATAAATTAAGCATTCGGAATTGTATTCCTGTCTCATCTGCAATTTTTGCCATTTCTCCGCCAAGAGCATCAATCTCTCTAACAAGATGGCCTTTAGCAGATCCGCCGATTGCCGGATTGCAGGACATCCTCCCGATTGCTTCTTTATCCATAGTAACCATCAGCACGCGATAACCCATTCTTGCCGCCGCCAGGCTTGCCTCGATCCCGGCATGACCCGCGCCGCCAATAATAACGTCAAATTCGTTTTTTACCGGCTTAAACAATGCCAAATCTCCATTTTCGTTTCACGTGAAACAAGAGTCTATTTACCTATGCAGAATTTTGAAAAAATGTCGTTAAGTATATCCTCAGTCGTTACAAGTCCAATGATTTCCCCTATTGCATCTATTGCTCTCCGAAGATCAAGTGCAATGAACTCTTCGCTTTCCTTTAATTTTAACGATTCTAATGAAGCACTCAATCCTTCTTTTGCTCTAAGCAGGGCAGCATAGTGTCTTTCGTTGGTAATTGTAATAGATTCTCTGTTGTCTTTTCTTGACTTATCAACGACATACTTTTCAAGCTCGCTTTTTAAAGATTCAATGCCCTCATGACTGATTGCCGATGTCTCGACAATAACTCCGATTTTCATATCAGTCTTGTTTATTAACTTAGTTCCTTTAAGATCGATTTTATTGTTCGCAACAATCAAATATGTATTCCGGAGGTCTTGTTGAACATATTTTAAAAACTCTAATTCATCCTTTGATGATGGATTCATGCAATCGTGAATCAATACAATAATATCGGAGGTTTGTACTACTTTCCAGGTTTTTTTTACACCTTCCTGTTCAATAGAGTCGTCTGTTTGACGTAATCCAGCTGTATCTATAATTTTAAAAATTACTCCGGATAGCACAATATTTTCTTCTATAAAGTCGCGTGTAGTGCCGGGAATATTTGTTACAATAGCTCGTTCTTCTCGGAGCAGTGCGTTTAATAGGCTTGATTTACCCGCATTGGGTACGCCGACAAGTACCACCCGAACCCCTTCTCTCCACACTTTCCCATACTTGTAAGTGCCAAGTAATTTTTCGATCGTTTGTATTCCGGATTCAATCGACTCTTTAAACTTCTTTTTATCAACAAGTTCAATATCTTCCTCAATAAAATCCAATTCTAGCTCTAATAATCCGGCTGTTTTTACAAGCTGATCTCTTATATGTCGAATCTCTTTTGAGAGCGTTCCTTCCAATTGATCCAGCGATATCTTATATGCTTTATCTGATTGCGCTTTGATAATATCGGCAACTGCTTCCGCTTGTGATAGATCCATTTTACCGTTTAGAAACGCGCGTTGTGTGAATTCTCCGGGTTTCGCCGGTCTAATTCCTGTTTCTATGAGACATTCGAGAACACGGCGTGTGACATGTATGCCTCCATGGCAGCTCACTTCAACGACATTTTCTCCTGTGTATGACATTGGAGCAAGAAATATGGTACATACGACGTCATCTATATGATTGCCTTTTGCATCGACAAGATGACCAAAGTGTGCAGTTTGGCTTCCAGCATGGGCAATATCGTGCTTGCCTTTAAAACGGCTGGCCACGTATTTACATGCTGATTCTCCGCTGACACGAATAACTGAAATAGCTCCTTCACCTATTGGCGTCGAAATTGCGGCAATTGTATCTTTCAACCGTCCGATCATTTTTCCTGCATCTCCGGATTAAATGTACGAAATGCTAATTCCTTCTACAATGTAATAAAAAACGCCTTTTCAACAACAAGGCGTTTCTTTCAACAGATTATTTTCCTATTTGTTTACTTTTTTAATCGAGGTAAATCTTTGGTGAATTTAAATATTCCACCATGTGCCTTTTTTTTAGGTTCGACTTTTCTCAAGGGTTCATTATCATGCTGCTTATTAATTAACATCTGCTGTCCAATGGAAAGCACATTGAATACTGCATAGTAAAGATTTAATCCTGATTGGAATCCGTTAAACAGCAGCGTCATCATTATCGGCATCATCCACACCATTGCTTTTTGCTGCGGATTTGTCGTCGTCATTTTTGTCTGAATGAACATCGTAATACCCATGATCAATGCAATACCGCTGACATCTTGAATTCCGATCATAGGTAATTTGACCGGTAAACGGTAAATAACATCAGGAATTGAAAGATCTGTAATCCATCCGACAAAATTCGCCTGCCGTAATTCTATTGCACCTCGAAATACCGAATAAAGTGCATACATAATCGGCATTTGTAATAGAAGAGGCAAACAGCCGCCGGCCGGATTTACACCGTATTCTTTATAAAGACTCATAATAGACTGATTCATTTTTTGCGGATCATCTTTATACTTCTCACGTAATTCATCCATTAAAGGTTGAAGCTTTTGCATCCTTTTCATGGATTTCATTTGACTCTTAGACAACGGATGCAGCGCTATTTTTATGAGAATTGAAAAGACGATTATAACCAAACCCCAATTTGGTATTACATAATGAATTGCAGTAAAAATCGGGAGCATTATATATTCGGATATCGGGCGTATCAGCCATGCCCATCCTAAACTCATTATTTTTTCCAGATCGGTGCCATACGATTTTAATTCGCTGTGTTGCAAAGGACCCAAGAATACTTTAAATGCACTTTTTTCACTCTGCTCGCCCCTATACGGCATCTTTAACGAAATTCCATATGTTTCCAGAACGCCTTCTTCCGGCATTGCATTTTTTGTTCCTTCTAAATATGCCCCTTCGCTAACTGCGCCGACAGGAATAATTGCAACAGCAAAATATTTATTCCGTGTTGCGACCCAATCTATCCTGCCTGAGATTTCTTTTTGCACTTTTTGATCAACTGCTGGTTCATCAATTTCCGTAAGTTCCTTTGCTGTATAAGCGTATGCTGTGGCAAAACTGGATTCATCAACGCTGTTCTGTTCTGCATAGCGAATTCCATGTTCCCAGGCCACTTCATATTGGAAATTTGATACTACTGAACCAAGATTTACTAATTGTATCTCTGTCTCGAATCCGTATTCGCCGTTTCGAAACTTCATCTTTTTCACAAGCTGTCCGCCGTTTGAAGCCGGAAGTGTAAATATTAATTCAAATTCAAAATTTTCTTCTAACTTCACTTGATTTCCGGCAGCAGCAACATCAAAATATAGATCTTTCGTATTGATCACGCGTCCGTCCGAGGTTCTGAGAAGGACGGTAAAATCCCCTTTATGCATATAGTCAATCAATTGTACGGGTTGACCATCCCATGTTTTGAACTTTTTGAGCTCCCACCTGCGAAGTGTTCCGCCCCTTGAAGAAATTTCAGCTAAGTAATCATCTGTTTCAATTGAAATTATTTTTTCAGTTCCGGTTGCCCTGCCTGAGAAGAATTTTCCATATGGATTGACCTGCTGTGTTTCTTTAGGTTCCCGAATCTTTGGCTGAACGACTTTAACGCTATCTTTTACTAATTCCTGTTTATCTGTGTTGTCCGCTTGCCTTGGTTTTGGCTGCGGAGAATTGAGCCACATCCAGGCAACCAGCACGATAAAGATTAATACAAAGCCTATAGTTGATTGACGGTCCATGTTGAATTTACCTTGATTATACTTGTCAAAAATTAAGGAACGGGATCGAATCCGCCCGATGTGCTAAATGGGTGACACTTAGAAATTCTCCGCAATGCAAGCCAGGATCCATATAAAACCCCATGTATATCAATTGCTTCAAGAGTGTATTCTGAGCATGATGGATAAAATCGGCAATGATTAAATGGGAGCAATGACGATATTGAACGTTGATATATTCTAATCAGGAATATAAATATGTATTTCATGCTTTAACCGATGGTTTAATCTTTAAAAATCATTGTAGAAAGCGTTGAAAATGCCTGAGTAATTGATGAGAATCGAATCATGGCCGGCGCCGGTTGTGCGTTTCCGTTATACATAAAAACAATTTCAACCAGCGTTTCGGAATTTATTTGTCTAATGAAATCCGCTTTTTTTTCAAAAAAGGCTTCTCTCATCAACCGCTTTATTCTGTTACGGTGAGCGCTTTTTCTTATTCTTTTTGTTATTGTATAACCAACATGCAGAGATGGTTTTCTTGATAGCGTTGTTATCACAAAAGCTTTAATAGGCTGCTTTTCATACCTCCTACCTCGAGTAATAACTTTCGTGAATGTTCCAAATCCTTTTAGGATTTCAATTGATGGCTGTAAAGGAGGCATGCGGCCCCTGATTTAAGGAAAATTCTTCCTTATCGCTCGTCGCTGACTGTGAGCTTCTTTCTGCCTGCTGCCCGCCGCCTATTAATTACTTTTCTCCCGTTTTTCTTCTCCATTCGCGCCCGAAATCCATGCGTGTTTTTTCGTTTTCGTTTGTGCGGCTGAAATGTTTGTTTCATGTGTATAAACTTTCTTTTTTACTAAAGTTTTCTTTTAAAACAGATTACAGATTGAATTAAATTTACAAAAATATTGACCTACAAACAAGAAAACTTCCATCAAGATTTTTTATATTTTATGAAAAAAATTAAATTTGTAAAAATTCCACTTGCATGCCGTCATCATTGGTGCTATTATTAAACCCACTCGTTATATCTTTCACTGCTGTGGATAACTTGTGGAATCCGGTTTTTAACTAATTACGAATACATTTGTTCTTATTGGTTATTCTTATTTTATTGTCAAAAAATTACAATTTTCGGCTTACTTCGCTTTGTTTGCATAATTGTGGATAAGTTGTTTTTATTGTAATTTTCCTTGTGCTTCATTGGAGTTTATAATGAATTTGCCTGTTCGGTCCGCTCAGTTTGTTAACGATCAAAATATTGCAAATCAGACATGGGAACAATGCTTAATAATTATTAAAGATCAGATTTCTACGTTGAGTTTTAAGACTTGGTTTCAACCTATTGTTCCTATTGGATTAAACGAAAAAGATTTAACTGTCCAGGTACCTAGCCAATTTTTTTACGATTGGCTTGAAGAGCATTATAATACTTTACTTCGCAATACAATCTCAGCTGTTATTGGTGAAACCGGCAGGCTTTTTTATGTCGTCACTGCCGAAGAAAACATGCCTGCCGCTCAAGATAATTCCGGTTTTGAAAATGTCCCCTCGACAACAGATATTGTACGTGCACAGCCGTTTACACCGCACGTTTCACTTAGAACAGAAAATCTCCAGTCTATCCGAAGTAATTTTAATCCTCGTTATACCTTCGATAACTTTATCAAAGGAGATTGCAATCAGCTTGCCAGGGCGGCGGCGTTGGCTGTTGCAAATAATCCGGGCGGCACTTCTTTTAATCCGCTTGTTTTATACGGCGGCACCGGACTTGGAAAAACGCATTTAATGCACGCGCTTGGAAATCATGCCGCAACAAACGGTAAAGCAAAAAGAGTAGCTTATCTTTCAAGTGAAAAATTTACAGTAGATTTTGTCGAAGCAATTCAAGAGGATAAAGTACAGGAATTTTCTTCTTTTTATAGAAGCATGGACTTGCTGGTCATTGATGACATTCAGTTTTTTTCAGGAAAAGAAAAAACACAAGATAATTTTTTTCATACCTTCAATGCATTATACCAGCATGGCAAACAAATTGTACTTTCTTCAGATGTTCCTCCTAAAGAATTACGAGGTTTGGATGAACGTTTGATTTCCCGTTTTCAATGCGGTCTTACAGCAGACATTCAACCTCCTGATTTAGAAACACGAATTGCAATACTTCAGAAAAAAAGCGAGGAAAACTCACTAGAGCTGCCGTCAGAGGTTGTGGATTTTATAGCTGCGAATGTTAAAAACAATATCCGCGAGTTAGAGGGGTGCCTTATAAGTCTTTTTGCAAGAGCATCGCTTGAAAATAGAGAAATCGGTATAGATCTGGCAAAAGATGTATTGCGAGTTATTGTGAACGATCTTCGTACCCCCCTGAGTATCGATCAAATTCAAAAGTTTGTGTGCAATTATTTTGATATCCCTGTCGATCTCCTCCGTGCTAAAACTCGCCGTCATGAAGTCGTAGTTGCCAGACAAACGGCTATGTTTCTCGCAAAAGATCTCACAAATTCTTCACTAAAAACCATCGGTCTTCATTTTGGCGGAAGAGATCACAGCACGGTAATTCATGCATGTCAAGCAGTTGAAGAATTTTTGAAGACAGATAGTGTTTATAAACAACACATTGAAAAAATACGCAGGAAAATAGAGCTAAATGAATAAGAAAAATTTTTCTGTTGAAAACTAAAAACAAGATGTTTATAAACCATGTAAAAAATGTATTATTTTTAATTTATTCATTTCTATTTACAATTATGTATATAATTCTCCGGTTTTAAACATTGTTTTAACATTTTTATTTTCTTTTTTTATATATAATTAAAGGGTATTTTTGAATTTTTGTGTCTTTTCCACGTAATTAACATCTATATAATAAATCATCTTTACCTTTAAAAACCATTTATTAGATAAGTTTATTGTGTATCTGCGAAAATTTTGGTATTTTTAATAAAATAAAAGAGAGACATTGAGATAAAGGAGTTATCTGAATGAAGTTTACCGTAGAAAGTAATGAACTCCAAAAGTCACTAATAAAAATTAGCGGCGTTGTTCCTTCAAAATCTACACTTCCTATACTCGAGAATATACTTTTCTCGCTTACAAATAACACACTTGTACTTGTTGCCACGGATATGGAGATATCGATGTCGGCAATTTTAGAGGTAAGGGGCAGCGAAGATGGCTCTATAGCGGTGCCGGCAAAGAGAGTTATGGATACTTTGAGAGCGTTACCGGATGCACAAATTGTTTTTCAGGCGGATATTTCAACTAATAAAATTAAAATGATAACGGAAAACGGTGAATATAATCTTATCGGTGAAAAAAGCCAGGACTATCCGGCAATTCCAGAATTCAAAGGCAGCAGCGAATATCAGTTTGACGGAGCATTAATAGATTCAATGATCTCAAAAACAGTATTTTCAGTAAGCACGGATGAATTACGCCCGGCAATGACAGGATTGCTTCTGCAAATAAAAGATGAAGAAATGCGCGCTGTTGCAACAGATGGACACCGGCTAGTACGTATTATTTATACAAAAATATCGCAGGCAAAGGCACAAAAAGATATTATAATTCCATCAAAAGCGCTTAATTTAGTGTCGAAAGCAAACGAAGGCGGTACAAACACAATTTCTTTCAGTACAACTCATATAAAATTCACTTTCAAAAACTTCACACTCACTTCCCGCCTTATTGAGGAAAATTATCCGAATTATGAAAGTGTAATACCGCTTGAAAATGACAAAAAACTTACCGTCGATAGAAACGTTTTACTATCTGCCGTAAAAAGAGTCTCTCTATACTCAAGCAATACAACACACCAAATACGTTTTTCAATGAAAAAAGACGAGCTTAAAATAATGGCCGAAGATATTGATTTTGGCGGTGAAGCAAAAGAAAGAGTTGTCTGTAATTATTCTGCGGACAACATGGAAATAGGTTTTAATGCAACATATCTTATTGATATTCTTTCGCATATTGATTCAGCAGAGATAATTTTTAATTTTTGCAGTTCAGTAAAAGCGGCAATAATTAAACCAACAACCTTGAAAGAGAATGAAGATGTTTTAATGCTTGTAATGCCGATGCGTCTTAATGTATGATTATGTACCATGAGTTGTTGGTTGTAGATAGAATAGCCCCATCCTTAAAAGGATTTGGGGCTATCGTGTTGTAAATAAGGCAATATAGACTTGAATCTGCAGCACATCGCAATTGAAAATTTTAGAAATCATAGCTCGACCTCAATCGATTGCTCACCCGGAGTAAATCTTTTTTTGGGAAACAACGGAGAAGGAAAAACAAACATACTTGAAGGTATATCATATTTTTGTCTCGCAAAAAGTTTTTACGAAACAAGTGATTTAATAGTTACAAAAATAGGTGAATCTGGTTTTTCTGCAAAAGGAACTATTCTTTCTGACGGCGGAGTAGGGTATGAGATAAAAATAAGTTTTGATCGAATTTCAAATCAAAAAACTATTACGGTAAACAATTCGAAAATAGATAAAGCATCAATACTTATAGGTTGGTTTCCAGCGGTAATACTTTCGCCAGAGCAAAGCGCTATAACATTCGGGTCTCCAACAGACAGGCGAAAGTTCATAGATTTTGTTCTTTGTCAATCGTCTAGGAAATACTTAGAAAATCTGATAGATTACAGGCGGGTTTTGAAGCAAAGGAATAAAATTTTAGTTGATATGCAAACATTACGCAGCAACAATAAAGATGCAATTGAGCCATGGAATGAGAATCTCGTAAAAATAGGTTCGATCATTATTAAAAAAAGAAAAGAATTTATTGAAGATTTTCATGAGACCATAGTTGATGCATATACAAAAATTTCTGGTCTTTACGAACAACCGAGGATTATTTATTCACCATCGGTTGAATCGGCAGAAAACAAGGAGGAAATCGTTGAAGAATTGTTTTTAAAAGCGTTGAATAGTCAGTACTTAGAAGAGCAGCGCCTTGGATATACAATCGTTGGACCCCACAGGGATGAGTTTATATTCAGAATAAACGATCTCGATGTTAAAAATTTTGCATCACAGGGGCAGCACAAAACGTTTCTAGTGGCGCTAAAATTAGCTGAATTTTTCTATCTTAAGAGCCAATGTAATGAAACCCCGGTTTTATTGCTTGACGATGTATTGAGCGAATTGGATAAAAACAGATGTAATAAATTAATAGAAGCAGCAGCCGGTACCGGGCAGGTTTTTATTACTTCAACAAACGATCATGCGCTGGATGGTTTATCCGATGTTACATCCAACCTGCGGAAATTCTATGTAAAAGAAGGAAGAATAGAACGTTTTGAAGACACAGCAAAAATCAATTAAACCTATCGATATTGCTCTCGATGAATTGGTAAATAATTTAGGAATAAAAAGCAAATTAAAAGAATTGGATGCAATTATCAATTGGGATACGGTAGTTGGAAAGCAAATATCACAAATGACGACGGCAACGAGCATAATAAAAGGCGTATTGTTCGTTCATGTCAGCACAAGTACGTGGCGCAATGAACTTACCTTGAGAAAAAAAGAGATTATAAATAAACTTAACGACTCTATTGGAACTGGAATTGTAAAAGATATAAAGTTTCACTGAATAAAAGAACTTTCTATGGAATTAAAGTGAAAGAAGATAGAACAAAACAAACAATCATAAAAAATGGTAATTCCGGAAATTATACTGCCGACGATATTACCGTTCTTAAAGGACTGGAAGCTGTCCGTCGCCGTCCGGCCATGTATATCGGCGATGTTAGTGCACGCGGACTTCATCATCTCGTATATGAAGTAGTTGATAACTCCATTGACGAGGCACTGGCAGGTTATTGTAAGAATATATATGTGAACATCAATAATGATGGATCCGTTACCGTAGAAGACGACGGGCGCGGCATTCCAACGGATTTTCATGCAGGTGAAAAAAGGTCTGCACTTGAAGTCGTTATGACAGTCCTGCATGCCGGAGGTAAGTTCGATAAGAATTCTTACAAAGTCTCGGGCGGTCTTCATGGCGTAGGAGTCTCGGTAGTGAACGCTCTAAGCGAACAAATGGAGGTAGAGGTAAAACGCGAAGGCAAGGTTTACTATCAGAAATATAAAAAGGGAGATCCGGTTGCCGCAGTAAAAGTTATCGGGAAGGCTGAAAGCGGAAAAACAGGAACCAAAACGACATTCATTCCTGATGGAACAATATTTAAAAACAGAATATTTAAATTTGAAACAATAGCTGAACGATTAAGAGAGCTGGCATTCTTAAATTCCGACGTGACGTTGAATATAAAGGATGAACGTAAAAACTTGAAGCAGGAGGAAACATTTCACTTCAAGGGCGGGATAATGGAATTTGTAAAATACATCGATTCAACGCGTCCATCTATAATGAAAAAAATAATGTATGCAAAAGGAGAAGCAAAAGACGAAAACAATAGAACGGTAGAAGTTGAGGTAGCGTTACAGTACAACGATCAATATAATGAAAACATTTTCAGCTACGTAAATAATATTAATACTCATGAAGGCGGAACGCATCTCGTTGGATTCCGTACCGCACTGACCCGCACATTAAACAACTATGCATCAAAGAACGGGATAGTGAAAGAAGGCGGAGTACAATTAACAGGAGATGATTTTCGTGAAGGCTTGACCACGGTAATTAGCGTAAAAGTACCGGAGCCGCAATTTGAGGGTCAAACAAAAACAAAACTTGGAAACAGTGAAGTAAAAAGTATTGTGGAATCGATTTTCGGACCTCAATTGGCCGATTGGCTTGAAGAAAATTCTCCAGATGCAAAACGTGTAATAGATAAATGTCTGCGCGCTGCAGAAGCACGGGAAGCTGCACGGAAAGCACGGGATCTTACAAGACGGAAAAATGCATTTGATGGAGGCGGATTACCAGGTAAACTGGCTGATTGTTCTATTAACGATCCGGAACATTGCGAGATCTATATTGTCGAAGGCGACTCAGCAGGAGGCAGCGCAAAGCAAGGAAGGGATCGGCGTTTTCAGGCAATTCTTCCGCTTAAGGGAAAAATATTAAATGTAGAAAAGGCCAGAATCCATAAAATTCTGGAAAACGACGAAATTAGGGCGATTTTCACCGTTATTGGTGCAGGAATGGGTGAAACGTTTGATGCCAGCAAGATACGTTATGGTAAGATCATTATTATGTGCGATGCCGATGTCGACGGTTCACATATCCGCACATTACTTTTGACGTTATTTTTCAGGTATATGAAAGAAATTATCGAGCTAGGCCATCTTTATATTGCGCAACCGCCGCTTTATAAACTTAAAAAAGGCAAACAAGAATTTTATGCGTACGAAGATGAAGAACGCGACGAAATTATTAAGCGATTAAAAAGTGAAAAGAAAAATAAAATAGAAAAAGAGGAAAAGGAAGTAAACGAAGACCAGACAGCTCTCACAGAGGAAGGTGCAATAATAAAAGAAGGCGGCATTGTGATCTCGCGGTTTAAGGGTCTTGGCGAGATGAATCCAGAACAATTATGGTCTACAACAATGAATCCCGAAACGAGGACGGTTTTACAGGTGACGATTGAAAACGCAGCAGATGCAGACCGCACGTTTTCTATTCTCATGGGCGACGAAGTGGAACCGAGGCGCAACTTTATAGAAAAGAATGCAAAATACGTGAGAAATCTGGATGTTTGATAAAATTCGTATAGTCGTTATTAATTTTCAAACGCCTGATCTTTTAAAGACAGCCATAGACTCGTTCCTGAAATTTTATCTGAACGCACAAATAACGATAATCGACAACGGATCGAAGGATAGTTCAAGAGAAGTTATTGAAAATATGCGGAAAAGTTTACCGGATAATATTGAAACACAATTGCTGGACAAAAACATTTATCATGGTCCGGCGATGAATTATGCATTGAATACGTTGAAAGAGGAATATGTTTTTTTTCTTGATTCGGATACGGAAACAAAACGGGGTGGATTTCTCGAACCAATGCTGGCGGAACTTGAATCATCAAAAACCACTTATGGAATTGGACGGCAAATTAAGGTTAACAAGCGGGGATTTCTTTCTGAAACAGGAACTACTATACTTACGCCGGCATATATAATGCTGCGCCGATGTTTGTATTCATGTTTTCCCCCATTTGAACATCATGGACAACCAGTGATGAAAAATTTTATAGTTGCACAGCAAAAGGGATATAAATTAGAAGCGTTTCCTATAGAAGATTTTATTGATCATCGGTGGCGTGGGACGGCATCGCGATTTGGTTATGGATTGGGATGGGGCGGAAAAAAAGATTATTTATTAAATAAACTAGGATTTTAATTTCAAACGACGAAGCACAAAAAAAGATAATCCATGGCAACAGTAAATGAAAAAATAGTACCTGTAGACATTGAAGATGAAATGAAAGGATCGTACATCGATTACTCGATGTCGGTCATAGTATCGCGTGCATTACCCGACGTACGCGACGGCCTCAAGCCTGTGCATAGACGTGTATTATTTGGCATGCAGGGACTCGGCAACACAAGCAATAAAGCATACAAGAAAAGCGCACGCATAGTCGGTGAAGTACTTGGCAAGTACCACCCGCACGGTGATACAGCCGTATATGACACAATGGTCCGTATGGCTCAAGACTTTTCCATGAGATACATGCTTGTAGATGGTCAGGGGAACTTCGGATCGGTTGATGGTGATTCGGCTGCTGCAATGCGTTATACGGAAGCACGTCTTACGAGAATTGCAGAAGAGATGTTGAAGGATCTGGAAAAGAATACGGTTGATTTTACCCCGAATTTTGATGACACATTAAAAGAACCAACGGTTTTACCATCCCTCATACCGAATCTGCTTTGCAACGGCGCCAGTGGAATTGCGGTCGGCATGGCAACAAATATACCGCCTCACAATCTTCGTGAGGTCGTCGACGGCTGCATTTCCTATATAAAAGATCCGGCTATCAGCAATGAAAAACTGATGAAAAATATCCTTGCACCGGACTTTCCGACAGGAGGCATCATTTATGGATATGGAGGCGTAAAAGAAGCTTATACGTCAGGACGCGGCAAAATCATAGTACGTGCAAGGGCGAACATTGAGACCGGGAAGGGTGATAGGCAGCGAATTATTGTTACAGAACTGCCTTATCAAGTCAATAAAGCATCGTTGATTGAAAAGATTGCCGAACTTGTTACCGATAAAAAGTTGGAAGATATTTCAGATATACGAGATGAATCAGACCGCGATGGATTACGTGTTGTTATTGAACTCAAACGTGAAGCAAACGCCGAAGTAGTGCTCAACAATCTTTATAAGCATACACAGATGCAGACGACATTCGGTGTAAATCTCCTGGCATTGGTTGATGGCCGTCCTCAGGTACTGAAATTGCGGGAGTTTATTCAGCATTTTATCGAACATCGCAATGATGTTATCGTACGAAGGACAAAGTTCGATCTGGATGAAGCTGAGAAACGCGCACACATTCTTGAAGGTTATATCATTGCACTCGATAATATTGATGCAGTGATTGCACTCATCAAAAAATCGCCAGATGTGGAAACCGCCAGGCTTGGATTGATGAAGAAATTCAAACTTTCAGAAATTCAGGCGAGAGCGATACTCGAGATGCGGCTCCAGCGGCTGACCGGACTTGAGCGTAAAAAAGTTGAAGACGAATATAGAGAGATGATCAAACTCATTGAGAAATTGAAGACCATTCTCAAGAACAAACAGCTTCAGATGAAAATCATCGAAGAAGAGCTGACCGAGATAAAAGAAAAATACGGTGATGATCGACGTACCGAGATTATTTACAAAGCAGAAGAATTCCGTATTGAAGATATGATAGCAGAAGAAGAAGTCGTGGTAACGATTAGTCATGGCGGCTTCATTAAAAGATACCCTGTATCGGGATATCGCCGGCAATCACGCGGAGGGAAGGGCGTAACCGGCGCAGCCACACGCGAAGATGATTTTGTGGCGCATATGTTTATTGCCAGTACGCACAACTATGTGCTTATTTTCACCAACAAAGGCAGGTGTCACTGGCTGAAAGTGTTTGAGATTCCGGAAGGCGGAAGAACAACTAAAGGAAAATCAATAAATAATTTAATATCAAAAGACCCCAACGAAGAAATTGCATCATTTATTGCGGTAAAAGAGTTTGATGAAAATCATTTCGTTTTCTTGTTCACAGAACAAGGACTGGTTAAAAAAGTTGTCCTTTCGGAATTTAGCAATCCGCGTAAAAGCGGCATAGTAGCGGCAAACTTGAAAAATGGAGATAAATTAACGGATGTAAAGCTGACGGATGGCGCGCAGGATATTGTAATAGGTACAAACAACGGCATGGCTATTCGCTTCCATGAAAATGAAATTCGGCCGATGGGACGTACTGCATCCGGAGTACGCGGCATTCGGCTAAAGAAAGGCGATAAAGTTATCGGTGCTGTAAATTTACAGCGAAAAGGAACATCGATTCTAGTCGCTACGAAAAAGGGTTTCGGAAAGCGGAGCGAAGAAGACGAATACCGCACGAGTCATAGAGGCGGCAAAGGCATCTTTACTGTTAAAACATCCGAAAAAACCGGCAAAATGGTAGCTATTAAAGAGGTTGTTACTACGGACGATGTTGTTATTGTGACAAGCGACGGCATGGTTATTCGCCAGCATGCATCGGATATTCGTGTTGCCGGACGGAACACACAGGGTGTGCATCTTATCAGGTTGAATGAAGGAGATACAGTCGCCGCAGTTGCAGCTGTTGTTGCCGAAGAGGAAGAGGACAAGCAGCTTGCAGAGAAGGAAAAATCTTTTTCAAATGGTAAAGCTGCTTCAACAGCTAAAACAGATAACGGAGAAAAAGGGGAATTGAAACAGGAAAAAAGGGCTGCCCAAAAAACCGTAAAGAAAAAACAGCTGCCGCCGAAAAAAACCGAAAAACAAAAGAAGATTTTTTCGACGAAAGAAAGTGAAAAGAAGAAAAAGAGTAAACAGAAATAAACTCAAGCACAAGAAAAAAAAGCCTCTTAGATTTCTAAGGGGCTTTTTATTGACTCATCTCCAATATATGCTATTTAAAAATTCCCTTTAGTGCATCTTTCCCCTTTTTTGCAGCATCATCTGTTTGCTTCTTTTTTTCCTGATTGATACGATTTTCGATTTCTTTCTTCTTCGATTCTACCATAGCGAGTTTTTCATTGACAATCGTTTCATATTCTTTCACTTTATTCATAACCATTTCGCGTTTTTCATTATACAGCTTTTCCAATTCCGCACGCTTCCCGGCTATTACAGCATTGAGCTTATTGCGAATATCCTTTTGAATTTTCGCGATCTCGTCGCCAATGACTCTCTTGATCTGGGACGCAAGCTTGTCGTCAAGGTCCGTGGCAAATGCAACATCAAATTTTTCTTCGTTTTGCCATATACGTAAATCAACATTAAAACCCCTAATGGAAGAAAGAACATTACGAACAATTCGTTCCACTATTCCGTTCGGTTCGCGGTCAAAAGTAAGGGATAGGTTATTAAAAGCGACCTTCGTATTTGAATCAAAATGATTGCCGGGTACAGTGACGGTAATGGAGGCATCTGCGATAGTGTTTGTAATTTTTGACGGCAGGAAATCCGACCGGCCGAGAGACATTCCTGCTATAGGCAATCCTGTCAGCCGGGCTTTATAATTATCTAAAGACACATCTTTACGTCTGTCGATAGAAGCCCCGAGAGCCAACGTTGTTGTCCCGCCCTTTGTAGCCGATAAATCAACTGTCAGCGGAAGTCCCGTGATTCTCTGGTTATCTGCGATGTTATGAACCTCACCTTTTGCATAAAAGTATTGAGGATCCTGGGTCCTATCAGTACCACCGGAAATAAGTATTTTTTTAATCCAGTATTTCGGATAAGACCGCTCAACAGGGAAATGAATATTCTGTCCCTTGAGGCGGGCGGGTGTTTCTATGGGAGGTTTATCGGATGAATTTTGAATTCTGTTCTTTGCTATTTCAACATAACCGAGATATTCATATGCTTTTTGAAGGAGCTCCTTGCCAAGTAATATCTCGGCAATATTTTTCATCGAGATGTCCGGTAAATGAGCCATTTTCAATATATTCTTGAAATCCTGTTCTACGACATTATCCAGATCTTTGATGGATCCGTAAAAACCATCAACGCTGTTAGTTAAAAGATTTTTTTGAGTTTGAAAAGAAGTTTTTATATCGTTTGCGTTTGTTAAGATGCTGTGTGCATTATTCAATGCATCGCTTGCCGCCTGAACGGTTTTGATATTATTGATGTTGATTGATTTTACCCGTGTTTCTATATCGGCAAGCTTTACTTTTGATTTATCTATTTCGTCCAGCGTTGTTTTCCATTGTATGCCGGCGTCATTAATTTGCTTTTTTAATGTATCGATGCGGCGGTACGTGGCAAGGTTATTGGGATTCAGCAAATCGTCGATCTTCAATTCCCGTTTAATTTTATCTAGATCGAAAGATGTCGACGATTTTGACTCCTCTCCCATTAAAGCGCTTTTTGCCTGTTCAATCAAAGGAATTTTTACGGCTTGTTCTCCGTATTTAGGAATTGATCCATCGGCAGTGCGTTTTGTGCCAAGTATAAGATCGTTCATTTCCATTGTCTCTATGATATACTTGCCGCGTAGAAGCTGTCCGAAGTTGAGAGAAAACCTAACTTTACCGGTCTCGAATAAATTCTTCCAGCCGTCGGACGGATTGGCGACCTGCAAACGGGCGAACTCAATGCTGATAGGATTAAGAGTGACGTGCAGATTATCAATTTCCACTTTAGCACCGACGGTTTTTTCTCCGCCGTACTCAAACGCGGATTCAATCCAGCTGTCTATGAACAGATAAACGACAATGCATACAATGACGGCCGGAATAAGAACGAAGTAAATAAATTTCTTTCTCATGTTACACCACCATTCCGCGGAGGCGCTGGTATGTCTGTACGATCCAGCTTTTGTTGATAACCTGATAAATTTTTGTTTTCTGAAGCCGCTTGCCGATTGTTGTTCGATACGCAACAACGAATTTTTTCATGCCGAAATACACGAAAGGAAAAAGAATAAGCGCACATACAAAACTTCCGATTACGACAGTATTATTAAAGCGGGTCAATGGTGCCATGGGAGCGTTGTATAGAGTGGTCCAAATACCGTTCAATCCATCAATGTTAACCAGAAGGAAGTAGCCGAGATGATGAAATATCGGATCGAATATAAATGCAATGAGGCTGAAGATCAGCAGCGACATAGTTGCCGCTGAAAGATTGACATCAAGTATAAGAATCACGAACCAGATAACTAATCCCTGCAATGTAAGCATAGGCGACAGGCCGAGAATAGATCCAAGCGCAAAACCGCCCGCCACCTGTGCCGGAGTCTGCCCCTCGCGCAGGATCTTAATGAAGTTTGCAATTAAGTTAAGCCAGAACATAAAAAGCCCTTTCTGTATTCAAAACAATGGATAAGCAAAAATACTCTTTCCATGTATTTGTTTCAAGCAGTACAACAAATCGCATTTTACTTTTTCTGCATTAAAAAAATATATTCGTGTTTAAAAACATAAAAACCTCCGACTAATGCACGATATCGCCAGAGTTTTTCCTGGCTGCGCTTTGCTTTTGTTTCTTTAAAATTTTTTACAATAATGGATTTTAAAACAAAATCCCGGCGAAGTACCTCTTGCATAGCTAAGAATCCAAGAGGGATCCATTCACTATTGCTGTATTTATCACCTATTACTACAGCGAGATATCTTCCAGGATCTAGAACGGAATTTACATGATCCACAACCCGGCCAAATGACGAAAGATATTTTTGAAGTGATCCTGCATTTGAGAGATCATGCATATTCTTGCTGAATTGAATGATGTCCCAATACGGCGGATGCAGAATTGCAAATTGAACGGAAGAAATACCAAGCGATTGAAGATGTTGAATCAAGTCAATCTCAGTGCTGTCACCTGTGACAATTTTTGTTTGTACTGCATGTGGATTTTTTTCATTTTCGACTCGATTATGAGTTTTCCGAGCGACAGAAGGCTGTAATTCTATACCGATGCCGTTACGGCCCAGTTTTTTGCACTCTATTAACGTCGTGCCGCTTCCTAAAAATGGATCGAGTACCCATTCTTCTTTTTTTGTATAACGGCGAAGCAGTTGATTGGGAATTTGAGGAATAAAGTTACCCCAATATTCAGCGGTGTGCATTCCTGAGCGGTCCCGTTTATCAAGCAGCCAGAGGCTATCGGTAAGGATATCACTATATTCCTTCCAGCGATTGAGATTCAGGTCGTTCAATTTGCCTACTTTTACTTCGGTTAGTCCTTTCATAAGACGGCGAATGTAATACCGCGCCCGATCGAGTGTCCGCGAATCAAGAATTTGCATGAGCTCCATTTGTATATGCGCGTTATCGTGAGATCGTTTTTGTACGGTCAATGCGCTGCGCATCGAAGCAATTCTTTTCTTTACTACGTTATGACTTGGTTCAGAAAGCAGTATGCGTAAATTATCAAATATTGAGTTTTTCATTATTCGACAATGTACAAATGAAGTTCATGAAAAGCCATGAAGAGAATGAAGGAACGGGGGCAACAGCAAATATTAGTGAAAAAGACAAGGTAATAAAGTATATTATGTT
>Ga0105104_10000948_pt1 | contig 22573 bp, 17 predicted proteins | sample PPLLaktember2015_3_FD_87034 | JGI IMG/M metagenome (GOLD analysis project Ga0105104, IMG submission 87034) | Freshwater sediment microbial communities from Prairie Pothole Lake near Jamestown, North Dakota, USA - PPLs Lake P7 Core (6) Depth... | ecosystem: Environmental > Aquatic > Freshwater >... | reverse complement strand
TCCGCCTTGGGCGGAAGAATAGGGAAGACGGTGAAATTCCGTCGCTGACCCGCAACTGTGAACGCAGCGGTTAATCCCGTTTGCGAAGCCAGGAGACCTGCCAGTCGTTATTCATATCCTTCGGAAGTAAGGTTCAGGTGGAGGCTCTCCGAATTTTCGGAGAGATACGCATGCAGATGGAGTCCCGGCTGGGACGATCGCCGTTATTGCTCACACGCATCGCCACTTTTGTGGCGGTGGGAGTTGTTCTGGGTTTTTTACTCAGCGGCATTCCGAATGTGGAGCTGGTTACCGCGGTCTGTTTCCTGTCGGGCTTTTTGTTTGGATTCCGCGCTGGTTTGCTGACGGGTGCGTTGACGGAAGTGATATTTGCGGGATTTCACCCGATGGGCAGCTCGCTTGGCTTGCTATTAGCGGCCCAGATAATTGGAATGTCGCTCGCCGGCGCATCCGGCACGCTCGCCGCCCTGTCGGTTGGCATGAATCGAACCGGTTTGCGCTACGGAATGACGGTTGTGGCCTATGGTTTGCTAACTACAGTTTTTTTTGATTTCCTGACGAACCTGGCTTTTCCGATCATGGCCGGGTTCTCTTTTTCCCAAACACTTATTACGCTTGCGGCGGGTGTGCCGTTTGCAGCCATCCACTTGATCTCCAACGCGATGGTCTTCAGCCTGATCGTCGTTCCGATTATTCCCCGTCTTCATAAAACTCTTCTGTGGACATGAAGAACTCCCTTTTCTTTTTCGTTCTCATTTTATTTGCGAGTGCCGCTGGGGCGCAAGGTCCTGTGTATACTCAGTCGGATCTGTGGACTTTGCCCTATGAAGATTTAAGTGATCTCTTGCGGCGTTACCCTGCGATGTATCCGTCGGACTACGGAACATTAGGTGCGCCGCTGCTATTTCGTCCGTGGAATCTTCATCCGTGGGAGTTGCGCGCGGATTTGGACGGCTTTCCCCAGAATCGCCGGTTTGACGGCTTGTACGAGTCGAACCTGCAGCCCGGGAATGAATTGGACACGATTCGTTTGCACTTTCTCCAGCGCGGCGGAGCCGGCGCATTTGATCTGATAAGCCGCAGCCTGAAAGTGGATACTCCTTACACGGAATTTCAGATTCGTGAGGGTTACTACGGATACGGAACCGTGGATTTCATGCATGGACAACGTGTTTATCGAACCACGACCATGGAAATATCGGGACGTTTGGCTTGGTATGATGGGCTGCGCTATCGCAGCGCGTCACGGTTTACGCGAATTCGCGGTAAAGTTGGATTTGATCTTGGTTCACGATGGCGCATGACTGCGGCATGGAGCGGATCGGAAATAAAAAGTGATTTTACGAAGAACGATTTCGCTGCGGATTCACTGAAATACGTTCCGTCACGCGAAGAAGGGACGATTACTCTGGCTCAGCGGGATTCGTTTAAGACGTCGCTTGATCCGTCGCTTCGGCTGTATCTGCGAGAAGACGATGAAACATGGCACAGTTTTCGAGCGCACGAAATGAGCGGTGGTTGGATTCTGAAAATGCACGCCAATTTGCCCCGACAGCGGTTGACTTTCCACCAAACCGGGACATGGGCTCGCATGCGATATCCGGGAATTGAGCGACGCGTGGAACTCTGCGGCGGATTGGCCTTGTCGGATTCAATCGGACTTGGTTTCGGATACGGCCAAGTCCGTGCCGAACTGCGGCGTGAATCCGGTTGGCGGCATGATCGCGAAACGGATCGTCGTCTGTTGTCGGATATAATGGTGCGTCTGGAAACAAAACCGGTTCGGAACATTTCGCTTCAAGGCGGAATGGAATATACGGAATGCATGGTTCCCGCTTTATGGTGGAGCGGGAGCTACCCCCTCGCGGAACGGCCGCTGCTCATTGCGCCCGAGTTCGCCGATTTGAGTCTCAGGTATGACGGCAGTCGCGAGTCTGCGCCGCCCGTGGATCGTTATGTGAAGACGGCAGCAGGATTCCGATGGCGTCGGAAATCTGCGCAAATGGATATTCAAATCCTTACCATGAAGCATGCGGGCGATTACGCGACTCGCTTCACATCAGATGGATCGAGTTTAACATTAGTCTATGACAAGGCGCGTGAAAACAATGCACAGGTCGGTGTTTCTGCGTCCGCCGTTATTCCGCTGCAATACGGTTTGCGTCTCGATTCCTGGTGGTTTGCGCAAGCGAAGACAGGGGATCTGAGTAATGACATAGATACTCGCGGTTATACGCGCTTGTTTTTTGAGAAAGAGTACTTCCACGCACCGCTTACCGTTCGCAGTCATATCAGTTATGAACACATCGGAAGAAGATGGGCATATTCGGATCGTGGTTCGATGAATTTAGGGCCGAACCATATTTTCGGATTTCGAATTTCCGGCACGATACGCGGAGTGACTTTGTTATGGGGCACTGAGAATATTTTAAAGCACCACTACTCGTATCTGCCCGGCTATCGCATGATTGCCAAGGAAGAATATCTGGCTTTCATCTGGAGACTGTGGCTGTGACGCGGCTGCTGTTCGTCACGTTATTATGTTTTATATCCGGTCGTGCCTTCGGTCAGGCCGGAGCATCTGTTGAGGTTCATATTCTCCCCCCAAAAGGTGAATATCTTCATACGACAACCGTTTTTTTATGGCCGCTGAACCTGTCGGAACGGACTGATTCGCGAGGGCGCATCGTTTGGGATGGCCTTCCAGAAGGCTATTACCGGCTTGAAGTAGTTTCCGACAAATATTCCGTTCAAGATACGGGTTTTTATCTCCATGCAGGTGAATTCCGGCTTGTTGTGTTTCACATGAAACACCCTGCGGCGATTCTTCCAGAAGTAGTTGTCGAAACCGCAGATCAAGGCATGTTATGCCATACCTTTCACAAAAAGGATATTCAGGCAAGCCGGGCGCGTGATTTACCGGATTTCTTGTCTCATAAGATTGGGCTGGATATTCGATCGGACGGCACCATCGGATCTCCGCAGACGGCGCGCATCGGAGGATCGCAGGCCAATCAGGTACTCGTACTTTTAGATGGGCGGCGATTGCAGAATGTCGGCACGGGGGAAGCCGATCTCTCCAGCATGCCGTTGGAGTGGATTGAATCTATTCAAGTCTATCGCGGCGGACAAGCGGCCTTGGGGGGAGAAGCAATCGGAGGGATTCTCTCTATTACCACGCGACAGGAAAGCGGACGTAAGGAATCGGCGGCGGAAGTTGAAGTTCATCCTTCGTACGGACGCGCCGGTTTTTTGCGCGCCGGTTCCACCGGTCGCGTTTTCAGTCTGGTGTCGTTTTCGCGAACACAAGGATCCGGCGATTACCGTTACCGCATTTCCGAGGATGACGGCACCGGGGAATTCACGGTGAATTTGGGCAAGACCTATAACCGACAAAATGCGGGCATGGTGCGCGATCAATTGATCACAAAATTCCGGTCGCGATGGAGTGAATACACTTCTCTTGAAGCTGGTGTGTTCTTGGATCGCGCCGCACGCGGAATGCCCGGATATCTTGCCCCGCAATTGACGCTCGCGGCGCGTCAAAAAAACAGTCAGGAAGCGGTTAACGTCAGGGCCATGCATGCAAGGACGAGCATGTCGCTTTCGAACCGATTTTCTTATCAGCATGATGTGCGCGATTATTCCAATCCGGATCCGATGAGTCTCACGCAAGACTCGCATGAGGATTGCCGGCAGTGGGAAATGGAGTCCAACGGCGTGGTCCGTTTCAGCCAGCTATCCGCCTCGACGGGCATACGGTTTTCGCGCGAAAAATTGACCAATACACAGATTCGCGATGGTGAGGCAAGCCGCAATCGGCTTGGAGTGTGGGCCGATGCGGGATGGAACGTACTGACCCCTGAAACCGATGAATTCGGAGTTACTCTGAATCCGGGATTGCGGTGGGAACGATTTGAAACAGCGGATCGTCTGCTGCCGTCGGCGGGAGCATCGTTCACCCACAGTAGAGTGCCGTCATTACGTGGAGAAATTTCCTGGGGGCAATCCTATCGCGCTCCCACGCTTTATTCGCTGTTTTGGATGGACGATCAGTCCGCGCAGGGAAATCCGGATCTGCTTCCCGAGACATCTTCGCTTTGGACGGCGCGCCTCATTTCACAATTGCCAACCGCAGACTCGTATTGTGAAGCTGCAGTATCCGACCAATGGATCGAAAACTTGATCTTCTGGCGGCGAACGTTCGACAATCGCTGGAAGCCATTCAATCTTAAACGAGCGTATGTGCAGACGCTGGATATAAGCGTCGAGCAGTCGCTTTTTAGCGATCTCGTGCGGATGGGAGTCGGAGCAAGCTGGACCGAAGCTCGCGATGCCACGGGAGATCGCAATACGGGTGGAAAATATCTGACATATCGTGCCCCGCGGACGCAACGCGCATCAATAATGTTTCGATACAGCCAATGGGAAGTGTCGGGTCGAATGCGCTGGATTTCGGCACGCCCCGCTCTGGAGACAAACTCCAAATGGTTGAGCGGTTATCGAATGGCCGATGTGCATTTGTCCTATACAATTCGGGTTGGACGAGTGCAAATCGAGCCTATGTTCGGTGTTGACAATTTACTGAATGAGAACTATCGCATCGTTCGTTTCGCGCCAATGCCGCTGCGCGAATGGTATGCGTCATTAAGTGTAACTGATTGGTAATGAGATATTTTCTTGTCTTCATTCTATCGCTGTTGATGTTGTCAGCAGTATGTTCTGCTCAATCATACGAGCGGTTGTATGTTGTTCAATGGGGCGACGAATCGCTCGCCGAAATCAATCTGGCTACGGGAAATGTAACTGCTCACGCCGTAGATCTGGGTTATGGCTGCAATGATATCTGCATATCCGGATCACGCATCTACGTAGCCAACTCGTTGATAAACACCCTGCAGGAAATTGACGCTCAATCCAACCATACCGTGCGTGATTTACCCATGGTCGGCGGCCTGAATCCTTATTCGGTTGCGTCATTGAATTCCGATACACTCTTGGTAACCCATTTTAGAAGCAACAATGTTCTGCTTATCCGTCTGAGCGACGGCGCAATTGCAGGCCGTATCCCGGTTGGAATCGCTCCCGAGGGCATCGTCGTAAGCGGTGATTACTTTTTCGTTTGTTGTACGGGATATTCGCAACAAGGCTATGACCCCGGTACAGTGCATGTCTTCAATCGCGGCACTCTTTTACCTGTGGATACGCTTCAGGTCGGTTTGAATCCGCAGTTTGCGGCTGTGGATCATCGCAATCGGCTGCATGTAGTCTGTACAGGGAATTACTCGGAAATTACGGGCGAGATTCACGTTTTCGCCCTTTCCGATTTGCAGCGCGATACTATTCTTGCAATCGGCGGAACGCCCAGTCGGGTGAGCTTCGGCGGAGGATATGCCTTTCTTGCTGCCGGTGGATGGTCGGGTTCAGGCAGTGTATTTCGGTATAGTCTGGAGAGTTTACAATTACTCAATGGTCCATCGAATCCGATCCAGACTTCCACTGGAGCATACGATGTAGCGGCACTTCCTAATGGCTCCTTTTTCATCAGTTGTTCCGGGGCAGATGTAGTCGAACAAAGGGATGCGACTGGAGGATTAATCCGTTCTTTTCTTGTTTCATCCAATCCCGGTTATATTGCTTTGTACAGAACAGATAATGTACAGAATACTCTAAAAATATATGATAAAGATTATAATTATATGTGTGCGTACCCGAATCCGTTTAATGGTGTTGTTAATTTCAAGCTCCATAGTCAAAATGTAATGCATTATAATATAAATATATACAATAAAGTTGGTCAATTAGTTGATCGGCTCTCCGTTCCAGCCGGTACAAGCGTCATTCAGTGGAATTCTGGTGCGAGACTCGGTAACTCTTTATCTTCAGGAGTTTACTATGTCACAGTTCCGGGATTTCTGAACGCAGATATTCTAAAGATCGCGCTGATAAAATGAAAATTCTCAGCGGGTCCAGGTGCTTGGATTTGGTTGCTATTTTGGTGAGAATATTGTATCTTAGAATTTCGATTTGATCAGGAAACAACCGACCTACATGACCCGCAAACGCCGCCTACTCTCCGGAATGAGGCCCACCGGAAAACTCCATCTCGGCAATTACGTCGGCGCGTTGGAGAATTGGATTGTGCTGCAAAATGATTTCGAGAGTTATCATTTCGTGGCTGATTGGCATACGCTGACGACCGATTATGAGCATACGCGATCCATCCCCGAAAATACGCGGGAGATGGTTATTGATTGGCTGGCGGCAGGATTGGATCCAGTAAAGAGTCCGATTTTTATTCAATCCAAGATCAAGCAGCATGCGGAGCTTCATCTCATTTTCTCCATGCTGATTTCATCGGCCAGACTGGAACGAAATCCGACGCTCAAAGAACAAGTACGCGATCTGGATCTGGAAACACGCCTTACATATGGACATTTAGGCTATCCGGTTCTGCAAGCCGCAGATATCTTGATGTATAAGGGAGAAGCGGTTCCAGTCGGAGAAGACCAACTTCCGCACATTGAAATGGCGCGCGAAATTGCCCGACGTTTTAATTTCGTTTTTTCTCCGGATCATCCCGTATTCCCAGAACCAGAGGGTCTGCTCTCGCGTTTCCCGCGATTGCCGGGATTAGACGGCCATCGCATGTCCAAGTCCTTGGGCAACACAATTCTGATTTCCGATCCGCCCGATAATATCCGAAAAAAGATGCGGCAGGCTGTAACGGATCCGCAAAAGGTGCGGCGAAACGACCCCGGACGTCCGGATGTCTGTCTGGTTTTTACCTATCACAATCGTTTCTCGTCTGAGGCCGTGCCGGAAATTCATTCCGGATGCGAAAGCGGTGCGTTAGGCTGTGTGGAATGCAAGCAGCGTTGCGCGGACAATATTATCGCTCACTTAGGCCCGGTTTACGAGAAACGCAGACACTATGAGCAACATCCCGATGAAGTGGCAGCGATTATCGTGGATGGAAATGCACGCGCAAACGAAGTGGCTGCTAAAACAATGGCTGAAGTTCATGATGCGATGGGATTCGGATGAGCATTTGGAAGGTTAAACTCCCTTGTTTTGAAGGGCCGCTCGATCTCCTGCTGTTTCTTGTATCGAAGCAGGAGTACGACATCATGGATCTCCCTATGGCGGAGATCACGGAATCGTATCTTGCCGTGATTGATTCCATTGGTGTGGAGAATTTGGAGGATGCGGGCGAGTTTCTGCTCATGGCGGCCACGCTCATTTCGATAAAGGCGAAAATGCTGCTGCCCAGGCCTCCGGTTGAAACCGCCGAAGAAGTCGAAGATCCACGGCGTGAATTAGCGCAGCGTCTGCTATTATACCAAAAAACAAAAGAGGAAGCCGAGCGGCTTTCGCGGTATGAATCAAGCATGCTCGAACGGTGGGAAATCGGACGATCTCCGCTTCCGCCCAACGCCGATCCCGCTCCCGAAGAGTGCCTGATTCCGATGACGCTGTATGATTTGACCAAAGCGATTGAAGACGTTTTGCAGCAGCGTGAAGTGCGCGCCGCGCATCACGTTCGTTTGGATAGAATCACGCTGGATATGCGGATTCGGTGGGTGCTCGATTTATTGAAACATGTCGAGCGATTCGGATTACTGCAGCAATTGCGAACTGAGCAGGAACGAATGATCTGGATTGTGACCATACTTGCTGTATTGGAATTGGCAAAACGTCAGCAATTACGTGTGATCCAGAATGAGCAGTTTGCCGAAATCCACGTGAACCGCATCACGATACATGAAATGCAGGCGGCGTAATTATTATGATCGAGTTTGAACAGGATCAAGCCGCCGAGGATGAATCGCCGCTGACTTCCAACGAAGAATTGCCGCTTGAAGTCGAGCAAGGAATCGGAATTCCGGATGATGAAAGCTATCTTCGCGGAGCCGTTGAGGCCTTAATTTTTGCCAGTCCCGAACCGTTGACGGACAACCAATTAGTTGCTGCGTTGGGGAATAAGGTTAAGAACCGGCTCGATCAGATTGTCAGCGAACTGAACTACGAATATCAGCGGGATGGCCGGGCGTTTGAGATTCTTCCGGTTGCCGGCGGATATCAATTTTTTACGCGGCGTGATTATTCCGGAGTTTTGCGGAAAATGTCCGCCGTGCGCGCGCGAACACGACTATCACGCGCTGCGTTGGAAACTCTGGCAGTTGTCGCTTACCGCGGTCCGGTGACGCGGGCGGAAATAGATGAAATTCGCGGAGTGGATTGCGGCGGAGTTTTACGAACCCTGCTGGATAGACGATTAGTGGCCGTGAAAGGCCGGGCGAACGTTTTAGGGCGGCCGCTCTTGTACGAAACGACGCCTGGTTTTTTGAAACATTTTGGTTTGTCCGATTTGTCCGATTTGCCGCGGGATTCGGAACTGCTCAGAGAATGGGGTCAACCGCGTAGTATCGAGGAACCCGCTGTCGAGCAAAATGCCGGTGATGAATCCCAAATTGATCTCAACTTAGCCGAGGGAAAAGACAAGGATCGTGTGATGGAAGAACCGATCCCGGAATCTGTGCCCGAGAAGGATGCCAACCCATGATGCTGCGTAATTCCAAAGTGATGGTATTGGGAGGGTGGGGACTCGTCGGTATGGCGGTCTGTCGAAGAATCCTCTCGCGGGGGCCCGCGAAATTGATTCTTCACTCACTTCGTCAGGCGGAGGCTGAAGAGGCTTGCCGTACGATTGCGGCGGAGTTTCCGAGTGTAACTGTGGTGCCCGCTTGGGGCGATATTTTCGTGCGGGATGAGTTTAAAGACACACCGCGCCGGGACATTATGAAAGACCGCGCAAAACGCTGGAACTTTGTCGAAGATGTGTTTGAAAAACTGAGCCCCGAGCGTTTGAGCAATTTTTTCCTATATAAACTGATCACCGAGCACAAGCCGGATGTGATGGTGGACTGCGTCAATGCGGCGACCGGTTTTGCTTATCAAGACATCTATTCGGCTTATTACGATATCAAGTCTGTGATGGAGATTGAAGGTCAGGGAGTTCCTGAAAACGATCCATTTTTCGACAAGGTCGAGCGTTTCTGCGGCACGGTATACGTACCGCAGCTTATCCGGCACATTCAAGTGCTGCTGGAAGCTTCCGCGCAGGCGCAGGTTCACACCTATGTTAAAGTAGGAACGACCGGCACCGGCGGCATGGGATTCAATATTCCCTATACGCATTCCGAAGCCAAGCCGTCTGCGCAGTTGTTAGCGAAGTCTTCAATGGCAGGCGCTCATTCGATGCTGCTGTTTCTGATGGGCCGTACGCCAGGTTGTCCCTACGTTAAAGAGATCAAACCTGCCGCCGCCATTGCGTGGAAGAAAATCGCCTATGGCGAAGTTTTACGGGGCGGTAAACCGATTCCCTTGTTCGATTGCGCGCCTGAAGCCGCTGAACCGTTGGGCGGTACGTTCGCCCGCATCAAGGATGAGACCGGAGAACCGCTCGGCGAAAATCTGAAGTCGGTGTTCATTGACACGGGCGAAAACGGAATATTTTCGGCGGATGAATTTTATACGATTTCCGCCGCTGAACAAATGGAATTCGTTACTCCCGAGGAAATCAGCCAAGCCGTACTCTGGGAAATCGAAGGCGGGAATAGCGGGATGGACATTGTTGGCGCATTGGATTCCGTTGTCATGGGTCCGACTTATCGTGCGGGCATTCTGCGCGGGGCTGCGCTTAACGAAATGCGGAGACTCGAACGCGAGCACGGTATCGCCAGCGTAGCATTCGAAATGCTGGGGCCTCCCAGTCTGTCCAAGCTACTGTACGAAGCGTATCTGTTGAAACGTGCCTATCCGGATCCCGCTCTGATCGGTTCCGAAAAACCGACGGATATTTCTGCAAAGGTCTGGAATATTTTGAAACAAGACCGTCTGCTGCGGGCAACGATTGTTTCCATCGGTGTACCAATTCTCTTGCCAGACGGCAAGAATGTATTGCGCGGACCCGAAGTGAAAATTCCCGCCTACACGGGCAGTAACGAGCTGAAAGTGACGAAGGAATCGGTGGACGAATGGGCGGAAAAGGGGTGGCTGGATCTGCGTCCGTCCAATATGGAATGCTGGCAAAAACGAATTGCGGAATTCTTTCAGGCCGCTACGGGTGACGCGGTTGCCGATACGTCTTCGGCCTTCCCTTGGGAGAGAAGAATGCTGGGCGAAGATGATGAATTTTTCGCCGGACGCATTGTCACGCATCTGTTTATCGAAGAAGAAAAAGGCAGGCGAATTAAGTCGTGAACTCCCCACGCGGGTTAATCATAGCCATTGACGGAGTGGCCGGTTCGGGCAAATCCACAACGGCGAAACTCGTGGCTAAGCGCCTCGGCTACATGCACATTGATACCGGTGCGATGTATCGAGCGGTTGCCCTGAAAATGCTCCGCTGTGGCGTCGAAGTCACCGACAGCGATAAAATCGAAGATCTGCTCCATAATACCCTTGTCAGTCAGAAGGAAGTTGACGGCCTGCCGCACGTTCTGCTTGACGGAGCGGATGTAACGGATGAGATTCGGACTCCTGAGATTTCCCTATGGGTTGGTCCCGTGTCGGAGAATCCCCGCGTTCGTAAACATTTAGTCCGCTGGCAGCGTGACTTGGGAAAAAATGGCGCCGTAGTTCTGGAAGGGCGAGATATCGGGACCGTGGTGTTTCCGGATGCGGATTTGAAAATTTACATGGTGGCTGATTTGAAGGCGCGCGCCAAGCGCCGCCGTAAAGAAATGCTCACGCGCGGTATTGATCAGAGCATGACTGAAGTGGAAACAGCTTTGCAGGCGCGGGATGAGCGCGATTCAAACCGGGAACACAGCCCGTTGCGTAAAGCGTCCGATGCGATTATCGTGGATACGACTGACTTGACCATCGGTGATCAAGTGGACAAAGTTGTGGAACTGGCGCGAAAGATGACTACCGGGGGAGCGCGTTCCTAACAGTATGCGATTAGGATACCGTCTGGTCCGCAATACCGCTCGGCTTTTACTTCGTTTTCAGTACGGCCTCGCGCTACGTGGGATGGACAATATCCCGCGGACAGGCACGGTAATCATCGCATCCAATCACCGCTCTAATTGGGATCCACCCTTACTTGGTTCGATGATACCACGCGAAGTTCATTTTTTCGCGAAGGAAGAGTTATTTCGAACCGGATGGCTCGGACGACTCATCAGTTATTTAAATGCGTTTCCAGTGCGTCGCGGACAATTTGACCGCGAATCGCTTTCTAAATGTCTGGACATTTTAAAGCATAACGGGGCTTTGCTTTTTTTCCCGGAGGGAACTCGGGCTCCGGGCGATGGATTTCTGAGAGCCAAACTGGGAATCGGGTGGGTGATTTGCCTATCGAATGCGCCCGTTATTCCAGTATATATTCACGGCTCACAGCAGGATCGGCCTTGTTTGTTGGGACGTCCGCGCATTACGGTAGTATTCGGCAAACCGCTGCTTGCTACTGAATTAATGAATCCGGATCTTCACGGCAAGGAATTGTATCAACACGTTTCCGACCGCGTTTTAGAGAGTATTCGCGAGCTTTCCTTAAGCACTCCGTTCGGACGGGTGAAGTCCAAAGGTCCCGTTTACGAACGAACCGTTATCGAAGATGAACGATTGAGATAAGGCGCTTCAATTAACCCCGCTAACTCCGGGCGGGCATAAAAGACTCCGGAGAATACTATGACAGAATCCATTCAAGAAACCCCCCAAATCCCGTTTATTCCCGAACCGACTCCATCCGTCGTAAAGGAAACCATTCGCTTCCGCGGCCGGAAAATCAAACCGGAAGAGCTTCCGGAAAATCAAGGCGAACACCGGCAGGAAGCCCAGGATCTAACCGCGCTCTATGAAAAAATGATCATGGAGTTTCGCGAAGGTGAGATCGTCAAAGGAAAAATCATTGCCATCGGCGACAAGGACATTTCCGTGGACATCGGTTTCAAATCCGAAGGCACGGTGGCCATGGAGGAGTTTGCCCATCCCGAGGAGATTAAAGTTGGCGACGACATCGAAGTCTATCTGGATCGCGTCGAAGATGCCGAAGGGCAATTGCTACTGTCCAAGAAGAAAGCCGATTTCCTGAAGATATGGGAACGCATCGGTGAAACGTTCCGTACCGAGGAAATCGTTCGCGGCCGCATTATGCGCCGCATCAAAGGCGGTTTCGTGGTGGATCTGCTCAGCGTGGATGCTTTCTTGCCCGGATCGCAAATTGACGTTCATCCGGTTCGCGACTTCGACGCCTTAGTCGGCCAGGACATGGATTTCCGAATTGTCAAGTTGAATGATGCGCGTAAGAACATTGTCGTGTCCCACAAAGTGATCGTGGAGAAGAGTCTGGCCGGAATTCGTGAGAAAGTTCTGGGTGAACTCAAGGTCGGCGATGTGATGGAAGGAACCGTCAAGAACATCACCGATTTCGGTGTCTTTGTTGACTTGGGCGGTGTAGACGGCTTGCTCCACATCACGGACTTGTCCTGGGGACGCGTCAGTCATCCTTCAGAAGTTGTGCAGCTCGACCAAAAGATTACCGTACGCGTTTTGGATTACGATAAGGAACGCCAGCGCATCTCTATCGGTCTCAAGCAGCTTCAGCCGCACCCGTGGGAAGGTGTTGAGACAAAATATCCCGTTGCGGCGCGAGTGCATGGCCGGGTGGTTTCCATCGCGCGATATGGCGCCTTCATCGAACTGGAGAAGGGATTGGAAGGGCTTGTCCATATCAGCGAAATGAGCTGGACACAGCATGTCAAACACCCGTCTGCATTGCTGTCCGTGGGTGATGAAGTGGACGTGGTTGTTTTGAATATTGACAAAGAAAATCGCAAGATCTCGCTGGGTCTTAAACAGGTCGAACCGGATCCCTGGGAAAATCTGGAAGTCAAATACTCCGTCGGTTCCCGTCACATGGGCCGTGTGCGCGATCTGGTGCCTTTCGGTGCGTTTGTCGAGCTGGAAGACGGCATTGACGGACTGGTTCATATTTCCGATTTGTCCTGGACAAAGCGTGTAAGACATCCGGGCGAGATTCTTAAGAAGGGCGAGGAAGTGGATGTTATCGTCCTGGGCTTTGATCGCAATGAACGGCGCATCGCTTTAGGTCTGAAACAGGCGCAAACCAATCCGTGGGACGAGTTCGAACAGCAGTATGCAGTCGGTACGCAGACCACAGGCCGAGTTGCACGAGTTCTGGAAAAAGGCGTTGTTGTAGAGCTTCCCCGCGACGTGGAAGGATTTGTTCCTAACAGTCAGCTCAAGCGTCTCACGCGTGGTCCGAAACAAGTGATTGCCGTGGGAGATGATTTGCAGCTTGAAGTCATCGAGTTTGATAAAGAATCAAAGAAAATTATTCTCGCCGCACAGGCTCCTGCCGGTGCGGAGGGTGAAGTTGAAACCGATGATGAGACCATGAAGCAGTATATCGTTGGAACAGACTTAGACACGCCGGCATCACCGGAAGCCGATTCCGCGAATCAGGCTCCTGACTCGCCGGCTTCGGGCACAACGGACGAAGCGAAGGACGAACCACAGGCATAAACCGCCGGTTCATTCGGAAGATATGGTACTCGTGCATCACGTTATTCCCGACCGTAGGAGATCGGTATATATTGCCACACTGGGCTGCAAACTGAACCAGTATGAAAGCGAAGCCATACTGGGACAATTCAGGGCGGTTGGATATCAAGTAGCGGAGGATGCGGAATCCGCCGCTGTCTGTATCGTGAACACGTGTTCGGTAACCGGTATTGCGGACAGAAAAAGTCGGTCGTTACTGCGATCCCTTCATCGGCGCAATCCGGCTGCCGCGCTAATAGCAGTCGGATGCACGGCCGAAAAATCCGCCGCGGATCTTTCGGCAATTGACGGAGTCCGAGCCGTCTTAGGCACGAGGGAAAAAGAGCACCTCTTTGATTTTCTCCCCACCGACATGGACGTACAGGACGTTGCCGTCCATGTCGGGGAAGCACATGCGACAACCGTGTTCGCAGAGGGACAGAGTGTTGCCGGTCTCTTGGGCCGCACCCGCTGCTTTCTTAAAATTCAAGACGGCTGCTCGCAAAAGTGCACGTATTGTGTTATTCCGCAACTGCGCGGTCAGGGACGAAGTCTTCCCGTTCATCACGTTGTTGATCGGATTCGAAAGCTGTACGCCGCAGGAATTGCGGAAGTGGTCCTTACCGGCGTGGCGCTGGGAACATACGGAACAGATCTGGGTATGCCGGACGGCTTGACGGATTTACTTTCGGTTTTAACGAAAGAATCCGATTTGCCGCGAATTCGTTTAGGAAGTGTGGAACCGTGGGCAGTTACGGACCGGCTATTGGAAGTCATGGCTGATTCTGACCGAATCTGTCCGCATTTGCATTTGCCTCTGCAGAGTGCGAATGATGTGATTCTTCATCGCATGAATCGCCGATACACCGTGGCGAGAATTCATCGCATTTTCGAACAAGCCTTCACGCTGCGAAACGACTGGGGTTTTGGCTCTGATATCATTGTTGGATTTCCCGGTGAAAGCCGAAACCATTTTATAGATACACAGCATTTCGTTGCGGAATCGCCACTCTCTTACCTTCACGTTTTCCCCTTCAGCATGCGGCCCGGTACACCCGCTGCACACCTGACCGATACTGTTCCGGATCAAGAAAAACGCGACCGTGTAACGGAACTGCGCACTTTAGACAAGACATTGCGTCATCGCTTTCGCGAAGCTCACATAGGCACTCATCAACACGTTCTTCTGGAGAATCGCCGTAACGGCAAATGGACCGCCGGCCACACGGCAAACTATCTGGACGTCTTTTTAGAAGCGGGGTGCGGAAGGGACGGTACCGTTGTCGAAGTTCTGATTACCGGATTGCACACGAATGGAGTCACGGGCAGGCTAACGCAATAAAAGTGGATTGAACCATGAGCATTCCTACACCCAACATGGATCGCTTGGTAAAGACTTTTTTTGATTTGGTTCAGATTGACAGCCCATCCAAGCAGGAATCGGCGGTTGCCGACTATATCGAAAAAGTTCTGGCAACTTTAGGCGTAAAAACATGGCGCGACGATGCGGGTGGGAAAATCGGCGGGAACTGCGGCAACTTGCATGTTCGCGTCCCGGCGCGCAATTCTTCAGCGCCGGCCATCCTGTTTTCCGCCCACATGGACTGTGTGATGCCGTGTATGAGCGTAAAACCCCGCTTGGAAAACGGAGTCATTCGATCCGATGGCACGACGGTTCTTGGTGCGGACGATAAAGCCGGAATCGTCACCATTATAGAAATGCTTCGCTGCGCCCACGAGGCGGGAATGCCGCATGGACCGATCGAAGTCATTTTCGACGTTTCGGAAGAAACCGGCTTATTGGGCGCCAACCAGATTGATTTATCATCCGTTCAGGCGAAGTGCGCCTTCATTCTGGATGGTGAAGAGTTGGATCGTGTTGTTTATCGTTCGCCCAGCGCGAATCGGATGGCCTACGAAATAGACGGCGTTGCGGCGCATGCGGGTATGTATCCGGAGCGCGGCGTGTCGGCGATCGAAGTTTTTGCGGAAGCGGTTTCGCGAATGAAGCTCGGCAGGTTGGATCCCGATTCCACGGCTAATATCGGCACCGTCAATGCCGGAAGAGCCACGAATATTGTCGCGGACAAACTCACTTCAACCGCCGAGGCAAGAAGCCATTCCAACGATGTGTTGGAAACGCAGACCAGGCACATGGCGCAGTGCTTCCATGACGCCGTTAAGAAATACACGAAGACCGTGGACGGCAGGACCATCGCTCCCGTCTTTCGCGAAAAGGTTAAGCGTGAATTCAACGCGATGAATATGCCGCTCGAAAGTATGGCTTACAAGTTGGCGGCCGAGGCCGGACAGACGCTGGGGTTAGACATGAAGCCCATGTCTATCGGTGGTGGAACGAATGCGAATGTCTACAACGAAAAAGGGCTGCCGTCGGTTGTCATCGGCTGCGGCATGAAGGACGAACATACGACCAGCGAGCATGTTTATGTGAAGGATCTGGAAACGAGTGTGAAGCTCTGTCTGGCGATCCTGAACAAGAATCATGAATTCTCCCGTTAGTTTCGCAACGCGCCGTAAATGAGACGTTTCTTCCCGCGCATGCGGGTATTTCTCCTTGTATTTATTGCCCTCGGGCTGATAAGTTATTCTTGTCCGGCCGAGGGCTTTACGCTCTACGAGCAGCATGAAGCGATAACGCCGGTACTTCCGCAGTTGGCGTCGAATAACTACCAAACGGTTATCAATCTCTCCGGTCCATGGGAGTATCGTGTGGGGGAGAAGGGACCGTTTCAGCGCGGCTGGATTCCATCATCCTTTGAGAATAATGACGAACCGGTTGTCTTTCGGCGCAGTTTTTCACTGGCGGATTCGCTCAAGAAATGCAATTTTCAGATTTACATTCCGGGTATTCACTATTCCGTCGAGGTGTGGCTGAACGGCAGCTTTATTTCGGCGTTTACGGGAAGTCATTTAGCCTTCAACAGTAATATTCCGCGTGACCGTCTGCGATTCGGTTCGCCCAATGAAATTCTCTTGCGGATTGATAACCGGCTCACACCGCGTACGACGTTTCCCGTCCGCACGCAGCTGCTGCACTCCCAAAATTACGGCGGTATATTTTCCGGCGTGTATCTGCGAGCGATTCCGGATTGGGCGATTGAATGCATGAATCTGGAAGCGGAGTCCCTTCAGGATACGTCCGCCGTCCGTTCTCATGTGCGCGTGCGCATTGCACAGTATCGTTCCTTATCCTGGACATCGGATAGCGCTCAGTCGCCGCATGAAGTTCGCATCTATACCACGCTGCGTGATTCGCTGGGACGCCTTGTGGCGGAAGGTTGGAGCGAAAAAATAACGCGAGGCGGAAGCGAAGATTTTCAGGTCACCATTCCTCTGTCCAAATCCACGGTTTCTCTTTGGTCGCCTGAAAAACCGGTACTGTATCAATTAACAGCAACGCTCATTGCGGGCGGTGATTCTCTTCATCAGCTCACGCAGCGAATGGGCTTCAAGCGCTTCGAGATTGCGAATGGAGATTTCTATATAAACGGACGACAGCTTCGTCTGCGCGGGATAGATTATATTCCTGAATACTTATCCAGTAAGCGTGCCGTGTCGCCTGCTGCTCTTCATCAGGATCTTACGCGAATTCGCGATTTGCGTATGAACGTTATTCGCATTCCGTTCGGTCCGCCGCCTCTGGAGTTGCTGAATTGTGCTGACGAAATCGGTTTAATGGTTCTGCCGGAAACCGGATTGGACTGGATCCCTCCGGAAATTCTGTCTCAAACGACGTATGCGGATCTTGTCCAACATTCCGTAACGCGACTTCTTGCCGCGTGTGAGAGCCATGTCAGTGTCTTAGCTTGGGGATTAGGATCACAATTGGACTGGAATGCGGCTGCCACCCGTGATCTGGGTCAGCGGTTGTATTCATATATAAAGTCACAAGACAAACGGCCGTGCTATATCGAATCATCCCGCACGGAGGATCTCACCGGTCTGGCGGATTTCCGGCTTTCGTCGTGGAGTCCAAATGGACGGGAACCGCAAATTTCAGCCTTTGAGATGTCGTCCGGCCCCCTAGTCTATTCCCGATTGGGTCAACTCGCTTCGATGGGTAAAAACGCACAAGGAAAAACTTCATCGGGCAATGTGGTGCAAGCGGAATATCTGATACGCAATGTGCTTTCTCTGGAAGCGAACACGCAAGTTGACGGCTATCTCATTCACTCATTTGCTGACTATCATGGGGCCAGTCCTCTCCTCACCCAACCCGGTCAGAAGGACAGAACGCTTTTCAGCTATGGCATCGTGGGAGTTGACCGTCAAGAGCGAATGGCTTACGCAAAATTGCGCGATCTGGCGCAGACCGGTCAGAGCGCTCCGCCGCCGCCCCGCACTCAAGAGGGCAATGCGCCGATTGCGTATCCTATCATTGGATTGGCGGCGCTGTTGCTTTTATCAGCAGAAATCCGGCGCAACAATGTCTTTCGTCAAAATCTGAAGCGTGTTTTCCTGCATGCGCACGGATTTTACAGCGATTTGCGCTATAGGCGATTCCTTCATATGGCGCAGCCTTTGTTGCTTTGGCTGTTGGAATCAGTTACATTAGCCATTTTGACCGCCTCGGCGTTATATGCGGCTCGGACCAGTTTCACATTGGACTATTATCTTACGCATTTCATATCCGCCCCGCGCACGAAGGATTGGTTGGTTAGTTTGATCTGGAATCCCGTGGATTCATTAGTCTATTTCACGGGATTTTTCATGGTTCTCATTTTGGTGAAAGCGGCATTTATCAGACTTTTCTCTTTATTGTTCCGGGAGCGTGTGGACTTCTGGCAATCCGCCAATTATGTTGTCTGGGCTTTCGCGGCTCTGCTTTTTATACTGCCTCTCGGCGTGGTATTCTACCGTGTTCTCGATATGCCCAACTTCCGGGACATCGCCTGGGTGATTGTAATCGCCGGGCTGATCTGGTGCGCTATTCGTCTTCTATCCGCTCTTCGTACGGGGTTTGCCGCGAATCCTATTCGCGTGTATGCAACCGTGCTGGGAATTGTGGGAGCGATGCTGCTGTTTCTGGTCGTTTTTTTAAACAATCAGCTTGGAACGATGACTTACTTGTCGTTTATCTATGATGTTTTTGCCATCCGGTAGCCACCAATTTTGAGGTCGAGATCAACATGAAGCTGCAGGAGAAAATTACGGGGATGGGATTGACCTTCGACGACGTGTTGTTGGTTCCCGCTTATTCCGCCGTGCTGCCGCATAAAGTGAATCTCCACACGCGATTCAGTCGAAATATTGCTCTGAATATCCCGCTGGTTTCCGCCGCGATGGACACGGTCAGCGAAGCGGCGTTGTGCATTGCCCTTGCCCGCGAAGGGGGGATTGGAGTTATTCACAAAAATATGTCGCCCGAATCCCAAGCGGCAGAAGTCACGCGCGTCAAACGCAGTGAATCGGCAACGATTTTAAAACCGCATACGCTTCCCCCTGACGCGCGAATTCTTGATGCCTTGAATCTGATGAAAGACAAAGGGATTAGCGGCATACCGGTTGTGGAAGGCGAGAAGCTGGTGGGAATTGTTACGAATCGGGATCTTCGGTTTGAGGACAATTACCAACAGCTGATTTCCGATGTGATGACACCACGGGAGAGGTTGATTACCGCTCCTTTGGGAACGGATCTGAAAACGGCTCAGAAAATTCTGCAAAAGCACCGTATTGAAAAACTTTTACTGGTGGACGCGGAAGGGCGTCTGGCCGGATTGGTGACGGCGCAGGATATTTTAAAGCGGTCTCTGTTTCCCGGTGCCTGCAAGGATTCCGAAGGCCGGCTGCGTGTGGCGGCTGCGGTCGGAGCAAGTGCCGAAACAACCAAGCGAGCACGAGTTCTTGTGGAAGCCGGTGTTGACGCGTTGGTTGTGGATTCCGCGCACGGTCATTCGGAAAACATTCTTCAAACCGTCAGGTCGCTGAGGCATGACTATCCGCAGACCGAGATTATCACCGGAAATGTTGTGACCGCTGACGGTGCAAAGGCTTTAATGGATGCCGGAGTGGACGGGGTAAAAGTGGGAATCGGCCCGGGTTCCATTTGCACAACCCGGGTTATTGCGGGAGTAGGGGTTCCGCAAATCAGTGCGATTCTCGAGGTCGCGGAAGCCTTGGATGGGAGCGGGATTCCTGTGATCGCCGATGGAGGGATACGCTATTCAGGCGACATCGCTAAAGCGTTGGCCGTTGGCGCTTCCACCGTAATGATCGGCAGTTTGTTTGCAGGCACTGAGGAGAGTCCGGGGGAAATGATTCTACTGGAAGGGCGAAGCTACAAGCAGTTCCGCGGGATGGGATCAATCGGAGCCATGCGGCAGGGGAGTGGCGAGCGCTATTTCCAACCCATCAACGAAACTCGCGGAAAATATGTGCCGGAGGGTATTGAAGGACGTGTGCCTTATAAAGGGAAGTTGGCGGATACCGTATTTCAGTTGGTTGGGGGGCTGCGCGCGGCAATGGGGTATTGTGGAACTCCAACTATACCGGAAATGCAGTCGAAAGCCAAGCTTGTGCAGACCACGGCGGCCGGATATAGAGAAAGCCATCCCCATGATGTTGTTATCACGCATGAAGCGCCAAACTACGAGAAACCTCGATAACACCGGTCCGCGCTAAAACGGGCATAAAGAAGAGCCGGTGTTCCGACTCTGGCTGGAGGGGGAGGAGCGCCAGAGTAACACCGGCTCGGCGGGGAAACTTCCGTGTTTATTACACGGTTAACCTTGCAGGGAACCTACATGACGTGAGAGTTTGGCCTTAATGCGGGCTGTTGTATTCTGATGATACAACCCTTTTGTGGCCATATGATCGAGCAATGCAAAAACCTTCGCAAGTTCCACTTGAGCGGTCGGTTTATCGGCTAACGATAATACTTTTTTCTCGGCAGCACGACAGCGCGTACGTTTTTGACGGTTCCGAATTCTGGCTTCTGCGCTCGTGCGCATTCTTTTCTCGGCAGACTTATGTTGTGGCATTTATGCAACCAAATTAGTCCATTGATGGTTTCATGCAGATTAAGAATTAACCTGATGAAGCTTTAAAAGTATGCTAATATAGCCATCTGTAAATTGAATGTCAAGTAAGTGAAATTTCCATGTTTTTCCCTAAAGAACTACTGGATAATATTGTTTATTATAAAGTTATTACAATATTAACGGGAGCGGGAATTTCGGCGGAATCCGGGATTTCAACATTTAGAGATAAAGGTGGTCTCTGGGATAAGTATAGGCCGGAGGACCTCGCCTGCCAATCGGCTTTCGATGCCGATCCGCTTTTAGTCTGGTCATGGTATCAGTATAGAAGAGACACAATTGCCAGGGCGCGTCCTAATCCCGGTCATTTAGCGCTGGTAAAATGGGAAGCTCTGGCGCGAGATTTCACGCTAATAACGCAAAATGTAGACGGTTTGCATCGTGCTGCAGGGTGCCGCCGGATTGTCGAGCTTCACGGCAATATTCGAATAAACCGCTGTCAAGTTTGCGGACAAGAAAGCAACATGGAAGAAACGCCATTTGACGGCCAGGTCCCGATTTGTTCCTGTGGCGGAATGTTTCGACCGGGTGTGGTATGGTTCGGCGCAATGCTTCCGGAAAATGCTCTCCGGGTTGCCTTTCAGGCGGCGGAACACTGTGATCTTTTTATCACAGTCGGAACATCAGCGGTCGTATATCCTGCCGCCGCACTACCGGAAGTTGCCTTAAGCAGGGGCATACCCGTTATTGAAATCAATCCCGAAATGACGCCTTTTAGTAAATCAGCGACACACTATATTCAAGGACCGGCCGGTACTGTACTGCCTGAACTGGTTGCCGTTTACGAAAAAGCGCATGGTTTGTCATCACCAACGGATCCAAATTCATGAATAGATATTTCGTCAGCATAAGCGCATGGACAATTGTGTTCGCTTCTATACTATTCTTGAGCGGTTGCGCGTACTTTAATACAATGTACAACGCTCAGAAAAAGTTTGAAGAGGCGGAACGCGAAGTCGAAGCGCCTCCACAACAGACGGAACCGGGACGACCGCTGCCGCAGGGTACAGTTCAGCCCAGGCCGGTTCCCATCGAAAAGTACCGTAAAGTCATCGAAACTTCCGCAAAGCTGTTGGAAAATTATCCTAAAAGCCGGTGGGTGGACGACGCATTGCTGCTGATGGGAATCTCCTATTATCGAATTAACGATCTGGCGCGTGCCGAACGTAAATTTTCCGAATTGACCACTCTTTTTCCGAACAGCCCGCATATAACGACTGCATTGATATGGAAAGCCCGCGTCCTATCGGAACAGAAGCGTTCCGAGGAGGCAATCGAGCTTCTCCGCGAAGGAACCGGTAAAATGAAATCCGGTACGCGAAAAGCGGATGCACTTTTCCTATTAGGCAATCTGTATTACGATTTGAAAAAGTGGGGAGACGCCGCGGAGCAGTTTCATTTATCGCTTCAACAGAAACAGCGTGGTGAACAGCGATACACCGCTCTTTATCGTTATGGTTTATCTTTGTATAATTCAGGCAAACATGCGGAAGCTCGCGATGCTTTATCGGCGAGTGCGAAAGCCAGCAATAGTATAGCGCAAGCGTATGATGCTTATGTTTACTGGTCGCGCTGCGAGCTTGCCTTGCAGAATCCAGCTCAAGCCGAGGCGATTCTTCTACGCGTTCGATCGAGTGAGCGTTTTCTCGATTATACGGATGATATTGAGTTGGAATTGGCGAACCTTGCTTTGGAAACCGGACGAGTTAATGACGCGATGACCTTATATCAAAACTATATTGCAGAACATGAAACCGGAGAGGGAAGGGGGCTGGCATTCTATCGTTTGGCGAGTATTCAACGGTATCACCAAGTCAACCTTACGCTTGCCAAGTCTCTTTTAGACAGCGTGATCCGCTGCGGGGCAAGTCGCGAGATTGCCGATTCAGCTCGCATGGCAATAGATCAAATATCCAAGGGACTTTTGGCGCTTGAGAATA
>Ga0105104_10000947_pt1 | contig 22583 bp, 27 predicted proteins | sample PPLLaktember2015_3_FD_87034 | JGI IMG/M metagenome (GOLD analysis project Ga0105104, IMG submission 87034) | Freshwater sediment microbial communities from Prairie Pothole Lake near Jamestown, North Dakota, USA - PPLs Lake P7 Core (6) Depth... | ecosystem: Environmental > Aquatic > Freshwater >... | reverse complement strand
CGCCTCATTGAAAACATACAAGTTTCCGTCACCGTCGTAGTAGCCGTTGAAAACAGAGTTCCACGCTACCCCGAGTAAATTCGCGACATAGGACGCTGAGCAGGTCGCTCCATCCACCGAGGGAGACAGCTTCACGTATGGAGACGCTCCGCCGGTGATAGCTTCATCGGCGGTACACTTGTAGAAAGTGCCGCCGACGTTAAACGTAGCACCCTTCACTACATCCGTGCCTACTACAGGCACAACGCTGCCATTCTCTTTCAAAAACCCGGCAGAAAGCAAGTTGTTCTGTTTAACAAAGTCGTCTTGCTCTGTCGGAAGCGGATTCGGAAACGGTACTCTTTCTATGGCCATTAGAAACACTCCTCTGTCGGTAATTTAACTGAATAAATATTCTCATCCTTCTGCGTGCTGATCGGTTCTTGCAGTGTGCCCCAATACGGGCGCATGAATGTATGGTTCCGCTCGAACGGATCAATAAATAGCGGACGTCCTCGGCCATATGCTTCATATTTCCCTCGCAGCTCATTAGCAAGCGCCCGCGATAAATTCACGAAGTCCCACTCGTAAGTCCTGAACGGCGACACTCGATCAAACGACGCCTGCCCCGCAGGGCTTTTAACTGTCACAGTATTATCCACCCAGCCCTCCGGCCAGATCGCCACCGGATCCGGGAACGTGTAGGCCTCGCCCAGGTCGCATCCCCCAAGATAAACGCCGACTGAATCTCCTGTCAGCGTCACCGTCGCATATGCTACTCCTGCCACTGCCGTGAAGTGCACCGAATCGACTCTGTCAGATTCTGGATACTCGATTATCTCAGTATGCAGCAAGGCGTCAGCGTCGGAATACAAATCAAGCTGTATCTCCGACGCATTAGTTATCCCAAAGAAAAAACAATCCACCGTTGATATTGCTGCAAATTCAATCAGAACCGCATCCACATCTCGCGATGACTGGTACCGTTTTTTTAAAAAACTATGTCTTAGATTCGCGACCGGATATGATGGCGATGGGAACGAGGACGATAAAATCGAATCACCAATCAAGCCATCAAATAAAAGTTTCAAATGTTTATCTCCGTGACACCATTATTATAATACGGAGCAATCGCTTCGGCAAGCTTCTGTCCGTCAACATTAATCGTCAACGACAACCGGCCAGAGCCCCCCTGTGTCGCTGGCGCCTGAAGCTGGGCCGTTCCGTTCAGCAGCGCCATGAGACGCGCCTGCTGATCCTTGTTCATCACGATTTCGCCAGCCGTAAGCTTAGCATCCACCGCATCCACTCCCGGAGGCCCTATTACAATACCTCCGGTCTGGAACGCTGGCTTCTGTGGCTTGGAAGCCGCTATTGTCGCGAGCTGTATCCCCGTAATCGCAGTCGCAAACGCAATCGCGGGAATATTGAACGGCCACGGAGCTGAGGCGGTTGCCTGTACTATCGCGCGCGCACCCTCTGCTATTGCCTGCGCCAGCGTGAGGCCCCATATGACAGACTGGCCCTGATATGCAACCTGCGCTTTTTTACGCTCATAATCCTGCTCGATCTGCGCTTTTTTCAAAAGCTTCTGCTTGTCAGCAATCACCTCGGCGTCTCCGGATGTTATCGCAGTATCAAGCTCTTTCTGCGCCTTCTCGACTGCCGTATCCTCGGCCACGCCCGCGGCCTCAAGCTCAGCAAGCAACTGGCGATCCAGCTCGGCAACGCGTGCCTCTGTCATGGCTGAGAATAGCCCCTGCAACGCTCCAAGTGTGGATATTCCGCCATCCACAGCGGACTTCCACATGGAATCCATGTTAGCCTTGAATTCATCCTGAGCCGTCGTTTCCCGGAGCTTGTCGTAATAAGCATCAACCGACGCAAGAGCTTTTTCCTTGGAAGCTATGTCCGCGGTGGATGCCTCTATAGCACGCCTTGCCGCTTCCTGTTCCAGAGCAATCTTGTCGCGCGTGCGCCCCTCAAGTTCTGCAAGCTTCTGGTTATATTCCTCGGTTGCCTCTACAGCGACTTTATTCTGTTTATTTATTGCATCAGTTATTTTTTCATTGAGAATCAGCAACGCCTCTCTGCGAGTCGCCTCATCTACGGCGTTGTTTCCCCTGAAGCTGCTCAGCTCTGCCTCGGCCTCGCGAAGCTTTGCAAGCTCTGATTTTTCATTCTCGACAAGCGTGCGCGCGCGTTCAATCGCGAGATTATACCGCTTTTGTGCAGCCGCAAGATCGGCTTCGTCGCTCAGCCGCTTCGCCTCAGCTTCATCAGCTGCTTTTTTCTGCTCAGCGGTAAGCGCCGATGTCTCTTTTCTTTCCTGTATTAATCGCTCAACTCGCCCGGCAAGAATAGGATCAGCAGCTTTTACTTGCGCTATCTGTAAATAGCCCTGTTCTATAGCCTCGGCAATCGCAACGGTCCCATCGTTCACCACAGCATTCTGTTCGACCATGGCTTGTTTATTCGCGAGCAGTTCTTCTTCGAGCTTAGGAAGTATCCTTGTTCCCTGGTCCTGAAGCGCCCCCCCGAATGTCGCCGCTGCCCCAAAGGCAGCCTGATACATGTCCCTTGTCGCGGTTCCAGTTGTGGCCAGCGAATTATATAAATCTTCCTGTGCCCTGATTTTTATATTTAAATCAACCATAGCGTCAGCGGCCTGGTTGATTGCCTTGGTCTGAGTCTGGATCTGGAACGCCATGTTTTGCTTCAGTAAATCTGCGCGCTGTTCCAGTAATGATTTTTCAGCGGCTGTGAGTTTTATTGTCGAGGACGTTAACTGGTCATCGACTTCTCTCATCTCCTTCACGGTATCGCGCAGAGTGGCCGTTGATTTCTCAAGGTTTTCCCGGCTGTTGCCAAGCGTATCAAACGCATCTACAAGCGCGGCTATCCCGGCAATAACAAGCGCGATTGCCGTTACAACAATAGCAATCGGCCCGCCAGCCCCCGCCAGAACTTTGCTAAGCAAATTCCATGCAGTCACCAGGCCAATCACTGCCGGAATACCGGCCAGGATAACGCCAAATAGAATCTTGAGCGGCCCCGGCAGATTCGCTATCCACGCTACAACTCCCGCAACCGCGTCTATTACGCCGCGCATGGCCGGGGTGAATTCTTTAACAAATTTTATCTGTGCTGATTCAACCGCGCTTTTCAGCAAATCAATGCTTCCTGACAACGTGTCGTTCTGCGTGGCGTATGCTTCTGCCGCAGCATTTGTTCCGGTCACTGCTGCGGTGTATTTTTCAATTTCTGCACGCCCCTCCCCAACCAGAGCGACCATGGCAGGACCCGCTCGTTCTCCGAATATTTGCATCCCAAAGGTGGCAATGTCTACTTTTTTGTTTAAAACATCGACAATATCAGCAAAGCTATTTGTTTGAGGATTTACTTCGTCAAAACTTACTCCAAGCTCCCGGAGCTTAGCGACGGCAGGGCTTGATGCATTTGATAAATCAGCCAGAGTACTCCTGAGCGCAGTTCCTGCCTGCGATGCTTCAAAGCCTTTGTTAAATAGAATTGAAAGAACTCCAGTGGTTTCCTCAAGGCTTTTATTCATAACAGCAGCGACAGGACCCACGTATCGCATGGATACGGCGAGTTTACCCATCGTCGCCTGAGATGCGTTTATAGCAGCAGTGAAAACGTTGGCCACGCGCTCGGCGTCTGACGCCTCAAGGTTGAACTGCGAAATAGCCGATGCCAACGTCTCTGAGGTGAACGCAAGATCAGACTGAGTTGAACCAGCAAGTAATAGGACGCCGTTTAATCCGTCAACAGTTTGCGCGGCATCAAATCCAGCAGAAGCCAGCGAATACATAGCCTCGGCGGCCTGCGATGCCGTGAATCTCGTTGTTTCACCGGCGGCGAGCGCCGCTTCCTCTATGCGCTTGAATTCCTCGGGAGTCGCCCGAGCCACAGATCGAACATTCGCCAGACTCTGCTCAAACTGCGCGAAGGTATCAACCGAAGCTTTCACCGCAAGCGCAAGCCCGGCAAAAGCAGCGACGCCTGCAAGATTTATTTCGCCAAAAGAATCTTTCCATGATTTTTGCGTCTTTGCTGCTTCTGCTTGATTCGTTTTACCAAACTTATCGAGTGTCGCCTCTACGGCAGCGATATCGCCCTTGAGTTTATCGAGATGGATTCGTACTTCTGAAAAAATAGTGCCAGCATCAACAGCCATTTAACCAGCCTTTTTGCGTTCATTATCCAACAACTGCAATGCTCTTCTGTTTATGTCCGTGAGCATGAACGGAGTAAATCTGCCAGGGATTTGATCCGCCGGGGAATTATGACACCGCTCAGCCAGAATAGCAGCTTCAAGAAGCATTTTATCAGTGATCTCTTTTATGTCCGATGCATCGATGTCTAAGGCCCATGAAATAATTGTTCCCATGAATTCGGCAGGCAAAAGCAGATCCGTCCAAATTTTCATGGAATCTATTTCTTCCTCAAGCACTGATCGCTCCGGAGATATGGGAACGTCTTTCAGCTTGAGCTTCATAGCGTCAAGCTTTTCGCGCGCATCCACTACGCTACGATCATGCCCGAATTGTTCCATAATCTGTTGGTACGTCGGGGCCACAAGTGACTTCCGCACAAGATTGTGCATCCTGTCACAGTACGCAATAATCTCTGGTAAGCTATGCTTAGCGTTTTTCTGTCTGATTTTATCCTCGAAGGTTTCGATCAAGGACATATTGCCGCACGATGCGATCTGGGCGGATGTTAGTTTGCGTACTTTGACAGGAACCATGGCCCCGTAAAACGGGGCCATGATAACCTGAATACGTGCTTGTTCAAGAATCGCGAGAGATTCTTCTTGATTAAACGTTGACGACATCAAGCGTCTCCCACTGGACTATCGTCAGTTCTTTGCGCTTGCTTGCACCGGAAATCACATCGTTTTCATCACGATACGATGTCCCGGTGATGTTGTACGTGGTCGTTTTCCATTCCCGCGCGTGGTTCGCGTCGCCCTCTGCGCCTTTGCAGGACTGATACAGTTCCCGGCGAACCGCGACCATGTCGGCTTCTTTGTTTTCGCCCTCAGAGTACAAGCCGTAGAAAGCCTCGATGTAGAAGTAGATTTTCTCGCTCTCGCTTGTCGGGTCAGTGTATTCTCCGTTTGCATCGATTATGCCGCCCTCGGTGAGCGAAATAAGGTTGATGTCCTCGGCGGTGTCCACGATTGTCGCCGTGAATCCCTTGCGGTATCCGTCGGTGACCAGCTCGGTGTCTTTCCCGAGCGCGTCAGTGATCGGGATGCGCTCCTCGTCCTTGCGGACAGGAACAACGTTAATCGACTGGATCGTGTTCGACTTGATGAACTGGCAGCCTCGGCCCTGGCCGATTCTCGATAGCAGCGCGCCAGCTCCATAGACCTGCATAACAGTGATTGCCTCGGTCCCGGAATATTCAACCAGCAAGCGACCCGTGACAGCCTCGACGCTGACGGTCACATCGGTAAACCCGCCCGCGGCCGCGATAGCAGCGACTATTTCAGCCACAGTAACAGCGGTGATATCTGCGACCGGCAACCCCGTCAGGTTCAAACTCAGCGTCTGAACCACGGCGTTATCCAATTTCACCGAAAACGGAACCGCAGCCGGAGTAGCGAATCCAGAAAAATCAAACGGGCCAACTCCGCCCGCGACCCGATCCGGCGTCGGTATGGTAAGGTCATCATTCAACGCCATGAATCGGACCCAGAGAATCAGCGCCACATATCGAGCGCCATTTGTTCGTACAGCCATTTTGAACCTCCCAGTTTAAAACACCCGTGATGGCATCAAAAACAATCGTTCCATTGAAATTGTACCATCATCGTTGTTGGCTATTATACCAGATATTTCATTCTCGCTCAACAATATATTGTGATTACCGTGGCGAGTCGTGGTGAAAAAATCATCCAGCAAGGTAGACAATTCTCCTTGCATGTAATCCTCAAGAAAAATGTTCTGCCCGGGGCGCATATGTCCGATGATCCTGAAGGCCCAGCCACGGCCTCCTACGTCGCGTTCTTTTTTTACCACCACATATGGCGGCTCGGGCCTTTGCGGAAATTCTCCGAAGGCCACGACATTTTTTATTGATCCGGTTTTAAGTCTCGCGACTATTTTTGTATCCATCAGTCTATGAAAAGCTCCCTTGCATCAATAAAAAATTGACCGGCAAAATGCCTGATCAGGGGCGCGATGGCCTCGTTCTGTCTGTCGTTGGCGAGCTCCAGGTAAACACCGTAGTCAACGCCATGTCCAAATAACCAGCCCACGTTTTCACCTCGCTTGAAGGCGTCAGCTACCATCCGGAGCGCGGCCTGTGCAGTCCTGTTAAACCAGAAAGCCCCCTGGCTATTCGGCCTAGCTGGCTGTAAATCGTAAAACCAGTCAAGAGCATCGGCGGCATAGGCCAGCGACAACGCATAACACGCGGCCCGGCGCCTCTCGTAAATAGCCGCGATATTTTTTTTTACCTCGTCTATTCCGTCGTCGGACACTTCATCTCCTGATCAGCCTCGGCCTTGCGACCACCGTAATCCACCCGCAGCATAAACGCCAGCCTGGCTATCGCATTCAGCGCTTCCTCTATTGTCAGAACCTTTTTGTCTGGATATGGATTCAGGATGAACGCCGTTCTGTCGTCCGGAATACTTATCATCGGCTGATCAGCCGCACCCGGTATTTTCATATTATCACCCGTAAAAATGCCCGTATAATTTTACGGTGCACGTTCTGGCCAAGGCCGTGTCATCATGGAATTTCGCGGATATCCTGGTATTTGCCGGTTGTTGCGGGATCTGCACGGGCTTATTCCCTTCGAACGAATTAACGTTATTCCGGAAGCACTCCACCTTGCCGATTACCACTTCGGCCCCTACAGCGCCCGCGTAAATGTGTATAACACCGCTGAGATTCGCGGATATTTCTGAAATCGCTATCCAGTGCAGATCGAATGCTTTTGGCAGTGCGTTTGCTGGGATGATCTCCGTAATCGCGCCGCCGATTCCCCATACGCCTGCGCCAGACGTAAGCGTGACCGGAGCGGCAAGGTCTGGATATAGAAACGCCTCGCCGTGAATGTGATAATAACCTGTCACGAGATAAGCCATGACTGAATTCACGCCGGAGACAAACGGAATCGCCACGTGATCCGATAGCCAGCCCAGCGTCTTCCTGATAAATCCAACTGATCCTATCATATCGCATCCACCACAATATTTACCTCGTTTCCAGGTACGAGGACCCGCGCATATAAAATGTCATTCGAGTTGTCTGCAACAAACTCTATGTGCTGATTATTTCCAGATTGGACATGCAGGCGATAGCCAAAGCTCTTCGGCGTACCCGACGAGGCATGGCTTATTAGTACCTGGCCGTCTCCCTTTACGTTCCGCTCAATCCACGCGCTGCCGGATTGCCCTGCGGTGGAAATAGCCGTCCACCTGGTTGATGTAACAATGTAACGTTTAATCATTTTTTTAACCTCTTTTTATAGAAGTCATTTATTTCCATCATGGCTTTTAGCAAGCCCGGTGTATACCCTTTTTCCTCGGATGCCCTTATTATTCCAGGCACGTCCTTATTCAGGCAGTGCGAGTCATAAAACGGGTGGTCTTCATAGACGAATGTGTGGCTCCGACCCACACGCGGGTCCATCAGCCAAAGCTCTCGAAGCTCGTTGTTGTCGATCCCAAACATCTCCGCGATCCTGGAAAACTCACAACAGAACGAAACCTTGAGGGCCAACCATGCATTTTCCATATACTTGCACAGCTCCGCGGTCGTTGCAGTTGTCTGAATGATCCTGAATTCACCTGTCATTATTTCCTTATAGGCTTCTGCGACCACAGCGGAGTGGTTCCGGTTCCCACCAAGGATTACAAAGTTGTAGTCCGACCCGTTCGCGTGCTGCGTACCTCCGAAGTATTCCGGAGAAAACACGCAGTCATATCCGGCTTTGTTCAAGTTGTGAGTGGTGCCAGGCGGGACCGTTGATTTGATGCAAAATATTTTCACGTTATCGAATGCCATCACTACTTTCTCTACTATGGAGATATCGCAGGAACCGTCGGGCTTTTTTTCTGTTGGGACGCAGACAAAGGCAAGGTCATATTTTTTGTCTTTCTTGGTCGCATGCTCCTTCATGTGGCAATCATAGATATCAGCATCCGGAAAAAGTTTCTGCATGTTCTTGCCAACGACGCCATAACCTATGATCAAAATATTCATGTAGCCACCTCCGGAACTTCTGCCGCTTCCACGAGCGGGGCCTGATATCCAACTATACCACCGAACTTCCGCAACACGTCAACTGGCCCGATGCGCCAGCGCTTGCCTATGGCCTCGAAAACCTCACCCTCGCGTATTTCGGTTTTATGGTTGGTTAAAAAATATCTGGATAGTGCAGTCGACAGACCAGCAGATGTCGTCGCCACGGCCTCAACAGCTTTTTTCTCGTGACTTATTCTACCGCGCAGGTTCTGAGGCGCTCCCACGTGGAACGGATCGGCCACAAGCCGGTCGAATCCGTTGTCGATAAATACATCCCTGTAAACAATCACACTGACGGGGGATTCGTCGATTATCCCCTGGATCATGTCGCGAGCCTGGCGCAGTGCCAGCGTATTTATCACAGATTCCCTCCGGCTATCTCCGGTTGCTGACTTTTATACATGCGCCCGGTTGAATTCAAATTCGTTTCGTCGTTGGAATCCTTGCAGTCGCGTTCAAGCTGTTTATAATACGAGTACATTTCCAGCAACTTGGTATATTCTGCCGATTCTGCCCCAGATGTATTTTTAACCAGTACGAGCTGATTCCCGAGCTGAGTTTTAATCATGGCAAACGAGTTACATATCGCACGGGCGAGCCCAACAGAATCAATCATAGCAGCAAGGTAGGTATCAGATATCCGCAGCGGTGCCTGAACGTAATCCCCCGGCGTCGCGCCGGATAAAAGTTCGCACGTCATATAAAACCCTGTTGACGTTACGTAGTACGCTGTCTGTTGCGCAGGGACTGCCGGAAGCGTCGACGGATCTGCCACGTCGATAATTCCGATAACCCCGGCCGGGTCTGCTATTCTGATTCGTAGTTCAATTATCTGTGCTCGTGTTGCCATAGATAAATCCTACTTGACAATTCCTTTTTGTTCAAGTATCTTTATGTCAGCTGCTTCTTCATCCCAATTGCCTTAAGCGCCGGTCTTACTCCTTTCACCGGCGCTTTTTTTATATTTTAACCCACCAGCTACGGTTCCCGCCGAGAACTATCTTCTTCCCTGCGAATAATTCGTCTACCGCTCGCTTGACTTCGCCCTGCTTCGGGTGCGCGTAATCATGCCCACCTATCCAGCCCCCCTTACGCACTTTCGGCAGCCATGCGACTACGTCCCGGTGGCAGCCATTATATGAGTGATCCCCGTCGATAAAAACGATGTCTACCGATCCGTCCTCGAATCTCGCTGCCGCAGCGACCGAATCCTCCTTGATCACGTGCGCTCGCTTGGGGTACGCCTGCGCGATGTTCACGCTCTCGTGGAACGCCTGGTCGAAGGACCCCTTCAGCCCGGCTGCGATCTCTGAGCCGCTCGAAGCATAACTGTCGCCATCTGGTGGTGCTTCCCAGCGATCCACCATGTGCAGAACCATAAACTTCGTCCGACTTAACAGCACCTTGGACATTTTTCCACGCCAAACCCCGACCTCGACCACGGTTGTCCTCGCGACAGGATCAAGCCTGATAAGCAATTCGTCCCAACGTTTTAATTCCTGGGCCATTACATAAACCTCCTCATGTGCCTGGATATTCGCATCTGCTGTACCTTCCTCGTAGCAGGTATCTGTGCCGTCACGCCAAGAATTATATTCGTCTCTTTGGGATATAGTGCGATCTCTGAGGCCAGCTCCCGCCACAGCCTGACGCACTCGCGAATATCCGCCGCGAATACCTGCGTCGGAGTGCTACACATGACCGCAGACCTCAAGTTTCCCTTAATATGCAGCACGTGCGTGTGCGGCCCAACCGTGGGCCAGTGCTCTATGCAGGAATTATACTCCGAGCAGAGCAGTTTCTTCAGCTTTGCTTCGTATTTAATCACACCTCCGGTCGTGAGGTATCCAAATGCCGCCTGGTTCATCCCAGCGAACCGTTGCCGCCAGTATGCGTGCAGCTTCGTCCCCCGGTTTTCGATGATATCCTTATACATCAGCTTGTTCGCTTCGTTCCATTTCTCAATAAAATCAATAGCCGCAGGTGTATTTCTGACGAAAACAATCCCGCCATTCATGGGCATGCGCGTAGAGAATTTCCCATCCCGGATTGTGTAACCGATATCGAACGACTTGTCCTCGTCGAACACATGCTGCAGATCCCGCAGGATTATCATATCGCAGTCCATAAACACGACATCCTCGGTCGTCTCCCGCAACTTCTGCAGCCATAAATCCAGCTTCACCGTGTTTGATTCGAAGGCCCGCTTTGTAGATTTTACTTTTGGCGCCGGGATACTGATCAGCTCAAACGATGCACCGGGACAATTCTTCTCCGCGCTGTGGGCCAGGACCTTTGCAAGCTTTTCATACCTTTTCGATCCGTCGTAGTCGAATGTAACAGAAATAAGTTTCATGTTAATCCTTTCTGAAAATAATCATGGCTGAATAAAGAAGTGTGTCCTTCGTTTTTTCGATTTGTATTGTATTGATATGCAACAATCCCGGAGCCCACTGCGTCACAAGCCCAATAAACTCTTCAAGCGATGCCGCAAATGGATCGCGCGCGGTTGAAACCCTGGCATGCTGCGACGAATGCTCTACAACCAGGCGACCACCTCGCTTCAACTGTGCCGCCCAGGTTTTTATAGTAGTAGCCGGATCATAGGCGTGGTCGATGGCGTTGGAATAAACAAAATCTGCGTCGCATAGAAGCGGGTGAGGCTTTGTAAAATCATGCTTGATCGTGTTCGGATACCGTTCCGCGTTGTCAGCTATTTCTGTGCCTATGATACCGCACCCAGGAAGATATTTTTTGAAATACCGCTGCTCCTCGCCTGTCCTGGTTCCGTGGCAGATCCCAAACTTCGCGCCATGCAGGGCCGCGCATATGATAGCGATATTTTTTTCAAGCGCCCATACGCGTCCGAGCGATGATTTGTTACCCTTGTTCTGCTCGCGTACGTACTCGTTATAGTCGGCATATTTGTGCAGCTTCATCTTGAGCCGCCAGGGTATCGAAAGATTCCAGTGCTCGATCCCTCAACCCTGCAGACAAATTCATAGTCAGCTTTGTGTTTATCCATGAATCGTTTCTGACATTTGTGGGAATCCTTCTTTGTCTTCTGGTAATAAAAGAAATCCAGAAGCGCCACGATAGTGATCCCTGGAATAAATGACGGTGAAAACGTCTTCAGGCAGAACTTAAATATTTCTTCCTGCTTGGCCGCATCGTCAATATAAAGCGCGATTGGCCCGTGCACCCATTTCGCATCAAGAAGGTTCCCCTTCTTTGCGAATATCTTTGCTCCGAACGGCTCCATGTACTGCTTGAACACCTCTATGGTGTCCTGCGCCAGCGCAAGCTTGAGGCCTGCTCGCTCTGCTTTCTCAACCTCGCGGTCGTTCGCATAAAATCGATCATAGACATAGATAGGGTTCTCATGCCCAGCACGTGCCATCCCCGTGGCCACATGCGCTGTAATGCTGCCAAGCCATGGGCCAAGCTCTACAACTGCTCCGTGTGCGAGTGTCTGGCCGTATTGATATAGCAACTGTTTTACCCCGGCCTCATTTTGGCTCGGGATTTGTCCTGCAAGTTCAAGTAGTTTGTCCATGCCGTCATAATATCTTTTTATTATTTGTTTGTCCATAAAAAAAACGGCTCCCGAGTGGGAGCCGTTGGATTCCAGTTCTTTATTTCTTAGGTCTCGTCGTAAGTCGGGAGAGTAATTTCAACGCAGAACCCGCTGCCAGCGGTGCACCCGCCGGTCTCACCGAAGAATTCCTTGTTGTATTCGCTCTGCACGAAATACCATGCCCGTTTCTCGCGCGCGAAGGTAAGGACATCGCCGCGGCCGATCTCGGAGGTCAACCCACGCTTCGTCAGGACAAAGTTCGCGTTGTCACTGGCGGCGGTAACCACGAGATACGCATGTCCGTCCGGCACGCCTGGATACACGACCTTGTCCGGGCCGAGGTACAGCGTGTCGCCCTTGTACTGCCATATCTCGTCGATGGGCAGCGCGGCAACGCTCTGGATCGATGCGCTCCCAGCTCCCGCGGTTCCCTCTCTGGCAATTGAAAGCTGGCCATTCAGAACGCGGTTCAAGTCCCACGCGATTACGTTGTTGCCAACGATAAGCGCGATTCTGCTTGCGCTGATTTCCTGCAAGGTCTGCGGATCCAGCAATCCATAAAGCCGTCTGAGCGCCCTATGAATCGTGTTGTACAGGTCCAACTCGTAGTTGCCGGTATTCACCGCGGCCACCCGCTGATTCGCGGCCCATGTACCCGCGATATTGTACGCAACAAGCTGGCCGATGGTGAGCCCGTTCCTCACGCCGGTAAAAGCGCGGGTGACGGCCTCGTTGACCTTCTGCAGCGTAAAAATATCCAGATTATACAGCTCGTCCTCAAGCGACCGCTCGTGTCCCAAGCCGTAGATATGCATGAGCGTTGTGTCCGTCGCCCCGGTCTTCTGCTGGATCATCGGCACGGATTCTCCGCGCCCGGCGATCTCAAGGAAGGCCCCGGTAAACGGAATAAACTCATCAAGGCGAACCGAGCGACCGAATGCAAGGTTCGTAATCTCCTGCGCGATCATATCGGTGAAATCGGCCTCTTCGATGCGTCTCCGTGTCAGGTCCTGCCGGATCATGTCCCGGAGGGTGTAGTAATCGTCAGGGAACTGCGAAACGTTCTGGGGTCCCTTGGCCCGAATCTTTTTCCACTCCGTCTCGATGCGGTCCCAGAGGTTTCCGTATCCCTCGCTGTTGATCCACGGCCCGGTATCTTTCGCGACAACAAGCGATTCCATGCGTTCGCCCTTGGTGTTTTTTACGACACCGCCGTCTTTGTCCGCGAAAAGCTCCGAACCATCGGTTCCGATGCGACCGTTGTAAAGGCCGGACAGGATGCCAGCGCGGTTCTTTTTCCTGCGCTCGGCAATCAGTTCTTTTGTCAAGATTCTATTCAGCATTTTTCCCTCCGTCCTTTTAGGTGTCGAAGCTATTGGCGATCCAATAGCGGCGCTTGTTGAATACCATCACGCCGTTTGCATTCAGCGGCGTCACGACTGGCCCGATGCCATAAAGCCCGGCAGCCTCTGTGTCTGTTACCTCGCCAGTGGTCGGGTTATACCAGACCTCGGCTTCTGAAGTGGCGAACAGGGCGCCTGCGGCAATCTGTGCCGTCTGCACGGACACGCCGTCCTTGATATTCAGGCTCATCTCGGCCAGCGCGGCGGCGTTACCACGAACCAGGCCGACATACGGTCCCCATATCACTATGGTGGCATGCGTCCTGGGCAGCGCGGTCGGAACCTCGATCACATCATTGTTCGTCGATATGATCTCGTGATAATCCTCGTTCGCCGTGGTATCTTCGGTCGCGGGCAGGATGGCGAACAGAAGCAGTTTCAGAAGATCGAACATGTGCACCTCCTACAGTTCCGTGACGTGACGAGACTTCTGTGCAGTGTTCGTCGCGCCCTTGTGATCCACCGCACCGATCTGATTATAGTCGGATGTGGCGTCGGCTCTTTCAGCCATGAGCCGGATAGCGATTGCGTCGTTTTTCTTGACGGTCTCGATTTTCTCTTCGAGAGCGTCACCGAAGCAACCAGCGGTTTCCTTGCCCATGTAGAACCGGAGTTCGTTTTTCTTTTCGGCCTTGTCGTCATAGACGCCGAACAGCGAATCAAGCCGCGCGTTGCGGACGGTCTCCCGGCCTTCCTTGTTGACCTTTAGCATGGCATCAACGAGGCCGACGATATCGTCCCCTCCCAGTTTCTCGCGCAGCGTATTCACGGCCTTCTCTGCCGCGACCTGGCTGTCCGTGACGATGAGATGTTTCAGACCGAGCGCCTCTGCAACCTCGGGGAGCGTTACTTCGGCGTTCGTCTTAAGGACCTTCAACGTCTGGAAAACCTCAGCTTTTGTTGGCATTGAATTCCCCCTTGTATTGTTTTCTTTCCCGGCGACGCCGGGGATTTCCTGCGGTATAAGCATTGCGACCTTCTCGAAATCCTCCGGCCGCATGTTCTGCGAAAAGTCTATAATATTTTTCTTGGCCTTGGCGACGGCGATAGATTTGTCCTCTGTCTCAGACCCCGAAGCGGGCTGAACAATCAGTGAATCGGCGAAACCGGCCTCGATTATTTCCTTGCCGTACAGATATGTTTCTGCATCCATGAGGTCAAGAATTTCTTTCGTCGGCTTGCCTGATTTCTGAGCATAGGCCAGGGCGATCACATCGTTCAGGCGCTGAAGTTCGCGCGCTTCCTTAGCCATGGCGCGATAATCCCCACACGCGCATACGAGCGCGTTGTGAATCATGAAGATGCTGTTTTCGTAAACCTGAACGTTGTCGAACGCCATCGCAATATAAGCAGCAATCGACATCGCTGTTCCGGTCATAACGAGATTCTTTTTGCCCTTGTAATCCTTAAGCAGATTAAAGATGTGGAACCCGTCGTAAATATATCCACCGACGGATGCAACATTCACCGTGATTCCATCGCCATTGGCATCGCTGAGGAAATCAATAATGTTCTGAGGTCTGACATCTGATCCGATTATTCCGGTAAGGCTAAGAGTCTTCATTCCGTTTATTATCTCACATCCAGTTTTTTTGTCAATCTCTTATGCGGATGCAAGATATGTTGTCTTGTACCAGTCGTCAATATAATCCACCGATCCACCGCGAGCCCATTCCTTGAGGTCTCCAATAAATTCACGAAGCGGCCGCAAGACGGGAACCAATCGACACAAACAATTCGGGTGCGGGAACCCCGGCACTTTCTCCAGCTCCCACGGTGACTGCTCCGCGTACTCGGGACACGAACAGCCCCAGTCCTGCGATCCTCCCCGGACCCAGTTCACCATCCCGGTGCATGCCGGATTAAATCGCGCCGCAAGCTTCGCCGCATCCTGCATCGACGCATACAGTTCAGAGCGCAATAACCGCAGCGCCCTGTAATCAACTCGGTTCCCTATGCGTCTGATAAACTCACGAGACCCGCGCTTCAGCTCCCCGTAGCGTCCCACCAGCGCAACCTTGTCATCCTTGATGTAGACCTGGATATCTTTTGCAATCTTCACGATATCCCGCCCCTGTGCCAGCCCTGCGCTGATGATGTTCTTCATGTCGTCGCCATACTGCGCTGCAGCACGCCAGATCCGGTCCGAATAGACATAGCCGTCCTGGAATATCCGGTTTATTACCGATGCGATCACGCGCTTGTCCAGCACGGAAAACATATTCGACAGCCCGGACTCGGTAATTCGCTCCCCGGAGTCATCGAGCACATCCGTGAAATAATCATGGTTTATGCGCGAAAACGTGCGCGTACCCTTGGTAACGTTTGCCTGTATCTGGGCATCAAGCGCGTTTTGTATTTCAAGTCGGCTCAGATCGAGCTGTGTCTCGATGGCCCGCCACGAGTTCGTAGTCAGCTCAGACAGGTTTTTCATCTCAGCGGCAAGTATGCGTTCGGCCAGGTCGCGCCCAGCCTGCTGGTAGATATTCTTAAGCTTCACCAGCGCTTGCGTTGTAAGCTGCGGGAACGTATTCTTCGCGGCGCGATAGAGCGCCTCGTATTCAGCCTTCGTCACCGGCGGCTCCCGGCTCCTGCTGCTGGCCTTCTGTATCGAGCCCGGTCATGTCCGCGATGATAGCGTAATCCGTGGCCGCGAACTGCTTGTGCTTCGCCATGTCGGATATACCCAGGATAAACTCGTTCAGTTTTTCCGGAGCAACGCCTGGGAACATACGCTTCCACATATTCCACATCATTTCCTTGGTCCCGGAGGCCGCGGACTGAACGAACGCCAGCCCCTGCGCAAAGTCGCGGAATATCTTCGCCTTCGTCTCGTCGCTCAGTGAGTCGAGGTTATTCCACTTGATTTTAATAGCAGGCAGTGAGTCTGCCGTCATAGTTGCAAGCCGAAGCAGCCGCAAGGATGCGGAAAACAGCGCCTTGTATGAGTCTGCCTTCTGTTCGCGTTTGTCCTCGACGAATTTCACCAGGTTATTCATGTTCTCCTGCGCGCTGGCGTGGTTCCCTTCTACCTTCGTTCCCCAGATGATCTCGGGCATACCCGATCCCTCAACCAGCTTCCGGAATATCTGTTGCAGTTTCTTGTCGTATGCCTCCATGGCGTTTTCCGGGAAGAGATATTCGCCGGTCTCGTCCTTTACAAAAAACAGAATATCCCGCTCGAATACGTCCAGCGTGGACAGGCTCCCCTTCTCCTCCCCGTTGTTTACCAGCCAGTCGTCAACGTTTGTTACATGCAGCCCGAGCTTGGGCTCAAACTTTGCCAGAAACGTTGACTGCTTCAGGTCTATGTCGTGGTAATTCTTCAAGTCGCTGATAATTCGTTCGTAATCAGAATGCCCTCGAATTTCATCTCCGTCCGAGTTATTGGAGAACGGTATCGGCAGAATCCCCAGCGGGTTCCTCATGCTCTGATCGCGCAGGACGCCTGGGACCTGCCCGGCGCCTGAAACCCAGCGCACGTCGATACGCTCCCTGCTGTAGTACCGCTTGCGCCGAACTGTGACCTGTTTTTCCTCGCCGATTGACAGCGTGATCTCCTCGTCTGTTATTATCTGCACGGGCTCTCCCGTATTCAGGTCCTTGATTATATCTACCACAGCGTCATCGCTTATAAACTCCCATACAAGCGCCCGCGTGCGTGCATCAATCTTCGGCATGATCCAGATGGTACCCTCTCGGTGACACTGCAAGTGGATCTGCTTCATGTGCCGGGCCATCATCTCAGAAATCTCGGCAAGTTCTTTGTCTACTGCATCGTCGCCAGCGGTCGGAGTCGGAATGCCCATAAACCAGAGCGGAACAGCAATCGGCGTGAAAGCCATGGCCCCGGCCAGTTTCATCCCGGGGTAGCTGTTGTGATACAGCCCGTATGTCAGAGTCTTATTCACTTGTGGCTGCTCGGTTATATCCAGTGGCTTCGGTCGCCTCGGGGACTGCTTCGTGGGATTCGTCGTTTCTTCTTTTGTTTTGAACCAATCAAATATACTCATCAACGCCTCCAGCGGTCGCGAAGCTGAGCTTTCCGCTCATCGGAGATTATTATATTTTTTCCCTCGTAAAAACACAATAGGATCGCGTCGCCTTTATCCGGAGACCGCAGGAACCGCTTCTTGAATTCTTTTTTTGATTCGATGCAGCGCCGGTTCTTTGAGGTTTCATATTTATACAGTCGAGATGATAGATCGCTCATCAGCTCGGCGTCATCCGGAATATCCAGCATGGGCAGAATATCGTTGAAGCTAAACCACATCTCGGAGATGATGTCTGGATACTCGTCCGGTTTCGTGCTTGCCTCGCCGAAGTTTATCGGAATTACTTTCGCACCAAGGCGTTTGAGATTGTCACGGGCGCTGGTCCCGATCCCGGTCGTGTCCAGCTTTATCGGTATCGACGGATTCCTATGTATCATGTGCCAGACTTCGTTCGCGATATATTCCCCGTCCATTTTCCGGAGTTCTCGGTGGTCTATTATTTTACAACCCTTGCGCACGTAAATCTGCGTCTTGTCGTCGCCCATGTCCGCAGGGTCTACGCCAACAGATACGCCACCCTCTGGATTATCGATCACGCGGTCCATGGCCTGGCGCACGAGCACGCGAGAAATCGCCGCGTTGAATAACTGCGTCATCGGATTTCCGCCGTATACGTGGTCCCACAGGTCCGGGTCGATGCTCTTCAGTTTTAGCGAGAGCGCCTCCATCTGTGCGTTCCACCACGGGTTATCGATGCGGCCGGGTGCGCACTCGATCATGCGAGCGTAGGGCTCGTCGCGGAACGGGTTCCAAACCTTTATGCTGATAGGATCGGTTTCAAGAATCTGGTTATAGACAAACCAGAGCTTTGCGCCTTCTGTCCGGAACAGCGTCGGCAGCATTATGTCGATGGATTCGCCGGACAGCGGGGCCGCTTCTTCCACTATGAACCGCGTGAATCCCTCCATGCCCTTCACGTTTTGTGTCGCCGTCATGTCCTTGAGCCCCCGGAAGACAAAAATAGAACCCTTGGGCGACACGATGCTGTCATTCAGGAACTGCCAGCCGGGATAGCGCAAGCGCTCCACGGTGGTCTCTATCAAGTGGTAAACGGATTCATTCAGTGTGTTCTGTATTTCGCGAAAGCAGGCGTAGCGCTCTTTGTAATAGTTCGCCTCGATTACATTGAGCGCGATAACGCTCCAGCTCTTCGCCCCTGCGCCACGGCCTCCTCGCACGCCCTTTATTATTACGTTGTCAGGGCATGCTCCACCCAGGCGCACATCGCGGAACTGTTCCAGCTTCTGGGACACCCGCTCGCGGTTGTGCTGATCCATGAGAAATAGCGCTGTATTTGGGTCAAGCTTGGAAGATGCCATATACTTTTTTACCGTGACGTATATAGGCAACGCATTTCACGCCATGCTTGTTTAAATATTCAAAAAATAAAAACAGTCCTTTTTTATTGAAAACAGAAGGACATTTTTTTATCATGGCATCAATACCTATGGACAGGTACAGGGACAGGGACAGGGACAGGGACAGGCCGCCATACATGGTCTGAATAAATGTGAAAAATATTATGCCTTTATAGCCTCGTGAGAATATTATTTCAAGCTGGTCACACGGAACGCCGTATGCGTCAAGGTCAATAACATCATATTTAGACAAATCAATCGTCTGTAATAATTTCAAGTTGTCGCCGATCATCCCAAAAGCATCATATTCTTGTATATCTATTCCGTTAACCACAATTTGTTTATCTGAATTTCTTTTTACATTTGCCCATATTGTTCCATCCCCATGGAAGCAATCAAGCACTCTTATTTCTTTTTTGACAGGCAGATGCTTTAATCGTAATAATATTTTGTCCCTGAGAAAACTATTATTAGTTTTTTGACTGCTCGTACTCCACCCCTTCTATGTCTTTTATTTGTTTCAGATATTCCTGTATTTCAAAAAACTTTTCCGGGGACATGGATAGCAACACGTGTATTTTTTTATATGGTTCAAGATTTTCGTGTTTTAAATCTATTTTATCTTTATCACCAATCAGGATTATTTCAAGTTCTCTGTCCGTCAGCCGCAGCGTATCCGCGATTCCCTGCCCTATCCCGGCCATCCATTTGGCAAGTATTTCCGCGTCCCATTCACCGTACTGCGACGACGCTGACAGGATCAGCCGCTTTGCCTCGGCCTGGTCCTTGGCATAGATGTAATCCACAGGCACGGGCGGGATCTCCCAGCCCTCTGCTGCAAGAGCAGCAAGCACCTTCATGCGCTGGTGCCCATCGATGGTCCAGAGCGTGCCAGTGCCGTCGTCCCACACAAAAAACGGGAACTTTATTCCGTCTTCAAGGATTCGCGTCTTCAGGCGGTCCAGGTTCTTCTTGCTCAGTTTTTTCAGCGGCCCCTGTAATTCCTTCAGCCGGGCCAGTGGAACCGTCGCTGCCCCCTGGCAGCAGATTCGGATTATTTTTGTAGTACTCATCGAGTATGGCCTTCCTTTCCTCGGGTGAATATTGCAGCGCAGCAACAGCCCCGGAGTGCTCTATGGGCTGAACTGGTTTACCCAATGCGCGCTCAAGCATCGTGGCGGTGTTACCAAGGTTTCCGTTGAACCAGTCTTGTAGATAGCTCTTCGCAAGCACTCGGAACATCCATGGCTTTTTTTTATCCGCAATGGTGGCCTTTAATTCTTCCTCGCCCATATCCAGAATAATAGAGAAGGCCGCACGGACATCTTGGGCAGATAGTTTCATCTCTTTCAGCGCGGCGACTATTTTGGATTTTCTGCGGCCACGGTATTTGGGCTGGTATGTCGAGGAGAAATGTTTGCCGACTTGTCCTATATCTGGGTTTCCCATATTCGTTTCTAAATCGATTTTCGCGTATTGTCACACTCGTGTCAATACCGGACTTGTTTTATATAAATGTGGTAATGTAGAACTTTTCTACATGGCGTAATTCCTTATGGTGTAACGATTTACGCAATTTTTGGGGAAGATTGGGGTGAATTAAAAGTGAACATTTTGCTCGTAATTCCTTATGGTGTAACGATTTACGCAAATGTTCTACATTCACCCCTCGGAAATCGCTTCCCACCACTCGCGTCATTTTCCGTGTATGGGCTGGAATCCGTAAATCCGTAAATCCGGAGGCATGTGTAGAATGGAAAAAGTAAATGGGGTAAATGTAGAAAAGTACTATAAATAAATAAATAAATAAATAAATAAAATATATAAATAAATAATAATAATAAGAGTATCCGGCGCTATATAATAGAAGAAAAAATACTGGATGTATTTAACGAAATAGATATTTTTTATAGGAACTACAAATAAAGTATTTTTCCCAAAAAAAGTGTAAATGTACCACATTTGCCTTTTTGCAACATTTGTAGTTGACTTTATTTGTAGAAATGTTTATTGTGGTTTTGGAGGATATTTATGGAAATGGCGAATTTTAATTTTAAAGTCAGCGTGGATTTACACCGGGCATTTAAGCGGGTCTGCTTAGACGTTGATAAGCCTATGACGCAGGTTTTCCTCGAACTCATTGAAGATTTCGTGGCCAGGCACGCGAAGAAAAAGACTTGACAACGGGCGAGCGGCAGGCGTAAACTATGTGCATGCAGTCGGGAAAACAGCATAACAGATAAGCGCCCCTGGATAAACATCGGAGCCAGCTCCCGACTGCGGTCCGATGCCTGGGGCGTTTTTTTATAGCCCAGACAAATAGTGGTGCATCCTTAGCCGGGTCTGCTACTGCCACCCCGGAGATCCGAGAAAACGGACTTTGGATGCTTTGAGGGCTCTTTTAAATAAGGAGGAAAATATGGTTTTTCAGGCGAATGACAAGTTGAATCTGTTTGTAAGAATTCCCGATGATGTCGGCATTTCTATAGCCAGGGTTGAAACATATAGCGAATACCCATATGTCATTATTATCGAGTTTTTCCACCCGGGCCTCGAAAAAAGGATCACTATGCATTATGATACCGTCGAAGTTCGGGATAAAGATTTTGATCGGCTAACAAAACTTATTTATTAAAAACACATTGACACACGTGTTAAAATAGATTAGGCTTACGGCGAAAGGAGAGCAGCAATATGATTTATGAACCATCAGGAAAGGCGCGCGAGTATTCGCCGCTTGCCGCGAATCTGTACAGCGGATGCGACCACGGCTGTTTGTACTGCCTCCATCCTGATACTAATATTTTAATGGCAGACCTAACATTAAAAAAAATAAAAAACTTAAAAATAGGTGATACTGTTTTAGGTTTTGATGAAACAGGAAGTAATAAAAAAATAAAAATAGCTACTGTTGAAAATATCATTAAAAGTTATCAAGATGCCTATGAAATAAAAATGATAGATGGCAATTCTGTTATCTGCTCAAAAAATCATAAATGGATAACTGATAGAAGATGGAAATATACAATTGGCGAAATGTCTGGCAAGGGCCGACGGCCATATTTGACTACAAAAAATAAAATAAATAGTTATGGGATTCTTAAAAATTATGAAAAAACACCCAATTTTATATTAGGATATTTGTCCGGAATTATAAGAGGAGATGGAACTATTGGATTCTATAAATATGCCAAAAGAAAATCTGGCGGTAATTCTATAAATTCTTTTAGACTTGCTTTAATCGATAAGCAGGGGATTGAAAGAACAATATATTATTTAAAATTAAATAATATAATTGTTAATGAATTTATGTTTACAAAAAAAATGTATGCAATTAGGACAAACAAAAGAAATGATATCTTAAAAATACAAGATATTATTTCTTATAAATATGACTTAGAATATTATCGCGGTTTTATTTCAGGTATTTTTGATGCCGAAGGTTCTTTTGAGGGAAGTATAAAAATTTATAATTCAGACAAAAGAATCCTTGGTTTTATTAAAAAAGCATTAGATGTTTTCAATTTCAAATATTCAGAAAGTTCTGAACTCGGTACTAATAAAAAAGTTATAATAATAATATTAAAAGGAGGTCAAGAAGAAAGTATTAGATTTTTTAATATTTTTAATCCTGCCATTAGTAGAAAAAAAGAAAAGTTATATAAATATTTTAAACGCATTCCCAATGCTGTTAAAATAAAATCTATAAAAAATTTGCACAAAAAAATTGAAATGATAGATTTACAAACATCATCAAAAACCTTTACCGCAAATGGATTATTGTGCCATAATTGTTATGCGCCAGGTATACGGAGGATGGAACGAGCCCAGTATCTGGTTCCAGCGCCAGCCAAGAATGCGGTTGCCGACTTTGAAAAAGATGCGGCACGGATGGCTGGAAGCGATGTCCCCGTGTTGCTGTG
>Ga0105104_10000945_pt1 | contig 22643 bp, 18 predicted proteins | sample PPLLaktember2015_3_FD_87034 | JGI IMG/M metagenome (GOLD analysis project Ga0105104, IMG submission 87034) | Freshwater sediment microbial communities from Prairie Pothole Lake near Jamestown, North Dakota, USA - PPLs Lake P7 Core (6) Depth... | ecosystem: Environmental > Aquatic > Freshwater >... | reverse complement strand
GGGAACTGATCACTCCCCGGCGCATCACGGAGCCCAATTCGTCGGAGAAGGAGGTGCCGCACAAAGCATTTGCACTAACCTGTGAACCAACGCGGGTCACTAGTAAAAGAACATTTCCAACACTCAAAAGGAGGAATATCATGAAGCGTTTTATTTCACTGATGGCCGTCTTGCTACTGGCCACCCTCGTCCTCTCGGCCTGCCAACCGGCATCAAATCCGGTAGAGGTCACGAGAATCGTCACGGAAAAAGAAACGGTCGAAGTCCAGGTGCCGGGCGCCGAGGAACCCGTCGGGGCAGAGCTCACCGTCTACATGCAAATGGGCGGGAATCCGGGCGATGCATCCACACTGGCGCGGACCAACGGCGCCAAAGCCGCCGCGAAAGCGCTGGGGGTCAAACTGATCGAGCAATACGCAGGCTGGGATTCCCAGAAGATGATCGATCAGTTCAAGGAAGCGATCGCCGCGAAACCGGACGGCATTGTGATCATGGGCCATCCCGGGGAAGCTGCGATGGGACCGCTCGTTGACCAGGCTATTGGTTTGGGGATCGTCGTCACCAGCGGCAACAACCCGCTTTCCAACATCGAGAAGAAATATCAACCCAAGGGATTCGGATATGCAGGCGCCGATCTTCATGCCGGCGGCTATTTGACCGGTCTGGCGATGGTCGCGGCGGGGCTGAAGGCGGGCGATGAAGCCCTGGTCTACGACATCTGGCACCAGGAAGGAAGAAGTGTGAGTTCGCAGGGAGTGTATGATGCCCTCACCGAGGCGGGCCTTAAGGTCGAGAAACTCGACATGACCGACGACGTGGACAAGGATGCCTCCCTGGCGATCCCGGTTCTGACGGCGTACATCGCGGCTCACCCCAATCTCAAGGCGATTGGGACCCAGCACGGCAACATCACCGCGATCCTGCCGAAGGTCCTTCAGCAGGCCGGCAAGCAACCCGGTGACATCATCTCCGGCGGCATCGACCTTTCGCCGGCGACGATCGAAGGCATCAAGGGTGGCTGGATCAGCGCCAGCTTCGACCAGGTGCTCTACCTGCAGGGGTACTACCCGATCCAGCAAATCTGGCTGACAAAGAATTACCTGATTCCGGGTTTGCACATCGACACCGGCGTCGGCACGGTTCGCCCCGACAACATCGAAGCGATCGCGCCGCTCATCGAACAGGGCATTCGCTAGGTTTTTGCGGGGTTTCAGAACGGTCGAACAGGAAAGCCCCTGCCAATCCGTGGCAGGGGCTTTTCGCCTTGCATGCGATGGTAGAATTTTATCGGACGCATGGTCCCGGGTTTGGCGGCTGCTTCCATTACGGGTATCCGCGAAATGCCCAGGTATCCAGGAGCTGATCATGAACAAAGCGGCAATCCTCCGGTGGAGTCTGGGCGCGGCGGGTTTTATCCTGCTCGCGGTCGTAATCGCCTTATTGGGGGACGGGGGCGGGGAATCGACCTCGCAGACTGTGCGCGTCGCGATCGTCCCGCCCGGGTTCGGGAGCCCGTTCCACGTGGCCATCAAGGAAGGCGCCGTACGGGAGGCGGAACTTCTGGGGTGGGCGGTGGATGCGGTAGCCGCCGAAAAGGAGGACGATTTTTCCGGTCAGGTTTCGGTGGTCGAGCAGGAGTTGCAGAAGGGGATTTCCGCCATCGCCATCAATCCGATCGACGTGAAGGCGATCGTCACCGCGGTCAAGAGCGCCAACAAACGCGGCATCCCCGTTTTCATGCACAACACCATTACCCCGCTCGACGACGGCGAGGTTAAGGAATTCATCGGCTATGACCAGTGGGGCGGAGCGGTTCAGCTTGCGCGCTATACCTGCGACCTTTTCGAACAAAACGGCAATCCGGGCGGAAAGGTTTACATCCTGATGGGGATCCCGGGTTTTCATGCCAACCGCAGGACCCAGGGCTACGAATGGGGGATCGCCCAGTATTGCCCAAAGGTGGAAATCATCGGGAAGCAAACCGCGGAATGGGACCGGACCAAGGCGGTGGAAGTCGCCACGGCCGCGTTGCAGCAGCACCCGGAGATCGATCTCTTTTATGGGAATTCGGACGAGATGGGGATCGGCGCCTGCATCGCGGCCAAGAAACTGGGCCGCACTGTTAATGCCGATATCTGGTGCATAGGCATCGACGGCAACCCGGTCACGCTGGAAATGATCCGGGGCGGCGAGATAACCGCCACCCTGGGTGTCTATCCGGACCTGATCGGCGCCACCGTCATCCGTCAGATGAAGAAGGTGCTCATCGACGGCCGGGCGGTCCCCTACATCCTTGTTACCCCTTCGATTGTGGTGGATGAAAGCAACGTGGATGCGTATAAATCCGGGAGCACCTGGACCGCTCCCGTGGAGGGCGAACCCGAATTCGATAACGGCAAACCGACCGGCCAAATATGATAATGAAACTTCTGAAAAAGCCGTCAGGCGGGGGCAAGCTGCCCAAAGTGACAAATCCGAAGTTGTTATCGTAGAGTAACTGCCAATCCCCCAAAACCGGAAAATCAGGTTTTTACGAAAACAGCACTTCCGGGAGGTATAATCGCCTCCAAAGCGATTTCGGCTTCGAAATATCCACCGGCCGGAAACGTGAGTTTTTCCCGGGGAAAATATCCACCGCATGCCTGACGAACCGCTCCACGATCCGCAAGTTCAGCTGCCCGATAGCCTGATCGGGCGCATCGCCGTCACCAGCCTCGACCGGATTTACAACTGGGGCAGGCGCAACTCGATCTGGCCGATGATGTTCGGCCTGGCCTGCTGCGCGATCGAGATGATCTGCACCCAGGCCAGCCGCTTCGATAAATCCCGGTTCGGGATGGAAATCATGCGCCCCAGCCCGCGCCAGAGCGATCTGCTGATCATCGCCGGGACCGTCACCAAGAAGATGACCCCGACGATCGTCCGCCTGTACGACCAGATGGCCGAGCCGAAGTACGTCCTGGCGATGGGCGCATGCGCGTCGGGCGGCGGCCCTTTCCGCGAGGGGTATAACGTGGTTCCCGGGATCGATCAGGTCCTCCCGGTGGATGTCTACATCCCGGGCTGCCCGCCGACGCCCCAGGCGCTGTTGAACGGATTGATCGAGCTGCAAAAAGTGATTTCCGGCCAGTCGTGGCGGACGTCACCGTGGTACCGCCAGGGCGCGCGGGAAATCCCGGTTCCCGAACTCGGGCCGGACCTGGTCGTGGCGCCCCGGCCGCGGGATCCCTCAAAGAGGGAGGAACGGGGGACGTGAATCTCGGCGAACGGTTCCCGCAGGGCGTTGTCCGCGACGAGCGGAAGGGGTATTCCGGCTGGATCGTCGATTCGAGCCTGCTGGCAAACGTCGCACAAACACTGCGCGACGAAGAAGAATATGATTATCTATCTTCGGTCACCGGAGTGGATTATCTCCCCGAAGACCGGTTCGAAACGGTTTATCATTTGTATCGAACCGGCGGCGGGCCGGGGGAAGTTCTCAAATCCCGCGTGCCGCGCGAAAATCCGGTCCTGCCCAGTCTGGCAACAATCTACCCGGGCGCCGAATTCCAGGAGCGCGAAATCTGGGATCTCTTCGGTATTCGCTTCGAAGGGCATCCGGATCTGCGCCGGATTCTTCTATGGGAGGGCTTTGCGGGGCATCCCCTGCGCAAGGATTGGCGCGAGCCGCTGTTCGAGGAAGAGGTAAAACCTTTCGGTGCCCGCTGGCCGGAAGGCCGGCGGAACGGACCGCCGGACAAGGCCTTCATCCATAGCGCGGATGCGCTTGCCCCCGGCGGTTGGGAAGCCGACGACGACCAGGCGTTGTATGCCGCGCTGGAAAACGGGCCCGGCGGGCGCCCGGAAGCGCTGCAGACGGAATTCCTGACGGTCAATCTTGGGCCGCAGCACCCGTCCACGCACGGCGTCTTCCGCATCGCCGCGCTCCTGGACGGCGAGAATGTGGTCAACCTCAAACCGGTCATGGGGTACCTGCACCGCTGCCACGAGAAAATCGGCGAACGCAACACCTTCCCCGGCAACATCCCGTTTACCGACCGGTTGGATTACATCACCTCGCTGAGCAATAATTTCGGCTACGTCCTCGCGGTGGAAGCCCTGATGGGAGTGCGCCCGCCGGAACGCGCCGAATACCTGCGCGTGATCCTCGCCGAACTGACCCGGATCGTCAGCCACCTGTGGTCGATCGGGTTCCTGCTCAACGACTTGGGGGCGTTCTTCACGCCGGCGCTATACGCGATCGAAGAACGGGAACTCGTGCTCGATATTTTCGAGGCGGTCACCGGCTCGCGGATGATGTGCAATTATTTCCGGTTCGGAGGCCTGGCGCGCGATATCGAACCGGAAACGATCGAGGCGATCCGCGGGCTGGTCGAAGACCGGCTGCCCGGAAAAGTGGATCAGCTGGAAGCCTATCTGACGGGGAACGAGATCGTCAAAGCGCGCTGCACCGGGGTGGGAATTCTGACGCGGGAAAAAGCATTGGCGTATTCGGCCGCCGGGCCAGTCCTGCGGGCGTCGGGAGTACCGTACGACGTGCGCAAAGCGGAGCCGTATTCCGTGTACGACCGGTTCGAATGGGATCTGGTCTGCCGCAACGGATGCGACGTTTACGACCGGTACCTCGTGCGGATGGACGAAATCCGCCAGAGCATCCGCATCCTCCGGCAGGCCTTGCAGGCTCTCCCATCCGGCCCGGTCATGACCGGGAAGCCGCAATTCCAGCCGCGCGTGCCGCCCGGTGAAGCCTACGGACGCGTGGAAGGCCCGAAGGGCGAATTGGGCTTCTACGTGGTCGCGAGCGGCCAGCCCAATCCCTGGAGGTACCACGTCCGCGCGCCGTCCTTCATCAACCTGACAGGCATGGCCGAGATGTGCCGCGGCGGCAAGGTCGCCGACGTGGTCGCGGTCCTGGGCAGCATCGATATCATCCTGGGGGAGACCGACCGGTGATCGAAAAAATCTCACCGCAAAGCCGCAAAGAACGCAAAGAATTATTTTAAAAAATCTTTGCGGCCTTAGCGTCTTTGCGGTAAAAAGGTTTTTTTAGGTCTTCTTCTATGTTCGGATTAGGCATTCTCAAAGGCCTGGGCATTACGCTGCGCCACTTCGTGGAATCCTACTGGGAGGATCTGCGCGGATGGGGCCGCCGCTATTACACCCCGGAGGGCATCGCCCGCAGGCGGAGCAAGAATACCCGCGGGATTTTCACCATCCAGTATCCGGAAGAAAAGCTGCCCGTTCCGGAGGCTTTCCGGGTGATCCCGTTTCTGGTGTATGCCGAAGGGGCGGATGGAACGCGGAATCTGCGTTGCACCGCCTGCGGGATTTGCGCCCGGGTGTGCCCGCCGCAATGCATCTGGATCGTACGGGTCCGCGATGCCGCCTCGGGGAAGCCGGTTGCCTCCCCGGCCGAGTTTGCCGTCGATATCGACCGCTGCATGAATTGCGGTTATTGTGCCGAATATTGCCCGTTCGATGCCATCCGGATGGATCGGGAGTACGAATTGGCATCCCGCAACAGGGCCGGGCACGTGTACAATCTTGAAAAACTGCAGAAGCCGGCGGCTTATCATGCGGCCATCCATCCCGCGGCGTTCGCGCGGGAGGAAGCCGCGCGGGCGCAGAAGCAGGCGCGCCGCACAGGGGATGCCTGAGATGTACCACGAAGATGCGGAAATGCTCTTCCCGATGCGCGTGGTTCCCTCTCTGGGGGACCTGCGCGGCGCCGTATGGAAACGGCTCGTGGCGCGGATTGCGGAATTGGATGAGGACGAATCGGATGCGCTCGCATTCGGGTTGATGATGATCCGGCTCAGCGGATGCCTGAACTGCCAGGCGGATTCGTTCCGCGCCCTGCGCGGCTGCACCGCCTGCGCGCGCCAGGCGATCCTCCGCTACCGGGGAAACGACCAGGAGCTGATCCGGCTGTATGAAAAAGCGCGCAAGGAAATTGACGTTTACCTTGAGGAACATGCCCCACGGAAGGAAGGCCGGTGAACCCATCCATGCCTGACGTGAAATCCTCCCCCGCCGGACCCGCGGTCGAAGACCTGCGCAAGGCACTCAGCCGGGTCGAAGACCCCGAACTGCACAAAGACCTGATCAGCCTTAATATGATCCGCGACCTGAAGGTCGAGGACGGGCGCGTGTCGTTCGCGCTGGTGCTGACCACTCCCGCATGCCCGCTGCGCGACCGCATCGCGGCCGATGCGCGGGCGGCGGTGGAATCCGTCCCCGGGGTGCGCGAAGTCCAAATCAAGATGGAAGCCTCCGTGCCGGGCGGGGTTACGGGCGGGCCGGTGCCCATCGCCGCCCGCAACGTGATTGCGGTCGCTTCCGGCAAGGGCGGCGTCGGGAAAAGCACCATCGCGGTCAACCTGGCGGTTAGCCTCGCGCAAAGCGGGGCCTGCGTCGGATTGCTGGACGCCGATATTTACGGGCCCAATATTCCGACCATGATGGGAGTCCATGAACTCCCCGCGCCGCAGGAGGATAAAATTTTCCCGGCTGAGGCCCACGGGGTCAAGGTGATTTCAATCGGGTTGATGGTGGAGCCGGGCCGGCCGCTCGTCTGGCGCGGGCCGATGCTGCATTCCGCCATCCGCCAGCTGCTGACCGACGTCGAATGGGGCGCTTTGGATTACCTGGTCGTGGACCTGCCCCCCGGGACGGGCGACGTTCAAATCAGCCTCGGCCAGCTGGTCAACCTCACCGGCGCCATTATCGTCACGCTTCCGCAGAAGGTCGCGTGCGAGGACGCCTTGCGCGGCCTCGAAATGTTTAAAATGATGAATGTGCCCATTCTCGGAGTGGTCGAAAACATGAGTTATTGGACCGGGCCGGACGGCAAACCGGTGGATTTGTTCGGACGCGGAGGGGGCCGGGAGCTTGCGGAAGCGGCAGGCGTTCCCTTCCTGGGCGAGATTCCGATCGACCCGAATGTGCGCATCGGCGGCGATGAAGGCAAACCGGTCATACTCTCCTCGCCCGATTCGCCCGTTTCCGTCGCGTTGCGGGAGATGGCGGAAAAAACCGCCGCCCGGATCAGCGTGGTGGCGATCCAGGGCGGCAATGAGAAGGCGGTCGAGTAGGTCGCGTGATTTTCGCGGCCGTATCGAGACCTGATGGTATGACTAATTCGTCGAATTGATAGAGTGGTCTCGATATGCCCGAAAACCACGGGCTACTCGACCACCTAAGTAGCGGTACTTATTTCTTTTGTGCTTTCGCCCCGCTCAACCTTTCCGGCGGCACGGCCGGTTTGGTATCGATCAGGCTGATCACTCCCCCGCGCTGCAGAGTCCAGAGGAACAGATAGGTCAACCGGTGGATAATGTATTGATCCACCGGGGCCGGGTTGTACACGACCAGCGAATGCGTGACCAGTTGTTGGAGCGCCGCATCCAATTCCTTGGAAGGAAGATCGGCGGCGGTTTGCAGATCCTCGTAACTCGCCCCGTTCGGGGAAAAACGTTCCATCGCGAACAGGACCTGGCGCGATGCGGGCAGCAGCAATTTCCAGGAATGACGGTATATCTGCTGGAGGATGTTCCCGGCCGGCGTGCCTTTCGTGGCCGGGAGAAGGTTCTCGAGTACCCGGTGCAGCGGGAGACTGACCGCCTGGCCGATGATTAGCTTGAGCGCCATTGGATTCCCGCCGACCATCGCATACACGCGGTCCATTTCCGCTTCGGAAATCTGAAGTTTGCGCTCCTGCGCCTCGTAGCCCATGATCGCACAGCTGGCATCCCGCGAGAGCTCGTGTAGGAAGAGGCTCCCGCACCCGGGAATCATCGGCAGCCGCTGGCGGCTGGTGAGGATGAAGCGGGTGGGGCCGGTCGGCGTGATCAGGTTGGGCAGGAAATCCTTCGGGCGGTGCTCCGGCTCAAGGTCCTCGAGGACGATGAGGTAGGGTTTGGCGGACAGCGTCGCCTTCACTACATTCCGCCGGTCCGCCGGAGGGAGGTTAATCGTCTCCTCCGGCAGATCCAGCTGCATCGCGATCTGCTCGATGATCCGGTCCGGGTTCAGGGGTGGAGGAGTATCGGGCGCTTCCCAGAGATAAAACGGCCGGTCTACGGCGGAGACCCAGGCCAGATCCGCCCACGGGCCGGAGGCCAGCGCTTCCCGAACGGCGGCGTGCGCCAGCGCGGTTTTTCCGAGTCCGCCGAGGCCTTCGAGGCTGATGATCTGCGGGCCTTGTGGATCATTCAGCCATTTTTCGATCTGGACAAGCGAGTCCTCAAATCCGTACAACCGCTGGAACGGGCAGGGGGGAAGATTCCGGCACCGGTAATTGACCGCTTCCGCGCGGTGGGTTTCGGCTTCTTCTTCCATTTCGGAAAGCGTCTTCGCCAGCTGGCGCAGTGCCTGGGATTGCATCGCATATAGCCCGCTGGAGGACCGGCCCTGGTTGAGGGAAAGCTCCTGCATCGTCCGGCCTTCCCAGAACCGTTCCCGGAGGAGCGTGTGCATTTCCGGATACCCGGGCTTCAGCTTTTCAAGCGCCTGATCGAAGAGCGCCCGGACGCCGTCCGCCGAGATGACCGTTTCCGCCGGCAGCAGGTGCGGAAGGCAGGATTGCAGACGGTGAAAATCGGGCTTGGAATGCGGGTGAATTAACGCCCGCAGGGCGGCGTGAACCTCGATGTGCAGTTTTTCTTTGGGGGGGACGATTTTGGTTTTCTCGGATGCGTCCATCATTCACCCTGTCGAGGTTGCTGCCACGATTCCATGGAGGACCCTACCGCCAATTATATGAAAACCTGGAATAGACCACAAGGACGCATTGCGATTTACAGCCGCAAAAAGCGCAGAGGGAATTAGCAAGGTGGTGAAAATAGCTGGTCGAGTAGCCCGCGTGTTTTGAGGGCGTATCCCTGGCCCAGCCCGACCAGGGCGGGCGAGACCGCGCCAAATTACCGGTGGTCTCGATACGCAAATACCTCTACTCGACCGCCTTCAATGGCTTATCCCACAACCTGTAGAAAAATTTTAAAACCTACGATAACGTCACCCTGAGCGAAGGATCGGCGAAAAGCGGGCGCAGATGCTTTGCTGCCCAATCGCTGCGCAGAGCATCCCTGCTTCTGGAACAAACTCAAGCAGGGATGCTCTGCGAGGGGAGACGCTCAGCATGACACCCTTGTATATGAATTTCCGACAATAATTATTCCTTAATTGTTACGGACCGGTTCGCCGTAAACCACCGGAAAACCGGCTGCAATCCAGGCCTCCATGCCGCCTTTAAGACTGGTAACCTGGTCGTAGCCTGCTTCCTGAAGGATGTACCGGGCCTGGATGCTGCGCAGCCCGGTCCGGCAGACCGTGATGATCAGCCGGTCGCGGGGAAGCGCGCTCATGAGCGACGTAAGCTCTTCGAGCGGCATGAACAGGCTCTTCTCGATGTGTCCGCCGATAAATTCCTCGTAGGTGCGGACGTCGAGCACGATCGCGCCGCCGGTGAGCTGTTTGCGGGCGTCGTTGGGGGAAATCTCGTCGGCCAGCTGCCAGGGCGCAAGCTCCCCGGCGATCTGAACGACCAGGAAGCCGATCCCGAATATGGCGACGAGCAGCAGAGCCACCATCCACACCGTTCGGATGGATTTACCGGAGCGGCTGTTGTGGTAGGAGGCGCCGGTTTTTCCCGTTTTGAGGTTTTTAATGGTTCGTTTGGATGTGCGCGGCATACGCTCTCCGGACTAGGTAGGAAAAATGGAAACCGTGCCATTATATCCGATGGCCGGGTTTATTCGGAGGGCGCGGCGGTCGCCCATAATTCCGGGGAAAAACCGGCCCTCCCGACCTCACAAGGTATAATCATGCCTGACTCGAACCTAGAAAGGCCTTCGAAGCATGTCCGCCATTATCGGCGTAAGGTTTCAAAAACTCGGAAAGGTTTACCATTTCGACGCCGGCACCCATGCCGATTCCATCCATCCGGGCGATTACGTGGTCGTCACCACCGCCCGTGGAAAGCAGATCGGGCAGGTCGCGTGCTTTGTATGCGATCCGCGGGCCGGGGAGGGGGAGCGCCGCACGATCGACCGGCCGGCTTCGGCACAGGATCTCCTTGTGCAGCAGGCGTGGAAGGAACGCGAGGAGGAAACTCTCGCCATCGTCCGCGAATGCGCCCGCAAGCATAATTTCCCGGCTGTGCGTTTCTTCGCCGTCGAATTCGGCTTTGACGGTTCGCATCTGACCGTAATTTTCTCGACCGAGAGCGACGAAAAGGTGGATCTCAAACCGCTGCGTAACGATCTGGCGCACCGCTTTTCGCGCCAGCAGATCGAGTTCCGCCAGGTGGGACCGCGGGATGTCGCCCGGCTGCTCAGCGGACTGGGCGCTTGCGGGCTCGCTCAGCGCTGCTGTTCGCAGTTCCTCGGCGAGTTTAATCCCATCTCAATCAAGATGGCCAAGGCGCAGGGGATCTCCCTCAATCCCGGAGAGATCACCGGGATCTGCGGCCGCCTCCGATGCTGCCTGATTTACGAATACGATCAGTATGCGGATGCACGTCAGAAGCTCCCCAAACGCGGCAAGCGGGTCCAAACCCCGCGTGGTATTGGCCGGGTGGCGGAGGTGTTCCCGCTGCGGGATGGCGTGCTTGTGGATTTCGGCGACGAAATGGGAACGGCCGAATTCCGCCGCGAGGAGATTCAACCCATAGATGAAAGCGCCTCGCCGGCGCCGCAGACGGACAACGGGGAACGGGATGACGGCAACGGCGGAGCGACCGGCAGGAACAGCCGCAACGGCAACCCGGGCCGTCCGCATAGATAACCCGGCGCTCCCCATCGCCCACCGCCACCAGGGACTCCATGGCTTCGGTTCTATCCCAATTATTCCGCAGACCTCAGGGCACCGGATGGCTGATCCTTTCCGGTGGCCGCATGCCGGAGGAACTCATCCTGCGCGCGCTGGCGCTGGTGGACCAGGCGGGCATCCTTACGGCGGTCGTGCCCTCTGCCCGCGACCTTCCCGGCGCGGAAACCGCTCTGGAAGGATGGATCGACGCTTCCGGTTGGGAAGCGCGCAGCGTCGATTGTGATTCCCCGGACGCGCTCCAGGATGCGCTCACCGAGGCCGCGCTGGTATTGCTCCCGGATCTCGCGGCTGCCGAAACATATGCCCGCGCCATCGGACAGACGGATGCCAATGAATATATCCTTGCCGCGCTGGATGCCGGGGTGGTAATCGCCGCCGAAGGCGCGGCCGCGGAATCGCTGGGCGAGCAGTTGGTCGTAAACGGCGGACAATCCGGAGTGCCGGGCTTGAGCTGGATTCCCGGGGCCATCATCCAAACCCACTTCACCGAAGAACAGAATATCCCTGCCGTCCTTAATCGGAACGACCGGTTCCGCATCGGGCTTCCCGAGGGAGTGTCGATTGCTTTGGGACCGCAGGAGGAACGGGAAATCTGGGGCGTGGGAAAGCCGACCGTCACTTTTCGGGAGTGGTGGAAGGCATGAACCCCTCCGCCGAACCGGGCTGCCCGCCGCGGCACATCGTCTCCGCCGCACCGTCCATCACCGACAGCCTGCTTGCCCTTGGCTTGGGGCGATATCTCGTGGGTGTGACGGATCTGTGCCCGCTTCCGGACGGGATGAAGGAAATCGCGCGGGTGGGTCGTCCGGAGACCATTCACCGCGCGGTGGTCGCTGGATTGCATCCGGATCTCCTCCTGGCCACCGAAGAAGAAAATTCCCCCGGCCAGATCGAGGAATGGAAACGCTCCGGTCTTCCGGTATGGGTCTCCTCGCCTAGAACGGTGCGCCGGGCTGTCGCCGACCTGCGGGATCTGGTCCTGATGTTCCCCTCGGACTCGGCGCTGCAAAGCGTTGTATGGCTGGAGCGTTCCGTGGATTGGATGACCGGTTCTATGCCGGAGACGCGAATTCGCGTTTTTTGCCCGCGAACGCGGCGAGGATCCGCGGACAATCCGCAATCCTGGGAAGCGGTCGGCGGCGGATCGTATGCCGGCGATTTGCTTTCTTTATGCGGGGCGGAAACCGCCTGCGCGGGCAGCGAACCCGGATCCTACCCTGTGGTTACGCCGGAGCAGGTGATCGCCGCCGCGCCCGAGGTCATTCTGCTCCCGGGCGAACCCTTTCCCTTCGCCGAAGAGGATGCCGCGGCGATCCGGTCGAGCATGCCGGGGGTGCCGGCTGTGGAAAGCAACCGGGTCCTGCCGGTGGACGGCAGATTGATTTTTTGGCCCGGCGCGATGATGGGAGAAGCGATCCGGATCCTTCCGGCGCTGTTGAACCAGCGGGAATAAGCGGGTGGCTTATGAAGGCTGCGCGGATCGATGGTATGACTCTGAAGACGGCAGTGGTGTGGGCGGCAATTCTGATTGCTGCTGCGCTCTGTCTGACCGGATTAACCCGGGTGAATTTAAAATTCTCAGAATCCAATCCCGGTGGGAATGATTTCCTTGCCCGTTGGATGGGAGCGCGTTTTGTCCTGAACGGCATCCAGCCCTACGACGACCGGGTGGCGCTCGAAACACAAAAATGGATTTACGGGCATGCGGCGGATCCCGGCCGGGGGGAGGATCTTTCCCGTTTCGCTTATCCCCTCTATGCGATGATTATTTTCCTGCCGTTCGGGCTGTTGGATTTCACGACGGCGCGGGCGCTATGGATGACCGTGTTGGAAACGGGCACGATTGCGTTTGCCGTGCTGGCGGCCGCGATCGCCGGCTGGGAAGGGCAGCGCGGAAAAACGGCCGTCTGGATTCTCTTCTCCCTATTTGGATATTTCGGATTCCGGGCGGTAATCAACGGAAATCCAATCGTTCTCGTAAGCGTGTTTCTGGCGTGTGCGCTGATGTGGATGGAAAAGGGTTTTCCCGTCCCGGCGGGCATCTGTTTGGCCTTTGCCACCATCAAGCCTCAGGTCGTATTGTTCCCTTTGCTCTGGATCGTCATCTGGTGTCTTTTCCGGAAGCGGTATGCCGTGCTCCTCTGGTTCGGCCTGGCGCTGGCCGCGCTCATCGGGATCGGCATGGTATTTGTCCCTGATTGGTTGATCCTGAACGTCCGTGAAATTCTTGACTACCCCGCCTATACGGAACCCGGGAATCCCGCGGCCGTGTTTGGATTGTGGTTTGGAGAAACCGGCCGTGCGGCGGGGTGGATTTTGTCACTGGCATTATCGGCCGGAATGGTCTGGCTCTGGATCGGCAATCGGGAGGCAACTTACCGGAATTTCCTGATCGTCATGGGCATTACCATAAGCGCGGCGCCGCTCCTGGGCATCCCCTTCGATCCGGGAAATGAATACCTTCTGCTGCTCCCAATCGCGATCGGTTTGTCGGGCTGGAAGGAATCCACCCGTAAAAATTTTTTATTGTGGATGCTGACCTTGGGAGCGATATTCTTCGGGTTGTGGGCGGTTTTCCTGGTGACGCTGGGGAAGGGAACCCAGCCGGTACAAAGCCCGATACTGCTTTTTCCGCTGCCGGTCTTCCTGCTGGTCTGGCTGGGGTTTATGTATTTCCGCGGGAATCGAAACAGGCTGCCCGCCGCGGTTTGATCCCCCCGATGGTTCAGGTTGGATTCTGGTTGTAGTTTCCCACGGTGTGCAGCAGCAGAAAGTTCGGCGGCCCGTGCAACGCCATTGGCAGGGATGAAACGAGGATGACCTGTTCCCCGGGATGTATCGGCCCGGATTCGAGCAGCGCCGTCTCCACATGCGCGACCATCTTTTCCACGGATTCAGCCTCAGGCACCAGCGCCGGGATGACCCCCCAAAACATGGAAAGTCGGCGGTACGTCGCCGGGTTGGGCGTAAAGGCCAGGATCGGCGCGCACGGTCTGGCTTTCGACATCAACCGGGCCGACCGCCCGAGTTGGGTGAATACGGCGATAGCCGTCACACTGACGTCCATCGCCAGTTCCGCGGCCACATGCGCCAGCGCCGTAGGATGATCCTTGGGTTCCCCGGATAGAAATCCCTTCCAGCGCCCCCATTTTTCCAGGTGTTCCTCCGCTTCCAGGAGGATCGTCGCCATCATCCGGACCGTTTCCACCGGGTGGGCACCGATCGCCGTCTCGCCGGAAAGCATGACCGCGTCCGAACCGTCGAATACCGCGTTGGCGACATCCGAAGCCTCCGCGCGGGTGGGCTGCCGATTGACGATCATGGATTCCAGCATCTGGGTGGCGGTGATCACCAGTTTCGATTTTTGATTGGCGGATTGGATGATCTGCTTCTGGATCACCGGCACGTCTTGCAGCGAGGTCTCCACGCCCAGGTCGCCGCGCGCGACCATCACCCCGTCGGCGGTTTCCAGAATCGCATCCAGCTGTTCGACCGCCTCGCGCCGCTCCAGTTTGGCGATCAACGGCATTCCGGCTTTGGCGGGGTCGATCCGGCGGATGAACTCGCGCACTTCGATCACGTCCTCCGGTTTGCGCACGAAGGAGATCGCCACCGCATCCACTTCCTGTTGCAATCCGAATTCCAGATCCGCCCGGTCCTTTTCCGTCAGCGAGGAAACCGATAAATGGACTCCGGGGAGGTTGATCCCCTTGTGCGGCGTGAGCGTCCCGCCCTGTTCCACGCGGGTGAAGATGTCCGCGTCCCGGACTCGGTCCACCCGCAGGCGGATCCGGCCGTCGTCGAGGAGGAGCAAATCGTCGGCGCGCACGTTTTGCGGAAGGGGAGTCCAGGTGACGGACACTTCCTGCTCGTCGCCCGGAACGTCGCGGGCGGTGAGGGTGAAGGATTGCCCTTCCTGCAGAACCGCCTGCTTCAGGCGGAGCGCCCCGGTCCGGATCTTCACCCCCTGCAGATCCTGCAGGATGGCGATCGGCCGGCGCACCTGCTCGGCCACCATGCGGATAATCCGGATGCTGCGGGCGTGATCGTCGTGCGTGCCGTGGGAAAAATTCAGCCGCGCCACGTCCATACCTGCCTGAATCATCGCGAAGATCGTCTCCTCGCTGTTCGAAGCGGGACCGATCGTGGCGATGATCCGGGCACGGACGTACGATGAAAATCCTTCGGCCATGGCTGCCTCTCGGGTGATGTCAGAGATGATACAGTTCGTGCGCCTGGCGCGCGAGCCCCTCGCGGAAATCCGGATGCGCGATGTCGATCAGCGCCCGGGCCCGCTGGCGGATGTTGCGGCCGAAGAGGTGCGCCGCGCCGAATTCGGTGACGACCGTGTGCACGTGACTGCGGGTGGTGGTGACCCCCGCGCCCGGCGCGAGCGTCGCGGCGATCTTGCTGATCCGGGTGCCGTCCCGCCGGACGTTGGTCGAGGGCAGGGCGATGATCGACCGCCCGCCCTTGGAGCGCGAGGCGCCGTAGACGAAATCCAGCTGCCCGCCCACGCCGGAATAGAATTTCGTCCCGATGCTGTCGGCGCAAACCTGGCCGGTCAGATCCACCTCGATCGCGGAATTGATCGCCACCACGTTGTCGTTGCGGGAGATCAGGAAGGGATCGTTGACGTGCTCGATCGGATGCAGCTCGACGAAGGGGTTGTCGTCCACGAAGTCGAACAATTTGCGGGTGCCGATCAGAAACCCGGCTACGATCTTGCCCCGGTGGACCGTCTTGCGGGCGTTGGTGATCACCCCCGCCTCGGATAAATCCACCACGCCGTCGGAGATGAGCTCCGAGTGGATTCCGAGATCGCGTTTGTCGCCCAGGTGGCGCAGGACGGCGTTGGGGATCTCCCCGATCCCGGCCTGCAGGGTCGCCCCGTCTTCAATCAGCGGCGCGATGAACTCGGCGATCTTCAGGCTGATCTCATCCGGCTCGCCCATCGAGATCTCCGATAACTCGTAATTGACGGGCACCAGGTAGTCGATCTTGGAAATATGCAGCAGGGTGTCGCCGAGCACGCGCGGCATGCGCTCATTCACTTCGGCCATGACCAGATGTGCAAACGAGGCGGGGGTTTTCACCATTCCGCTTTCCACGCCCAGGCTGACGAAGCCGTGCGAATCCGGCGGGCTGACGTGCAGCATCGCGGCGTCCAGGGTGAGGGGACCCTTGCGGTAAAGGTCCGGCAGTTCCGAGAGGAAGCAGGGGGTGAAATCCGCCCGGCCGTCGTTGACGGCCTCGCGGACGTTCCCGCTGATGAACATCGTATTGACCCGCAGGTGGCCTTCCATCGCGGGTGCGACGTAATCGTCCGGGCAGACCGTCAGCACCTGGTCGATCTCCACGTTTCGGAGTTTCGGCGCGCGCCGGACCAGCGCCTCCAGCATGACTTTGGGCACAGAGCAGTTGCCGCTCATGTATATGCGGTGGCCGTCCTGGATCATCTCCGCCGCCCGATCGCCATCCACCACCTTGTGCGGATAGCGCGTTTTCCAGTCGCTGAACATGAAGTGCGTTACCTCCCGGTTCGGCCGCGGAATTTGCCGCGGCTGGCAAGGATATTTTTCAATTAATTGGATCGATGTATGCTTGTGGTGTCACTCTCAGCACGCTCCCAACGCTCCCCCACAAAAAGCGTAGGGCAGGCGCAATCATCCCAACTCAAAAACCCATTCGAGCGGGGAAGCTCCCCTCACTCGCGAATTCTTCGCACCGGGAGAGCGCCGGCACTCATCGCTCGGGGGGAAGGCGCGAGGACAGGCGGGGCAGGGCGCTCAGCAGGCCATTCTTTTTAGTGGCCACTTCACTACGCTCCCGGCGCGAGCAGATCCGCCAGGATCGCCTTTTGAGCGTGCAGGCGGTTCTCCGCTTCCTGGAAAACCAGGGATTGCGGCCCGTCCATCACATCGTCGGTGATTTCCTTTCCGCGATGCGCGGGCAGGCAGTGTAGAACGACGGCATCCGGTTTGGCTTTTTTCATAAGGTCCGAGTTAACCTGATACCCGGCAAACGCCTTCTCGCGCTTCACCGTTTCTTCCTCCTGGCCCATGCTGACCCAGGCGTCGGTGTATAGCACATCCGCGTCCAGCGCCGCCTGCGCGGGTTCCCGGACCAGCAGGATCCGGCAGCCGGCGGCCTCCGCATCCCTGCGCGCGGCGGCCACGGCGGCTTCCGGGAGGGCATAGCCGTCCGGCGAGGCGATCGCGAAATCCACCCCCAGCTTTGCACAAATCTGCATCAGCGAGACCGCCATGTTATTGCCGTCGCCGATGAACGCCGCCTTGCGCCCGCGCACATCCGTAAAGTGCTCGATCATGGTCAGCATATCGGCCATCGCCTGGCAGGGGTGGCCATCGTCCGACAGCCCGTTGATCACCGGCACGCGCGAATGGCGCGCCAGCTCCAGGACGTGCTCGTGGGCGAAGACCCGCGCCATGATCCCGTCCACGTAGCCCGAGAGCACCCGGCTGACATCGGCGACCGATTCGCGCTGGCCGAGCCCGATCTCGTTCGGGGAGATGTAAAGCGCATCCCCGCCGAGATGGCGCATGCCCATTTCGAAGGATACCCGGGTGCGCAGGCTGGGTTTTTGGAAAACCATCCCAAGGGTCTTGCCCTTCAGAATCGGACGGTTTCCGCCCGACGACCATTCCTTCTTTAATTGCTGCGCCAGTTGAAGCAGGCGCCGGATTTCATCCGCTGAATAATCCGTCAGATTGAGAAAATGGCGAACCATGCCTCACCTCGCGGAAAAACCAATCCGCACGTGCAATGTGGGAGTTAACCCGGAAGGGCTGCGGAAGTTGCGTTGCGGCCGCGCGTACCGCACAGCAAGGGGTGCGCTTATATTTTGGATTGGGCCGTCACCCGCGCGCGCGCCGCAAGTATAGCATATGCGCTTTAGCCGATATGGAATAGGCGCCGGCGGCTTTTCCATGCGCGGATATGCCGCGCACGGAATTGAAGGAAGCTGAAGGGGATAAAGCTATTCTTTCGGAAGAGTTGGCGAGGCGGGAGGCTGCGGCGACGGACTCTCCGCGGCCGGGGGCATCGCCGGAGGGAGCGGCGGCAGCGTTCCGGAGGCGAGCGCCTCGCGGATAAGCTCCTCCGGGGATTTGGGATGAAGCCATGCCAGCCAGCCCGCCCCGGGAGCCAGGCGGGTGGGGATCGCCGGCTCGCGCACGCCCAGCAGCACGCTGGCCGCCATCAGCGCCCCTCCCAGCCATTGGGCCAGGCTGAGCTGTTCGCCGAGCAGGACAATCCCGAAGAACACCGTCACCAGCATCTCGGCCAGCCCGAGCAGCGAAGTCTGCAGCCCGCCGATGTGCTTCACGCCGACAAATAATGTCAGGCGCGAGAAGAAAATCGCCAGGGTCATCCCCCCCAGCGCCAGCCACGAAACTTCCGAATGCGGCGTGCCGTACGAGGAATTAAACAGCAGCATCGGCAGTAAAACGGCCGCGGACGCCACGAGCGTGTAAAAGGTTACCGTCGGCGCCGGAACCTCGTACAGCACGCGCTGATTGATCGGCAGGTGCAGCGCATACAGCGCGGAGGCGGCCAGCATCAGCAGGATCCCGATCAGGTCGACCTGATGCTCTCCGGTGGAGGTGATCAGCATGATCGCCGGAATGGCGATCGCCAGGCGGACAACGCTGAGCCGCGACGGCGCATAGCCGTCGAGCAGCAGAAACAGCGCGACAAATCCCGGATACAACGAATAAATGATCGCGCCCAGGCTGGTGTCGATGCGGGTGATCGCGCTGTAATAGAACAGCGCGCCCAGGGCGTTGATCCATCCCGCCAGCAGGCAGCCGATCAAGCCCATCGGGTAGATCTGGAGCAGGGAGCGCTTGGTGAAGAAAATGATCAGAAAGAGTAGCAGCGCGGCGCCGAGGGCGCGCAAGCCGACGACTTCGACGGGGAAGAATCCGCCGGCAAACGCCATTTTGCCCAGGGTGGGGGAGACGCCCAGAAAGAAAGCGGAGGTCAGCGCCGCGAGGAGTCCGGTGCTCCGGCTGGTCCAGGGCTGTTTCATGCCTGGGTTCCCGATAGTAGGGCAAGCATCGGCGGATCGGCGCGCCCGGACATTTATTCGAGCGCCTTGTTGATCTCGGAAAACAGTTCGTCGTCGAGGAACGTCCCCTTCTGGAGCAGCCGCTGGATCTGGCCGGTGAGCCGGCGGCGCTCTTCGGGAACCAGCATCTTGGCCGTCACCACCACCACCGGAATGGAAGCCAGGGCTGGATCCTTTTTCAGGAGATCCAGCAGGCCGAATCCGTCCAGATCCGGCATCATCAGATCCATGATCACCAGATCCGGATTCTGCGCTCGAATGAATTCAAGCGCCTTGGGGCTCTCCGAGATCTCGCTGATTTCAAATCCGCCGCGCGCCTGCAGGATCCGGCGTATCAGACGGACGGAATTGGGATCGTCGTCGACGATCACGACCTTGCGCAGCCGGAAATCCAGCCGGTTCAGCGCGGCGAGGAGTCCTTCGCGCGGCATTTCGATTTCGGTGGTGCCCGGCAGGGAGACTTCGGTTTCCCATCCTTCGCCGAGAATATCGCGGTCGATCGGCAGCGTGTGGCCGGAGGCGTTCACCACCACGATATCATCGGGCTTGATCGTCCCCTGGCGGACGAGTTTGAACAGCCCGGCGAAAGCCACCGAGGCGGCGGGTTCGAGCGAAATGCCTTCCATTTTCGCCACAATGTGGGTGGCCCGGAACGCCTCCTCGTCGGAGACGGTTTCGAACGCCGCGCGCGAATCCGGTTTGGTGAGCTGCGCGCGCAACAGCTGGTAGGTGCGGCCCGGATCTCCGGTGGAGAGGGTGGAGATGTTGGTGACCGGCGCGGCGACCACATCCGGCTGATCCATTCCTCGCTTCCAAGCCGTTGCCATCGGCGCGCATCCTTCCACCTGAATCGCGGCGATCCCGGGCAGCTGGGAAACCAGGCCGAGCATTTTCAATTCCTCGAATCCCTTCAGCACGCCCATCGGGCCCATGCCGCCGCTGACCGCCTGGATGTACCAATCCGGGCATCGCCACGGCGAGGGCTTCAATTTTCCGGTTCCCCTTAGCGCGGATCCCAGCAGCGGGGTGAGTTGCTCGGCCAGCTCGAAGGCGATGGTTTTCATCGCCTCGATCGGCGTGATGCTGCGGGTTCCCTGGTCGATGAAAATCCCCTTGCGCTTGGCGAATTCCGCGGCCACCTGCTTGGTGTGGTCGTAGGTCCCCGTCACCTTGATCACTTGGGTGCCGTAGATCGCGACTTCCTGCATTTTGGCGGCGGGGACCATGCTGGTGAGGAACGCCCAAAGCTTAATGCCGGCCCGCGCGCAATACGCCGAGTAGGAGATGGCGACGTTCCCGGTGGAGGCGACGACCGCTTCCTGGATCCCGGCTTCCTTGAGAGCCGCCACTGTCAGGGCGGCCTGGCGGTCCTTGAAGGACGAAGTCGGCCCCTGCCGCTCGTCCTTGATGAACAGGTTGGGCAGGCCGAGCATCAGTCCCAGGTTGGGCGCATGATGCAGGGGCGTCCCGCCTTCGCCGAGCGTGACGATGTTGGCCGCGTTGGAAATCGGAAGCAGATCCAGGTAGCGCCAGAAGTGGAACGGCCTGTCCCGAAGCGAAAGGACGAACGTTTTTGCCAGCGTTTCATAGTCGTAGCGCGCCTGGCGCCAGGCGCCGTGGCATTGGGGGCATAATGAAATTCGGGGGGAATAGGGGGAAAGCGTACCGCAGTCGATGCACTCTACCACGAAATGCGCGGCCATGAATCCTCATCCTGTGTGTTTCCCGTTCATCCGGGACGGCGGCACGGGTATGGCATCGTCCGCGCCGCCGTCCCGGAGCGGGGATTTAGGTGGTCGATTCGGTCGGAAGCGGCGTGGTAGGGCTCTTTTTATCCGCGGGCAGCGGAGAGGTGGAGCTCTTCCGGTCCGCACCGAGCGGCGAAGTGGAGGGCCTTCTCTCGCCGGGCAGCGGCGAGGTGGATTTCTTGCCTTCCAGTGAAAGCGGCGACGTGCCGGGTATGCCCTTATGCTCGTACAGCTTCAGCGCGCGGGCGATGCTTTCGAGCAGATCGTGCTCGGAGAACTGCTCCTTGCGCAGGATCGCCTGAACGTGGCCGGAGATGCTTTCCATCTGTTCGGGGCTCATATCCGCCGCCGAGAGGACGATGATCGGGATGGTTTTGGTCCTCGGGTTGGCCCGCAGGGCGGCCAGAACGTCGAACCCCATGGATCCGGGCAGCTGCAGGTCGAGAAGGATCAGGTTGGGCTGATCGTTTTCCGCGCGCTCCACCCCTGTGTTCCCTTCCGCCACCATCCGGATCGAGAACCCGCTCACCTTCTCCAAAATCCGCTGCACGATCTGGGCTTCGTCGGGATTGTCCTCGATCACCAGGATGTTGTAGGTCTTGCGGTCGGGTTTCTCGAGCTTCTCGAGCGACGAAACCAAGTCCGACTCCAGGATCGGCTTCACCAGGTAATCGGCGGCGCCCAGGCTGAGCCCGCGTCCGCGGTCCTCGGTGATCGTGCACAGAATTACCGGCAACGGCCGCGTGACGGGATCCGACTTCAATTGCGCCAGGACCTGCCATCCGTCCGGCGAAGGCATGTTGACATCCAACAGGATCGCATACGGCCGCAGTTCGCGCGCCATCGGAACCGCGCGCGCGCCGTCCGAGAGTTCGACGATCGTGTAACCGCGCGGCTCAAGGTAGCGCCGGTAAAGCTGCACGACTCCGGCTTCGTTTTCGACGACCATGACATTCTTGCGGCCGGCGCCCTGCGCCGATTCCGCCGTTGGCGCGGCCTTCGGTTGCAGCGCGGGCAGGGTGAAGAAGAAGGTCGAACCCTTGCCCAGGATGCTGTCCACCCAGATCCGCCCGCCGTGCATTTCGATCAGGCGCTTGCAGATCGAGAGCCCCAGCCCCGTGCCGCCGGTCCGGCGGGTGGGGGAGGCGTCGACTTGCGAGAACTCGGTAAACAGTTTCGGGAAGTGCTCCGCCGGGATGCCTGAACCGGTATCCGACACGCTGACGACGATCTCCGGATAGTCATCGGGGCTGGTTTGTAGTTTCGCTTCGATAACGATGCTGCCGGATTCGGTGAATTTTGAGGCGTTCGAAAGCAGGTTCAGGAGCACCTGGCGGGTGCGGATCGGGTCCGCGCGGGCCAGCGGCAGATCGTCGGGGATGAACTGCGACAGTCGGATGGGTTTGTCTTTGATCAGGCCGAGCGCGGACGACGCGACGCTTTGGATCAGATTGCGCATGTCCACTTCTTCGAACGCCAATTCCATCTTGCCGGCGTCAATACGGGATATATCCAGAATGTCGTTGATCAGGCCCAGGAGGTGCTGGCCTGCGTTGTGGATCGCGGTCAGGTCCTGATTCTGCAGATCGGTGATCGGGCCGTCGATCCCCTTAAGGATGACGCGCGAAAAACCGATGATCGAGTTGAGCGGAGTCCGCAACTCGTGGCTCATGTTTGCCAGGAACTGGGTTTTCAGGCGGTCCGCTTCGCGCATTTCCTTGAGGGCTTCGCGCTCCACTTCGTAGGACCGGGCGTTATCGAGCGCGACAGCCACCTGGTCCGCCAGGGATTGCAGCACGGCGATGTCCGCCGGGAGGAAGGCGTTGGCCTTCGCAACATGAATGTCCATCGCGCCCAGCATCCGGTCGCCGATTTTCAACGGCAGCGCGAGCTGGGTCTTGGTATCCGGCAGGGCGGGATTCGCGCGGTAATACGGATCCTTGGAGGAATCCAGCGCTGCGTACGGCTTTCCG
>Ga0105104_10000944_pt1 | contig 22646 bp, 22 predicted proteins | sample PPLLaktember2015_3_FD_87034 | JGI IMG/M metagenome (GOLD analysis project Ga0105104, IMG submission 87034) | Freshwater sediment microbial communities from Prairie Pothole Lake near Jamestown, North Dakota, USA - PPLs Lake P7 Core (6) Depth... | ecosystem: Environmental > Aquatic > Freshwater >... | reverse complement strand
TGGCGAAGAAGGCAAGGGATTACAACAAACACTTGCAACGCTGGACGGCGGGCGGATTGGCATCGGTGCGATTACTATCGGGCTGGCGCAAGCCGCATTCGAGTACGCGGTCAACTATGCAAGAGAGCGCAAAGCCTTCGGCAAAGCTATCGCAGAACAACAAGCCATCCAGTGGATGCTGGCAGATGCGGCAACGGAAATCGAGCTCGCGCGTACTATGCTCTACAAAGCCGCCTGGCTCAAGGAAAACAACCGTCCTTACAACAAGGAAGCGGCCATGGCAAAGCTGTTCGCCACTGAAATGGCGGAACGCGTCTGCCGCAACGCCATCCAGATCCACGGCGGATACGGCTACTCGAGCGAATACCCTGTCGAACGGATTTACCGTGATGCCCGCCTGATGACCATCGGCGAAGGGACCAGCGAGATCCAAAGACTGGTCATCGCGCGGCATGTGCTGGCGATGGAATAGACTTCAAGCTCTGCTATCTACTCAACGGGAACGGCAAACTGAGGCGAGTCTTCGATGCCAAAGAGAAGGCTTTTGTTCTCCTTTAATGAATGGTGTATACAGGTTGATCAGAGAGTGAATAAGAGGTGCCGGTAAAAAATTCCGAGATTCTTATGTCTGACCAGCCCAGTGTCGGTCATCGCGTTCGCCATCCGCCACACGGATGGCAGATCCACCTAGAAAGTGCATTCTCCTTGCGGCGAGGAATCCCAGTCATGGGTCGGTTGCGATGAGCCTGGGCCTGCAAGGTTGAAGACTTCCATCCAAAAACCCATGAAGCCTGGAAAAGCTCCCTCGGGTATGAACACCCAGCCCTCTTTCGCATTGAGGAAGAAGGAGCCTGGCTGATCATAGTCATGCCTTTCACTGCCTACTGTTGACCCGTCGGCTCGATGGCCCCCCCATACACATGCAATTACATACCATACATACGGACTACTTCCATCGAACGAATTGGGACCGGCGTAGATGATCTGATAATCATAAGGCTCAACATAATTTTTAGCAATCAGGTTGCGCATCCCGGCCTCGGCCGATGGAAAAACACCTGCTGTTCGCGCGACTTGAAGTCGATTTGTTGTATATAACCAGGATGTAATTAACAGCGCGCCAATACAAAACATGGATGCACCCACGACTAGGGCAACGCTATTAAGTAAGGAACGTGATCGTTTCATGGTAATTGCCTCGTATATGCTGCCCACTGTATGAATTTTCCCGCTACGAAATCACACAGATCATTCAGGATTTAAGCAGCCTGAGATTGAGAGGATAAAAATTCGATCAATACTAGTATAGAAATTTCCCCAGTTCGATTCACGTGTCATTTGTCATAAAAAGCGAGGTAGACTGCCAAACAAAAGTGCTACTGCTGAAGCAATCGCACTTTTCGATTTCCCCTGAACACAGTTTCTATTGCTGACCGTCTGTAAGCGGATGATCTAACTGTGATCCAAGTGTGAGATGATATTCTTCATTAATCCATCCATGTTTGGTACCGGAAAGATGTGACCCACATTGTCCAGCCATAAACCTTTTGCGTTTGGTATTACTTCCACAAGTTTCTTTCCATGTTCGACCGGGATAAATTGATCCGCGGTACCGTGAACTACCAGGGTTGGCACATTGAGAGTTTTTAATTTTTCATAGCGTGAGCCGGAAATCCTGGCGGCGGTTTGATGCTGAAATATGGCCCGAACGTTAACACCCTTGCGCTTTCGCAGATCATACAGAACGACCTCCGCCGTCCCTTTGACATCCAGGCCATCGCTTCCCACCACCATAATTTGTTTCGCAATGCGCTCCTTGATCAGGTTTTTCTCCCCTCCAAGAATGCGATACTTTAACAATGCGATTCCCTTTGCGAGGTAATCAAAAAGGTATCGGGATGTCAGACCCGGGAGGTCAGGATCGCCCACATAGCCGGAGGTCATCAATAAGGTGAGAGATGCAACCCGCTCCGGATGCTGAATGGCAATCTCCTGCGCGACCATGCCTCCCATTGAAAGACCCACTACATGCGCTTTTTTAATCTCAAGCTCATCGAATACCGCAATCGCATCGCCCGCCATATCTGCAACGGAGTAGGGGTTCCTGGAATTCCAATCTGCAATCCAATCGGACATCCCCGTGCCTCGCTGATCATAACGAACGACTTGATAGCCAGCCTCGACAAATGCCCGTACGACCTGTGGATGCCAATCCAGGGCATTCCCACCCATTGCCGTAATCAGCAAGACGGTTCCCCTGGGGGAACTTTCAGGCGAAATACTCTCGTACCAAATCTTCAATCTGCCTGAAGAAGCAAAACCTGTTTTGCCGACAATCACATCTGATAACTCGCTGCTTAAAACACCTTCAATGATTCTATCTGTTTCCGGAGATAGCTTTGGCCCTGAGGCAAAGGCATAGATCAAAAAACCTGCCAGTAGTAGTAATAGGATCACAATAGCTGATAGCAACATCTTTCCTGCTTTTCTAAAAATTTTCATTGTGGATCCGATCGTTACAATTCGCTGCCATGCAACTTGAATGTCATTCGAAACGGCTCCATGTTACTGATAGAAACAATTCTCGAGATCTTTGAGGAAAGCATCGAACTCTGTCAGATACTTGTCATACTCTTGGTCGATCTGGGCCAGTGATTTTCCGTCTAGCTTCTCTTGTAATTCTTTCTCATAACCTTCAATTGCCAGCCTGATAATACGAGTCACGTCTTTGACATCCATTCCTGTTTTGAATTTGGAAACATCAATATTTTTAAAATGATTCCTATTATTGACCGCACGAAAATCCTTTATCCTTCTGTCCAATTCATCCTTAACTTGTTCCGGTCCTGCGCCTCCATATAGCACATTCTGAGGCGACCCTGCCCACAATGTTATCGGGTGATTAGCGCCAGTGCTAGCGGTATAAGTTCCAATCCGGGAACTAACATCTTCGACGAAGATGCTGTAGATCCCATTGGTTTTAGTCATTGTGCCGGAATGGATAGGCTTATCTGGGGGACCAGCTTCATCAGCCAATACCACCGACGATGTTGAAAGGAACATTGCGACTGTCAGCGTCACCATAACCAAGTTGAATCTGGACATCTTATACCTCCTCTGATCAAGCAAGATGTCAACAAAACAGAGAGCAGTATGTTTCTCATACAAAAAATAATGTACAGGGCAAAAATTCAATTTCGTCTTGTAAACATTCGTGTCCATTAACTAATGCAACACCAATTTACATCGTCGTTAGTTCAACCTTTTCGATCAGATTTCATTGCTCTAAGAACCAATCTCATTAAAATGTAAAGAACAAGAAACCATAAAGCGACCTCAAGAATAAACAGAGGAATTGAAAAAGGAACCTCACAGTAATTTTCTAATCTTAGACAAGCTAATACCTGAAGCCTATATCGAATAAATGCAACTGCAACCGAGATCGAATAGATGAACATTGTTGAAAACGCTGGACGGCGTCTATGGAATAACTTAAGTAATACCCAAATTAACCATGACAACAAAAATAAGAAACCCGTAAAAAAAGGAGGATAGGTCATCAAAACGATGAAGACTCGAAGGTATTGCATAGGTGTATTATTCCTTTTGGTGTTTCTAATGAAAGCATAGCAAAAACCAAACGCGAATACAACTGGCTTAAACGCCAGTTTTGGTTACACGTTGAAGACACGTCGGCACAGCTCCGCCAGTCAGTGCGCCGCCTGTCAGGTCTGTTAAATCAGAATTCAATCTTTGATCCACCCATGTCTGAACGCGTAGCACACAGCCTCGGTGCGGTTTTTCACGTGGAGCTTATCGAGGGTGTTCTCAACGTGAAACCGCAGCGTGCGCTCTTCTATTTCGAGCGCCGAGGCGATCTCGCGATTTTGCGTCCACGCGCCAGGAGTTTCAGCACTTCCAGCTCGCGGATGCTCAAGGATTCCTTTGCTAATTGAATTACGCCCATTACCCTCTCCCTTGATGTAAGAAACCGAAATCATTGTGGATCACCACGAAAGCCGCCCGTTCATCTTTTACCCAATAAAGCAACTATATTGTACTTATCTTTGAGATGCACAATAGGGTGCAAAAGTGGATTTGCTCACAATTGCATCAGATGACATCTTCAATGCTGATTTTCACGCCACTATGCAAGGCGGTCATCCTATTACCGCATCGAACGGACTTACCGCGCTGCCCACTTAATGACCATCGCGAGGCATGTGCTGGCGGCGCATTAAAACGGAAATGCGACTGTTAACCAGTCGCATCTTCATGTTTGAACACGAGTTAAGCCTACCGTGTCAGCACCAGTACCATGTCATTATTTGTGAGGGTCAACGTATTTCCCTCAACTTTATAAGTAGCAGTATCGGTCAATACTTGTTGGACAGCATCTTCCTGCACCATACGTGGATCATCACATGCCATCAATGTTGCAACAATTTCGCTGAACGTGATCTGGTCGCCTTCCACGGTATAGCTGCCGCCGAGTCCATTACAGCCTGAATTGCCGGTCACGGTGCCGTCTTCGTTAAAGGTGAGACCGGCTTCCGCGTCCGGCACGGCCGGGGTTGGAGCATCGGCGGGGCCATAAGTAGTCAACTTCCAGGCGCCGGCCAGGGATGCCGCAGGCTCCTCAGCCGTGCAGGCGGATACCGCCAGTGCAATTACAAACAATATAAGCAAATACTTTTTCACAGTTACTCTCCTTACATCTATTCGATTTAACGACGCAGCGGAGTATAAAAAGTTCCTTTTTATTAAAATGGGCTAAGAAAACCCCCAAAGCTCTTTTCGGCTTTGGGGGTTTGATGCTTACACGTTCGGTCCCGCTTCCAGGACTTCGGGCGGAGTGTTATCCGTGAACTTTGCAAAGTTTTCCTTGAAGCGCATCGCCAGGTCCTTGTAGCGCCTGTCATATTCCTTCTTGTCTCCCCAGGAGGAGGAGGGAGAAAGCACCTCGGCCGGCACATCCGGACATTCCGTTGGAACTTCAAATCCGAAGATTGGATCTTTCATATACTTGACGTTGTCAAGTTTCCCGTTCAATGCAGCATTTAATAAGGCGCGCGTATAGCGGATGGAAATACGCTTGCCAATTCCATAGGGTCCGCCCACCCAGCCGGTGTTGACCAGCCAGCATTTGACTCCATAACGTTCGATCTTGCGCTTGAGCAACTCTGCATACTTGTAGGGATGATGGACCATGAAGGGACCCCCGAAACAAGCAGAGAACGTCATTTCCGGTTCCTCGCGCAGACCGACCTCTGTCCCCGCTATTTTGGAGGTGTACCCAGAAATGAACTGGTAGAGTGCCTGGTTCGGGTTGAGCCGCGCAATGGGCGGCATGACTCCGTTTGCATCACAGGTCAGCAGGACAACGTTCTTTGGATGGCCGGCCTTCTTTTCGGGGACGGCGTTCGCGATAAACTCCAGCGGGTAGGAGGCGCGCGTGTTTTCGGTGATCGAGTCATCCTCCAGGTCAATGAGGCGGGTGGTCGGGTCAAAGGGAACGTTCTCGAGGATCGTCCCAAAGCGTTTGGTTGTCGCATAAATTTCCGGCTCGGCAGATTCCGAGAGGCCAATCACTTTGGCATAGCATCCGCCTTCGAAGTTGAACACGCCATTGTCACTCCAGCCATGCTCGTCATCGCCGATCAGGCGGCGCGTCGGGTCCGCGGAAAGTGTCGTTTTGCCCGTGCCGCTCAAACCGAAGAAAAGCGCCACGTCGTTCGAGTCTTTTGGGTCGACGTTTGCCGAGCAATGCATGGAAAGTACACCCTCCAGTGGCAGAAGGTAGTTCAACAATGTGAATACCGATTTCTTCAACTCGCCTGCATAGGCAGTGTTCCCGACAATGGCAAGCTTTTCCTCGAAATTCAAAACAATGAACGTCTCGCTGTTCGTGTTATCAATGGTTGGTGCTGCTTTAAAACCCGGCACTGCGATGATCGTAAACTCTGGGACAAACCGCTTATATTCCTCCAGCGACCCTGGCAGGATGAACATATTGCGGATGAACATGCTATGCCAGGCATGCTCCGTCACAAAACGGACGGGCAGGCGATAGTCTTCATCCGCGCCCGCGTACACATCCTGCACGAAAACATCACGGCCCTGCAGGTAACCCAACAGGCGATCGTATAGCGCGCCAAATTTGTCGGCAGTGACCGGGCGGTTGTACATTCCCCACCAGATATTGTTTTCTGAATCGGAGTGGCGCACCACAAACTTGTCATTTGCAGAGCGCGCCGTATGCTTGCCTGTATGTGCGATGAAGGGTCCCCCAATGGAGGTTGTACCCTCTCCACGAAAGACTGCTTCTTCATACAGCGCTTCTGTGGCAAGGTTCCAATACGCCAGGCGCAAATTGCCAATGCTGTGGTTGGACAGGTTGAAATCCGCTTTACGGATTTGGGCAACGGATTCTGCGGGAGTTTTGATGTTGAGTATGTTGTTCATCGTTGTTCTTCCTACATCCAATCACGGATCATTTTCTTATCGCCAATGTAGATTTCATTCGGGCTGGTCGGGTCGAGCACCCATTTGATGCGCGCGATCCCCTCGGTGAGGTCTTTGACCGCTCCCGCGAAAGAAATGCGGATGTGCCCCTCCATGCCGAATTCCCTTCCGGGCACCACCACCACCATTGCCTTCTTGAGCAGAAACTTCGACACCTCCACAGAATTGTTGCTGAAGGCGCGGATATCCGGCAGTGCGTAGAACGTCCCCTTGGGTTCGATCAGACGGACTCCATTGAACGTACGCATTTCCTGTATGACCACATCCCGATTGTTCTGGATCTGCAAACGCAGCGCCTCGACGACAGACTGCAAGCCATTCAGCGCCCCTTCTGCCGCTGCTTGCGCGATCGGCGAAACGCAGGAGGTAGTCTGTCCGAGGACATTGCTCATCACGCGTGTCAGAGTGCGCGGCGCGATGACCCAGCCAATCCGGAAGCCCGTCATGCCATAAAGCTTTGCGACCCCATTGACCACAATGATCGTGGAATTCTCGATATCCTTTTTGCTGAAATGGTAGGCAGGCACTGCCACATTGCGGTCAAACGTCAGCTTGTGATAGATATCGTCGCAGACCATGAAGATGCCTTTTTTCTCGCACATCCCCACGATCTTCTCGATCAACTCAGGCGGATAGACCGCCCCGGAAGGGTTATTGGGACTGTTGACGATGATCGCCCGCGTAGAGGAAGTGACCGCTCTTTCGATATCCTCAAAGCGTGGAGTGAATGTGCCATCTTCGGGGGTAACGATGACAGGAATGCCCATGCACATCTTGATCATCTCGGGATAGGAGACCCAGTAGGGTGCAATGACAATCACTTCATCCTGAGGATTCAGGATCGAATAAAAAATATTGAAAAGGGATTGTTTTGCGCCATTAGTAATGCTTACGTTCTCCGGCGCGACCAGGCGGTCGTAATTCTCTTCGGTATAACGGATGACGGCCTTTTTCATGGAGGGCAATCCATCGGGCGGCGTATATTTCACTTCCCCACTGGTCAACTTGGCGGCTGAGGCAAGGATCGCCGCGATGGGCGTCTTATTCTTGGGTTCACCGATCCCCAGGTTGATGACGGCTTCCCCGCGCTCACGCAGAAGTCGCGCCTCTTCGTTCAGTGCAAAGGTGGGAGATTCAGCGATCTCACTGGCTAGTTTGCTTAACTTCATAGGGGCTCCATTGACTCACCACTCAACTCACTAAGTTACCCTGGCGCTGCCCGCCAGGGTAGTCCCGATGTCTTCGGAATCGCGAATAAGAGAGGGGATGGTTGTAGGATGTAAAATTACGAAATCAGGTCAGAGAAACCGTTTTGACCGAAAGTTGTCTAAACCTTGTAAGCATACTACCCGTTAAATTCCGGCTATTATACACTATGTTAAATTATTCACAAGTGATTTCCCCTGCATCTGGCTCAGTTGCCAGTGACCAGACACGTTCAAAATCCTGGCTATAAAGTTTCGCAATGTCAGGGTTATCAATGATGATCACGTTTTCGTCATTGCTCTCTTCGGCGTTGGTGGAGAAGTTGAACGAGCCGGTAATCACATAGCGTTCATCCACCACAATGACCTTGTTATGCATGAAACTGCCATTTCCATCCTGGCGGACCGGGACTTTTGCGCAGAACAGCGTGTCGAGTTCGGCCGCATCCGTATCACTGCCGAATTTTTCAAATACACCTGCCACATCAACGCCGTTTTGAGAGCGCTGGATCATCGCCTCTGCCAGAGGGTAATCGGTAAAGCTAAAGGCCAGGAAACGGATACTTTTCTTGGCATCCCCGACCAGAGGGATGATCGCCTGTTCAAGAGCTGGGTCTTCAGAAGTAAAAATCACCGCAATCCCGGATCCATTTATCACAACAGCCTGGTTGTTTAACTGTGAAGTGGAGGTTGGCCCAAACTCGCCATTCCACATCTCCTGGAATTCACGTTCATAGATGGCTGCCAATTCAGGCGACTGGATCACGATCGTATTATTATCCTGCTTGAAGATGCCATTCTCGGTGATGTTTGTTGAACCAGTCCAGACAATTTGACCATCGAAGATCCAGAACTTGTTATGCATCAGCGCAGAACGATCATCCGAACGGACCTCAATCCCGGCATCCTGCAACATTGCGAATTGACCACGGTCCGGTTCTTCATCAGCCTCCAGTCCGCTTTCATCATCGGTTACCCAAAGCACATTCACGCCGCGCTGCTTTGCCGCGATCAAGGCTTCTGCCACGGGCGTCAAATTGAATTCAAAAGACGCGATGTGAATACTGCTCTGCGCGGCATTGATCTTTTCGATCAACCGGCCTTCGATGGAACTTTGCCAGTCTTCAGGATCACTCACATGGACTGGATCGGTGAAATAAACTTCCCACCATGCTCCACTCGCGTTCACTGCTGTGGGAACTTGCATCGTCGGCGTGACATCGCCCCCACTGAAAATGCCGCCCGGATTTTTGCCTGTTACCGAATAGTAAACACCAAGCACGAAAAGAAAAACCAATATCAGTAAAGTTGTTATTGCATTCGATCTTGAAACTCCACGGCGTCTGGGCATTTACATCTCCTTAGCTGTACCTTGCGAAGGTTTGAGTGATCCATAATTTTTATATCGTACAAAACCTCGCAAGGCTTCTTAGTTCGGTTCTTCGATTAACCTTCTTAACTTTAATATCAACTGATGCGGGGTGTTGTCTTTATTATCTACTTCATTTAACAATTCATCTATTTTTTCGGCGGAAGGCAAACGTGCATCCTCGCCAAAGATCACCCTGAAATACCCCAATAACTTTTCCCGCAATTGCAGGCGGCTCTCAGGGTCAGCATATTTGCCCGCCGCCCAATTCCCGATCGAACGCATGGATTGCCGAATCGCTTTCAAGCGTGGCAGGACCGCCAGCTCGGCCGCGAAGTCATCGAGATCCATGGTTTTATTTACAATTGTTTTCGCCGTGTTGATCCCCCAATTGAGCATTTCAGTGGCGGCTTCTGTTTCGAGCATTTGCAGGAGAGACTCATTCCCCATCATTTCTTCGACTGTCCGTTGGATGCGAGCGTTAATCTCTGCCATATTAAAAGTATAGTCGATTTATTCCTGTAATGCGACGAAATCTTTTGGCGTCCCCAATGGGACTCGGACCGTGGAGGCATCGATCCGTTTGATCATCCCCAACAGCACCTCTCCGCTCCCGGCCTCGACGTACACCCGGATCCCGTTGGTCAGCATCAACTGCACCGACTCGGTCCAGCGGACGCGCGACTGCATCTGCGCTTTGATATCCGCGCGTAGCTCGTCGGCCGTCAACATCGGCTTGGCATGGACGTTTCCAACGACAGGGATGTTCGGCTTTTCAATGGCACACGCATCCACGGCTGTATTCCATTCCTCCTGGATCGAAGCCATCAATGGAGAATGCGCGGCGATGCTCACCTGCAAGGGCAGCGCTCGTTTGGCTCCTGCAGTTTTCGCGCCAGTCATCGCGCGTTCCAAGGCAGGCTTGTGACCGGAAATCACCACCTGCCCGGGGCAATTATCATTTGCCACCTGAACGATCTCATCCCCGGTACTTGCCTCTGCACACACTTTGTCGAGTGTGGGAATATCCACGCCAAGGATCGCAGCCATCCCACCCGGGTTGAGTTCCCCGGCGCGCTTCATCAGTTCGCCGCGCCTACGGACGAGTCTCAAGCCATCAGAAAAGGGGAGCGCGCCAGAGGCAGTCAGAGCCGATAATTCGCCGAGAGAATGTCCGGCCACAGCCGCAGGATGGAAGTCAGGATCGTGAAGCGTGAACGTCCTCCACACGGCAACCGAATGGACGTACAACGCAGGCTGTGTATTGACCGTCTCGTTCAACTCATCAGCACGCTCTGCGCCGTCCCACATCAACTGAGAAAGAGAAAACCCGATAATGGAATCCGCTTCCTCGAAGGTCTCCCCGGCAATCGGATACGTTTCGGCAAGTTCCCGGCCCATGCCGGCAGCCTGTGAACCCTGACCTGGAAATACGAATGCGGTGGTTTGTGGGTTTAGCTTCATGTGCCTCCTCCAGAGTTTTCCGGTGTGTAGGATTTCGCAGCTGGCGAACCCTACATACCATTAAACACAAACGGGTCGTGTTCGTCACGACCCGCTTTGTAGGGTCTGGACAGCTGCCCAGGTCTACTCGGCCTTTTTCTTTTCTTTCTTGACTTCGACAACTTCGCGGCCTTCATAAAATCCACAATTGGGGCAGACGGTGTGTGGAAGGCGCATCGAGCCACAGTTTGAGCAGGCAGTCAGGTTACGGGGCTGCAAGGCGTCGTGCGCACGGCGCATATTGCGGCGGCTCTTTGAATGTTTGCGCTTTGGATGTGGGGGCATTCGACTTACTCCTTAATTACTATTTGTAAGGGCAGGCACAGAGTGTCCCACCCTACGGGTTCTAATGAAGCGGGCAGATTATATCGGCAGGATAGTGGTGCGTCAAGTACGCGAACGAAGTTCTTCAGCCCGTGCAGGTCAGGCATTAAAATGCTCGACGTCAGAGTGAGGGGGGCACCCTGACGTCGAGCAAATGTATTATAGTTGAGTTTGCCGGAGTGTCAAGAGTTTTTTGTGGAACAAACTTTTTTGTTAAGGCCGGGCCTGAGATGGAAATCCGGCTGTAAATTTTTCTTGCAGCCGGCACAATTCCCGGGTCTTTTCTCTACTCGTCAGGTATCGAACATCCCTGCACAAAGCAGCGCGGCTGACCGCCATACGAAAATATCAATTCAGCGTTCTCTCCTGCAAATTGCCTGAGGATGTGGACATCCTTGGTCGTTTCGTCGATCTCCACAAAAAAGCGATCAATCGCGGCGGTCTTTTCTCTTGAAACTGAGTAAACAAACGGTATTTTGGTACAAGTATATTGCGGATCACATTCATATAAATTGTAAATCGTCGAATCAGTGTTTAAATTCTGGTGGTGGGAAAGGTGATACCTGTAATTCCCGCGCTGGGCATTTCTCAACATTAGGACGTACGTGCGCGGCGGCTGGCCAACTGTATACAGCAAATCATCATCGACGACAGCATGTAATTCGTTCGCCCCAGCATCGATTATTAACCTGGTCAATGATGCATCGTTGTAAAATTCACCGTATTCATCGCTGTACAACAGGGTCGGTTTGCAAAAAATTCCAGTCGAAGCACATTCAAAAAGATACCAGTCATACGCGCCTTCTCCATACATGGAATTATGATAGGCAAGCAGATACTTGTGGCGGTCAAATTGGATCTCATTCATTTGAGTGTAAAATGGCAAATCCAGCCAGAAGAGTGCAGAACAGCAAAGGAGAGGGAAAGTGAACAGGCTCGCAAAGATTCGCCAGCCGGTTTGCAGATCGGATACAAACAGGGAGATTGAGAAGGGAATGAAGCCTGCGATGATCAGGAAGATGAGGATGCCATTGAATATATTGTACCCATCCCAATAAAGAATTTTTCTGGTACTCAGCAGCCACACAAGGTACAGCAAACTTGAACCAGGGTAGCCAATCACAAACAGATTAGCGATTTTCTTGATGAACTTCGATGTTCCAGACATTCTGTCCTCCGCGTTGTGTTCATTCCCTGTGCCAAGCATACAAGAAAACATGTGTCGTTACAAGATAATAGTCATTACAATCAGTTTCCAGGTACATGTATCAAAGAAAGCTGATTCCTCTAGACACAGGACGTGGGGGGAAGTAAATTGTTCCCAGACTCTCAGAATTTGGAAGTCATCCTCCCGGTATGATGCAATGCTATAATACTTTCACGATCTACGATTGTCAGCCATCTGACATTCCAACAAATGGATACAGATGGCAAGCAAGACGCACGCTCACAAAATCAGCCCACAACAACACAATCGAATCATCGTCTTGATCTATAAACCCCGGCACCTGCACGATTTGCTACGAATTGCTAAGCAATTCGAAATCGGGGCAGGTGTGAAAGGAACGCCATGGAGATGAACAGGCGGTCTGCCATCGATGGAAAGGTGGTCATTGTGACCGGCGCCTCGTCAGGCATCGGAGAATCCACGGCGCGTGAGTTTGCCCGGGCTGGAGCGATCACGGTGCTGGCTGCGCGGCGCGCAGAACGACTGGAACGCCTGCAGAAAGAGATCGAAGAAATGGGTGGGCAAGCCCTGGCTGTGCCAACTGATCTCACAGACCTCGGTCAAATCACTGATCTCGTCCAAATCACCCTCTCCACCTTTGGGCGCATCGACGTTCTGGCAAACATCGCAGGCTGGGCATTTTACGATTGGTTCGAAGAATTATCTTCTGACGAATTGCGCCGCACGTACGAAGTCAACGTGATCGGCCTGGCGGAATTGACCCGCCAGGTCGTTCCCATTATGAAGACACAACGATCCGGGTTTATCCTCAACATGAGTTCGTACACGAGCCGCATCTCGGTGCCGCCGCTCACAGTCTATGCGAGCACGAAATATGCCATCGAAGGTCTCAGCGATGGATTGCGCCGCGCCCTGCTTCCCTGGGGCATAACAGTCATCCGCATCCACCCCAGTTCTGTTTCGGGCACGGAGTTCAATAAAAGAGTAATGCGCGACGGCGGTGTCGAATATAAGCCCGTGCCCATCGGTCGTATCAGCCGTGAGCGACTGGCGCGCCACATTGTTGGATTGATCGAAAAGCCCAGGCGAGCCCTCTTCATCAGCCGCGTATATGACGTACCCGTCTTGCTCAACAAACTCTTTCCCGAAGTAGTGGATTGGGTAAGTACCACCTGGGTGCGGATCAAACGCAAGAAAGAACTCCCACCCACAGAGGCAATAGCACCTGTTCATTACTCGCGTTCCCTGTCACCCTGGTATTTTGCGGGCGGGCTTTTCATCCTTGCACTCGTCGCCAGGCTCTGGCGCAGAAAATTGTGACCCTCATCCCTTAATCTCTTTTCCATCTTACCTGCAGCAGCTACTGAGTTTTGACATATAAATGTCCGCCCCCAAAATGCCTTTTGTAGGCTAAATTTAGGTGAATCTTGCGGACATTATTTCATCAAACATCAGTAATAGTAAAATCAAGGTAAGGTACTTATCCCAATGCTCATCATTGATGCACATCTCGACCTGGCCTGGAACGCCCTGCAGTGGAACCGGAACATCCAGCATTCGGTGTACACCATCCGCACGGGGGAAAGCAACCTCTCAGGTCCGGGGCGCGGACAAGGAACCGTAGCTCTGCCTGAAATGCGCAAAGGACGCGTCGCGCTTTGTTTCGCCACCCTGTTGGCCCGCTCCACGGGACGCACGATCCAAAACCTGGATTATTCATCACCCTATCAAGCCTATGCCGCGGCGCAGGGACAACTCGCCTATTATCACGCGCTGAACGAGGCTGGTGAAGTCCGTTTGATCACGAACAGAGAAGAATTGGATGAACACCTCTCGGCATGGCTTCGCTGGGAAACGGATACGTCTCTTTCCCAGCCGACCCTTGGTCTCGTGATCAGCATGGAGAGCGCGGACCCGATCCTCCTGCCGGAGCAGCTACCCGCCTGGAAAGAGGCGGGCGTCCGCCTGATCGGTCCCGCACACTATGGATCCGGTCGCTACGCCGGTGGTACCAATACTGAATTGGGGTTGGGGTTCGAGGGAAAGCAGTTGCTGCATGAGATGGATAAACTTGGCATCCTTCTCGATCTAACCCATCTTTCCGATGAAGCGTTCTGGGAAGCCATGGATTCGTTCAGCGGTCCGGTACTTGCCAGTCACAGTAACTGTCGCACATTGGTTCCACACCAACGTCAGTTCGACGACAGGCAGATTCGCGCGATCATCTCGCGCGCGGGAGTGATCGGTGTTGCCCTCGACAATTGGATGATTCGCCCAGGCTGGACGCGCGGCGCGAAAGATAATGAACGGATCACGCTCGCGCATGTTGCAGATCACATGGACCACATCTGTCAGCTGGCGGGAAACAGTCAGCATGCCGCAATCGGCAGCGACCTCGACGGCGGCTTTGGGCGCGAGCAATCCCCGTCTGACCTCGACACGATTGCAGACCTGCAACACATCCCGGAAATTCTATCCAAGCGCGGCTATCGCGATGCAGATATTGCATCCATTATGCACGGCAATTGGTTAAGACTGTTGCGTGAGGCGTGGAAATAAGCCTTGCGAAGGTTTAACAAATGCTGAGAAGACAACAACTTTCGCAAGGCTCATCCCATAAGCTCGCAAGATATAAATAAAAAGGAGAATTGATATGTCAAAGCAGCAAATCAGTACGAAATTTGGTGCGTCCCCTATCGGAGCTTATTCACAGGGGATACGCGCGGGAGATTTCATCTTTGTCTCCGGACAGGGTCCCCTCGACCCTGCCACCGGCCAGCTCATTGACGGAACCATCGAAGAACAGACCGCCCGTGTGCTGGAGAATATCAAAATCATTCTTGCCGCGGCTGGCGCCACCCTGGCAGATGTGGTCAAGGTCAGCGCCCATCTCAGCGACGTGGCACTTTTCGAGCGCTACAACAAGGTCTATGCCACGTACTTCCCTGACCCCAAACCGGCGCGTACGACGGTGGGCAGTCAGCTCATGGGTATCCTGGTTGAGATCGACGCCATCGCGTATGTGGGAGAGAAATAAACCATGCGCATCGACGAACTAGAAACGCCTGTCCCCGTTGTCGATATTGACCGCCTGGAAGCGAATATTTCGCGCCTGCAAGCCTATCTCGACGAACACAAGATCGCCAATCGTCCGCATATCAAGACGCACAAAATCTCTGCAATCGCCAGGCTGCACATGGAGGCCGGTGCAGTTGGCATAACCTGTCAAAAGGTCAGCGAAGCGCAGGTCATGGCCGAGGCGGGCTTCAATGATATTTTTATTCCATACAACATCATCGGCGAAAGCAAGCTGAAGAGACTCACGACGCTTGCCTCACGCGTTCGCGTCAGCGTTACGGCAGATTCAGCGTTTACAATCCGCGGGCTCTCGAATGCAGCGCAACAAGCTGACTTGACATTGACTGTGCTGGTCGAATGTGACACGGGCGGGCATCGCTGCGGGGCAGAGTCGCCGCAGGCAGCGGCTGAATTGGCACGATTGATCGGAAGCCTGCCCAACTTACGTTTTGGCGGATTGATGACCTATCCGAGCAGCGAGCATTTGGATGACTTTGTACGCCAAACACGCTCATTGCTGAAAGATGACGGCTTGCAAATCGAGCGGGTGAGTGGAGGCGGGACTCCCGGTATGTGGCAGGCGCACACCCATGCCGAACTGACAGAACATCGCGCCGGCATCTACGTTTACGGGGATCGCTTGTCGATTCGCTCTGGTGCAATGACCCTCAATACCTGCGCCCTGAAAGTTTTCACAACCATCGTCAGTCGCCCCACCTCTGAGCGCGGCATCCTGGATGCAGGGAGTAAAACGTTATCATCCGACCTGCACAACCTGGATGGTTATGGCTACATCTGCGAATATCCCGAGGCGAAGCTCTATCTTCTTGCCGAAGAACACGGCTATGTCGATTTTTCTGCCTGTGCACGCAAACCGGAGATCGGTGAACGTATAAGTATCATTCCCAATCATTGTTGCATGGTTTCGAGTCTCTTTGATGAAGTTGTCGGCGGGCGCGGCGCTCAAGTGGAAGTGACCTGGCAGGTCACAGCGCGCGGCACAGTCAGATAGCAGAGTCCATGATCAAGATGAGCAAGTCCAGGCTTCTTGAGGCGATCCAAAACGGATACAGTGATGTATGTTAAAGACCTGACAGGTTTTTGCGAAGTGTCGCATGGCGCCATGGCGACACACCCCCGAAACGTAGTGAAGGGGGCCAACCTGTCAGGTCTGTCCCATAGTAAAATGAGGGCATGGAAGTTCAGATCGCGGTGGCAAAGGTCAACAAGTATGCGACCTCGGAGAGCGGCGACACGCTGGAAGTGGTCGAACGCCCGAATGGAGGGCTTTCTGTGGTCCTTGCCGATGGTCAGACTTCCGGACGCGGTGCCAAAGCGATTTCGCAAATGGTTGTCCGCAAAGTGATCGGTCTGCTCGCCGAAGGGGTGCGGGATGGAGCGGCAGCCCGTGCCGCCTCCGATGCGCTATTCACCGAAAAGCAGGGCAAGGTCATCAGCACACTCAACATTGCCTCGTTGGATCTGAGAAGTGAGACCATTGTCCTGACCCAGAACAACCCTGAGCCCATGTTTATCTGCCGCGGTGAACAAATAGACTGTCTCGACGAGGAAAGTATTCCACTGGGCACCTCGCGCAACGTCCGCCCGCTCATTACAGAGCTTCCCATTGAACCAGGTTTAATCGTCGTCATCTACACCGACGGGCTGACCCATGCCGGCAAACGCCGCGGTCTGCCAATGGACATCGCTGCGACCCTTCGGTCGGTGCTGGAAGACCAGGACCCATCCCCGCAGACACTGGCAGATACTCTGCTGGCTCAGGCCGTCAGCCTGGATGAAAACCGCCCTGCGGATGATATCAGCGTGTTGGTCGTCAAAGTCACCTCGCGCGTTGGAGATCATGTCCGCCGTATGACTGTCCGCCTGCCGATCGAGGGAGTTTGGAGATGATCAAAGCCTCCGACCGACTTCGACAATGGAAAGCAGGCTGGCGTGACACAGTCATACTGCTAAAGGAGTTTCAATCCCCGCTGCTTATTTTTACGGTGGCAGTGGTTGGCGGCGGCATCACCTATGCTGCGATTGCAAATGCCGTCGGTGAGCCGGTACACAGTCTCAGTGAAGGTATTTACACTGTCCTCACCGCCGCGTTCCTGCAGCCGGTCGGAGAGTTTCCAAAACATTTGGGTCTGCAATTATTCCATTTTGTTATGCCGGTCATCGGCCTCGTGATCCTCGCACAGGGACTTGCCGATTTTAGCATTCTGCTCTTTAACCGGCGGTCACGAAATAAGGAGTGGGAAATGGCTGTCGCCTCCACCATGAACAATCATATTGTCCTGATCGGTCTGGGTCACCTGGGCTATCGGGTTGCCCAGAGACTGCATGAGATGGGTAAAAACATTGTCGTTGTCGAGATCAATCCCGGCACGCATACAACGGTCGCGGCGCGCGAGATGGGCATTCCGGTCGTTCAAGCAGATGCCCGACACGCGGGTGCGCTCGAAGGCGCCAACATCAAGGATGCGCGCACCATCATCCTCGCCAGCCAGAACGATGCCATGAACCTGCAGATCGCGCTCAAAGCGCGCTCGCTCAACCCGGACATCCAGGTGGTGATCCGTATCTTCGATGAAGACTTCGCCCATTCCCTGCAGGAACAGTTTGGGTTTATCGCGTTGAGTGCAACAGAAATGGCAGCGCCGGTCTTTGCTGCGGCAGCTTCAGGCGCGGATGTCACCAATCCAATTTCGATTGAAGGCCAGCAACTTAGCCTGGCGCGCGTGGCCATCCATCCCTCTTCAAGTCTGGCAGATAAAACCGTTGGCTATGTGGAAGACAACTATCATCTTAATATCATCCTGCTCAGGCATGATCATCGATCTGAAATGCACCCCACAGATACCAGCCCGCTTCACGCGGGCGATACGCTCGCAGTCCTTGGCGGACCTGAACAACTGAGCCGGTTGATGCAAGACAATCAATAATGGAGCCTCCAAGTAACAGGTCTCTTATCGGTATTGTTGGACCCTGTGGCTCAGGAAAGTCCACTCTCAAAGCGGGTCTTCAAAAACATGGCTATGTCTGCCGCCATATTGCACAGGAACATTCCTACGTGCAAGCCATGTGGCAGAAAATCGCCAAGCCTGATCTTTTGATTTATCTAAATGCATCCTTCCCCGTCAGCACGGCGCGCCGTAAATTGAACTGGCAAAAAAAAGATCATGATGAACAACTGCGTCGGCTTAACCACGCCCGCCAACATGCGCATCTCCTGATCGATACAGACCTGCTGACGCCTGAGCAGGTCCTGCAAAAAGCATTGGACTATTTACAAGGCACAATATAAATTCTTCTAAAAAGCCTGGCAATTGATGAGCCAAGCGCTAAAGGAAGTTGATCCATGAGAAGATTTTTTGCCTCTTTTCTCAACCCTTCGACATTGCTCAGGGCAAGCCTGGGGCTGATCCTCGTTTCGTGTTCCATTTTCCAGCCGACTGCGACTCCCACTCCCCCGCCTGACGACCTATTCAATACACCCTGGGAGGACCGCTCGCCCTTCAAAGCCGGACTTGTTTCCTCTGAGCAATCTGTTCTCAGCGAGCTGACAGATGCCAGCGTCTATCATCTCGAATTCAACCTCGCAGACGATCTTTATCACGTCACAGGGACTGAGGCAGTCCGCTATACCAACACCGAAGAGGTTGCGTTAAACGAAGTGCGCTTGCGTTTATTTCCCAATATCCTGGGCGGTGAGATGACGGTTTCGAATGTAAAAGCAGATGAACAATCTGTCACGCCGGAATATGAACTCGACGATAGCTTGTTGATCGTGCCATTATCCAAACCGCTCGAACCGGGTCAAAGCGTCATTCTGCAGATGGACTTTGCGGTTACTGTTCCGCAATCTGTCGAACTGAACTTTGGAGTGCTGGCATATTTTGAAGATGTGCTGGCGCTCGCGCATGCTTATCCGATGATCGCGGTTTATGATGACGAAGGCTGGAACGCGGAGATCCCGCCCCAAAGCGGAGATGTCACCTATGCGGATGCAGCCTTCTTTCTTGTGAAAGTCAGCGCGCCGGGGGATGTAACCGTGGTTACATCCGGGCAAAGGCTCAGTTCCACCGAAGCCGGGCCGCCTCAAACCTTGAGCGTCGCCAGCGGTCCGGCGCGTGATTTCTATTTGGTGGCGAGTCCCATTTATGAAGAAGTTTCGCAGACATTTGGTGAAGTCACCATCCATAGTTATGCACCCCAGGAATTCAAAAAAGGCGCGCAGATGGCGCTGGACGTTGCCTCCCGCGCCATCGCAGACTTCAGCGCACGCTATGCTCCTTTTCCGTATGCAGAGTTTGACATTGTTGCAACTCCAACGCTGGCACTCGGCATCGAATACCCGGGCATGATCGCGATCACATCGCGGATCTACGACGTGGATCAGGATTATCGCGGCGCGCCGGGGAGCGTCTACATGGAATCGACCGTCGCGCACGAGGTGGGACATCAATGGTTCTATAACCTCGTCGGCGACGATCAGCTCGACGATCCGTGGCTGGATGAGTCATTGACACAATTTGCCACGCTTCAGTATTATGCCGATGAGTATGGTGCGAGTGGAGAACAAGGCTTCCGAAATTCGCTCGAAAGCCGCTGGGAAAGTGTTGGCCGCGCGGAGATCCCCATTGGCTTGCCGGTTGCCGACTATTCCGGGCAGGAATACGGCGCGATCGTCTACGGTCGCGGAGCGTTATTCTTTGTTGCCTTGAAGGAAGAAATGGGCGCAGAAGCATTCGATGCCTTCCTCAAGGAATACACAGAGACGCTTTCGTGGGAGATTGCCACACCCGAATTTCTACAAACGCAGGCTGAAAAACACTGCGCCTGTGATTTAGATCAGACATTCAATGAATGGGTATATCCGTAGGGCAAACTGGCAATTTGTCCTACCCATGCCCATTCAACAGGGGTATAATCATCGACGCGTGGCGCCATAGCGCCACATTTTTATGGATGGAGATACCTAACGCATGATCCGAAACCTCTACACCCGTTTGGTTCTCATCGTCATTGTTGCTGCCCTCGCCATATGGGTGGACGTGAGTGATGAAATCCAGCTATACAATCCCTTCAACGATACCGTTCTGTTCAGCCGTGATATTACCCCTCGCCTCGGGCTTGACCTGCAAGGCGGCTTGCAAGTCCTGCTCGAAGCCGACCTGCCGGAAGGCACAGAGGTGCAGGCAGAAAACATGCAGACAGCCCGCGACATCGTTGAAAACCGTACCAACGCCCTGGGCGTTACCGAAAATGTCATCCAACTGGCAGGTGAACGTCGTATTGTTGGAGAGTTCCCCGGCGCGGAAGACGCAGACGCCATTCTCGACATTATCCAACAGACAGGTCTGTTGGAGTTTGTAGATACCGGCGATTTCAGGCCCGAGGAAGGGACGGTCCTTCAAACCGATTTTGCCACCGGCTCGACCGAAGAGACAACCCCACCTACGGATGCGAATGGAACCGAACCGCCCACGGTCTATCACACAATTATGACCGGAAAAGAGCTTCGCAGTGTCAATGTAGGCGTGGACCCGCAAGGCAAGCCAGCTATTGATTTCGCACTTTCATCAGAAGGTGCAACGGTTTTTGCCCAACATACCGCCGCAAATATTGGCAAAATCCTGGCGATCACATTGGATAAACGCGTGGTCTCTGCTCCGGGCATTGAAGGCGCGATCCCCGATGGTCAGGGTCAGATCAGCGGGAGCTTCACAGCGGAATCAGCAAACACTCTGGCGGTGCAATTGCGGTATGGTTCCCTGCCCATCCCTCTGAAGGTCGTTGAGACCCGCATCATCGGCCCCACCCTTGGCGAAGACTCCCTGCAGAAGAGTCTCATGGCTGGCTTGATCGGCATGATCATCGTGATCCTCTTCATGGGGATTTACTACCGCCTGCCGGGCGTTGTGGCTGCCATCGCCATTCTTTTCTACGCAGCCATTGCATTTGCCATTTTCAAATACTTCCACTTCACCCTCACACTGCCCGGGATTGCAGGCTTCCTGCTCAGCACGGGCGCAGCCCTGGATGCCAACATTCTGATCTTCGAACGCTTGAAGGAAGAACTCCGGAACGGGCGCAATCTTGTCCAGGCAGTCGATCAAGGCTGGACCCGGGCCTGGTCCTCCATCCGTGACTCGAACCTGGCAACGATCATTACCTCCCTCATTCTCTACTGGTTTGGGTCCACCTTCGGCGCCACCATTGTGAAGGGCTTCTCGCTCACCCTCGCTCTGGGTGTGATCATTTCATTGTTCACTGCGATCTACGTGACACGTACTTTGCTCACAATCGTTTTAAGAAACTTCAAGCCAAGGAACTTGCAATCCTGGTTTGGCATCTAGGCAACGAGGCAAGAAAACATGATTGACATTCTCAGTAAACGTTACTTGTACTTTGCATTCTCCCTCCTGGTGATCCTACCGGGACTCATTATCCTTGGCGCACGCGGCCTGCCTCTTTCGATTGATTTCACCGGCGGCTCCCTGCTGGAAGTTAAGTTCGAGGGTGGGACAGCTTTGGCAAACGCCGAACTGCACCAGCTCTATGAAAACGCCGGAATTGATGATGCCCAGGTGCAAACCACCGATAGCGGGACATTACAGATTCGCTCCTCCTTTCTAAGCAACGAAACACGCGATACGATTCTCAACGAGATGAGGACCCAGAGCGGCGGAGAAGTGTCGGTGATTCGCTTTGACAGCGTGGGACCCAGCATCGGTGCGGCAGTCGCTTCGCGTGCCGCACTGGCTGTGGGCGTGGCTGCGCTGGCAGTGGTGATCTATATCACGTTCGCTTTTAGGAAAGTTCCGAATGCCTTCCGGTATGGCGCCTGCGCGATCATCGCCATGGTCCACGATGTGGCGGTGGTATTCAGCGTCGCAGTCTTCGGTGCAATGTTCTTTGACTGGCAGATCGATTCACTCTTCCTCACCGCGTTGTTGACTGTGATTGGTTTCTCGGTGCAGGACAAGGTCGTGGTGTTTGACCGCATCCGCGAGAACTCGAATGTCCTGCGTCGCCTGGAATATGAAACCCTGGTCAACCATTCCATTGTGCAGACCCTGCAGCGCTCGATCAACACCCAGCTCATGACCGTGGAATTCCTGCTCCTGGCGCTTGCCCTCTTCGGAGGCATCACGCTTCGGGAATTCGCCGTGATCCTGCTGGTTGGGCTCTTCAGTGGAACATATTCCTCCATTTTTATCGCGGCGCCGATCCTGGTATTGTGGGAAAAACGGGAGTGGAAGAACTGGTTCCGGCGTGGTGCAACTGCTTAAAGTTAACTGTTATCTGTTCTGTCTAAACAACAAAAACTCCCTTGCGGGAGTTTTTGTTCATGAAAATAGCATTTAGTTCTGAACCAGCGCGATGATATAACGACTGACCAATCGAATAAACGAAACCCGCCGGGCAGACAACAACGCAGTAG
>Ga0105104_10000943_pt1 | contig 22651 bp, 19 predicted proteins | sample PPLLaktember2015_3_FD_87034 | JGI IMG/M metagenome (GOLD analysis project Ga0105104, IMG submission 87034) | Freshwater sediment microbial communities from Prairie Pothole Lake near Jamestown, North Dakota, USA - PPLs Lake P7 Core (6) Depth... | ecosystem: Environmental > Aquatic > Freshwater >... | reverse complement strand
TATCAGCGTAAGGTAGTTTATGTTTCACTTCCAGAATGCCGTTATCCGCTTTTTCGAGATCGAACATATAAAAAACCGGGTTCATGAAACCAGCCAGCAGTGTCCCGCCGTGGCGCAGCACACGATAGGCTTCGCGCCACACCGGGCGTATTTCGTGGATGAACAAGTTCGAAACGGGATGGAAGATGAAGTCAAAAGACTCATCTGCGAACACGGACAGATCGCGCATGTCACCTTCGATGGTTTTCAGGTCCGTCAGCCCTTCACGCTCCGCCACGAACCTGTCCTGGTCGAGTTGGCGGGGTGAGTTGTCGAACACGGTCACATTTGCGCCAGCGGCAGCCAGTACAGGTCCCTGTTGACCGCCGCCACAGGCCAGGCAGAGCACATCCAGACCGGATAACGGGGGAAACCACTCGCGCGGTACCGGCTTCTGTTCTGTCAATAGGACGGAGAAATCACCTTTACGGGCCCTGGCGATGATCTCAGGGCTGACCGGTTGAGTCCACAGGCTCTTTCCCCCGTCAACGTACCGGTTCCAGGCATTGCGGTTGTAAGCGCGTATGTCCATAAAATGGCTCCTGGTATGGATTCTACCCAAGAAGTGCGCTTAAATGCAAACATCCGGAGGCTCCGCTCCTCCGGATGTTTTATACCTACGCGGGTTGTTCCGCGGCTGGTATCTCAGATTTTTCTGGCGTGCGGATGCGATGCAGGATCAGGAAGCCCACGGTAGCCAGCATACCGCAGGCACCGCAAGCATACCAGAGCAGGTTTGGATCATAGTTGTCCATCAGCAGGCCAGCGAGATAAGGACCGACGGCGAAAGGCAGCATCCAGGAGATGCCATAGACTGCGCCGTAACGGCCGCGCATATCTTCGGGGGCAAAGTTGATCACTTCGGCACTGGCGACCGGGATGGCGACCATTTCGCCAATCGTGATGATGACCATGGCTAACAGGAACCAGATGTAACTGGAGAAAAGCCCGTACATTACGAAGCCGGCTGCGAAAAGCAGCGTCCCCAGCGCCATGACGAGCATGGGCGGGTATTTTTCCAGGCGGCGCGTTGTCCAGAACTGGAACAGGACGACAATGATCGCGTTGAGGCTGATGATGTAGCCGTAGCCTGATTCAGGAATACCGTGCACATCGCGCAGGAAAACGCCCATTGTTGTGTTCATGTTCATGTAGGTCATCCAGGCAAGAGTACAGGCGAGGATGAAGAACAGGAAAGCGCCGTCACGGAAGACCTTAAAATAGCCGCTGAAGGATTGCGCCATGCTCTCCGGCCGTTTGCCTGGTTGTAATTCGGGTTTTGTCTCCGGGATGGTGAAGTAGACGATGACCGCTACGATGGTACTGATGATCGCGTCGATGACGAAGAGAGCCAGGTAAGAGCGCGCAGCCAAAAAGCCACCGATGGCCGGGCCTATCACAGCCGAGACATTCAGCGCCACGCGCAGGACGCCAAATCCTTGGGCGCGTTTTTCCTCGGGGAGCAGGTCACCGACGATGGCGTTGTAAGCCGGACCGCCTGTGTCCGTGAAAATACCGGAGACCATGGCGATGATGTAAAAGGCCTGCAGCGAGTCAACGAAGCCCATTGCCAATGTGCTGAACGCGGACGTCAACAGGCTGAAGATGATCATGCTGCGACGGCCCAGCCGGTCGGTCAATGCGCCGCCGAGGAAGCTGCCGATAAAACTGGACCCGGCGAACAGGGCGAACAGGATACCGACTTCGGTCATGCCGACGTTAAACTTCCTGGTAATGTACAGGGCGAAGAAAGGGAATAGTAGGAAACTACCCAGTTTGTCAATGAAGGTGACTACTACCAGGGTCCAAAAGGTTTTTGGATATTCTGCGTATGTTCCTTTAATTTTAGTAAGTTGATTTTGCATATCTTCTTCCTAAGTTGAACCTTCCGGCCGTAGTTGTCTGGGAGCTTGGCCGGAAGGTTCAATGAGGAGACGCATAAGAACGTGAGCTTAGCGGGCCAGCGTGTAGCCCTGGTACGAGCGGGGCAGGGGCTCCGGAGCATGGTAGCGTTTGTGTAGTCGTTCGCCGGTTGCTATCATCCAGTGGCCGAGATTATGTAACTGTATCTTTACCCAGCCCTGGCGGGCCTCATAGGCACTGCCTGCTTCGCGTACCAGATTAAGCTGCTCGATTTCATGGCGAAAGTCGTCGCGCCAAGTTTCAACCAATCTTTCAGTTAGCCAGTGTTGCATGATAAACCTCCTTCGGTTTAAACTATTTAGCTCCAAGTAGGAATTTCCGGATAGCATTAAGTGTTTTTTCAATTCGATCGCGATTGAGAGCGTAGGCCTTGGCGCCGTTGACTCTCCGTTCTTGCAGGAAGCCGGTTACTGTAAGTTGGGTCAGGTAACGAGAGACGCTGGGCTGGCTCAGACCAACCGCTTCGATGATATCCTGCGAGCGCATCTCGCCGCTTTCCGATATCATTTGCAGGATGCGCAGGCGGGTATCATCGGCAAGCGCCGACATCCGGGCGACAATCTCAGCACGGTCCAGTTCGGGGATGCGGATCCTGGCGTCTTCCGGCTGGCGCGCGCCAAAGATCACACCGAGAGCGTCTCTGAAGTGAAAACGCGTCACATACGGACCGATGTGCGGGTTCGGTATAAATACGATCCGTGCTATCCCGGTCAACATTTTGCCCCAGTGGTCTTCGTTAAGATCCTGGCCGGTAACGTAGCGGACCATTTCGAGACGGCTCATATTGTCAAGGTTCGCGTTCTGGAATGCTTTGACAGATTCGCGCAGCATGGGTTCGGTCCGCGCCCACTCTTGTGACAGGTGCTCCTCCCAGAACCAGCGTAGATAATCCACGATCAGCTTTCGCATGGCTGGCGGGTCGGTCGTATACTCGTAAGCTTTGGTTTCCAGGTCTGGATCGACCAGGTCTGCCCCAAACCGTTCGATCAAAAAACTTACGTACGCTTCAGGCGAACCTAGCACATTGTCCCAATTTACGCCTGCTGCTTTGACTTTTTCGTCGCAGCCGATGCAGATCTCAGCATAGGTCATGAGCATTTTGTCCCGCAGAACAACGGGGTCGCTCCTTTCCAGGTCATTCAGATAATCAGGGAATGATGCAAAGTCGTTTTCGGGCAGGATAGCGTGGAAGAACCCGATAATGACCAGCTTATGCGTGAACAATTCGTCTGCGGTAAGTTTTTCGCGCATTTGTGCCACCCAGGCTCCAGTGCCTGGCATTTCATGATCTTTTGCAATAAGCATCATGCTGGCGATGGCGTTGCGAACCGGTTCGAGGGATACGCGGTTTGCCTCACGGACTGGTTGTTCGATGTTAGCTGGTAAGGGCATCTTTATTCTCCATGTTTCAAGATTGAATTATTCGTATTATTCATAATATTGAATAACTATTTTTAGTATACAGAATTGCGAATAATTTGTCAAGGGTTTTACAGACCTCGGTTGGAACCTCGGGAATCAAAATCCCCGTCAAGTTGACGGGGACTGATTGCTGAATTGGCAAATTGCTTACGGTGCTGGTGTTTCCTGGGGCGCAGAACCGACCCAGGTGAACACCCACTTCTGGCTTTCGGCTCCGGCGGATGAATAGATCGGCTCGCCCTGTTCGTCCGATCCTGTCTGGCGGACAGGGCTGATCCACCAGCGGATAACATGCGCAACATTATCCCTTGGGCGGAAAGTGGTCGGGACGATGTACTTTGTATCTGTTACATAGTCTGTGATCCGGCGAGCCTGTCCTTCGGTGATGTCTTCCACGGTCACGCGATAGAATTCGTTATCGCGCAGCGTTCCGATGGATGACCACTGCAGAGTGACCACATCGTTGGCCAGGGTGAAGGCGCCGCCGTCCGCAGGCAGGAGCAGGTTCGCGGCCGGGTAAGGAGGCGGTGGGGTTGGCGTACGAGTAGCCTGTCCCTCCGGAGTAGCGCGTTCGCAGAGAGGGATCAAAAGCGTTTGTCCGATAAATACATTATCTGTGGATAGACCGTTATATTCCTTTATGGCGTCCATTGAGACAGCATAGTTAAGGGCGATGCTGGAGAGCGTGTCATTTTCTTGAACAGTAATGGGTACTTTTTCACATTCTGCCTTGGCTGCTTCCTCTGGAGGAAGAGTATTGGTTGGCAAGGGGGCAGGTGTGGCAGTGGGGTACGGTACCTTGACCACCTGACCGATGTACAGGTTGTTGCAGGAGACCGGCAGATTGTTGAGAATGATCAGGCTATTGACGGAGATACCGAAGTTGAGCGCGATCAGGGAACAGGTATCCCCGGCAGCAACGGTGTAATCGAAAGGCGGAAGTTCCGTGGGGGTAGGAACCGGTGTGGTAGTGGAGGTTGAAGTGGCTGTCTGTGAAGGGAGGGGAGTATCAGTCGGTGTGAAGACAGGGGTCGGTGTGATCACGCGCCCGCCTACGTTCAAGGCGCCATACACCACGCCAGCGCCAGTCAGCAAGATGATCGCCATCAGCCCTAACGCCGCAGGCAAACCGAGCGTTATTTCCGGCATGCGGCTGGCCTGTACAGATTTTTCGACTTTTTTCGCGGACTTTTGTTCTTCTGCCGCTTTCTTGGACAGGTCTGCCCCGCAGACCAGGCAGCGAGTCGCGTTGTCACTCAAGCGTGTACCACAGGTCGGACAGACCTGAGTCTTTTGAGAAGGGTTTTCTGAGCTCATACGGGCAGGTATTATACCATTGAACAGAAATGCGCTTCCTCTACGGTTGCTCTTCTGTTTCCTGATTCGTTTGGTTAATGAAAGTTGCCTGGCAGGCAGAATCGCATTGTATGATGCGGTCAATGAATTTTTGACGTGTATCGCCCTTGGGCCAGACCGGACTCCGTTGCGGCATATTGAAGAGGTAATATTCCAACCACGGGTTTGTATCGGTCAAAAAATGAAAACTTTTTTCGTCGGATAACACCTGCTCGTGAGAACGCGAAAACTGTGCCAGCAATTTGCTGGGCTGGATGGTTTCAGCGGTTTCTGCATTGATGTATTTGTCTGCAACTGCAGCGTAGTTGGTTGCCAGAGTTTGCATGTAAACCAGATCATATATAATTGGATGATCGCTGGCCACCACTGTCCGAAAACGGAACTGGTCTACATGTGGGAACACTCCAGTAATGGTTTTCGGGATCACGTTTGGCTGGTCCACATATGCGCAGAAAACGCCATTGTCCGACAGGTGCGCCTGGTAAAGTTGCATCGCCTCGAAAGAATAGAGATTGTTGTGCCCGGCGGAATACCAGCGCAAAGGATCGGCGTAAATGAGATCAAACTTCTCTTCAGGGTTGGCATGCAGATAACGCCGGCCATCGTCAACAATATACTCGACCAGCGGGTTGTCAATGGTTATTTGATTGAACCCAACGTTCTCATAGAGAAAGCTTCCAAGTTCATCCATCAACTCTACGATAACGACTTTCTCTATGCCCGGAATGCTTTGGAAAAAATGGGCAGTAATGCCGCCGCCCATGCCAATCACCAGAATTCGACTGGGATGGCTGGCGCCAGCACAAAGCAGTGCGCGGCTTTCGTACGTGCCATCAGTCGGGTAAAAACTGTTCGTTTCCCCGCTGATCCATAGCCAGTCGGGCTGGTTTGATCCTGCGTCGAGCGTCAAAGCCAGGACGGTATCGCCCGATTCGTTAACCAGGGTCTCCTTACCAGTCCCTGTTTCGAAGAGTTGTGTATAAAACTGGCCTTTGCCTGGGGTGACGAATAAAAGCAAACCTGAAGCGGCAATCAAAAAAGTTGAATAAGCTATTGCCCTAGGTTGGGATCTTTGCTCGAAAGCCTGTTTCAAGAAAAGCAACGGAAAAACAAAACTTAACAGAACGAGGACTTTAAGCGTCAGCTCGGAGCCGATCGTGGGTAACAGCAAAAAACTGATTGTCAGGCTGCCGAAGACCGAACCGATGATATTTGCCAGATGGATATCACCGATCCGTCGGCCAGCGACTTCCGGGCTGTTGATTGCAATTCGGTCCAGGATAGGCAGGCCACCTCCCATCAAAAAGCTGGACGGGAGCACCAGGACCAGGATAGGTAAAAAATAATGCGCCAGGCTGTTCAGTAACACGCGCCTGGAAAACACCAAGGAACCGTCAACGTCCACCATGGGCGGCAGGGGCTTTTGCATTTGCCAGAAATCCCCCAGCCAGTTGAAGGACCAATTTTGGCGGAGCGAGAGCCAGAAAAGGAAAAACGTGAGCGATGCAATCAGCCCTACACCGATTTCCACCTTCCAGAACAAGCGCTCGATCCTGGGCGATCGGTCTGCTTGCCGCCCCCAGACATATCCGCCGACCGAAAGTCCGACCAGGAACACAAACAGGATGCTGGGAAAGCTATAGACGGTGTTTTTATTGACAATGCTGAGCACCCTGATCCAGAGCATTTCGTAACCCAGACCAATAAACCCGACCAAAAAGGAGGCGGACAGGATACGAAGATATCCCCACCTTGAATCGAACTTTTGCTGCAAAGCGGACTTCCCTTCGGGTGCCGAGAATGTTTCTACTTTTCGCCTGGAGGCAAGCACCGCTAACAACCCGATGACAGAGTTTAATGCAAACGCAAAGTTGATGCTTCCATCAAATCCGAAAGCGCCGATCAGGATGAACCCCGCGGCCAACGTTCCTACGGCGGCTCCAATCGTGTTGATTCCATACAAGATGCCGATGATCTGACCGGAGGTCTCCACGCGATGGATGAAGGCCTGTGACAGTAAAGGCAAGGTCATGCCCATCAGGAAAGTAGGGATCAGAAGCAGCAGGAAGCTTAGAATGAATACCAACCAATATGGGCTGCCTGCGGTTGCCTGTCCAATATTTAGGATCAGGGTCGGGCTGAAGAAGCCGAAAATACCTATCCCCAACTCCAGCAGACCGTAGAGCAGAAGCGCGTGCTTTTGTTTTTCAGCGATGCGGCCGCCATACAACGATCCCAACCCGAGACCGGCCATATAAGCAGCCACAATGAGCGTGATTGCGGTCAGCGTTACGCCGAAATACAGCTCCAGCAACCGTTCCCAGACGATCTGGTAGATCAGGCCTGCAGCACCGGAGCCAAGGAATAAAATCGAAAAGAAAATCAGCCGCCTGGCGTCACTGGGTGCGAGGTTGAGTTTCAGCGATGTCATAGAGTCCTCTGGTATTCGGATTTATATGGAGCTCAAGCTAACTTGCAATGGGACGAGCTGGCAGCGTAGTGACCAGAACTTTGTCAACACGGCGGGCATCCATGTCCACCACCTCGAAGCGCAAGCCTTCCCATTCGAACTGGTCGGCTGCTCGCGGGATTCTACCCATAGATGCCATCACAAAACCGGCCAGGGTTTCATAATCACCTTCGTTCGGCAATGCTCCCAGGTTGAATATATCCTTGAATTCGTCTATATCCAGCATGCCATCCAGCAGCCAGGAACCGTCCTGCCGCTGGGTAACCTGTGGTTCACCGGTCTCGATGTCACCGACAATTTCTTCCAGCACGTCGTTGATGGTTAATAGGCCGGTTACACCGCCGAATTCGTCGATCACCAACAAATATTCCTTCTTACCTTCTTTGAAGATTTCCAGCGCGCGCGAGGCAAAGGTGGTCTCCGGGATGAACACAGCCGGAGAAAGACTATCTTTTAGCTGGATGGGTTGTCCTGCCAGGCTGCGGATCAGTAAATCGCGCGCTTTGACAATTCCCAGCACGTTATCCAGACTGCCCTGGCAGACCGGATAACGCGAAAAGGATTCTGCGGATATTTTTTCCAGGATTTCATCGGGCATATCGCGCACATCCAACCAATGGATTTCTGTGCGCGGGGTCATAATGGAATACACACGCCTGTCGTTCAAGCGGAATACGCCTGCGACCATGTCCTGCTCGGCTTCCTCGAATATCCCGGCCTGCGTGCCTTGATCCAAAAGAACGTGGATTTCTTCCTCGGTTACCGGTGGTTCGTCGGATGCGCGGATGCCAATCAGTCGCAATACGCTGTCGGTAGAGATGCTCAGGATCCGAACCACTGGTGAAAAAAGAGTGGATATGGCAACCATCGGTTTGGCAACCGACGAAGCAATATTTTCCGGATTTTGCAAGGCTAAACGCTTGGGGACCAATTCACCTAAGATGAGAGATGCATATGTAATTATGACTACTACCAATCCAAAACTGATCGTCTCACTGTAAGGGGCCAGCACCGTCACTCTTGCGATGATTGGTGAAAGGAAATCTACCAGGGAAGCGCCGCCGACGGCGCCCGATAACACACCTACCAGGGTGATCCCGACCTGGACCGTTGATAAGAATTTGTTAGGAGTGGACATTAACTTAAGCGCTGCACCTGCTCGTTTGTCACCTTCGTTTGCCCTTTGTTGTAAACGAACCTTGCGCGCCGAAATAAGAGCTGCTTCTGACATTGCCAGAACACCATTTATAAGGAGCAGCACGATAATAAATATTATTTCAGTACCAATTTCTGACATTATTCCTTTTTGAGCAATTCTTCTATACTTTTGACTTTGTTATAAATCATGTAAAGAAAGACCAGCATGGCAACCGGCAGGCCGATTCCGAGCAAGCCGACCAGGCAACTGATTACGATTTCAACTACTCCCATGCGCGGAACCATAAATTTCTCCTATCTTCGAACTTCAATTCCGCTTCCCGGACGGACTTCGCCAATCACCCAGGCGGGTTGATCCAATTCCCTGGCGCGGTCTTGGAAGGCAGCCAACTTTTCCTGAGGTACGCCTAGTAACAGTCCGCCGCTGGTCTGCGGATCGAAGAGCAGCATCTGTCCCGCTTCGTCAATAGAGGGGTCGAAAGTGACATGCGGGCCAAAGTAAACGCGGTTATCGGAGGCGCCCCCGGGGAAGGCCCACATCTCCGCATATTTGCGCGCCCCGCTTACAAATGGAATCTGCGCATAATCAAAATGTAGCGCAACACCCGATGCCTGGGACATCTCGAGCCCATGTCCGAGCAGGCTGAAACCGGTCACGTCTGTCGCGGCGGAGAGACCAAATTCAACGGCCAGCAGGCCCGCGGTCCGGTTGAGGCGCGTCATCCAGTCTACTACTTCGCGCACGTCGGCTTCGTCTGCTTTATCCTGTTTGAGAGCCGTGGTTGTACATCCGAAGCCGAGCGGTTTGGTGAGCACCAGCGCATCGCCGGGACGCAGGCCGGATTTCGTCAGCATCTTCTCTTTTTCGACAAATCCCAACGCAACCAGCCCGTACTTCGGTTCTTTATCTTGCACAGTATGCCCGCCGGCGATGACCACACCTGCCTCCCTGGCTATTTCCGCGCCGCCGCGCAGAATCTCGCTGGAGATCTCAGTGGGCAGGTCGGGCGGCAAGGCGGCGATGTTGAGTGCAAGGAAGGGAGTAGCGCCCATAGCATAGATGTCCGAAAGGCTGTTAGCTGCCGCGATTGCGCCGAAGTCGTGGGGATCGTCCACCACCGGGGTGAAGAAGTCGGTGGTGACGACCAGCGCGCGCTTTTCGTCCAATTGCCAGACGGCAGCATCGTCCGGGCCTGCAAGCCCAACCAGTAGGTCGGGGTAGTCGGCCGGATTGAAGACCTTTTGTAAGGGGCGCAGGACCTGCGCCAGCGTTTCCGCGTTTAACTTGGACGCTCAACCCGCGCAGGATGAGAGGCTTGTCAGGCGGATTTGTTTGCCAGCAGGAAATTTTTCAGTCATGATTTTTATAGAAGGGATAGATTTCGGAAGTCTTTCTTGAATGAGCTGCGACGATCAATTCTTTCGGGAGACTTCCGAAATCTGTGGGTACGAATGTCGCTAAGGCGTTGTGACGATCGGGGTCGGGACCGGTGTAACGCTGCCCGGGATGGGCAGGATATACGGGTTGTCGCTGGGGACCAGGATGGTATTGATGGTCGGGGAAAGCCGCGTGATGTACTGGTAGGTCAGCAGTTCGGGGTTGTCGCGCAGCGAAGCGGCGATCAGCTCATTGGCTTTTGCCTCGGCCTCTGCGTTGATCAGGCGCGCTTCGGCATCGCCTTTAGCCTCGATAACAATGGCGTCGGCCCGGCCTTGCGCTGTCTGGCGGGCCTGTTCTGCTTCCTGTCGCTTTGATTCCACTACAAACTCTGCCTGCAATGCCTGCTGTTCGGCGATCTGTTTTTGTTCCACCGCAACAGCGTATTCCTCACTGAAGTGAATATCGCGCAGGACGAAATCTTCCATGATCAGATCGTTCTCAGCCATTTTTATGGTCAACAGTTCAGTGATACTGGCCTCCAGTTCGCCGCGTTTGGTGCTGACGATCTCTTCTATGCCGTATTGCGAGGCCGCATCGCGGATAACGCCGCGCACCAGCGGCCGCACCAGCTCCTCTCCATAGCGATCTTGCCAGGTGATATGCAGGTTTACCACGTTGGCAGGATTAATAGCGTAGATCACGGAGGCATCCACAAAGACTTCCTGCCCATCATTGGTGCGGGCGCGGATGGAATCGTCGCCTGCGCGTTGGCCTTCTTCGACAGATGCCGTCATTGTGTAGGTCTGCTTCGCTTTCGAATATTTTTCCACGTTTTCAAGCAGGGGGACCACAAAATGTAAGCCAGATTGTAGGGGCTGCGGGCGGTAGCCTCCGCTTGTAATCCTGGAAACCACGACACCGGTTTCATCCGGCGGGACAAAGATGATCGTGCTCGATAAGAGCCCAATAACCACCACCACCACAACGATAATCAGAAAGATGCGGCTCGCATTTCTGTTGATGCCCATGTTACCAACGTTTCTCATCGTTTTCTCCTTTGTTTTCCTTTCAAGTTAGAACTACGCAATTCGCGAATAAATACCGAAAATAGGGGGCGGGCGCAACCCGCCCCCCCTATTTTCGGGCTTTTCCCATTCAAGTGCGTAACCACTAGAAGTATAACGCAGCAATTATACAATGGAGATGCTTGTCGGCTCATATGAAGCGTGTTAATATCCGGGCATGAAGCAAGGGATTGGTGAACTGACCGAACTGTACCTGGAAAACGGACAAACGGGTGGACGATTGCTTTGCCCGCCGGGTTTGATCCCCTCAGCGGGACAATACCTGCTGGCCCATGACCCCGCTTCTAGCGCTCTTTTACCTGTTCCCATTTTCAGTGCTGGCTCTGTTCCCGGGGGTTTTCTGGTTGCCCCTCTCATCCCGCCGACCTGGCGGCCCGGTGTTTCTTTGTCATTGCGCGGCCCACTCGGACGGGGATTTTCCCTGCTTGCCTCCGCCCGCTATGTAGCCCTGGTCGCGCTGGGGGAGACAGCCGCCCGGCTGAAACCTTTGCTGGCAATTGCTCTGGGGCAAGGCGCCTCGGTGGTGCTGGTCAGCGATTTGAACTTGCCCGAGCTCCAGCCGGAGGTCGAGATCCAACCGGTGGCTGCGTTGGCGGAAGTTGTTAAATGGGCAGATTACCTGGCAATCGATTTGCCTCGTGAATCCTTGCCGGGGCTGCGAGAAAAGCTGGGGCCCGTCGGGCAGGCCAGGGTCCGGTTCGAAGCGCAAGCTCTCGTCGCCACGCCCATGCCCTGTGGCGGGATCGCCGAATGCGGCGTGTGCGCTGTCACCGTCCGCCGTGGCTGGAAAATGGCCTGCAAAGACGGGCCTGTATTTGATTTGAAAGAGTTAACATAAAAACCCTCCCCCTGTAAGAGGGAGGGCAGGGTGGGGGTCAAATCTTAGTACCAAATCCGAAATGACGTTGTCGTCTTGCCCGCCAGCTCGTTATATGTCACGCTGATATCCACGTAGACCAGCTTGCCGTTGGGCTGATTCGTGAAAGCAAACGCCAGGGTACCGACGCCCCTGCTGTTGATCTCGAACGACTGTCGTAGGGTTTCGCCACTGGCCAGGCGAATCGTGGCGAGGCCGCTTGCTCCCGCAACAGGCTGCAGGTTCTGGTCCTGTACCAGCACATAGATGGTTTGCTGGTCATTCGACGTGGTGACAGCCTTATCCGGGAAAGCGCGCACCTGTATTTTAAGCACCAGGTTGAGCCTTGCATCTTGTTGGGAGGGTTTCAGAAAAGCCGGGTCTTCACCGAGCTCGTCGAAATAAATGCGACCCAGGTCTGCTAACCCGATGCGTTGCTCTTCCGCAAGCCCCGGGCGCCACTCGAAGCGCGCGTTCTCGAAGTACTGCACGATTTGATTGTTACGGAATTCGAAGGGCGAAATAGGATAGCCAAACCGCTCTACCCCGCCGTTTTGTTCGAAGAACTCCAGAAAGGCAAAACAAACAGAATGGCCTGTCTCCGTAAAGGTACGGCAGGCAAACGGATTGTTGATCACCAGTTGCCGGCCCGGAGAATACATTTCACGTCCGAGCGGCGTGAGCTTTACGCCTTGTGCCGGATCCTTTGACTGCTCAAAGCGGGCGCGCTGGAAATATTGGACGGTTTTACCGTCTTTACTGGTAAATTGCTCGGTGAGCGGATATCCGTACAAAAGCGTTGGGTTTGAAATACTGCGATAGAAACGTAAAAAATCCCCCCTTACAAAATGGCCGGTCTGGGCGAAATACTCGGCATCCGTGGCCTGCGCCTGCACAGCCCCCCAGGATGTAACCAAGAGACATAACGCCGCGAAAATAGCGAGCCAGCGGCCTGCTTTCATCATATCTTCATTATACACAAACTCGAATATGAAGACATTACAATTGGCTAACGGCCCGAAAAGTCCCGAATCGCTTCTACGATCCGTTCTGCGGCATGACCATCCCCAAAGGGATTGGCCGCTTTTGCCATTTCCGCGTGCGCAGAGGGATCATCCAACAGGCGCGTCGCTTCATGGACGATATCCTCTGCTTGCGTACCAACCAGCTTCAACGTGCCCGCCGCGACTCCCTCCGGTCGTTCGGTCACTTCGCGCAGCACCAGCACCGGCACACCGAAGGCGGGCGCCTCCTCCTGGATTCCACCTGAATCGGTCAGGATGATCTTCGCCCGTTTCTGCAAGTGGACCAGCGGCAGGTAATCCAGCGGCGGTAGAAGTGTCATGTGCGGCACATCTCCCAAAATCCGGTAAACAGGCTCCTGCACATTGGGGTTGAGATGCACCGGGTAGACGATTTCCACGTTGCCACGCCCGGCCAGTTCCTTCAGCGCCATGCAGATATTTTCCAGAGGCTGGCCGAAATTTTCCCGCCGGTGCGCCGTGACGAGAATTAGATATTTTTGGTTGTCATTCCCCAAACGCCGTCTCGCCCCCCGTCTCCCCGGCCCGACCGGCAGCGCCGGGGCGGGCGGGCCGACGCCCTCACGGGGCGGACGGCCGGCGGGCTCACGGCCCGAACGGGGGGACGGTGTGCGAGCCTGCGAAGCAGGCGAAGCAATCTCAAGTTTTTCAAGTAACTCTCGAATTTCAACGGGCGCTGGCTGTTCTGCCACAAACTGCAAGGCATCGATCACCGGGTTGCCGGTTACGGCGATGGCTTCATCAGGGATCCCTTCGCGCAGCAGGTTTTCGCGCGCCTGTCCTGTGGGCGCGAAATGCAGGTCCGCCACCACGCCTGCCACGCGGCGGTTGATCTCTTCGGGGAAGGGCTGCCACTTGTCATGAGTGCGCAGACCGGCTTCCACGTGCCCCACTTTGATGCGGCGGTAATATGCCAGCAGGGAAGAGATCGCCACCGTGGTCGTATCGCCCTGCACCAGCACCCAGTCGGGTTTGAAATCCGCGAAGACCGGATCAAGATGGGTAAAAATGGCCGCGCTCAACTCTGCCAGCGACTGGTCGTCGCGCATCAGATCCAGGTCGTAATCCGGCTGGATGCTGAACAGGTTCAGCACCTGGTCGAGCATCTGGCGGTGTTGGGCTGTGACGCACACGCGCGAATCAATATCCGGTGTTTGCGCAAGACGTTGCACCACCGGAGCCATTTTGACGGCCTCAGGCCGCGTGCCGAAGACGGAGAGGATTTTCATTATCCCTATTTATTCACGCCCAACCGGAACACCCGGAATCCCGCCTCTTTCCAGGTGGCTGCATCCCAGGCGTTGACCGTATCCACCACCACGCGAGCGGAGGTCAGCGCGGCAACATCAGACGGGTTCATTTCTCTGAACTGCGCATGGCGGACGAGCAACAGGATGGCGTCCGCACCTTTGACGGTTTCTTCAAGATTGGAACACATCGGGATGCCCGGCAGACCGTCCGTTTTGAATGGCTCGAACGCGCGCACATCTGCTCCCGCATCGATGAGCAGGTGCGCCACTTCCGCGGCGGGACTCTCGCGCAGGTCATCCACGTCCGGTTTGTAGGCCAGGCCCAGGACAGCGATTCTTTTGCCTTTCAAGGAACCAAGCGCTTTCTGGACCAGCGAAAGCACATAATGCGGTTGTTCATCGTTGACCTTGCGCGCCGTGTAGATGAGAGGCGTCAAGTCGGGCGCAGTCTCGACAAAGAACCAGGGGTCCACACTGATGCAATGCCCGCCCACGCCCGGTCCCGGTGACAGGATGTTGATGCGCGGGTGCAGGTTTGCCAGGTTGATGGCCTCCCACACATCCACGCCGAAACGCTCGGCAAGGCGGGCGAATTCGTTGGCAATGGCGATGTTGACATCGCGCGTAGTATTTTCCATCAGCTTGACCATCTCGGCGGTGGTCGCATCCGTTTGAATGATCTTGCCTTTGACAAAGATCGCGTATAGTTCTGCGCCTGCCTGCGCGGATTCCGACGTCACGCCGCCGATAACGCGCGCGTTCTCGATCAACTCGCGCAGGATCTGTCCGGGCAGCACCCGTTCGGGCGAGTAAGCCAGATGAAAATCGGAACCAGCCTGGAGCCCCGAACGCTCTAGGATCGGTTTAACCAGGTCGACCGTGGTGCGCGGGGGAGAGGTCGATTCGAGCACAACCAGGTTGCCCTTACGCAGAACCGGTACGATGGCTTCGGCAGCCGAGGTCACAGCGCGCATATCGGCCAGTTTGTACGTCTCGCCGTTGTACTCGCCAGCCTTGTCCAGATAGAAGGGAGTGGGAACGGCAATGAGGAAGGCATCCGCCTCTTCGGGCTGTGCCGAGACGGTCAGTTTTCCGGATTTGATCGCTGCTTCGACGATGGTGCGCAATCCCGGCTCGTGGATGTGGATGCCGCCGTTTTTCAGCGTTGCGAGCACGCGCTGGTTTACATCCACCCCGATGACCTGGAGGCCGTGTGTGGCAAAGGTGCTGGCTGTCGGCAAGCCGATGTAGCCAAGGCCGAGCACGCAGATCTTTTCAAAGTTCACTCAAGCTCCTTACATATACCGAAACGTGCTGTTGCGGTATTGGATGATTTTTCACAACTCACGTATTATACATAGAACTTATGCAGTTCGCGAAAAGACACCCAAAATAAGGGGAGCATGCCCAGCACGCTCCCCTTATTTTGGGCTTCTTGCATATCAACGGCGTAACTCCTGATACAACCATGCTGAGAGCTGGTAGTTTACACAACTTTAATTATCTGGCAGCGTAGATAAATTGAAGTTCTTTGGGAGATTCCGTGGTGGATACCCGGATTTGGGGGTGCGAGCGTGCGTATGCACGCTCGCACCCCCAAATCCGGCCCCTTTCACGGCAAAGCCCAGAGAACCTAAATTGAGAAGGGTCGTTCTTGTTGTATAATGAATTTGGAGGAACAATGGACTTCCTGCTTGATCCCAACATTGCATATCTGTTCTTGCTGGCAGGTGTTTTACTCGGATTGATGGCGATCATTTCGCCCGGGACAGGGATGTTCGAAGTGGGGGCATTATTCTGCCTGGCGCTGGCGGGTTATGCGGTTTATAACCTATCGTTCAATCTGTGGGCGCTGATTGTATTGGTCTTAAGTATCGTTCCCTTTGTGTACGCCATTCAAAAACCTAAAAGAGAGTGGTTTTTGGCCCTCTCGATCTTTGGACTGATCGTGGGCTCAGTCTTTCTGTTCGCCACCGATGGCTGGCAGCCCGCAGTCAATCCGATCTTTGCAGCGGTTTCCTCCATCCTGTACGCCGGCTTTTTGTGGATCGTGATCCAGAAGACGGCACAGGCTTCTTATACAAAGCCTTCACATGATCTCTCTACCTTGGTCGGACAGATCGGCGAGGCCAAGACTCGTATCCACACAGAAGGATCTGTGCAGGTAGCGGGGGAATTATGGAGCGCTCGTAGTGAAAAAAGCATTCCCAATGGGAGTCCTGTCAAGGTGATTGACAGGGAAGGATTTGTTTTGGTCGTAGAGAAATCTACTGACTCGAAGTAGTCCCGCAACCCCGCCATGGCGTGGATTGCCCCGCCATGGCGGGTTGCGGGATAGTCGCATCAATCGTTCATTCAATAAGGAGACTGAAAATGGACATCTCTTCCAGTGTTGGGCTTTGCCTTGTCGGTGCTGTATTACTGATAGGCCTTGTCTTTGTTGGCAATGCCATCCGCATTGTTCCAGAATACCAGCGCCTGGTCGTCTTTCGGCTAGGTCGTTGTATCGGGCAGAAAGGTCCTGGTCTCGTTTTTCTGATCCCGGTTGTGGACCGCGCCGTCAAAGTGGACTTGCGCGAGCAGGTGCGCGAAATCCCACACCAGACCTCGATCACGAAAGATAACGCGCCGATCTCGATCGATTTCTTATGGTATTACAAGGTGCTTGATCCTTCTGAATCAATCCTGCAAGTTGGTAATTTCGAGGTGGCTGCACAGGGTATGGCTACCACCACCTTGCGTGCGGTCATCGGTGGGATTCCACTGGATGACGTACTCTCCGAGCGCGAGCATATCAATACTATGCTGCGCACCCGCCTGGATGAGGTCACCGAACGTTGGGGTGTGAAGGTGACTAATGTTGAAATCCGCGAGATCATCCCACCCCGAGAAGTACAGGAAGCGATGAACCGCCAGATGTCAGCAGAGCGCATCCGCCGCGCGGTGGTGACCGAATCCACCGGTACTCGAGAAGCAGCGATCAACGTGGCAGAAGGTGAAAAGCAGGCCGCCATCTTGCGGGCTGAAGGCTCGAAGCAGGGTTCGATTCTGGAGGCTGAAGGTCAGCGCCAGGCGCAGGAATTGAAGGCGCAAGGCTATGCCAGAGCGCTTGAGAACATCTTTGCGGCTGCCAAGGAGATTGACCAGAAGACGATGACCTTGCAGTACTTTGATGCTCTTAAAACAATCGGCCAGGGCGCCTCGACCAAGTACATCTTCCCAATGGAATTCACCAGTATGCTGGAGAATTTCGTCAACGGTGGCAAGAAGTAAGCCATAGCGTGCAAACCGTAATACAATAAGGTCTCTCGCCAGAACGCGGGAGACCTTCTATTTTGCTTATGGAAATCATCCCTGCCTCTATTCGTGATTTGAACGCCCTGCGCAAGCTGGAACGCATTTGTTTCGAAAAAGATAGCTGGCCATTGTTTGATTTGATCGCCGTGCTGACCTTCCCGGACGTGGTCCGCTTGAAAGCTGTGGAAGACAATCAAATGGTCGGCTTCGTAGCCGGAGACCCGCGTCCATCGCAGGGTTTTTCATGGATTGCGACGATCGCTGTTCTGCCCGAATACCGGCAGAGAGGGATTGGCCGTGCATTGTTGGTTGCCTGTGAAGCGCAACTCAAAACGCCGCGTATCAAATTGTCGGCGAGGGCATCCAACCAGGCGGCTATCAATTTATATGAACAGGAAGGCTATCACACTACGGACATCTGGCGGTCTTATTACAACGATGGGGAGAATGCCATCGTGATGGAAAAGATCAAATAACCGGATGGACTATAATAGATATGATCGTAACCAATCGCCAAGCAACCATACCGCCCCGGCGGGCGGTGCCGGGGAGAACGCCAGGGATTTTTCTCAGATCGCCAAGAATATTTTCTTGGCGACCGTGGCGTCTAAGTCCCCGGTAAGGGGATGGCGGTTGTATTAACGGTACAGGACTATTTTTGAAGAATGCGAACGACAAACCGGGTCACGCGACGAGATTTTCTCAAACTGGCTGGGCTGCTGCCAGTCAGTATCGCTGCGCCTCGCTTCCTGGGTTCATTGGATGCTCATCGAGGAATCCAGGGCAGTCCCCAGAACGTCCTTGTGATTGTTTTCGATGCCTGGTCTGCTTACCACGTGTCGCTGTATGGTTACCAACGCGAGACAACGCCCAACATTTCCAGGTTGGCTGAACGGGCAGTGGTCTATCATAACCACTACGCCGGAGGGAACTTCACCACGCCAGGGACCGCTTCCTTGTTGACGGGCACGCTCCCATGGAAGCACCGCGCATTTCAGCCTGGTGGGAGAGTGGACGAAGCTTATGTCGATAAGAATATCTTTTCGGCTTTTGACAATTATTATCGCATTACCTATTCCCACAACCTGTGGGCAAACACTCTATTAAGGCAATTCCGGGATGATTTGGAAAGCTATATCCCAAAAAGTAAGTACTTCCTGAGCGGAGACAATGTAGATTCCAATCAGGGCTCTTTTTTGTCCAGTGACAAGGTTATCCAGACCTTCTTCAGCAACGATGAAGATATAGCCCTGGTGAGCTGGATCCGGGCAATGGAGAATGAGCAGGAAGGATATGCCTATTCTCTGTTTTTATCCCCGCTTTATGAAGAATATCGAAACAAATATTACGAGGCCAGGTTCGCTGAATTAAAAGCGCTTTTTCCGCGCGGTATCCCCAAGGACGATTACGATAACTTTGTACTGGAAAAGGCCATCGACGGGATTGGAAACTTGCTGCTTACCACGCCGCAACCTTTTATGGGCTATTTCCACTTTTGGCCGCCTCACGCGCCTTACAACACCCATCGAGATTTCAACCGGCGGTTTTACGGAGACGGCTATACCCCACTTGTCAAGCCACTGGATCTTTTTGGAGACAACAGTCCAAAAACAAAGAATCGAACGGAATACGATGAATATATCCTTTATATCGACCGGGAGTTTGGCAGGTTCTACGACCATCTGGAAAAGAACGGCCTGCTGGAAAACACCTGGATCGTCTTGACCTCCGACCACGGTGAGCTATTCGAACGCGGGATAGAAGGCCATCGCACGCCTGTGCTTTACGAACCGGTGGTGCGTGTTCCCCTGATGATATTCGAGCCAGGGAGAACATCCCGGGTGGATATCCATACGAGTACCAGCGTGGTTGACGTGCTACCCACGCTCCTGCATGTCACCGGGGGCAAAAAAGCCGAGTGGACCGAGGGCCTCGTGCTCCCGCCCTTTGCCCCGGAAGACCCAGGCAACGAACGAAGTGTCCACGTTGTTCAGGCTGAGAAGAGCGAGCAGTTTGCTCCCCTGACGGTTGCTACGCTCGCCACCAGAAAAGGGGAATACAAGCTGATGTACTTCTTTGGGTACAAAGAACTGGGGGGCGATAGCGAGCGTGTGGAACTGTATAATATCAAGGATGATCCTGAAGAACTGAACGACCTTTTCGAAACAGAAAAAGAAATTGGGCAGAAACTGCTCAATGCCTTGAAAGCGAAGTTGGAAGAAATCGACTCCCCCTACCTTTCGATTTCTTAGCAAAAGAAAGATTGATATACTCATTATGTCGCAGCCCCTTTCGCCGCCGGTATGGGTGGCAACACAAACTGACCTGAGCGCTCTCGTAAACGATCTCTCGAAGCAATCAAGCGTTGCGGTCGATACGGAATCCAATAGCTTGCACGCTTATCATGAGCGGGTTTGCCTGATCCAGTTTTCAACGCCCGAAACCGATTATCTGGTGGATCCACTGGCTTTGGATGACATCTCATCGCTGGGAAAAATCTTTGCCAGCTCTGGGATCGAAAAAATCTTTCATGCTGCCGAGTACGATCTGATCTGTCTCAAACGGAATTTTGACTTCTCTGTCACCAACATTTTCGATACGCGCTGGGCTGTGCGCGTTCTTGGATATGCCAGGGATGGATTGGATGGTTTGTTGAAAGAGAAATTCGACGTTCAGGTGAACAAAAAATACCAGAAGGCAGACTGGGGAAAACGACCGCTCTCAGCGGAACAGATCAACTACGCGCGCCTGGATACCCATTACCTGCTTCCGTTAAAAAAAATGCTTGAGGCCGAATTGGAGCAGAAGGGATTGTTGCAATTGGCTTGTGAGGATTTTGAACGCGCCTGCCAGGTGGAAATTCCCTCTGCCAAACCGGTGCTCTGGGAACGGATGGCGAACAACCACAGCTTTTCTCCGCGTGAGTTGACCATTTTAAAAGAATTGTATGAAGTCCGCGAACAGATCGCTGGTGAACTGGGCCGGCCGCCATTCAAAGTGATGGGTGATGCGCAACTGTTCGATATTGCCCGCTTGACGCCACAGTACCTGGATGAACTTTTCGGGCTGGGTTTAAGTCACAGGCAGGTTATGCGCTGGGGCAATGCGATTTTACAGGCCGTCGAAAAGGGACAGGCAGCGCCGCTCGTCAAGCCTCAGCAGCACGAACGTCCGGATGACGCATTTTTAGCTCGCCTGGATGCGTTGAAAACATGGCGTAAGGATACAGCGCGGCAGATGCGAGTGGAGTCTGATGTTGTCCTGCCAAGGCAATTGATGGAATTGATCGCTGAGCGCGCGCCGCGTAGCATGCCCGAGCTATCGGACCTGTTAGTCGGTTCTCCCTGGAGGATGGCTCGTTTCGGTCCGCAAATATTGAAAACAGTGAAGGGAAAACGATGAGAATACGATTTCATGGCGCTGCTCAAACGGTGACCGGTTCGCAGCATCTGCTGGAAGTCAACGGCTCGCGCGTCTTGCTGGACTGCGGCCTGTTCCAGGGACGCAGGAGCGAGACTTACGAGCGGAATCAGAACCATCCGTTTGACCCGGCGAAGATCGATGCGGTCATTCTTTCGCACGCGCACATTGACCATAGCGGTAACTTGCCACATCTGGTGAAACACGATTTTCGCGGCCCGATTTACGCCACAAAAGCGACGGCCGACCTGGCGGACGTGATGCTGCGCGATTCCGGGCACATCCAGGAAGCGGACGCACTGTTCATCAATGTGAAGCGCGCCAGGCGTGGCGAACCACCCATCGAGCCGTTGTACACGCTCGCAGACGCCGAGCAGGTGGCAGGCCATTTCCACCCAATGGACTATGACCAATCCTTCGAAGCGGCTCCCGGTGTAACGGCCTGTTTTGCAGAGGCGGGTCATATTCTGGGATCGGCTGCAATTGCACTCGATATCAATGAAAATGGCCGTAAAGTGCGCCTGTGGTTTTCCGGGGACATTGGCAGACGCAAACTACCCCTGTTGCAAGACCCCGTACTTCCGGATGCTGCCGATTACATGATCATGGAATCAACATATGGCGATAAGCCTCATCGCGACCCAGACGTTGCTTACCTGGAGTTTCGAGATGTGGTCTCTCGTACGGTGCAGCGCGGCGGAAAGGTGATCATCCCCGCCTTTGCAGTCGGCAGGACCCAGGAACTGGTTTACTTTTTGAATCAAATGATGCAGTCCGGGGACGTCCCGCAGGTGCCGGTGTTTGTCGATAGCCCGCTGGCGGTGAATGCCTCCGATATTTTCCGTAAGCATCCCGAAATATTCGATCAGGAGACCAGGGACTTCGTGTTGAAACATAAACACCCGGCGCTGGATTTTGCGCAGTTGCACTATACACGCTCGGTGGAAGAATCCAAAGCGCTCAACCTCCGCACGGACCCGATGGTCATCATTTCGGCTTCGGGCATGGCAGAGACGGGGCGCATCCTGCACCATTTACGCAACAATATCGAGGATCCCAGGAACACGGTTTGTATCGTCTCCTGGCAGGCGCCTTATACGCTCGGGCGCCGCCTGGCAGACCGCGAGCGGCGCATCAAGATTTTCGGCGAAGGGTACACGCGCCGCGCCGAGGTTGTGACCATCGGCGGTCTGTCGGCGCATGCCGGGCAGGACATGCTGGTGGAATATGCCCTGGCTGTCAAAGACCAGGTCAAAAAAGTATTCTTGGTGCATGGCGAAGCCTTGCCGGCGATAGCCTTAAAGGGAAAACTGGCAGAGCATGGGCTTACAGAAGTTTATTATCCGGAACTGCATAGCAGCGTCGAAATCTAAGATCCTCTCTAGCAGTGCTCTCGTCGCCGTACCCAATTCGGGGCACTTTCCCCGGCGGCGAGACGCCGCCTCGAGCGTAAAAAATTGCATAGTAGGATCAAAATCTAAGGTATAATTTCGCGCGCACGTGACACCTGATAGCTGACACGTGGTACAAAATTTGGAGAGGTGCCGGAGTGGTTGAACGGGGCGGTCTCGAAAACCGCTGTGGTCCTCGTGGCCACCGAGGGTTCGAATCCCTCCCTCTCCGCCAGACGCGTCCGCAAGGGCGCGTTTTTGCATGCCTCCGCGGGTCCCCGTTGAGGGGATGGTATTCGAATCCCTCCCTCTCCGCCAGAATAGAACCGCGTCCGCAAGGGCGCGTTTTTGTATGCCTCCGCGGGTCCCCGTTGAGGGGATGGTATTCCCCTGTCGGGGACGATGTCGAATCCCTCCCTCTCCGCCAGACAAGAAGGCCCTAAGGGTTTGCGAAATCCTTAGGGCTGATTCGTTAACCGAGTAGAGGATATTTTTTACCCCTGCAATTGGATGTCCTAACCAGTCGATCTTCGAGGCGATTCTCTATTCGCTGCGATGTT
>Ga0105104_10000942_pt1 | contig 22660 bp, 18 predicted proteins | sample PPLLaktember2015_3_FD_87034 | JGI IMG/M metagenome (GOLD analysis project Ga0105104, IMG submission 87034) | Freshwater sediment microbial communities from Prairie Pothole Lake near Jamestown, North Dakota, USA - PPLs Lake P7 Core (6) Depth... | ecosystem: Environmental > Aquatic > Freshwater >... | reverse complement strand
GTAAACGTTCCGGACCCGGAAAGACCAAGATATTTGAGGTCCCCGGAATCAGCAGGTTTGGGCAATTTCATCTCGGGGAAGGAGCTGCCCACCTGCGGCGGTTGAGTGGATGCGGCCATCGCTACCGTTGATATAAAAAACATCATCACGACCATAATAGCGGCATTCTTTTTCATTATTTTTCTCCTCCTGATTAATTTCGGGATATTAAATGGTGCACTGCTTTTTCCAGTCCATCCAGTGACAGTTCGAACATCGGGAAAATACCGGCAATCGTTTTAACCGTCCATGTGTAATACCAGTGATCCTGCGGCTGCGGATTGAGCCATACAGCGTGCCGAAAGTTTTTTGACAGAAATTTCAGATAGTCCACCGAAGGCCGTGATTCGTTTTGACCGACATAAATCGATCCTCTATGATCGGCTAGTTCGTAGGGCGCCATGGCGGCATCCCCGACAATTATCAATCGCGTTTCGGGATCAGAACGGGCAAATTCATCCACCAGCACCGGTTTTTTGAAACGCTGAGCATCTTGCCAGACCTTGGAATAAATGGTGTTGTGGAAAAAATAAATTTCCAGCTCCTTAAACTGAAACTGCGCATAATGAAAGAGCACCTGAACAATCTCTACATAGGGATCCATTGACCAGCCGCCGTTATCAATGAGCAGTTTGACTTTCAGACGGTCAGCAAGGCGGCGGTCGAAGATGATTTCGATTTCCCCGGCATTGCGCATGGTTTGACGGATTGTTTCATCGATGTTCACGATATCCCTTGGACCTGCCGGCATAAGATGTTTGAGCCTTTTGAGCGCTTCCCCAATCTGCGAAGCGGTAATGGGACCAGACTGCGAGTAATCCCGGTAACGCCTTTCCATGGCAACCTTGATGGCGGATTTATTGCGCGATTCTCCCCCGACACGCATGCCGCCGGGATGATAACCTGAATGCCCCGTGGGAGACGTGCCGTGGGTGCCGATCCAGTGGTTGCCTCCATGATGCGCTTCGGTCTGCTCTTTGAGTCTTTTCAGAAAATGCTCCACCAGTTCGTCGGGTGTCATCTGCTTGATTTCCTTCTCGGAGAGCCCCAACGCCTGCGCCATGCCGCCAGGATCCTTAAGCCACTCAGAGAGCATCGCTTTTACCATTTCAGAAAGCTCCGCATCCGTCGGTTCTACATCGGCCATACCACGAAATGCCACCGCAAACGCCTGATCGTAAATATCAAAATAACGCTCGCTCTTGATCAGCAGGCTGCGTGTGACACTGTAGAAATCGTCCAGAGAAGAAATCAGCCCCATCCCCAGGGCTTTTTGCAGACGCAGAAAAGATGTGGGTGTGACAGGGATTCCCTTATCGCGCAGAGTATAGAAAAAATTTACAAACATTTTTTCACATCACTGATGCAATGCAAGGTAAAGATCCGTGCTCTTTTTAAACAGGACACCCAGGAAAGGCACATTGCTCGACTTCAGACTCTTGATATTAAAATCGGGGTCGGCCTGGAGCGCGCGCATCCAGTTAATCAGCTCGCGTGTCGCCGGCTTCTTCTCCACACCGCGCACCTCACGCAGACGATAGAACGCATCCATACAGGCTGCGGTCATATCCTTGTTCAAATCCGGGAAATGCACATTGATGATCTTGCGCATCATGTCGCGGTCAGGAAAAGCAATGTGATGGAAATTGCAGCGTCCAAGGAACGGGTCAGACAAATCTTTTTTTGCGTTGGAGGTAATGACAATCACCGGCCTGTGTTTTGTCGTCACGGTACGGTCGATTTCCATGATGTCGAACTGCATCTGATCCAGAATGTCGAGCATATCATCCTGAAAATCGGTATCGGCCTTGTCGATTTCGTCGATGAGCAGAACCACTTTCTTCTCGGCCACAAATGCCTGACCAATCTTACCCATCTTGATATACTCTTCGATATTGCTCACATCGCGGCCCGAATCGGCAAAGCGGCTGTCGTTGAGCCGGGTGAGCGTGTCGTACTGATAGAGGGCGTCAATCAGCTTCATGCTGGATTTGACATTCAGGATGATCAGCGGCATGCGCAGATTCTCGGCGATGGCGTGAGCAAGCATGGTTTTACCGGTGCCCGGCTCGCCTTTGAGCAGAAGCGGCATTTCCAACGCCATTGAAATGTTTACGATTTTAGCCAGTTCATCGTCCAGAACATAACGTGATGCCCCGCTGAATCTGGCGGGACGATTTTCGGATATCATTGTAGTTACTCCTTAAATATTTTTCAGCTCCGGCAGGCTTCTATAAAGTATACCTTTCGGACCGTTTCATCAATTTGCAAGGAACAACCGCGCACCCCCGCAGGAGTCAGGGCAGTTCCTTTCCTTCAATGTATTCATATCACGTTTTGAGTTTTAAATTAACGTGGAATATTGAACTGAATTTAAAGAAAGCACTCCTGATTAATTCACCTGTGTCCTGGACAATGTTTCAAACTCCGCGGTATCGTGGCTGCACATGACGATGATTTGATCTTTGTGCTGCAACGCCAATTCCCTTATCCTGTCTTTTGTCTGCATGGCTTTTTCATAATCGATATGGGCAAAGTGTTGAAATAAATTAACCATCAGAGTCGTTTTAGGGTTTTCGTCCTTCTGCCTGTGAAAATAATAAGAATCCCCGGCATGCAACAGCCACCCGTTTGGCGTAAGTATGCACACACCGCAATGTCCTCTGGTATGTCCCGGCAGACGGACCAGCATGATTTCAGTAGGAAGTCCTTTTAAATTGCGTATAGCCTCGAATCCGAACCATGGTTCTCCATAATTTTCTTCATACGCTTCCCAGCCGGGCGAATGAGCCCAATGCACCTTGCGGTATCGCTCCCTTTCCCTGAAACTTTCCGGTTTCATCGCAGCTTCAAGTTCTTTTTTCAATACATGAATCGTAGCGTTGGGAAAATCGGGAATACCGCCCGTGTGGTCGAGATCCAGGTGGGTCATGATGATATCATGCACATCGTCCGCCCGAAATCCAAGCTTCTCAATCTGTTTCAAAGCCGTTTCATTGACATCCAGGCGTGGCCGGTTGAGAACGCGCATAAATCCCAATCGCTCCGGAAATCTCATGTCATCCATCCCGATCCCGGTATCTACAAGAGCCAATCCCTGATCCATTTCCAAAATAAGGATGTGCGATATAACTCTACAGGGGGTTCGTTCGTTAAACAACTTCCCGACCATCGGGCGGTTTGTGCAGCAGTTGAGGTGTTGAATTGCATTGATCTTAGAGGTTTTCATAGATTTCTCGCTTTAATATCGTTTCCCGGGTTTCTTTTTGCGCTTGTTGAAAAAAAAGGATTCGCGGGTTTTGGCGCCTCCCGCGTAGCGCTTACCCTGATAACTGCCGCGACCGCCTCTTTCAGCATAATCAATTCTCACACGCCGCTGGGCGTATTTCTCCTTGCCGAACCGGGCAATCAGCACTTCGGCGAACTGTGGGTCCACTTCAAAATAAGAATTGCAGAGCTCTACATCCACATTTACAATATGCAGTTTAGCGATGTTGGCCGTCTCCAATAAATAAGCCTGGAGCTTTTTGGCGTTGAATTTTTCCATCTTCCCCAGGTTTACCGAAAGGCGCGCCAGAGAGCCGGACCTGGATGCGCCTCGCGAAGGCACAACCTTGCTTTCTTTTTTTTGCGATACATTGATGTCGGCGGCGTTTCGGTAATAGCTTAAGAAACGATTGGATTCCTGCGAGACAAAACGCGCGATGATGTCTTCTTTGTTGAGTGATTTAAGCCGCTCCACTGCGGCGGGCAGAAACGGGTCGATATCCGCGTGCTGAATTTCCGTATTTTTGAGTTTGTCCACCAGATACAAGAGCTGCTTCTCGCAAACTTCCTGCCCGGTGGGAATTTTGGCCTGTTGAAATTTCTTGCTGATCTGCTTTTCGATTTGCCCTATGCGAAACACTTCTTTGATATTGACGATGACGATCGAAATGCCCGATTTGCCCGCGCGTCCCGTGCGGCCACTGCGGTGGGTATAGTTTTCAATGTCGTCCGGCAGATTATAATTGATGATATGGGTCAGATCAACGACGTCGATCCCGCGGGCCGCAACGTCTGTTGCCACAAGCATCTGCAGGGTTCTGGTGCGAAACCGGTTCATCACGGAGTCACGCTGAGCCTGTGAAAGGTCCCCGTGCAGCGCATCGGCGTTATAGCCGTCTTTGATGAGGGCGTCGGCCACTTCCTGCGTTTCCAAACGGGTACGGCAGAAAATAATAGCATAGATATCGGGGTAAAAATCAGCAATGCGCTTAAGCGCGAGATACCGGTCTTTGGCATGCACAACGTAATACTGGTGCGAGACGTTTTCCGCGCCGGTGTTTCGGGTACCGACCGTGATTTCCATCGGCTTTTTCATGTAACTGTGCGCAATAGCCTCAATACCGCGCGGCATGGTAGCGGAAAAGAGCGTCACCCTTTTGTCATCGGGTGTCGAGGCCAGCACGGCGTTGAGTTCTTCCTTAAATCCCATGTTGAGCATTTCATCGGCTTCATCCAGCACCAGCCATTTGATTGCGGAGACATTCACTTTTTTCCGGTTGAGCATATCCAGCATCCGGCCCGGCGTGGCCACCACAATCTGTGCGCCCGCGGCCACCTGACGAATCTGGATGAGGATATTGGCCCCTCCGTAAATCGGCACGATATTCACATTTTCCATATATTTTGCCATGTTGGTCAAATCGTCTGTGATCTGGAGGCACAGCTCCCGCGTGGGAGCCAAAATCAACGCCTGTGTCTGTTTTGACGCCGTATTGATCTGCTGGATAATCGGGATGCCAAAGGCGGCGGTCTTACCGGTTCCGGTATGGGCCAGGGCAACCAGATCTCTTTTTTGATGAAGCAAAAAGGGAATGACCTGCTGCTGCACGGGCATCGGGGTTTCAAAACCCATTTCACCTATGGCTTTCAATATTCTTTTATCAATATCCGATTCACTGAATGTTGTCATTTTTGTGTTCATGATTTAACCTTGCTTTCTGATTATTTAAAATAATATTAATGATTACCCCTTCGTGTGTTATTTGACAATGAAAATCAGCTATGCTACACAAAACCATGGGTACGGATTTTTGAAAAGCACCCCTTGTTTGTCATTACCGGGCGGAATAAAATGGAATCATTCCTTTTTTAAACAATATACACCTATCAACACATCAAGGAGATCAAAACCATGAACCACGATGAATTCAAGAAGATCATTTCCAACGCAATCAGCCAGGAAATCGAAGCATTCACATTTTACAACACAGTATCCGAAAAAGCGAAAGATGCAAATCTAAAAAAACTTTTCAAGTCCCTTGCCGATGATGAGGAAAAACACAAACGGACATTAGAAGGATATCTTACAAGAAGTGCGGACAGGATGCACTTTTCCGCTTCGGCGGACTATAAAGTTGCAGATGCGCTTCCGACACCCCCGCTGACTCCCGATTTGAAACCTGTGGACGGTCTTGTCATTGCCATCAAAAAGGAACTCGAAGCCATGCAGATGTATACCCAGCTTGCTAACGCAAGCGCAGACGATGAACAGAAGAAAATTTTTCTCGAGCTCGCCTCAATGGAACGCGGTCATAAGAGCAGGCTTGAAGATCTCTATACGAATATGGCATTTCCTGAAGTCTGGTAATGTGACAATATTTTATAGCCCGTATCCGGAAGTCGAAACAGATCAAGTATCTATATAAAACTGCCCGGGCAGCCGGTCGAAACCGGTTTCCCGGGCATTGTTGATTTATTCACGATTATATCGTTTATACACCAACCTTTAATCAACCACCTCTCAGCAAGTTGTCGAGGCATGAAATGAAGGTCATTATATCGCAGCAAGCTACCGAGAATTAACATTCGTCCCGCGAGAGCGGGATTGAAAATCAAACAATCATCATTGAATACCGCGACAGATTGTGTTTATGAATGGAGTTGCCAGACAGGAGACATGAAAATATCATGATTCAAAAATCCAAGCCGGTCGAAATCGATTTCAATACCGAATTCCAACGGGCAACGGCCCTCATGGAAGATACTCAAAGAAATATGCTGCTCACCGGTCGTGCCGGTACGGGAAAATCGACACTGCTTACATATTTCCGGGATCACACGAAAAAGAAAGTGGTTATTCTGGCGCCAACTGGTGTGGCGGCCGTCAATGTCGAAGGACAAACGATCCATTCCTTTTTCCATTTCAAGCCGAATGTAACACTGGCTTCGATCAAAAGAAAAAAGAAGGCGGAAAAAGACAAGCCGACCATCTACAAGAAGCTGACCACAATTGTGATTGACGAAGTGTCAATGGTACGCGCGGACCTGCTCGACTGCATCGACAAATTTCTGCGCCTCAATGGCCCGGATGAAAAACAACCTTTCGGCGGCGTTCAAATGATTTTCATCGGCGATCTTTATCAGCTGCCACCGGTCGTCACGTCCGCAGAGCGCGACATCTTCAAAAGTCACTACCCGACTCCCTATTTTTTCAGCGCAAAAGTCTTTAACCAAGTGAATATCGAATACGTCGAACTCGATAAAGTCTATCGCCAGAAAGATGATGAGTTTGTCAGACTGCTCAACACCATCCGCAACCGCTCCGTGACAGATGAGGATCTGGCAAAGTTCAATCAACGCTGTGATCCGCAGTTTGAAGCACCTCCCGGTTCATTCTATTTGTCGCTGACCAGCACCAATGCTTTGGCTGATACGATCAATGAGAAGCGTCTCACCGAATTACAAGGCAAGGTCTGGAAAGCTACAGGCCGGATAGAAGGCGACTTCGGCAAGGAATATCTGCCGACTGCCGTGGATTTGAAACTGAAAAAAGGCTCACAGATCATGCTGCTCAACAACGATTCACTTGGCCAGTGGATCAACGGCACCATCGGCAAGATCAGAAAGTTTGAACAAAATGACGACGGCGATAATGTGATTGTGGCCGAACTGGACAATGGCGACACGGTGAGCATTTCACCCTACACATGGAAAATTTATCGTTTTTTTCTAAAAAATGAAGAATTACGTTCGGAAGAAGTCGGATCATTTACGCAATATCCGGTTCGCCTAGCCTTTGCGGTAACGATTCACAAAAGCCAGGGAAAAACTTTTGAAAACGTAGTGATCGATGTGGGCCGCGGAACGTTTGCCCATGGACAAATGTATGTAGCGCTATCCCGATGTACAACTCTTAACGGGATTATCCTCAAACAGCCACTCAAGAAAAACCACATTTTAATGGACTGGCAGGTGGTAAAATTCCTTACAGGTATTCAGTACACTCAGGCGGCCAAAACATTCAGCCGCGAAGACAAGCTGAAAATGATCGAAACGGCGATTCTCGAAAAGAAAGACATCGAGATTCTGTATCTCAAAGGACAGGATGAAAAATCACGCCGCACAGTCCGCCCTCTTTTTATGGGTGAAATGGAATATAAGGGTTACCCCTATCTGGGGCTGGAAGCTTTTTGTCTTGCCAAGGGGGAAAAACGCATTTTCAATGTGGACAAAATCCTGGAAATTGCCGAACAGACCCAATCGCCACTAAAATAAGATGCTGAATATTTAGAATCATTATCTATTTTTTCTAAACGGCATATTCCCCCATCATAATAAACAGCTCTTTTGCTCGTTCATTCAATCTACATATTTTGTAGACCAATCAACAATCGCCGTAAGCATCCAAAAAACCATCAAGGCCACTCATGAAATAATATAAACAATATATAATAAAATCAATATATTAATATATTATTTTGGTAATTTAGTTTGTCATTTATAATTATGGTACACTCATTGCTTTTTATACATGGCAAATGATCCAGAAAGGATCACGTTAAATAAAAATATAAGGTAGTCCCCTGTTGTTCACTGACTTTGACAATGATCTGATTCTTCTGAAGCGCTTCTTGAAACGACTTCTCACCCTCTGTGAACTTCCAGACCAAGCTCTTTCTCCTGTTCGCATTCGACCGGATATCGACCTGAACCTGATCCACATTCAACAGGGGCTACCTGAATCAACCCGAAGGATGCTGGGGGTATGACCAATGCGATCAACTACCTCGCAGCTAGTTTCGAATAATTAACGCTCGTCCCGCGTGAGCGGGATTAAATCAGACCCTTCAGATATTTAAACCGCTCGTTTTCCGGAAATTTCTCTATTGCATAGCGCAGCATTGTGCGGGGCATGTGTGAATAATACGTTTTGAGGAATCCTGTCTCTACCACCAAATCCCGTTTGCCGACTTCTCGCAGCATCCATCCTGCCGCTTTGTGAATCAGGTCTTCCTGATCATTCAAGAGAATTCTGGCAATTTCCAGTGTGTCAGCAAATTGATTATGTTTAATGAAGTGAAAAGTAGCAATGATCGCGATGCGCCTCTCCCAAAGGTTTTTAGAGCGCACAAACGTGTAAAGCGGGCTTCTGTCTTTATCCGCCAGATAAGCACCCACAATCAGGTACGCGGACAAATCGACCAGATCCCAGTTATTGATGTATCGGGTATTCTTTAAATAAAACTCATAAATGACTTTCTGATCTGCGATACTTCCTTGAGAAAATTTCTGCACCAGCAATAAGAGCGCACACAGGCGTTCTTCGTGATAGGCCGACTTGAGCAGACATCGGATCTCACCAAGTGAAGTATCCTTGAATTTTTTCGCCTGTTCGCGCAGTATCGGCACCCGGATACCGAGAAACTGATCCCCTTCTCCGTACTGACCGCAACCGGTTTTGAAAAACCCCTGCGAATGTTCGGCTATCAGTGGGCTGGCGAGGCCATGTAAAATTTTACTAATTTCCTGAGCGGTCATAGTGTGTTTGGATGGTGATTGGTCCTATTCCAAAAACATAGATATAAAGATTAAAGAAAAATACAAAGCCGAGACAGCAAGAGAAACAGCACCTGCCCTGGAAATCTGTTTATCGATCTTCACGATCACCATATCCCAGTCTGTTTTTTCCGCCTCACGTACCATCGTCCCGAATAATTCCTGATTCGATAATTTTGGCTGATTTTCTCTCATCGACATTTGGAAATAAGACGTGCCTGTTGTGGTCTGCATAACATTTACTCCATGTTTTTTGATTCGGGTTACATCAGGTATTTTCTGACGGAGGCGGTGATCACGCCGCCTATTTTGAGCTCTTCTTTGGGATGAATCGTAGGGTAAGCAGGATTGGCGGCCTCCAGAATCGCTTCCCCGCCCTGCCTGCGAAAGTACTTCATCGTCCACTGGCCGTCCACCTCGGCCAGAACGATATCTCCGTTTTTAGGCGGGCGATCCTGTTCAACCACTACCAGATCGCCTTCCATGATGCCTGCACCGATCATCGAATCGCCGGTGACCTGCAGCAAAAAGGAAGAATCCGGTTTGGCCACCAGGTATTCATCCATCGATACAACATCGTGCATATTTTCTTCGGCGGATACAGGAAGCCCCGCTGCTACATTGCCGACCAGCGGGATACCAAAAGGAATCCCGGACAGCTTGAGATGGCCCTGATTGTCTTTTTCCAGTACACCATTTTCTATGAGCTTTTCAATCCAGTAAGACACAACGCTTTTGGATCGAACTTCAAACAGGTCCATCATTTCGGCATAGGTGGGCATCCGCTTTGAATGACGATAAAAGGCAACCAGACTCTGCTCAACGGATTTAATGTCTCTTGTTTTCTTCATGGTTTTTCTTATATAGAACGATCGTTCTAATGTCAAGCATTTTTTTATGCCCTGAGAATTCATAGTTACTGATTATTTATGCCATTTCAAAATACCATGAAGGGCACGCGATCAAAGATGATATCGATAAGGATATGCCAAAGCGGCGGAGGAGTATTATAATCAAGTTGATAACGGCCTCAATCCCCCCTGGATTGAGGCACGCAAAGCCAAACAAAAGAAGCCGTATGATTTAGAGATGGTACTATTGGGTCATCGAGTATTTCTGTTCATCTTTGGGAACATACCACTTGATCATGTTGTGGCCGATGCCGATGGGGGCGGGTTCAACTCCACGGAAACGTCTGGAGATAATAATCAGCTCATCGGGAACATATAAAAATGTATAAGGCTGATCTTCTGCCAGGATTTCCTGGAAGCGGTCGTAATATTTTTTGCGCTCGACCTGATTGAAGGTGCTGCGCCCCTTCTCCAGCATCTCGTCTGCCTCCGAATTGTTATACGAAACAAAGTTCAGCTCTTCGGGAGCGGTTTTGCTCGAATGCCATACGTCATAGGCATCGGGATCAAGTGGTATCGTCCAGCCTAAGATTACAGCGTCAAATCGTCGCTTGTTGATAAAATCCGTCACAAACGCCGACCATTCCACAATGCGGATTTTTGCTGTAATGCCGATTTCCTTGAGCTGGCGCTGAATGATCTCGGCACATTTCTGCCTGGTTTCATTGCCCTGGTTGGTCAAAATTTCAAACTCAAACGGCCTGCCGTCTTTTTCCAGGATGCCGTCTTTGTTTGCATCTGTCCAACCGGCCTGCTTCATCAGATCGCGCGCTTTGGCCGGATCATAATTGTAGATCTTCACTTTGTCGTTGAATGCCCAGGTGCCGTGCTTGTATGGCCCTGTGGCAGGCTTTCCCAATCCTAGCAAAACCCCGCTGACAATTTCATCCTTATTAACAGCATAAGATATGGCCTGCCTGACCCGTTTATCCGTAAAGAGGGGATTCTTCAGATTGTACCCCAGGTAAGTGTAGGCAAAGGCCAGATAGCGATACTTGTTGAAGTTCTCTCTGAACAGGTTATTGTCTGTCTGTCGCGTGTATTGAAGCGGAGTCAGTCCCATCATGCCGATATTCTGTGCGCGAAGTTCCAGAAACATCGTGGCGGTATCGGGGATAATGCGGGTGATCCGGCCGTCAACATAAGGACGCCCTTCAAAATAATCCTCATTGGATGCCAGAACAATCTTCTGGCCGGCAACCCATTCTTTGAACTTATAAGGGCCCGTTCCGACAGGATTGCGCGAAAGCGAACTTTTCGTAATATCTTTACCCGCAAGCAAATGACGAGGCAGAACAGCTGAAGACCAGCTGATCAAGGCAGGCGCAAAGGGCTTGTCGTAGGTCACGCGGAAAGTATAATCGTCCAGAGCTTCCGCTTTCTTGACTTTCAGAAAATCACCTGCATACGCTGTCGGCGTCTTGGGATCTGTTGTGACCTGATAGGTATAGAGAACGTCGGCAGCGGTGAAGGGCTTTCCGTCATGCCAGCGCACGCCTTTGCGCAGCTTAAATGTAATGACCAAGCCGTTTTTAGAAATGTCCCAGGATTCGGCGAGATCGCCCACAATATTCATGTCCCTATCGTATTTGACGAGACCGTTATACACCATTCCCGCAACGGAATGGGATGGGGAATCGGACGCAAGAATCGGAATCAGGTTGCTGGCATCACCGATATCGCCGCGCACAAGAATGTCGCCATAGGCAGGCGGCTTGTCAGTAAGCTTTCCGTTATTGTTCGATGAAGGTGTTTTATCGCACGCGGCAAGCAACACGATCATCATCAGGAGGGATATTATAAAACATGATTTACGCATGAAGTTTTCATAACCCAGCCTGTCGCTCTTTGCAACAGGATTTTATCCGCATTATGGACACTCTGTTCAATATAGTTGAAAATGTATTTTGGATGGATGCATCATTTAATATATGATACGCTTACTTCAATAAATGGCTTTAGTCATCTGAATGTATGGTCGTATCAGCAGACAATGCGCAGGAGACAGACCTATGGCGGTTAAATCTAAACCAACGATTAAATCCGGGACAAAAGCCAAATCGGGTGTAAAAGCACCCCCCCCAAAAAATGATCTTACCCGTCTATCCGAAGACATTATCTCCAATGTCGGAATCGGAATATATATTATCCAGCAAGGCCGGTTTATCTTTGTCAGTCCTTTATTTCAGAAGCTTACCGGATATCCAAAAACAAAAATTATGGGACAAAATTCCCTCATTCATGTTCATTCCGATGACAGGGATATGGTCAAAGAAAAAGCGATCAAGAGTTTAAAAGGGAAAAGTAAAGACAACTATGAATACCGGTATATCAGGAAGAATGGTGAAATCCTGTGGCTCTTGGAAATGGTTGTTCCCGTCAAATATAACGGGAAACGCGCCGTCCTGGGCAGCTTTATGGACATCACCGAGCGCAAACAGGCAGAGATTGCCCTTTTGGAAAGTCAAAAGAAATACGGAGAAATACTGGATAGCATTGAAGAGGATTATTATGAGGTGGACCTTGCCGGCAACCTTACCTTTTTCAATGACTCTTTGATCCGGAAATGGGGATATTCCAGAGAGGAATTGCTGGGCATGAATTACCGGCAATATATGGATACGGAATATGCAGAACAAGTTTTTCAATCATTTAACGAAGTATATCAAACGGGGAAACCCGTCAAGAACTGCAGCTGGCTGCTTATCAGAAAGGATGGAACAAAAACTTACTTTGAAACTTCCATTGCAGTGCGAAAAGATTCATCAGGCAATACAATAGGCTTTCGAGGAGTGGGGCACGACAGCACCGAACGCAAGCGCGCGGAGCAGGCGCTGCGTCAAAGCGAAGAAAAATACCGGACGATACTCGAAAATATTGAGGATGGATACATTGAAGTTGACCTTAAGGGAAACTTTTTATTTGTAAATGAAGCGGCATGCAAAATTCAGGGTTGTACCAGAGACGAAATACTGAAGATGAATTACCGCGAATTGATGGATAAGGAAAATGCCCAAAAAATATTCGCCAGGTACAACAAGGTATATACCTCAGGTGAATCGGACAAAGACGCCCGATATGAAGTAATTACAAAAAGCGGGCTAAGAAAATATCTGGAAAGCTCCATAACCCCTGTGAAGGATGAATCCGGCCGTATATATGCGTTTCGGGGTATTATCAGAGACAGAACCGAGCGGCGGGCTACTGAGGAAGCGCTGCGTCAAAGTGAGGAAAAATACCGCAGCATTCTGGAAAGCATCGAAGACGGCTACTTTGAAACAGACATTGCCGGCAACTTTGTCCTTTTTAACAACGCCCTATGCCGAATATTTGCCTATACCAAAGAGGAGCTGATGGGCATGGGCTATAAGAAGTATACGGACAAAGAAAACAGCAAAAAACTATTTCAGGTATTTCATGAATGCTATCGGACAGGGATGCCGGTCAAGGCGCATGATGTAATATTTATCAGAAAGGACGAACTTAAAGCCGTTATCACAATATCCGTGTCTCTCGTAAGAAATCCGCAGGGGGAACCGATCGGTTTCCGGGGCATTGCCCGGGATATTACCGAGCGGAAACAGGCGGAGGAAGCACTGCGTCAGAGTGAAGAAAAATACCGTACTATACTGGAAAGCATTGAAGAGGGTTATTTCGAAGTGGACGTGGCCGGCAACCTGACCTTTGTCAATGATTCCATGTGCCGGATCTGGGGATACCCCAAAGAGCAGATGATCGGGTTGAACAACCGGCAGTACACAGACGAAGAAAACGCAAAGAAACTTTATCAGACATTCAACGAAGTTTACCGGACAGGAATATCCTCCAAGGCATTCGACTGGCAGATTATAAGAAAAGATGGAACCGTCGTATATATCGAAGCTACGGTGTCACTGCGAAAAGATTCAGCCGGCAATGTGATCGGGTTTCGAGGAACTGTGCATAATATCACCGAACGGAAGGAAGCGGAAGAAGCGCTGCGCCAGAGCGAGGAGAAACACAGAAGCATTCTGGAAAACATCCGTGAATCCTATTTTGAGGTTGACCTTGCCGGCAACTTTACTTTTTTCAACGATTCATTGTGCCGATTGACCGGCTGCTCCAGAGAAGAATTAGTCGGCATGAATTACAGTAAATTCTCAGATAAAGAAATCTCAAAAATTGTTTTTCAGACATTTAATAAAGTTTTCTTAACAGGGGAACCCGCCGAAGGTTTCGATTGGCCTACCACAAGAAAGGACGGCATTAAAATATATGTTTCTGCTTCCATATCGTTACGAAAAGATCCAGCAGGTAAACCTGTTGGATTTCGAGGAGTGCTCCGTGATGTCACCGAGCGTAAGCGCATGGAAGAAGCGCTGCGCCAGAATGAGGAAAGATATAGAAGCATCATCGAGCAAATGCACGACGGCTATTTTGAAATAGACCTTGCCGGCAGCTTTGTTCATTTTAACGAAGCAGCGTGCCGAACATACGGCTACAACAAAGAGGAGTTGATGGGTTTAAACTACAAACAGTATACCGATAAAGAAACCGGGAGAAAACTTTTTGAAGTGTTTACCGAACTATACAAAACAGGAATTCCGGTCAAGGCACACGCACTAGAACTCATCAGGAAGGATGGGACAAAATCATTTAACGAAATATCCGTATCTCTTGTAAAAAATGCAAAAGGTGAAGCAATCGGTTTCAGGGGTATTGCGCGCGACATCACCGAGCGCAAGCGCGGCGAAGAGCAGATCAGGCATATGGCCACCCATGATGCCCTGACAGGTCTGCCGAACCGCACGATGTTCGGCCAACTATTGAATCAAGCAATCAAAACCGCAAAGCGGCACAATCACCAGCTGGCCGTTCTGTTCATCGACCTCGACGGTTTCAAAATCATCAACGACACGCTCGGACACGAAGCGGGCGACCTGCTTTTGCAGACCGTAGCCACTAGGTTCAAGCAGAGGCTGCGGAGCATGGATATTGTTGCCCGTCTGGGAGGAGATGAGTTTGTAATCCTGATCGAAGAGATCCATTATCCCGATCATCTTGTCAAGATAGCCCAGAAGATTCTATCCGCGGCTCTTCAGCCGGTAACTCTTATGGGCGAAGAATGCCGCGTAACGGTAAGCATCGGCATTAGTATATACCCGAAGGACGCACCGGACGAAAAGGCACTGATTAAAACTGCGGACAGGGCCATGTATTATGCCAAAGCAGAGGGCAAGAATAATTACCAGTTCTATTCCGAAAGCATGAAGTCCCTCTCCATTGAATAGGTTTAGTTTGAAACCGTCTGCGCCTCATCGGCCCGACCTTTGGATAAAGGGGAGCATGATCATGCACAATCCGGTGATCTTGATAGGGATTCTTACTAAAATTGTTTGCCATTGATCATATGGCCGGCTGCACCGAAGACATCAGCAAATGACAATATTGACAACCGTTGCCAACTTTGGAATAAATATAAAGACCCGGAGGAAAACCATGAAAGCTGCAGTACTGCACGGGGCAAAAGACATACGAACCGAAACCGTTCCTGATCCTGTTTGCGCACCGCACGGGGTCGTCATTAAAGTCAACGCCTGTGGCGTGTGCGGCTCTGATCTTCACTATTACAGGCATGACGGCCATGACGGAACAATCTTCGGACATGAATTCAGTGGCGATATTGTGGAAGTTGGCGAGGCTGTGAAGGACATTACGACAGGAACGCGCTGCACGGCGGTGGGCTTTTCTCCCTGCGGAAAATGTTACTGGTGCAGAGAAGGCAAGATGCACCGCTGTTCGGATATGGCACTTCTCGGGTATCATTTTCCCGGCGCGATGGCCGAATATGTACATGTACCTTTTGCCGCCCTGGGACGCAGCATTTTCCCCCTGCCCGAAGAGCTGACCTACGAAGACGCGGCGTCGGTAGAACCCCTGTCTATTTCTTATTTTTCCGTCAACCGCAGTCAGCCGAAAGAAAAAGAGATCGTCGCCGTCATCGGCCTGGGCGTCATCGGCCTTTACGCCATCCAGGTGCTCAAAGCCGCCGGGGTGAAACAAATCCTGGCCAGCGGCCGAAGGCCGTCACGCCTGGCCGCGGCTAAAGCCTGCGGTGCGGATATCGTCATAGACGCGGCCCGGGAAAATGCTGCCCAAATCATCATGGAAGCATCGGGAAATCTGGGTGTCAACACAGTTTTTGAATGCGCAGGCACACAGACGACTTTCGACCAGTGCGTGGCAGTTACGCGCGGCGGCGGCAAAATCATGCTGGTGGGCGTCTATGAAGAACCGTTAACGTGGCAACCCCTCTCCGTGATCAGCAAAAACCTGACCCTGATTGGCTGCCTGGGAGGTAATTTTCCGGCGGCCATCGAATTGCTCAAACAAGGCAGAGTCAAAACGCAAAATATGATCTCGCATCGCTTTTCACTAAACGAGGCCGCAGAAGCTTTTCGAACACAGGACCGGAAACCGTCAGCAATCAAGGTCATTATCAAACCTCAAGAGTGAACCATGCATGAAGAATATTTGAAACCGACAGAATTTATTGACAGCGATTCGCCGGAGGTTCAGGCCTTCGCTCAAGAAGCCGCTTGCGGCGCGACGGCCCCCCGGGAAAAAGTCGTCAGGCTTTACTATGCCGTTCGGGATGGAATCTATTACGATCCTTACCGGATTGAAGCGTCCAGAGACGCTTTCAAGGCCAGCACAATCCTTCGGCAGAAATATGGTTACTGTGTAACCAAGGCCGTTGTTCTCGCCGCTGTTTTGCGCACGGAAGGCATCCCCTGCAGACTCCATTTTGCCGATGTCCGCAATCACCTTTCAACTGAGCGGCTCAGAAAGATGATGCAGACAGATGTATTTTACTATCATGGTTACAATGATATCTGGCTCGATGGACGATGGATCAAGGTTACTCCAACGTTCAATCTGTCTTTGTGCAAAAAGTTCAAGATAAAGCCGCTGGATTTCGACGGCATCAACGATGCGGTTTTTCATTCCTACGATCTGGAAGGACGCCGACACATGGAATACGTCACGGATCACGGATCTTTTGCCGATCTGCCTTACGATGTGATAATCAAGACCTTTATGACCTGCTACGGCGATGCGATAAATACTTATTTGGCCCGTAAAAACCGTGGTGGAGATTTTGAACATGAAGCGCAGCAGGAAGCCAAAGCAAAGCGACCCGGGGAATCAACAACGCCATGAATGAAAGAATAGATTTAAGCAAACTGAAAGGCATTCTCGACGATCGAAGGGTTTCCGCGGGCGAATCCATTCTCGACCTGCATTCCCATGATGAATCGTTTCACGCGGCATCTCTGCCAGATGTTGTTGTGTGGCCCCGTACCACTGAAGAAGTCAGTCTGGTTGTCCAATGGGCCTGCCGGCACAGGGTACCTGTCACCGCATGGGGAGCGGGAACCAGCCTCGAAGGCAACCCTATTCCGGTGCGGGGAGGGATCGTCATCGATTTTGGCGAAATGAATCAGATCATCGCCGTCCGTGCGGAAGACTTCCAGGTGGATGTTCAGGCCGGAGTCATTTACAAGGAGCTCAACCGGACGCTCGCCTGTGACGGTCTTTTTTTTCCACCGGATCCGGGAGCCGCCGCCACGATTGGCGGCATGATCGGAAACAATGCCAGCGGCATCCGATCCGTCCGATACGGCGCCACAAAAGACTACGTCATGCGGCTGACGGCTGTTCTCCCTGGAGGGGACGTGATCAGAACCGGAAGCCGCGCGAGGAAATCTTCTTCGGGTTATAATCTTCCGGCGCTTTTTACCGGATCGGAAGGTACGCTTTGCATTGTTACAGAAGCGACCCTCAAACTGGCGGGACTGCCGGCGAATTTCATGGCCGTGCGGGCCACCTTTCCGACCATCCTCGATGCGACCACAACGGTTTATCATATCATGCGGTCAGGGCTTGCTCCCGCAGCCATGGAGTTTCTGGACTCCAATGTCGTCCATGCGCTCAATCGAGACCGGGGATTGACCCTGGAAGAAAATCCTACGCTGCTGATGGAATTTTCCGGTTTCAGCGAGCAGGGACTGCGGGAAGAAATGACTTTTGTGGAAGAAATCTGCCTGGGCAATGGTTCTCTGCCCATCGACAAGGGAATCGGATCTGAAGAAAGAGCGCGGTTATGGGAAATCCGTCATCAGACTTACGAATCCATCAAACGATGCCACACCGGTCTCTCCCCTCTGATCATGGACGTGGCGGTGCCTCTGTCCCGCTATTCTGAAATGGTCGCTTTCAGTAAAAATGAGGTACGAGACTTGACGGCCTATCTTTTTGGTCATGCCGGCGACGGCAACCTTCACGTTCATGTCATGGACGATCCGCTGGACCGGAAACGCTGGATGCGCGTGGAAGAAGCAAGTCATAACATTGTGGCGAAGGCACTGGAATTTGAAGGCACATGCACCGGCGAACACGGCATCGGCATCGGCAAAATCCGGTTCATGAATCAGGAACATGGAGAGAGCCTGATCCTGATGAAGCGGATTAAAGACTTACTGGATCCGGATCACCTGTTTAATCCCGGCAAATTGTTTTAACCGTGCAAAATCCTGCGATTACTTTTCAGCCGGTACGACCCTCATAAGAAATCAGTTTATTGAGTCGTTTGATGAGCGACTGCTCCGGGCGTCATGCTTCATTGGATCTTTCATGAAGCATCTCTCTATGGATTAAAGACCGGGCGCCGTCAGATGACTGCGATCGTTCATGACTTCAATGTTCGCCCGGCCATCCCGGAACCGGATCACCGTCCTGGAAGCAGTATCTACACATGTGCTGCGAAATTCAGACAGGCTTATGTTCCTGATCCGACACAGAATCGCGGCGATAGTGAAATTATGGGCAACCACCAGGGCGTTTTCACACGCGGCAATGATCTTTTCGACGGGCGGCCAGACACGATCCTGCAATTCAGCCAGCGATTCCCCGCGTGGCATTCTTACAGAGGCCGGATCGGCAATCCAGCGGTGGATGAATTCTTTTTCGCACGCCATCAATTCCTGAAAAGACAACCCTTCAAAGTCTCCCTGATCCATCTCCATCAACTCAGGGTGAACTTCAATTTTCCTGCCATGAAAGTTGTTGATGATTTCTGCGGTCCGGTATGCCCGTTGCAGGGAACTCGCGTGAATGGCGCCGATTTCCGAATCTTTCAGGGACAAAGCCAACCTTCTGGCCTGCTCAATGCCCGCCACGGAAAGCTCAACGTCACTTGTTCCCTGAATCCGCCCTTCCTTGTTCCAGAGCGTTTCACCATGACGAATAAGAATCAGCTGCATATCCTCACTCCAGCGGCCGTCGTCCGGTCGATCTTTGTTTATACCCGGTAACTGTTCAATTTATCCAGCGCGGCTTCTGCCTCGCGGATGACGCGATCCATCAATTCCTTGGTAGTTGGGTTGTCCTGAATGCCTCCGCAGCATTGGCCGGCAAAAAGAATACCGCCTTCCACGTCTCCTTCGTTCAGTGCCTTGAGGTGTTTCATGTTGCCCACCGCCTGACGCGCCAGCACCATGAGCGGATGACCTTCTTCGGCCCTGAGCATCTCAAGGCTGACTCCCACAAATTTGGCAAAGGACAGATTCATCAGGCGCTTGACCAGAAGCGCACCCTTTACAGCCTCCACCACCGGGAAGCCCCGTTTTATCATGGCTTCGGCTTCCTTCGTTTTCAGCACACGGCCATCCATACCGTCAAATACATTGTCGTAAAGCGTGTCCTGTTCCGTCGCCTCCATGCATAATTTTTTAAAGTTTTCATGCACCATGCTTTCCTTCACCACCATGAACCGGCTGCCCATGGAGATACCATCCGCACCCAGAGCCAGCGCTGCGGCAAGCCCCCGGCCGTCATAAAATCCACCCGCGGCAATCAAAGGGACATCAACCATCGAGGCAACGATGGGAATCAGCACCATGGACGTTGCCGCCGCACCGTGAGCCGCCGCTTCATGCCCGGTAATCACCAGCGCGTCGCAACCCAGCTGCACCGCCTTGGCCGCGTGCCTGGCAATCGCGACCGTACCCACAACTTTGCCGCCGTAGGCATGAACATCGTTCACAAACCAGGGTTTCCCCAGAGAATAATTAATGATGGGAACTTTTTCTTCGATGGCAACCGCGATGTTTTCTTTGGCCCCCGGTCCCACAAGAATCTGATTGACGCCAAACGGTTTATCCGTCATTTTGCGGATCTGCCGTATGTTTTCACGTGTCTCTTTCGGATTGCAGCGGGCGATGGCAAGGATGCCGAGGCCTCCCGCATTGCAAACAGCCGAAACCAGGCCTGGTTCCGTAATCCAGTTCATTCCGGCGAGCATGATGGGATGCTCAATGCCAAACATTTGCGTCATTTTTGTCTTGAACATGATGATTCTCTCATTGTCTGTTGCCGTTTCTATGGAATAATTCTCTTTACATCAATGGAATTGTAAAAGATGAATTACGGGATGTCAAAGCATTTATAGACATGCCCGATGAGTTTACCTGTGTCAAAATCCGGGATCTCGCCGTAACAGCCGAACGACGATCCCGCACTGGCACAGCAGCCGGGTTACCCGGTCAAACTCAAACCCTTAAAGACGCAATTGATGACGCCTTCAAAAAGAACAAAAAAACCCGCATGCCCCAAAAGACACGCGGGTTTTTCATAAGCGGTAAACTTTTTTAGTTCGCCATCGGCAGCCAGATTTGAGGGAAGCCGGCTTTTGTAATTTTCATGATCGCATCGTATTCCGGTTGTGTCTTGGCCCACCAGATATACACTTTTGGCGGCGTAATTTTTCCATATTTCATGCTCTGGACAAGAACAGGATAAAGCAATGTGCCATTGGTCTGAATGCCGAACATCTCCATGGGATATTTATCTCCGAGCATCGGAAACGCGGCGGGGAAAGCGGCGCGAATCGCCTTGGCATTGTCTGGTGTTCCGGAGGCGGCTATTGCCCTGGCCAAGGCATGCATGCTCGTATAATGAGCGATGCTCTCCCATGAAACGGGCCTTTTAAAAGTTGTCTTGTAATTCTCGGCAAATGCCTGTTTTGCAGGATAGTTGACATCCTTAATAAATGCCAGACCGATTGAACCTTCCAGTAAAAGAGGTTTACGCATCGCCGGATGAATGGCATCGAGTTTGGCCTGGTCGATCAGGATGAATCCGCCTTCGTAACCCTGAGAACGCGCCTGCTCAATGATCAGCGTCGTCGTGGCTGTGGGACCACCGATCAGCATGCAATCGGGATTGGTGGCCAGGGCCTTGGCCAGGGGACCCGCAAAATCCGTTCTTTTGTAATAATCCGTCCCTGCGCTATAGGTAACGACTCCCCCCTTTTTGAGCCACTCATTTTCGAAAGACTTGCGCCATGTATCACCATAGATGTTAGCGGTCACCAGCATGGCCGCCTTTTTCCAGCGATTTTGCCAGGCGATATCGGCATATACCTTTGCATACATGGTAAAGGGAGCGGCCATGGTTATCAGATAATTGTTACCCAACTGGGCCAGCTGCGGAATGCTGGTAAATCCCATGATAATATATTCATTTCCTTTTTCCCAGTTGATGGCCATCAGTTTTGTCATTGTCTGGGCATTCGGGTTAAATATCGCTATCGCCTTCAGTTCATTGCGCAGCTTGCGGGCATTGTTAGTTGCCCTTGTTGGATCGACAAGATCATCCATTTTTTCCAGACGAAAAGTATAATTTTTCCCTCCTACCTTGATACCGCCCGCTCCATTGATATCACGAATTGCCAGATCAATGCCGGTCACGCAATCTTGGCCATATTCCGCGGCGGGACCGCTCAACGGCCCGGTAAAACCGATCACAATTTCTGACGCCCCTGCAATTGTCGTCCACGTTATCGCTAGAATCATTGCTGTAATAAAGATGAACCTGTTACGTTTTCTCATAAGTCCCTCCCTTATATTCTGGTTAACTTTCAACTAGCTTGCATAATACATAGATAAGCTAACAGAATTTTTAACCTTTTGCAAGCAATCAAAAATAGTTTCCCGGCATAAAATCATTCTTTTGCATTACGCCCGTGGCATGGAAAATCCGGCCTTTGACATTGATGTTTTTTCTGATAAAAGCACAACCGTATCGATTTACAGTCATATCGCACGGAGCAAAAAACCATGAAACTTGTAACTTCCCAGATGATGGATGAGTTGATCGTCAAAGCGGGCGAATCACAGAGACTCAGAACCAATTACAATATACACGAATCTTTATCTGATCCCATACAGCGATTATTTATTGCGGCCGGCGTCTCTTCTTATTTTCGACCGCACCGGCATCCCGGGAAAAGCGAATTTGCCCTTGTGATCCGCGGTCTTTTCGATGTTATTCTTTTTGATGATGAGGGCATTGTGACGAAACGGGTTTCCATTGGACCGGACACGGGCGTCCTCGGTCTGGAAATCCCGGCAGACCAATTCCACACCTGGCTTCCCATGGCGGAAGCATCCATATTTTTCGAAGTCAAGCAGGGGCCGTACGATCCATCAAGCTCTCTCGTTTTTGCACCCTGGTCGCCGGAAGAAGGATCTATGCAGGTCAAGGCATTTCAGGAAAAGCTTCTCGCCGCGCGCGCAGGCGACCGGATCACCTGAAAAAGGGATTACCTTTCTGCACAAAACAAAGGCAGACGTAAATCAGATGCTTCTGATTTGCTTCATGATGGACATCTCCGGCTTCCCGCCGATGAAGGCGCCTGCGGCTGCAAAAAATGCCTTGAAGTGCGGGGAGGAGGAATGAACATCCAGCGCGGCCTTGTCTTTATATTGTTCAACAACAACCAGAACATTGGGATCCGCGTTGTCTTTGTTTAGTGAATACATCACCGTGCCCTCTTCTGTGGC
>Ga0105104_10000941_pt1 | contig 22660 bp, 18 predicted proteins | sample PPLLaktember2015_3_FD_87034 | JGI IMG/M metagenome (GOLD analysis project Ga0105104, IMG submission 87034) | Freshwater sediment microbial communities from Prairie Pothole Lake near Jamestown, North Dakota, USA - PPLs Lake P7 Core (6) Depth... | ecosystem: Environmental > Aquatic > Freshwater >... | reverse complement strand
TTGATGGATTTTTCCATCTTCCCTAAATTTTGGATACCATTTTAGTTTTATACTTATCCCTTAATAGCTTTTACTGACAGCACTCTTAAAAATAATATTTTTTTTTGACGGTGGATTAGGGTTAAATCCACTGTCAAATATTGTCTTCGACGACCAGGGGGCTCTTTTCGTGAAAAGCCGCCCCCTGGACCCCCGCAAAAGCTTTTGATTATTGACTTTATTTTTATCAGGGTATGTTTCAGTTGGGAGCGTATTACCAATATTACCTGAGTCAATAGATTTTTGAGCGTTGTCCGAATATCCCGGCACTGCAAACGCCCCCCCACGCAGTGGGGTTTTGAGATATGTCGGAACCTATTGTAAACCACCACGGACGGACGGGTTCGCTGCACCCTACAATGCTAAAAATCCGTTTAATCTGCGACATCTGCGGACCCCCTCTTCTTCCCATTCATCATTCATCATTCATAATTCATCACTGCGAAGAGAGTAGGGGAGTGTGGATTGGGAGAGAAATGGTGAAGGTAACTTTTATTGGGTTTCAATTAAAAAATTTTTCTTTCTAATCGCTTGACATGTAGTAAGTACTAGCGTATAATTTAATTTCCAAGATTTTGATATTTTAAAGAGCCCCCCATTTAATAAGTCTTTTTAGAAAAATTGTCAAGATATTTTTTTATTTAAAAAAATTAGAGGCGATTATCATGAAAATAGGCTTAAATAAACAGCTTTTATTAAAAGCATTGACTATACCGGAACGAATTTCATATTATAAATCCCTTCAAAATTTCCAGGATTTATCTTTATCGATAGACCCTCAAAAAGCAGGGAAAAACCTGGGAAAATGGAAAGCCCAATACCCTTATTCAAAGGGAAACCGCTTCGATGAGAAATTAAAAAAGCTGGGTATCACCGAGAATCAATTTGCCTTGCTTATCGATGATCCCATGCTGTGGAGTTCGAAAGATCCCGACACATACCCGGGTTGGATAACGAAACTGGAGACTATATACGACGAATTCGCCCCCTCTGCACCATTTCTTTCAGAACGTTTTAAACCGATTATCCCGCTGGCAGTTTTGTTCGATTGCCTGGAACCGTTGATTGCGAACGGAAGAAAACGATTGATGGAAAAAATCCGGGAAAACATCAAACTGGAAGAAGCCCCGTTGGATATTGCCAATATTGAAGATTTGCTGACTTTTCATATCGGTTTTGTCCTTTTCGATGTCATAAGCCGGACAATGGTACTGGAAATTAACGTAGCCAGGGTACAGAACCAGTTAAAAGGCGAAACCTCCGACGAACGTTTTAACAACTTTATAATGGAATTACGGCAGCCGTGGAAGCTAAAAAGCTTGATAGAAGAGTACCCGGTGATGTTCCGGCAGGCGATGGACTTCATGGACCGGTGGGTTGACGTGAGTTTTGAGCTGGTTCAACGCCTTTACTCCGATTGGAAAGAACTTCAAGAAACCTTCGGTATCCGGCAGATGTCCCCGTTGAGTAAAATCCAACACGGCGCAGGGGATAAACACAACGGCGGACGGACCGTAACGATTATTACCTTCGGGAGCGGGGAAAAAGTCGTGTACAAACCCCGTTCAATGCAAATAGATACTCATTTTCAACAATTGGTGGAATGGTTCAATAAAAAAGGTCTCACGCCTCCCCTGAAAACCCTTAAAATGGTAGTAAAAGACGAATATGGTTGGGCGGAATTTGTCGAGCACGAACCATGCAAATCCAAAGAAGAAATCACCCGTTATTATGAACGGTTAGGCCATTTGCTGGGAATTCTATATTTAATTAATGCGACGGATTTCCATGCGGATAACATCATCGCCTCCGGCGAATACCCCATGTTAGTGGACCTGGAAAGCTTATTCAATTACAGCCGGGTTTTCAAAATGGGCGACCTGGACGCTATTGTCAGTAATGCCATGGAGCGGTCCGTATTAAAGATCAGCCTGTTACCGTTTCGATTCTATATCGATAAAAATGTAAAAGCCATAGACCTGGGCGGAGCAACGAACCTGGAAGGAAAAATGAACCCGAGCCCGGTTCCTCTCTGGTCCGCAGAAGGAACAGATGAAATGAAACTCACCCGCACGTTTGTACCCATGCAAGCCCGGAAAAACTTCCCCAAATATACGGAAGGCGAAATAAAATTGCTGGATTATGCGCAGGTGATCGAAAAAAGCTTTAGAAATTGTTATGATTTTATCTTGAAAAAAAGGGATGAATTATTATCGAAGGATAGTATATTTGAGAGCTTTTCAAAAGACCGCATCCGTGTTTTATTAAGACCCACGCTGGTCTATGCGAAATTGATCGGGACCTGTTTTCACCCGGATTTATTACGAAACCAGGCCGACCGGGATTTGATCTATGAAAAACTCCATGAAGCCGTGGGAGAACAGGCGATTACCGATGAAATGATCGAAGTGGAAAAGCTTAGCCTCATCCGGATGGATGTACCGATTTATTTTTCAGAGCCGGAGTCCAGGGACCTGATCCTGGACAATGGGGAATGTATTTCGAATTTTTTTGCTACTTCCGGTATGGAAGATGTCGGTGCCAAGATTAATAAATTCAGTGAAGAAGATTTAGAGAAACAGTGTTGGTTTATACGCGCATCGATGGCATGTTCGGTGGATACGGATGGAGCCCGTGTTAAAGAGTCTTATCCCTTTGAAATCCCGGGTATAAAGGCCGGGCCGGCAGAGATAATGGATGCAGCCCGGTCTATTGCAGACCGGCTCGAAACGCTGGCGTTTCATCAAAATGAATCCACCGATTGGGCAGGAATATTTTTGAAGGACGATGTACATCATGAAATACGGCCATTGGCCGTCGATTTATACAGTGGGATTGCCGGTGTGGTTTTGTTTTTAGGCTATATTGGAAAAATTACGGGCGAGCCGCGGTATCTCAAACTTTATGAAACAGCACTCAAAACGTTTACTACCTATATCGACCACTACTTAAAAATTAAATTTACGAAATTCCTTGGGGCTTTCGAAGGATGGGGCGGGATAATCCATACCTTCACCCACCTGGGAGTTCTCTTTGATAAACCGGTTTTTTTCGAAACCTCGGAAAAAATAATCGACCTGGTGGAAGAAGCCGTCGATGAGGTTAAAGGCTTTGATATCGTCACAGGCCATGCGGGTTTGTTATTGAATTTGTTGAATTTTAATAAAATCAAACCCTACCCGAAATCGGTTCAATTGGCCATACGTTTGGGTGATTCGCTGGAGAAAAATGCCCTGGCGATGGAATCGGGAAAAGGCTGGCTAATCCACAGTGAAAAGCCGTTGGCCGGTTTTGCCCATGGGGCGGCAGGCATCGCTTTTGCCTTAAACGAGTTATATTCCGTCACAGGGGAAAAGCGGTTTTATGACCTGGCTATGGACGCATTGGCCTATGAACGGAGCGTTTTCCTTCCCCAAAAAGGCAATTGGGCCGACCTGCGCGACTTTAACATCGAAGAAGGGAATATCGACAGCGAAAAAATAAATATGGTGGCTTGGTGTACAGGCGCCGCCGGCGTTGGAATCGGGCGGCTGGGGTTATTGAAACGGATGAACATGAATGACCCCCGGGTAACCGAAGAGTTAAACATTGCTGTCCAAACAACTTTAAAAGAAGGATTCGGCCTGAATCACTCCCTGTGTCACGGCGACCTGGGGAACCTGGATTTCCTACTGACTGCCGGTCTTCATTTAAAGAATGAATCCCTGGTTGAGACCGTTTATAAATATACAACATCCATTTTAAGCAGTTTAAAGAAATACGGGGCTGTCACCGGGACACTCATGAGAGTTGAAAACCCGGGTTTGATGACCGGGTTATCCGGGATCGGTTATGAATTGCTGCGTTTAGCCAGGCCGGAAGCCGTACCGTCAGTTCTTTTGATGGAACCCCCATCGATGATAAATTAAGAGATAGTTTTCTTATGAAACAGCGATATATTAAATAGAATTAGCATTTGCAGGGCACGTTAAGTAATCGAAAAAAAAAATTAAATATATGGAGGAATAACAATGAACACAATCGATGTAGCAAAAGCATGGAAGAACAAAGAGTACCGCGAAAGTTTGTCCCAGGAAGAGCTGAATTCTCTTCCCACCAACCCTGTTGGTGAAGCATTGACCGACCTGGAAGCCAGCAACATTTTTGCCGGTGCAGCCCAGGTGGCAGTTGAAGCGTTAATGCCCAGCGCCGGTTGGGTTTGCTCCATCAGCGGCGAATGCGGCGGGGGCTGCTGTAACCCCTTTAGCTCGTATTTACCCTGGTAATTAAAACATTGATTAAAAAAAAGGTCGTGTTTCAAAATCGATTATAAGTGGCCCATCATTCACGGATCGAAGGGGAGACACGGCCCCTTTTTATAACAGCAAAAAAATCAAACATTATGGAGGAATAACAATGAACACAATCGATGTAGCAAAAGCATGGAAGAACAAAGAGTACCGCGAAAGTTTATCCCAGGAAGAGCTGAATTCTCTTCCCATGAGCCCGGTGGGCGAAGCATTGACCGACCTGGAAGCCAGCAACATTTTTGCCGGCGTATACCAGCAGGAAGCTGCAATGATGCTGCCTGTTTCCAGTTCCGGTTGGGTTTGCACCATCAGTGGCGATTGCAACGGCGGAAGCTGCTGTAATCCGTTTGGCTCATATTTACCGTTCTAATTTAAGAACATTGATTAAAAAGGCGGTCGTGTTTCAAAATCGATTATAAGTGGTCCATCATTCGTGTATCGAAGGGGAAACACGGCCCCTTTTTATTTCTACGACAAAAATTAAATATTAAAGGAGATATAACAATGAACACCATCGATGTAGCAAAAGCATGGAAGAACAAAGAGTACCGCGAAAGTTTGTCCCGGGAAGAGTTGGACTCCATTCCCATGAACCCGGTGGGCGAAGCATTGACCGACCTGGAAGCCAGCAACATTTTTGCCGGGGTGGAAACCGGGGAATCCGGTACCGGTTGGTTCACAACCGTTAGCGGCGAATGCGATATGGGGAGATGCTGCAATCCTTTCGGATCCTATATTCATATCCCCGTATTCATCATCGACCTTCCATTATAATTATAGTTAACCGATCCAACCAAAGGCTGTATTTCAAATTTGTTCGACGACCAGGGGGTTCTTTTCGTGAAGACCATTGCATGGGGACCCTATTGCGACGTGGTATTTTCAATGGTTCAAATTTTATCGACACACTGAAGCATTATTAATAGGCTCCAAGTGGGGTGGCCCCCTGGACCTGCCAGGGATGCAATCCCCCGCAAAAGCTTTTGATTATTAACTATTTTTATCAGGGTATATTTCAGTGGAGAGCGTATTACCAATATTACCTGGGTCAATAGATTTTTGAGCGTTGTCCGAATATTCCGGCACTGCAAACGCCCCCCACGCAGTGGGGTTTTGGGAGGTGTCGGAACCTGTCCATCCGTGATGGTTTACAAAAAGGTTCTGACAAAACTAATAGTGAATCGGGGTAGAGAAAATCCTTCAGCAGGAGTCGAAACATTCCCGGGTAGGATTCGAAAAATTTTTTTTCCGGGGAATTAAAAAAAAATTTTCAAAAAGAGGGTTGAAAATTTTTTTTCAATCAAGTATCCTATTCGAACGGAGAAAAAATTTCTCCGGCACTTAAAGGAATGACTTTCGATTATATTGAACTGGAGGAAATATGAATAATCAACGCATCTTAAACCTTCAGGAACACCTGACAGCAGTAAAAGAAGGCAAAAAACACTTTGAAAATGCTTTCCAGGGTGTTTCCAGGATGATCCTCGAACAGGACATCGAAAAAGTAGTAGTCAACGGAAAAACGACTTACGATTTCAAAATTTTCAGGACCGGCAAAAAACATATCATCGGCATGTACGACGAAATCAACAGTTTTGTCTCTTATGTCAAAGACGCAGCCGAAGGCGGGTCCTCCAAAGAAATGGCATATGTCCTGGTAGGAGAACCGGGAAACGGGAAAACCTTCTTCGTGGAATACCTGTGTTCAAAATACCGCCAATTCCTGGGCCGGGACGAAAACCGGAAATTTACTTTCCGTTTCGCCCACCTGGATCAAGTAGGCAGCTATGGGAAAATCGCCATCATCGAGTCCCAAACCTATGAAGACCCGGTTATACTGGCGATGAACCTCCTGGACAATATAGATGAGAATAAAGAATTACTGGCAAAATGGATCGGGTTCTCGGATATGCAGATCGAAACCCTGTACGATAACTACCGGCCGTTAGGGGCTTGCAGCGAATACATCTGGCACGATATCCTGGACTATTCCAACGGCAATATCGAGGAAGCGATGAATTTTATCGAAATCGTGCCGGTCCCATTAATGGAAAGCATGGGAACGATTACCGGCAAATACCCGGCCAAAGATAAAATAACTTCCTCTGCGGTGGATTTACTGGGAGAAGAATCGATTCAACGGCTGCTCCATATCACGGATACCAATAACCCGTACCGTTTCGACTTAAGACGCGGCGCATTGGCCCGGGTCGCCGGCGGCGGTATTCATTTCAGCGACGAAATCTTTAAAAATAAGAAAGACCTGGTTCAAGTCTACCTGGGAGTGATCCAGAACCGGATGATCGAGATCGACGGTTTCAAATGGCCCATCGATACGTTGATCATCGCCACCAGCAATAACTCGGAATTCAACCGCTTCCTGGAAGAAAAAGAAGAAGCGCCCATCGTTGACCGGTGCCGCGTGACTTATGTCTCCCACAACACCAACTACCTGCTTCAACAGTACCTCACGGCCTATGCCATCGGGAGTGAAGCCAAAACGACTTTCAACAAAGAAGAACTGCACCAGGACCCCAACCTCAATTACGCTGCCTCAGTCATCGTGGTTCTGTCGCGTTTAGCACGATCGGAGAAATTAACGCCCATCGAAACGATGAAGTTGGCGGCAGGTGAAGTGGCGGGCGAAAAAAGCATCAAAACCCTGGCTGAAGTGATCGATACTCTAAACCAGGAACCGGATATCACCAAACGTTTCGGCCAAAAAGGGTTGGGTCAACGAAACCTGGGCAGGGGCGTCCAATTGATGGTGGAAAGTTCCGAAACCAACGAAGGCAAATGTATGTTTGCTTACGATATTTTTAAAGCGATTGAACGGATCATCCTGGACTATGTCTCGGATGCGTCGGACCGAACCAAATACCTGGAAGACCTTAAACTGGCGAAAAGCCTCTACAGGGAACGGATCATGACGGAAATGTTCAACGCCTACATGGACGAACCCTACGCGATCCGCAAAGACGTGCTCCATTACGTCAATATGATCATCGGTATCGATGCGGAAAACCTGGGACCGGATAAAATGTGGAAATACAAAGACCCACAAACGGGCGAACTGCGCGCTCTAAAGATAGATGAAAAATATATCAACAGCGTGGAAGAACGGCTAGGCTTAAAAACCACGGAACAACGGGAAAATTTCCGGACCTCCATCCGTAAAATCTATGGCCAGAAAATTTCGACAGACCCGAATTATGATTTCATGGACAACCTGGAACTGGTGAAAGCGGTCACCGATGTGCGGTTAAAATCGGATATCGCGGGCTCCGGCAGCCTTATCGGTGCCCTGGCGAACCGGACCAACGAAGAGAATCAAAAACTCTACGACCGCATGATCAATACGATGCTGAATAAACTAAACTACTGCCGGACCTGCGCCCAGAAAACTATCGAATATTTCTGCACCCAGGCCGACGAGAAATAAACCTAAGGGGCCAAGCCAATGGATCCCAAAGCCTTAAAATTGCTGGAAGATTTAAAAGAAAAAGGGGAAATTACGCCCCAACAGGAAGAACGCATGCGGCAGGAGTTGAAATCGACGGAACCGGTTCCACATGAAGTCATCCCACCCGCACCTCATACTCCAGGTATATACGAATACCACGACCTCATGGTACTGCAAGCTTTCCCCGAAACCCAACTCTCATATACCGCGGGTCTTTATTCCATGGAAAAGTTACTGGAAAGAGACAAATTCCGCGAAACGGACGGTTTCCCGCGTAAAATCCGGGTTGGAAAATTGATTAAACCGGGAAAAGGGGGAAAAGATAAAGTGGTCATCGTTCCCTCTACAACGGAAGAAAAGTTTTTCCACTACACGCCCACGGATGAGGAATCCGGCGAACAACAGGGATCGGGCGGCTCCGGGGAAGGTAAAGAAGGCGAAGTGATCGGGGAACAACCGGTTCAACAAGAAGGCGAAGCAGGAGCCGGCGGCGCAGGACACGGCGAAGGCGAATCCCACGAAATGGAATCCAGCGCCTATGACCTGGGCAAAATCCTGACGGAAAAATTCCAACTGCCGAACCTCAAAGATAAAGGAAAAAAACGGGCTCTTTCCCGCTATACTTACGAACTCACCGACCGCCACCGGGGCTTCGGCCAAATCCTGGATAAAAAAGCCACTCTCCGACAGGTGGTGGAAACCAATATCCACCTGGGAAACCTGCCTGACCCCTCCGATATCGATACCACCAAATTCTTGATTTCCCCAAGCGACAAAATATACCGGATTCTCTCGCGGGAAAAAGATTACGAATCGCAGGCCATCGTCTTCTTTATGCGGGATTATTCGGGGTCCATGTCGGGGAAACCGACGGAAGTTATCGTCTCCCAACACGTGTTACTCTACAGTTGGCTGCTCTACCAATACGCCCGCCATGTGGAATCGAGGTTTATCGTCCACGATACGGAAGCTAAAGAAGTGAAAGATTTTTATACTTATTACAACTCCAAGGTGGCGGGAGGTACGAAAGTGGCCTCCGCTTTCCGGCTGGTCAACGAAATCGTAGAAAAAGAGAGCCTGGCCAGGGATTATAATATTTACGTTTTCCACGGCACGGACGGCGACGATTGGGACACCACGGGCAAAGAAACCATCCCGGAAATCAATAAGATGCTCATCTATACCAACCGGGTGGGTATTACGGTGGCACGGAACAGCTACAGCGCGACGCGTGAAACGGATATGGAACGCTACCTCAAAATGTCCGGCATCCTGGAAAAACGGCCTAACGAAATCCGCATGGACTCGATGACGGATGAAGCGGACGAAACCCGGATTATCGAAGGCATCCGGCGGCTAATGGGCTGATTGAACCCTTAATATTAATAAAAAACGTTTGTTAAGTTACTTTATAGACATTTCAGGTTAAGAGCAATAAGGAATATAACATGGAATTGATCGATCAACGCACCAAGGGCATCATGGAAGAATGCAAACGGCGCGCCATAAAAGCGGGCCTCTCTTTTTTCCCGGAAACCCTCGAATATATCGTCACCAACCGGGACTTATTGGAATTATCACCCAAAGTCATGATCCCCACGCTTTACGATTATTGGGTTCATGATGTGGAAGTCTTGAAAGAAAAAGGCAAATACGAGTTATACCCCTCGAATCCGTATGAGACCGTTATCAATACCCGCCCGGCTATTTCTTTCTACAACGACAATAACCCCGATTGGCTCAACGTCATGATCTTTTACCACGTCATCGGCCATATCGACTTCTTCCAGAACAATTCATATTTTCGCCATACGTGGGATTATGATTTCACAGGAAAAGCCCTATCGGATAAACGCACCATCTACAAACTCCGGTCGGAAAAAGGACGATGGGTGGATTACATCATCGAGTTTGCACGCAGCATGGATAACCTGGTGGGATACTACGATACACTATCCCAATGGGATGCTCCCTCTCCCGATCGCCGCCAAAAACGAATGGATTTTTATTTCGATATCTTCTTGCAATCGATTAAAAAAGTCTCCAACTCCGAATATGTAAAAGAAATCGAGCGATATAACCTGGCCGCCAAACAATACGGGGACCAGGCCGAAAATACCTTCTTCTCGGAAATTGCCCAAAAATACCCTGAATTCGAAGCGATCTTCGAAAAACACCTGGAAGAAAAAAAACCGGGGAAACAAGACGCGGTTCAATACATCGTGGAACATTCGGATTTCCTAAACAAAGAAGAAAACCGGTGGATGAAATCGGTAATCCAGGTCGTACGGGACACATCGATTTTTTTCCAACCCCAAATCCGAACCAAGATCATGAATGAAGGATGGGCCAGTTATTGGCATGAAACACTTTTCCTGGCGGATGAACGGATCACCGGCCATGAAGTCGAATACGCACGGGTTAATTCCGGCGTCACATCCATGCCCCGCGTCGGGCTCAATCCCTATGCCCTCGGTTTACGCTTGTTTCACTATATCGAGGACCTGGCGGATAAAGGAAAATTGAATTACAACTTCCAAAAAATCAAAGACGCTCGACAACGAAAGGACTACGACGATAAATCCTGCAAAGGAAAAGAATTTATCTTTTCTATCCGGGAAAACTTCAGCGATTTCATGTTTATCAATACCTTCCTGGACCAGGATTTCATGGACATCAACAACCTTTTCGTGGTAGGCAAACGGCTGAACCGGCAGCGGATGGTGTGGGAATACTATGTCAAAAGCCGGAAAGCGGAAGACTACCGGCAGATGATCCTGGATACCATGTACCACCCGCCGTTGATCCGGATCGATGAAGAAAAAACGTCCAAGGGCCCACTCTACCTGGTCCACCAATTCGAAGGGAAACCGCTTTATAAAGATTATATTCCCAATACGATGCTGGGTATCGAATACCTGTGGGGAAAACCGGTTAAACTGGAAACCATCGAAGTTACGGTTAAAAAGGTGGATGGAAAATCGGAATATATCCAAAAACCGGTGCTTTATACGATGCAGGATCGAAAAATATCGGTCCAAAACCTGTAAATGGATAATCGAAAGAGTAAAATCGAGGAAAAACCTATGAACGAAGAAACCGTCACTACCGAATCCCAGGAAAGCGAGGTGATGGGTTTCGATAGAGAAATTCTATCGAAATCGGTTAAAGACTTAACAGAAACCATCGACGCTCAACTTAAACGAAAACCTATTCCTTTCCAGGATTTTTTGGAACTTATGGTGAAAACTCCCCAAAACATTATTCGGAACGTGTTCCAGGTTTTCAACGATATGGTCACGTTCTATGTGGGGGAAGGAGTTGAAGAGTACCCGGATGACCCGGAAAGTGTGGGTTTCGTTTATTATGATTGTTACCGGTTGTTCGTCGAAGAGACCGATCATCCTTTTTTTGCGGACCGGCTGTTTGCCAACCGGTTGGTTAACCTCACGAGAGCTATGCGTCAAGGGGCGCAGCAAAATAAGATTTATATTTTCGAAGGCCCCCCGGGATGCGGGAAAAGTACTTTTCTCAACAACCTGTTATTAAAATTCGAAACCTACACCAACACCAAGGAAGGCACCCGGTACGAATCGGTTTGGCGTTTGAACCGCAGCGATTTGAGCGGCATGACTTCCAGCGAAGCGGTCTCCTATGTTGAAAAATTCAGTACCGGCTTTAACATGGAGGAACTGGATCAAAAACCGGTTTTTTCTAAAACCTCCTTCATCAATGAAACCGACGAATACATCGAAATACCGTGCCCGAGCCACGACAGCCCCATGCTGATGGTTCCTAAATCGTACCGCCGGGAGTTTTTCGATCAATTGTTTAAAAATAATGAGTTCAAATATAAATTGTTTACCGATAAAGAATATGAATGGATTTTCAGGGATAACCCCTGCACCATTTGCAGCTCCATTTACAAAGCCTTGCTGGAGAGATTGAACGACCCGCTCCGTGTTTTTAAGATGCTTTATGCGATCCCCTATCGCTTTGACCGCCGGTTGGGAGAAGGTATCTCCGTGTTTAACCCGGGGGATAAACCGCTGCGCCAAAACGTCCAAACCAACGAGATGCTGCAGCACCGGCTCGATACGTTATTTAAAGACAGTAACCGGGTGCGCTTCATTTACTCCAATTTTGCCAGGACCAACAGCGGGATATACGCCTTAATGGACATCAAAAACCATAACACCGAACGGTTGATCGAACTCCATAACATCATCAGCGAAGGGGTTCACAAAGTGGAACATATCGAAGAAAACGTTCACTCCCTCTTCATGGCGCTGATGAACCCGGAAGATAAAAGCAATATCTCCAATATCCAATCTTTCCTGGACCGGATCGAGTATATTAATATCCCTTATGTCCTGGATATCCGGACCGAAGTGGAAATCTACCGCAATGTCTTCGGCAAACACATCGATGCCAATTTCCTTCCCAAGGTTCTCCACAATTTTGCCCGCGCCATCATCGCTTCACGCCTTAACCCGCGTTCCAACGGTCTCCTGGAATGGATCAAAGACCCACGAAAATACGAACTCTACTGCGATAAAGACCTCCTCCTGCTGAAAATGGAAATTTATACCGGGTATATCCCGCCCTGGCTCTCGGAAGACGACTTCAAAGCTTTTACCGCCAAGCAGCGAAAGAAAATTATCGCAGAATCCGAGGCAGAAGGAGATAAAGGTTTCTCCGGTAGGGATTCCATTAAGATTTTCAACGAATTTATGAGCACCTATGCCAGCGAAGATAAACTCATCAATATGTCGATGTTGAAATCGTTTTTTGAAAAGAAACAAAAAGAGCACCCCAATTCTATCCCGGACGGCTTTTTGAATTCTCTTTGTAAAATGTACGACTATACTGTACTCCAGGAAGTTAAAGAAGCTTTGTATTCATTCAATGAAGAACAAATTTCCGCCGACATCCAGGATTACCTCTACGCCATCAATTTCGAATTGGGCGATGAAATCCGAAGCGTTTATACGGGACGAAAATTCTCGGTGGACGAAGAATTCTTAAAACGAGTCGAAACCTTCATCCTGGGAGAAAAATCCGACCCGAAAAACCGCAAATCTTTCCGGCAGGAAACCCAGAAGGAATATACTTCCCGGACTCTCACCCAGGAAATCATGTTGGATGGTCGATCCATTGTGAAAACCGATTTATTTATACTCTTGATGGAAAAATTTGTCTATAACCTCAAACAAAAAGCCCTGGACCCCTTTCTTAAAAATGAAAACTTCCGGAGGGCCATTAAAGATTACGATACGGAAGCCTTCAAAACTTACGATACCCGCATCCGGGATGACGTGACTTTCTTAATCGGTAACCTCATGAAGAAATACAAGTATACTCCCAAAGGCGCGAAAGAAATTTGTATGTATGTGGTAGATAACGATTTAGCCCAGAAGTTTACGAAGGTGCAGTAATGATATTGTTACTTATACTGTTACCGGTACCGGTCCGGTACTCCTGTTGGCGTTGCCGTCACGAGGGCAAAAAGGTGAATAATATAGAGAGTGTTTTTTTTATTCGTATTTGATGACTTCTACGGGACAGTTGACTGCCGCATCTTTGATACTGTCTTCATACTCGGCTAAATTGACGCCGTCTTTTACTTCCGCTATTTCTTTTATTTCAAATACCTCGGGCGCGGTGGCTTCACACACGCCGCAAGAGATGCAACCTTCTTCTATCCAGAGTTTTAAAATGGCCATACCGTAACCTCCCGGAATTTTTTCCTTTAGTTAGATAAGAACGATACAACACATAAAATTTTTTGTCAAGGATAAAAATTTTATTTTTTTCTTCTTGACTTTCTTTTCGGATTTTATTAAAACTAAAGACTAAAACAAATAAGAATAGAACTAAAGAAAGTGTGGCAAATTTAGGAGGTTTGGATGAAACGATATGTTGTTGTGTTTGTGGCTTTTGGCCTGTTGCTGAGTACAGTTGTTTACGCGGAGAGTTTTTTGAAAAACATCCGGGTTAATGGGTTCCTATCGCAAGCGTTTATGAAGAGCTCAAAAAACAATTTCCTCACGAGGTCGAAAAAGGGATCATTTGAAATCAATGAACTGGGTTTGACGCTTTCCACCAATCTTACAGACCGTTTACGGTTTGGAATGCAGCTTTTCTCCCGTGACCTGGGAGATTTAGGGAACAATTCGGTGGTCCTGGATTGGGCGTTCGCCGATTATCGATTAACCAACTGGTTGGGTATTCGATTGGGAAAAGTCAAAGCCCCGTTGGGTTTTTACAACGAAGGCCGCGATACGGATTTCCTCAGACCTATGGCATTTTTACCCCAGGGTATCTATACGGAAGCATACCGCGGTTTTATCGTGGCTTACCAGGGCGCAGGACTATATGGGAATATCCTGATGGATAAACTGGGAGATATCGGGTATCATGCTTTTATCGGAACCGGGAATATTTCAAAAGACGAGACACTGGTGAAACACCTTGAAAACATTTTAAACATGCTTGAGCCTTACACCGGGATAACCATTTCCAATATGAGCATCAACACTAAATTGGCTGCGGGTGGTCGAGTCGAGTGGAATACTCCTTTAACCGGTTTACGGTTAGGAGGCAGTTACTTGAACTATGACAGTGAATTCCTGGTTCACCCCGGTGCTCCGAATATCGGGGGTTTAAAAGTTCCTGGATGGCTGGTGTTATCCATGGAATACATGGCAGGGAATTTTACCCTGGCTGCCGAATACAGCGAAATGAAAACGGAAATTTCCGCTTTCGATATCCCGGAACCGCTGGAAAAACAAACCAATCAAACCTATTACGTCATGTTGTCCTATATGCTGAACAACAAAGTCACCCTCACCGGTCTTGTGGATATTCATTATGACGACAAGGACGATAAAAAGGGTGAGAAATTTGTTGAAATGGGACTGCCCGATTATATGGGCTGGCGGAAAGATATGGGTTTGTGCCTGCGATACCAGGTTAATAAAAATTGGATGTTAAAGGCAGAGTGGCATGCAATCGACGGTGCAGCTTTATACATGCACTTGTATAACCTAGACGGTTTTGAGAAAAAATGGAATTATTTTATTTTCAAAACGTCTGTTAGCTTTTAAAGGAAGGAGGCCCATATGAAGAAGATCATCTTAATGTCGATCATTTTGGCTTTTTGCTGCGTGGGTTTCTTCAGCCAGGAAGAAGCGATTGGAATTATTGTCAATAAAGGGAACGGGCTCTCCTCCATTACTACTAACGTCCTGAGGAACATTTACCTCGGTAAACAAATCCTCTGGCCGGATGATAAAACCATCCGGGTAGCAGTCCTGAAAGAAGGGAAAATCCATGACAAATTCCTAAAGACTATTGTGAAACAAAATGCCACCCAGTTTAACCTGTTTTGGCAAAACCAAACCTTTACAGGAACAGGTGTGGCGCCCACTATTTTCCAGACGGAAGACGAATTGAAAACCTTCATCAGGGATAACCCGGGCTCCATCGGGTATATCTCTATGGCTGCCATAGACGACACGGTTAAAAAGTTGTCGGTGTTGTAAGGGAATTTATGGGTTTCCGGGGAGTCAATTTGATGATTGCAGTTGACTGGTGACCGGTTGCACGGTGGCCATGTAGAGACGCAAGATTTTGCGTCTCTACCATCCCGGGTTTTGAATCACGGGTCCCAATGTGTTATTATTTCACGTCTTCCCGGAAATGTAGGGGCGGGTTTTAAACCCGCCCAAAACACGATGCGATCACCGTACATCGTACGGTTATTCGTGGATTTCGTAAACCTGGTTTTTTAATACGAAGCGGACATTTTTTCCCAACGAGAGGAAAGGAGCGGAAAGAGGTTCGGTGGTTAAGAGTTTGAAATATGCAGAACTGCCGAATTGAATTCGATTAACCGCCTGTTTCTTTTTCTGCTGTTGGAGCCGCGAATCCACCCAGGATTTCCCGGTGTTATAAACGGCAATACCCTGGATATTTTTGATCTGGGCGGTTACGTTCCGGGTATTTCCTTCCCGGTCTTTGTAATTCAAACGAGATCGTCCTACCTGGGCTTGGGGAGCATTGGCCGCGGTGTTTAATTGTTGAAAATCCCTGCTGGCCTGGACGCTGCCGGCCCCGGTTTTAGACTTCATGGACGAATAGTCCTGGAAATTATTTTCGGCAAATTTCTTATCCTCTTCCGCCACCTGGCCCAGGGTCTGTTCATCTTCACTGATGACCTGCCGCCTCACATTTTCTTTCTCGTCTTCCACGATCAGGTAACTGGTATAAGGGGTGATGATCCCGTAAGTCCTGGCTAGTTGGGTGATTTCGTCGATCAACTCGTTATTGCTGCCGTGCAGCCGTATTTGATCCAATAAGTAACCCACACGCCGTGCAGCCCACAAAGCAGGAATAAAATCATTCTTCCCGGGATATTTGATGTTTGCTGCCGGGAAACCGTTTTTCGCATTAAAAGTAAACCGCTTCTCCTTGTCTTTCACTTTTCCCGTCAATGTTATGTCTGCATCGCCTTCTCCCGCGTAACGTCCCAACAATGTTATGGATGAACCTTTAAACAAGTCGGGTAAATCTTTCGGGTATGCTTTCGTGACTTTAATGGAAGGTCCGAAATTCAACTTGATATCCGTCAAAATGGGCGATTGCACATTGGAGTAAAAATTCGAAACCTTGATTTCGATGTCTTCTTCGGGCGAAATATAGCTGCGGTAAGCCCGTGTCAATTCGGTGATTTTATCCAGTAAATGGGTGTTGATTTCATTACCGATGCCGAAAGTAAATATCCGGGTATTGGCAATGTTGGCGTTAGTAATTTTTTTGACCAGTGCATCTTCTTCGGTTTCGCCGATAGTGGGTATCCCGTCGGTGATGAAAACAATCATATAAGGCCGGTCTTTTTGTTTTTCCATTTTGAGTGCCAGGTTCAATGCTTCGTCGATGTTGGTTCCGCCGATGGCTTTGAGGTTGTCGACAAACTCCCTCGCTTTATCCCGGTTCCTGGAATTCGCTTCGGCAAACCCGTTAAAAAGGGCTTCCGCTTCCGTTGAAAACCGGATGATTTCGAACCGGTCTCCTTTGTTCAGGTTTTCTATGCAGAATAAAAGAGCTTTTTGGGCTTGCTTTAAATTTTTACCGGCCATACTGCCCGATACATCCAAAACAAATGTGATATTCTTATCGCTGATTTCGTTTTCATCTTCGGTGTAGCCCGGGCTCATGCTGAGGAAGAAATATCCTTCTCTCTCATCTTCTTTTTTAATCGAGAGCAGCGAAAATCCCAGGCGGGCGTTATCCGTACCGTAATAGAGTTTAAAATCCACGTCGGGTTTGGTGTTCTTTTCTTCGAAACCCACGACCGCGTGATGGGGGTCTTTCCGGGCGATCTCCGTCATGTGGGTGGGGCAGAAGATATTTTTGATCTCTTCCGATGATTGGATATCGACTTTAATAGACACATTACTCAGCGGTTTGGCGGAGAATTTTTCAGTATTGAGGGGGTAGATGTATTCGACTGTGCGGTTCTCTTTTTCTAGTAATTCCTTGTAGGTGATTTTGACCCGTTTTTCGGAGTAGGGTTCGATGGGGAATATCCGGGCTTTAAAGACGCCTTTGCCGATGTATTCCAGTAGGGCGGGGTCCCGTTGTTTTCGGACGATGTCTTCGTAGATTTGTTTGGCTTTAGCGGCGTCCAGTAATTCCGCGGAAAGTTCTTTGCCGTTGACAAACATGCTGAATTTTTGGATCACGGCCTGGGATGGCAGCGGGAATAAATAATACCCTTCCAGCCTGGAACCTGTGGGGTTATAAAAAACCTGGTCTATGGAAGTTTCGGCCATTTGGTTGTTGATTTGTACATTAACCCGGTGGTATTTGACTTCCAAAAGAAATGGATTGAAATCCATGGGTGGAACGGGTCGTGGTCGTGGAGGGGGGATTATATGCCCTTGTTGGTTTACGACGATAAATCCATCGGCGAAAATCATTCCTCCGCCGGTTAGACCGATGACCAGGAACACTAATATCCACATCCATGATACTTTATTTTTTAATATTACTTTGTTTTTCATTTTTTTTACTCCTGTTCCTTCTTTCAAGGAACCGCCGCACAGAGACGCAAAATCTTGCGTCTCTACCGACAATTAACCCACTGCACCATCCGTGATGGTTTTTACAAAAAGGTGGGGCTTTTATTTTTTTTCGAAGGCGTATTTTTTTTGTTCGGCCTGGTCGCGGATAGCTTTTATTATTACTGCATCCAGCGTATTCAGACCTGAAGCAGCCATTTGTTTCTGTTTTTGGATCACATATTTATCTCTTTCTTTGCGCAGGTTGGAAATTTTGTCCTGGATGGTTTTTCGTTCTTTCATCTTTTTATCGACGTAGGCTTTGCGTTCCGCTTTGGACATTTTTTTCATTTCTGCCGGTAGTTCGTCGTCTTTTAGTTCCTCGACTTTGACGGATCCTTCTTTTTCAGCGTCTACCAGGTCCCAGGCAGTATTAACATAATTGCTGGAGGCTTTGGCAACGGAGCGTTGGACGCTGGAGCCCGCGCCGACGGAGGCCGCGTTGGAATCCTGTTCGGCCTGCATTTCCTTTTTTTCCATGCCTTTTTTACCGTAGGCGATGTAGGTTTCGTTTAATTTTTCTCCCAGCGTGATGATTTCTTTATCTTGAGGGGCTTCGATTTCCACGATTTTTTGGTTTTGGTCGATATTCATGTATTTACCGTCCGCACGCAGGGCGCCGTCTTTCCATGAGGTTTGGATTCCTTCCTGTAAATCGCCGCAAAAAATCGTATTAACGATGATTCCTTTGGAGATCGACTCTTTGCATGTGTTTTTATAATCGGTTCCACCCTGGGTAAAGGGTTCGTTTCCCGCGATGAAAATGACTTTAAAATAGTCGTTATTTTTGGACCACTGGAGTTGTCGAATCGCATTCCCGATGACCTGGCCGCAATATTCGTTCCCGCCGTTGGTTTTGAGTTTGAACAATTCGTCGGAGATTTTATCCAGGTCTGTGGAGAGGGGGACCACCAACCGGATGTGTCCTTCGGATGCAGGCAGGGAGTCGTTGCCGTATTCATAAAGCGCAACTTCCAACTGCGGCGATTGACCGTCTTTTTTGGCCAGGGCCAGCTCGTTAACGATTTTCCACAACTGGCTTTTGGCCTGGTCGATCAACCCATCCATGCTGTTGCTGGTATCCAACAGGATTGCCATCTGGATCATGGGTTTTCCTGTTTTTTTAGCACCCGGGTTGGCCTGTGGTTGAGACCAGGCGATTGTCCCGGACGATACCATAACGATAATCATAACAAAAACCAACACATTCATAATCATAATCATTCGTTTCATTTTTACCTCCATTCGATGATATAGCTTTTTAGTCGGAAATGTTTCAAAATTTCCCCTGGTTTTCGAATTATTTCTATTTTTTTATTTTCAAACTCTGTCACCTGTCACCATCGGCACCGGTTCACCCGGTTTAAAAAAGCTTTTAGTTTCACAATTCTTCGAAATATTCGATGAGTTGTGAGAAAGCCCGTGCCCTGTGGGAGATACGGTTTTTCATTTCCGTCGAAATTTCAGCGAAGGTCTTTTTCAGCAGTGGATAATAAAAAACCGGGTCATAACCGAAACCGTTGGTTCCGCGTAAGTCATGGAGGATGGTGCCGGTGACTTCGCCTATGAAGGTTTTGATAATGGTCCCGTTTCGTGAAAGGCAAAGAGCTGTAATGAATTTTGCGCGGCGGTTTCCTATAGTTTTCAATTGGTGTAACAGTTTGTGGATATTTTTTTCGTCCGTCGAATCGTGGCCGGAAAAACGTGCCGAATGGATGCCCGGTGCCCCGTTCAGAGCTTCGACTTCCAGCCCGGAATCTTCGCCTATGGTATAAATATCCGGTTTAAATCGACCATAAAACAGCGATTTGGCTTCCGCATTTTCCATGAAGGTACTTCCTTTTTCCGGGCAGCGTTCTGTAATGTTAAAGTCGGGGAGGGCGAGGAGTTTCAGTGGGACGCGACTTTCGGCTACCAGTGATTCTATTTCTTTTAATTTTCCTTTGTTAAACGTAGCTGCTAGCAATTCGATCATTTTTTTTATCCTTAAACGTTAAAAATTATCTCCGGTTATTTCTTTGACATCCGCTATTTGCAAGATTTCCTGGACCAAGATTTTATTTTTTGCCGGGGAAGTATGTACTACCATTTCGATTTCGTATCCTTTCGCGATTTTGGCGATATTTGCGGTAATCAATCGGATGTTCAAATCCGTGAGAATTTTTTTAATATCGATGAGTACGGATGCTCTGTCATCCGTAGAAATCACGTATATATAGATTTTTCCTTGTTTTTCCAATATTCGAGCGATGGATTTAAGGGTAATAACCGCAGCGACGATAAAGATCGCACCGCCGAAAGCGGTTAAATAGTATCCCATCCCGACGGTGATGCCGAGTCCGCCGGCGCACCAAATGGAAAAAGCGGTTGTTACGCCGTGGATGGATAACCTTTCACGGATAATGATCCCGGCGGAGATGATACCCACAGCACTGATGAGGTGGGCCATCAGCGGTAGAGAAAGAACGCCCGCCGTATTTCCCACTATTTTTAAGGATAGGGCGGTGATTAAGGTCGTGCCGATAGAGATCAATACACAGGATTTCAGGCCTGCATTTTTGTAGGACAGTTCTCTTTCCAGTCCCACGATCCCTCCCAATACGGCGCCCAACAGTATCTTCAATATAATCTCAATATCCACTCCGGTGCTCCTTCTTCTTACTTACATTTTTTTCCTTCTTTTAATTGAATATGTGCGCAATAATAAATATTGCAGCCATGAGGAGGGTATAGATCACAAAATAGGGATTTCTTAGAAGTTTTTCAGGCTCTACGGCGCTTTCCATATCTTTCCTTGTTTTTTTGAAATAAAATACCAGGTAGACCACCACGAAGGGGATGGAAATTAAAAAGGAATTCAATTTCGACTGGAAAGCAAACCATGCAAATGCAGCGACGGAGATCGCCGCATTGACGTACATAAACCCGATCAAACCGCAGAGGTTGTATTGTTTAAGAGAACGGCGGTAAGAGGAGGATTGTTCTTCGGTTAAAAATTTCTTTTCGGCGACTCGTTTACCCAGTACCAGGAAGTTGCCCAGTGCCCACCATGAGAGCAGTAAGAAAAATGGCGGGAAAGCGGTTCCCAGGATATACCAACCGATAAGAAACCGGATCGGGTTATTGGCGGATTCGAAGGTGGAATCCAAAAATGGGATATCTTTGATCCGGATCGGTTTGACGTTGTATAATATCCCGGCTACAGCCAAAGCCAAGAGGCAGAGAATTAAGGCGTTGGATTTAAAACAAAGGGAGGCGGTCCCGATCGATAAAATGAGGAGAATGCCCCAGAGGATAATCAATTTGGTGCGATCCACCCGGCCTTCGGCTGCCGGGCGTTTTTTTTTGATGGGGTGGTAGATATCGGTGGAAACGTCTGTGATTTCGTTGATAATGTAATTGGCTGCCGAGACCGCCAGGGTCAATAAAAAAGCCAATAAAAGCTGCCCTGCCGGTAAAATATAAGTGTGTAAATAATCGCCGGGTATTTGAGGAACAAGGGTAATGGATGCGATAAAGCCCGGTATTACAGCTAAACACCGGGGCCAGCGTTCCAAACGGAGCGCTTCGACATAGTCCCTGGTGTTAGCTCTTATCTTCATACCGTCTTGCATATATTTCCCATGAATCCGACAGTGGTAAAATTAAGTGTACTCTTTTTAAAAATTTTTGTAAAGATTTTTTGTTTTTAAGATTTTGAAATAATCGAGTTAAAATGTAATGAAGCGAGAAATTCCACCGGTATTTTTTTTTATAAATTATTATGAAGCCGTATTGGGAGAGGAGGTTTTCGAGGGATGTGAGCGAGAAGTAGCCCACGTGGGCGATGCGGAAATGCCACCAGTGTTTCCCCATTATTCGGGCGGTTTTGCTTTCGATATCCGGGGTCACCACCACCAGTATCCCGCTTTTTTCCAGCAGTTCATCCACTTTTTTCAAGCATGCTGCCGGTTCCGGTATGTGTTCGATAAAATCTAATAATGTAATCACGTCATATTTTTTACCCGTGGGAAAATCCATCATATCTCCCTGGAACAGGTCGATATCGAAAAGGGTTTTGGCCTGGTCGACCAGGAAGGTGGAAGCTTCGATCCCGTGGACATCGAACCCGTTTTTTTGGGCCAGGTGCAGGAAAATGCCGCCGGCTGCGCCGATATCCAGCAGTTTTTTGCCTGGGTTGAGTTTGGCCAGGCGGTTGAGAAGGGTTTTGAAACTTTTGGAGCGGCCTTTTGTTTCGTCGCAGTAATCCGGGTCTTTCATATGGGAATAGAGTTTTGAGAGGTTTTCTGCCGGGAGAAAGGGGTTGGAAAACACGTAGGAGCAGGAGTTGCATTTGGAGAGGGGCCATATTTTGCCGTAGTGGTGGTCGGTGATTTTGAAGTTTCCCGGATCGATGGTTTCGGGGTCGAAGGTTGGGGTTTTGAAGGGGTGGATATTTTTTGAGTTGCAGAGCGGGCAGTTTTCACGGGTTTTTAGTTGCATGATTAATCATAGCACAGGTGGATGGTGAGAGTCCATAGGGTGCGGCGTGGTGAATGCGGAATGATGAATGATGAATGGGGATTTTGATTTTTTTTGACTGTCCCCTTTTTCATTGCACGTTGGCGATTTTTCTTGACTGTCCCGAATGCCACTAAGTTAAGGTTATTTTTGTGCTATAGGGGCGTGTCGGTGCTCCCCTGGAACGCCCTGTTGAGCCAAATTTTCGAGGACCGAAAATCGGCGAGACGGGTCCCCGGAGC
>Ga0105104_10000940_pt1 | contig 22666 bp, 37 predicted proteins | sample PPLLaktember2015_3_FD_87034 | JGI IMG/M metagenome (GOLD analysis project Ga0105104, IMG submission 87034) | Freshwater sediment microbial communities from Prairie Pothole Lake near Jamestown, North Dakota, USA - PPLs Lake P7 Core (6) Depth... | ecosystem: Environmental > Aquatic > Freshwater >... | reverse complement strand
CTCCGGTCCATCGCCACGATCCTGTCGGATGAACTGATCGATTTTCTCGGAAGCACCGGCGAGCCAGGCGGTGATGCGAGCCTCGACGGAGGTGAAGTCACCGGCGATCAGTTGCCTACCGGGAGCGGCGCACATGATACCGCGAAGGCAGTCGGAAATGACCGTCAGCGGTGAATCGTACATAAAAGTCAGCAGGGCTGGATCGCGATAGCGGACCATGTCGATGGCAACGTCGATGGTGCCGGTGGTCCCGGACCCACGCGGCAGATTCTGCGGCTGCAATAGCTGACCGCTCCAGCGCCCCGTATTGGCCCCGTGGAAGAGCAGCAGCCCACGCGCACGCCCATCGCCACCGACACAGGTCTTCGCTGCCTTGAGCTTGTTGACGGACGCCCTGCTGGCCTCCTGCCAAAGGTCTAGTGCCCGCTGGACCTTTGGCAGTTTTTCACGCGCCATCACGTCGCCGATGACGCCCTTGGCAAGCGACGTTGCGACGAAACCCTGCTCGGCCATCCACACCTTGAGACTGGGTGTCTGCGTGCAGGCGGTAACGGCGCCGCCAGTGATATCCGCCATCTGTGCGTTGACCGTCTCCATGTGCTTCTCGACCACCGCCAGCATGTCGTCGACCAACTCCAGGTCGAGCGTAATGCCCCGGTCGTTTATCAATTGGTCAAAGCGCCAAAGCTCAAATTCTTCCGGCGAGAGTGGGCGCAGCTTGTCGCGGATGGCGCGCTCGACGATGACATCCTGTGCGCAGTAGTCGGCGAGGCGGTTCAGGTCGCCTTCGTTCCAGTAATGGGTCTGGTACGCCTCGCCTGTCCTGCGCTTCCTTGGTCGCGCCATCGACATCATCAGCTTGTGTCCGGCGAGGTCTTTCCTCTCTGGCATAGCCAAGGCCGCGGCAGCCTTCTCCAGGCTGCGCGGCAGCGACTGGGCGGCGGACTGTGCTGCGGTGTCGCGGTACTGCTCCAGGCGAGGCACAGGCCAGCCGTGTATGGGGCCGAGGATCCGGTTCCAACCCTGGCGCTCGAAGTTGACGTTCCAGCCGGATATCTGTGTTTCACGTGAAACCACCGCCCAGGCCAGTTCCTCCGGAATGCCGTCACTGGGAAACCACTGGTGGACCGGTCCGTCATCGATGGCCCAGCAGGCACACAGAATCTCGGTGTACGGATGCTCGAAATAGCGGTACGCCCCCGCCTTCTTGAGGTCGGCGGGGGAGCGTGTTTCGAGGTCGATGCTGAGGATCAAGACTTCACCGGGAACGGCCAGAACTCGATGAATTGGTCGGGCTGCTTGAAAGCGGTCATGCGGACCCAGGTGCAGTTGTCGAAGCCGACTTTGTTGTCGAACCACTTAACCCTGCCAATTGGCACGATGTCGGTGCACCGCTCCCACATGATTTTGGCGGACTGCTTGGTGAATATCCAGTCGCTGTTTATCAGGAACCAGCCAGGAACGTGTTGGGTCTGCGCCCACATGATTTCCTGCATCAGGTCGTTCGACCACGGTGTGTTGGTAATGCACACATCGGCTCCGACAAAGTCGGCCTGTTTCCAGTCCCGTGCGTCTTCGCCCTCTTCGATGTCGCCTTTCCTGACGCACTTGAACCCTTGTGATTCAAGATAGTCGACGATGTGCCCCTTGCCGTAGCACGGCTCGACAAAGGTCTTAACCCCCATTTCCTGTAAGAACATGATCAGGGGGTCAATCGCTTTGCCGGGCGTCGGATAGTACTGGTTCGGTACAACCTTGAACTTACCCGCCGCCCGCTTGGTCATGCCCGTGACCCCATGTTCTTGCGGATCGCCATCAGACGCCTGTCGACCTCCTCGTTGAGGTCCATCAGGCGCTTCTTGAAGTCGGCCTGCATGGCGTCGATTTCACCGTGGATGTCCTTGATCGTCGCGGCGACGGTGAGCAACTGCTCGGCCACCGATGGCACGGTGCGCGAGCCATTGGTCTTCGGGATGGGAAACGGCTTGAGGTTGTCTTCGGTGAAGTCATCCTCGACGGCGTCATTGATTGCCTGTTCCAGGTCGGTCATGACAGCACGTCCTCCTCGTCGTTCAACTCGACAATCCACTTGTCTGGATTGAACGGCGCGCGGCCACCGAGAGCATCGCCCTCGCGCAGCTTCTGGAACGCCCGGATACCGAACGAAACTCCATTGCCGCCAGACTGGTTTTCCCAGGTGTAGGCGTTGAGCACGGCGAAGCCGATGCAGCCGGAATAGATTTCCTCCTTGTCGGCCTGGACGTGCTTGGAGCGGAAGTAGACGTGCGGCTTGGCGTCCTCTTGTGCGTTCGCGCGGATGAAGAACACGTCCGGACCGAAACCGTTGTAGAGGTCGCCGGTCGTCTTGTTGTGGGCTGACGGGCCGTCACCAGCCAGGATCGGGCTTTTGATGAAGCCCTTGTCGAGCAGGGCCTGGCCTTTGTCGCCCCACTTCATGCCGACGACGAGGCGAACCTTGTCCTGCATGAACTTCTTATGCTGGTTATCGAAGATTAGCGTGCAGCCGTAATTGAACTTCTTGCCGTCGACCGATTTCAGTTCGAACAGCCCGTCGCTGAATGCTAGCGTGCAGTCCGGTGAGCGAAACTCACCACTGTTAGCTTGTGCCATGTTAGTCGTCTCCTTCTAGGAAATCGCGAATGGTCTTCGCCATGTCGCGGCCTCCGGTGTTCTTGTTGCGGATAAGGTCAGTCCCGATCATGGGCTTGACTATGATGTCGTCGAGGAACGTCTCGACGGCGGTCTTGCCGATGGCCCTCTCAAGGCCAGCCGGTGACTTGAGTTTGCGGTCGTAGAGGTTCTCGTCGAGGATCGGAATCCTCTGCTTGATAGCGTCTACGACCGCCTGCTCGGTGGCACCGGAGAACTTCCGGTGGCCATGCTTCTCGACCAACGAATAGTGATCGAACTTCAGGCCCTGGACAGCCATTTCGTGAGCCAGCGCACGCCGCTCACGGATCCACGCTTCCAGGATTTCCATGCCGTCGAGGTCTTGTTCCACCATCTCGACGGTATTTTCGGTGAAAGTGTTGGACTTCAGCAGAAGGTTGTCGTCCATGGCGATCTGCAGCGCCCGCTTGCGCAGCGCCGGGCAGCCACCGGCTGCCGGGCACCACTGACACTGGACCTCACCGGGGGTGAGATAACTGCCGACCCAGTCGTCGAGCAGTGCGCTGTTGGTCCGCGCTCTCTCATAGGTCTTGAGCGCCTCCGCCGCCATGATGACGCGCGGCACCAGGTCGATGGTCCAGTCGACCAGGTCGGACACGTTCATTGTCTCGGAACGGACAACATCGCCGTCCTTGTCGGCGTAGCGCGGCTGGACGATGGTCGTGGTGACCGTATGCACGTCGATGGGCGGGTCGATGCTGACCAGCACACCCAGTGCATAGAGGCGTTCCTGTGGGTTGCCCTTGGCATGGACGAAGCCGCCCTTGCCGGTCTTCAGGTCGACGATCTCCAGGTGCTTCTCATGCGGGTGATAGAGCACCGCGTCTGCGGTGCCGCCTATGTCGATGGGTAGGTTCATGTCGTCGAGCGCGAACTTCTTCTCGACGGCGTAGAGGTCGAAGCCTTTCTTCAACTGGTCGCGGATGTAGTCGACGTACACCCACGCCACATCCATCATTTCCTGGTCGATCACGAAGGTAAAACGATCCGTCTCGATGGCATCGCCGATAACGACAACCTTCTTGCCTTTGGACAGCAGCATCTCAGCCACTTCGTGGCAGGCGGTCCCCCATGCGGCTGCCTTGCCCTCTGGACGCGGCAGGATGTCCTGTATCAGCGCCAGATTGCCGGGACACAACCAGTTGCGCTCGGTGGACGAGGCGCTCCACTGGGTGTGCTTGCGGTCCTTGTGGGTCGACTTAGCCATGCGCTGCCTCCTTCGCCGCTACCACTCGATTGAACTGTTTGACCGTCAGCGCGCCGAGACGGACAGGCCCGCCGTTTTTCGAGTGCCGCGAACGGATCACCGTGTCGAAGGTCCGGCTGGAGGTAAGCGCCGTCTCGACGGACCAGCGGACATCGCCGATGTCGACGCACCCGTCATGCACCATGACCTCGACGATGACCCGCTCCAGCTTCCAACTGGTCTTAACCATTGACATCGACCTTGCGGTTGTACGGGTTGTCGATGGTCGCCTGGGTGATCGCGCTGATCGCCTTGCGCAGCGACGGCTGGTCGTCCGGCACGTCGGACTTCTTGCGGACATCCGCGCCGAACATGTCCTGCAGCATCTTGCTGACATCCGTCTGCGCAAAGTTGATGCCATATTTCCGCACGTATCCGGCGATGGTGTCGCCGAGATCCATGCGGGTCAGCACCTCGCCATTGCCCTGCTCTTCGGCCACCGCGACGGTGCCGACATGCTCGACCTCTTCCGGTGCCTCTTCGGTCACCGGGGTCATCTTGGGCTTGTTGGGGCCACGCGGCTTGCGGGCCTTCTTCTCTTCGACCGGCTCTTCGGTGGCTTCGATCTCGTCCAGCTTGGCCTTTATCTCTTCCGGCATAGGCCGGACCTCTGGAACGTCGTCGGACTGCTTGATGCCCTGCGTGCCTGACTGGATGTTCGTTTTGATATCCACAACGCCAAACGTGTCTGACTGCGGTGCTCCAGCCTTCGGCTCCCAGTATGGGGCCACGTTAAACATCGCCATCAACTTGCGGAACTCTTCCGGGGTGTCGGCCTCAACGTGCAGTGAAATTTTCGGCATATGTCTCTCCTAGTGTGTGGGCGATTGAACGGGATAGGTCGACGAGGCGGCCCTGGATCATCTCGTCGATGGTGTCTTCAAGGGTGATGACGCGGACCAGGCATTGCCTGGGTTGCGCCAGGTTGGTGATGCGCGCGCCCATCTGGGCCATCTGCGACGGCGTGAAGACGGATTCGGCGAACCACATCTCGGACGATGCCGACAGGTCGATGGCCTCGCCACAGGCGGCTATCTGGGCCAGAAACACACGGCACGTCGGCACGTTCTTGAAGTGCTCGACCCTGATCGTGCGGTTCAGCCCGGTGATCGAGCCGTCGACCCGCACCGGGTTGAACTTGGCCAAGCCCTCCTCCAGCAGCGTGCCGACGGCGGTGTGCCAGTAGGCGATTACCAGCTTGTCGGGGTAGGTGTCGAAATACTCCTTGGCAGCGGTCACCGTGGCATGGGCCTTGTAGGCACCGGTGACCCGCCGCATCCGGGCCAGATTGCGCTCGACCGCCGCCCAGTCGCCGCGCGCCATTGCCGCCTCCATGGCGTCCTGGTCGATCAGGCCTTCAAGCTCGTCCTTCTCCTTGGGCGTCAACGGGAAGAACAGTTGATCCCAGTAGGCCGGCTGGATGCCGACATCGCTCTGACGGCGGCGCAGGAAGTAGGACTTGATGCGGAGATTGAGTTCACCGGTGTTCTGGCCGCGCACGACGACCGGCACCATCTGCCGGCCATACTTGCGTAGTTCGACGACGCAGTAGCGCGCCCGGAACCGGGCGAAGGTCGAGACATCGGGGAAGTTGTAGTTGCCGACCAGCGCCTGCGGGAACAGCGCCTTCAGCGCCATGAAGAGATCCGAAGGATCGTGCGACATCGGCGTGCCGGTCAGGCACCAGACGCGGTCAGCGTGGCTGAACAACGACTGGTGCTGCAGGATCTTGTCGCCGTACAGGCGACCGAAGGCGCGCTGGGTGCGCTGCGCTGTCGGGTTCTTGCCGTAGTGGGATTCGTCGAGGATGAGCAGGTCGTAGTGCTGGGCGAGCACCTTGGCATACTTGCCACCGGAGACAATCTGCGACCACGGAACGATTTCGAAGTGGACACCGTGTCGGTCCCACTGGGGGATCTGGTGCTTCCAGACGCCAACACCGGCGACGGTGGTGATGACGAGGGCACGCTTGAGGCCGAGTTCACCAGCGGCGACGATGGCCTGGCCGGTCTTGCCGACGCGCTGTTCATCGAACAGCAGGGCGTGAGAGACAGAGGATTTGAGGAAATCGACACCAGCGCGCTGGTGCGGAAGGAGCGAGAAGAGCGGCATGAAAGCGGAACTTTGCGAAAAGAGGAAACGACAGCGATAACGGAATCTCAGTACAAGTCAAGCAGGCGTGGAGCGGAATATTTGTCGTCGGCCAGTGATACCGCCACGGTCAGTTGCGGCGTCAGTGAGTAGGTCTTGACCACACGCAGGTCGATAATCTGGGAGTCATCGTTCCAGACAATCATGTTCAGCGCGTCGAGCATCTTGGCGAAGTTGTCGAGATCCGGTTTCACCGTGGGGTAGAGGAACCCGGTTTCCGCCTGGGTTCGCTTCTTGGCCGACCAGGAAACCGGTATAGGCATGGAGACGATGAGCGTTACCGCCACCGGGCCATCGGCGGGCAGCCGGCCATTCATCGCCTGTTGCGCCGCAAAGGCTAGCTGGCCCTCGTAGCGCACCGTGCGGTCGGGCGTGTAGGCGTGGCCCTTCTGGGTGAAGCGGACCCGGCCCTTGGCCATCGGCTTACCGGCCAGGGTAAACTGAACGAACTTCATGCCTCCACCGGGTGGCTTGGGTAGCCGTCTGCGTCAAGCCACCATTCTTCGTAGCGGACGTGGTTGCCGTCTCGGTCGACCCACCGCAGCATCTTGGTCTTGCGCGGCCCCTCGTCGGGGCCGCGATCCAGTTTCTCGGTGTAGCGGTCAGGCGAGGACATCGACCGTCTTTTTGAACAGTGTCAACGTCGTGACCGGCGATTCCTTGGTGCAGGCCGCGACGGAAGCGACACCGAATTTGAATTCCAGCGCCTTGCGGTCGAGCATATTGCGGACCGATTCCTTGACCATAGCAACGTTGTCGTCGCCATTGGTGTCGCCGGTGCGGAGGATGGTATCACGCAGGATCCGCTCTTCGCTCTCAAGAGCCTTAAGCTGCTCACGGACATCGGCGAGGCGGTCGACAGGGTGACGGTTCTGTGATTTAGAAACTTTCGGCATTACAATCTCTCCTATGGAGTTGTGGTGCAAGTGGTGGTTGGGGGCTGATTCCCTCAACCACTGCTACCTATATAACCGTTATATCACCAGTTGACAAGCCCATAATCGTAAACAGGGGTTTTATTTTTCCTCGGGGCTTCGGAAACGGATCTGGTGAAGACCATATTGGTGTCACTCTCGCAGGCGTCATTGAGCAGGCGAAGCAGTGACTTGCTAGTGACTGGCAGTTTGCCGTGCTTGGTCAGCGATGCCTGGGCAATGATGGATTCGAACGTCAACGGCTTTTGAACCTGGCGCAGGATATCGACGACCATCTGCAGCCCTTGCTGCCCCGGCGTGGTGGCGACAAACTCTCGGCCACCGGCGCCCCAATTGACGATACAGGAAGTCACCGTGGTGCCGTCCTTGAACGTGCCGACCTGCACCGGCTTCAGGGCGAAACGATAGTCCAGCCCCTCGCGGTCGCGCATCTTGGTGGTGCGGAATGTGCCGTCAGCCACCTCGACCTCGATGTCTGTAGCGGCCAGCAGGGCTGATGATCCTCTCGCCCCAAGCGCCTCGTTCTTGCCGCTGTGGTGGACCCAGCAGATTGCAGCACCAAACTTGTTGCGTAAGAGGTCGCCGTTCTCAATCAGCGCGGTCATGTCCTGGGCGCTGTTCTCATTGCCGCCGCCCATCGCTCGCGCCAGGGTGTCGATGACGATCAGGCCGACATCCTTTCCAACCTTGGCGTGGATCCTGTCCATCAGCGGCTTCAGGTCCAGCCTGCGGTCGAACATGTTGACGCTGGACGGGATAATGTAGAAATCCGCCGCCGGCCCGTATCGATCCTTCAGGGCCTGTAGGCGAAACAAGATGCCCCTGGCCGATTCCGTGGCGATATAGACCACTTTCACCGGCGCTACCGTGCGCTCGTTCCACGCTGCCCCCTGGGCGATGTGATAGGCCATGTCGATCATCACGAAGGTCTTGCCTGACCCAGGTTTGCCATACAGGACCATCAGTTCCTTCGGGCCGATCAAGCCCGACACGATGTCCGAGTTGTCGCCATCGAACAGGCCATGCAAAGCCTCGTCGACGGTGAGCGGGTCAAGCCTGGCGTGGCGGACTTTCGTTTCAGCCTCTTCGGCCACCTTCTCGGCCTCGTCCTGGAAGTCATCCAGCAAGTGCGTGGATCGAACCCGTGCGACGGCTTTTTCCACGGTATGAATCACATACGAAAACAGGCGCTCTTCGTGGAACGTCGATTGCACCTTGTGACCGTAGGCGCTCAACAGCACCGCAACATCCTTCGGTGAGAGGTCGAGGCGCACCAACCCACAGGCCATGCTGAAATCGGATCCAGAACGGTCATTCGGGATTGGGTTGCGATTGAGCACCTTCACCACCAGCGGATCGCGTGCGGCCTCGATCAGCCGCGCCGGTAAGGCGGACGGCTCACCGAGCGCGTCGGTCAGGTCCGTTTCGCTCAGGTCGCCAAACTCCACCGGTGCCGAGACAGGACCGTCCTCGGATGACACCGTGGCGAACGGATAAAGGTCACTGAGCGCAACACGTGGTCCGCCGCTGAACCATACGCCCGACACGCTTCGCACGCGCCCAGCGAGCTTCTTTGCCTCGTTTGGCCAGTTGTAGGTGTGCGGCACGCGAAACAGGTTCTTGGCGCTGCACGTCTTGGTATCGGCCCCTAATGATTTGGCCAGCGATTTCATCAGCCGCTCTATCTCGACGATCCGGTCCTCGGTGGCCGGCACCGGCTCAAGCAGTTCATAGACCACCTGGATGCCGCCCCCGGTGTCGACAATGGCGCGCGGCTGCAGCGGGCCGGTCAGGAAGTCGTGCGCGCGCTGGCGCAGCCGGTCGCGCTCGTCGTGCAGTGGCAAGGATTTGTCCGGGTCGAAGTCGAGCACGACGAGGCGAATCTGTGTGATGTCATCGCGACCGGGGACACCGGTGCAACCTTCGGCCACGTTGGCCAGATAGAACACATTGTTGGCCTGGGTTTCCTGGAAGGCGATGAACGAGCGCATGGCGGCCACCGCGTGCGGGTCGGACGTGTCGAACAACCCTTGCCGTGAGAATCCACCGGTCGCGCCGAAGCAGACCAGCAAAACCGGTCCACCATGCGTGATAGACGTGAGGAATTGTGTGGCCTTAACGGCGTCTACGGTCGTGTGGTCTGGATATCGGGTCTTGATTTGCGGGTCTGAAGCAGTATCTTGCGCCACACGTCAGGTTCCTTCTTAAGCGGTTGGAATAGGACTAAAACGGCGTCCGAGTGGCCTTGGACGCCGTTTTTCATTGTGCGCCGCCTAAGCGGTTGCAATCAAGCCTCTTCGACCGGATCCGGTGTGTGGCCCAGCGTGCGGTCAATGTAGGTGTGGGTGACGCGCGGCTCGTCGACTTCGACAGCGCGGCTGTCCTGGACGTTCACCCACCTGTACATAAGGTCAGACGCGTTTTGTGCGGCCTCCTCTTCGGTGGCGAATATCAGGGCATTGCGGCACCATTTGCCTTCGACAAAAACTTCCGGCTTGAAACATTTCATGATACCACCTCCGGCCACTTGATGTTGGGCCAGTGCGGCGCGCACATGGCCTTCAGTTCTTCGAGGCTTCTGGCCACAGCGCAGACATCGTGCGCGTGCTTAGCGCCGCGATAGCGTTCCTGTCGTAGGGTCCATGTCCCATCCGATTCCTGATGTGGGTACATCGTATTCATTTTCGTGGCCTTCTCTTGTTGGTGGGCGATTTCTCGACCTGGGTGAACACTTCCATGCACTCCAAGCACATGATTTCCAAATCGTCGTGGCCGCAGCGGATCCGAATGATCGGATCACAGCCACAGACATAGAGGCGAAGCCGGCTCATGCGCCCATCCAGTGCGCCAAGCCGCTCAGGGCGAGTAAGGTGAAAAGCACACCGAAGGTAGCCAACACAAAGCGCCACACCGCCCAGGGTGCGTACAGGATCAACCCGGCGACGATCATACACATCAGGAATACAGGCATTAGCGATGATCCTTTACAGTAGTGATTTGAATATCCAGCTTTCCGGCAACACGGCGGGAACCGATCACGATACGCTCCACCGTGTGGAGCGCAGATGCCAGGTCAGCCGCCAACAGGCGACCACGCCATGTGCCAAGCGCACCGCGCGGCGTGGCGTAGGTGGCGACAGCGTAAAAGAGTGTGCGGGTCATGTGCGCCACCCTTTCGATAAGCATTCCACCGGCATGCGCTGCGATATGATGTCGCCTGACAGGAAATAGACGCGCATCATTCCCCAATCTTTTTCGGCGAGCACATTTTGCCCGTGCAAATTATGGAATGGCTGCAATGTCGACGGTTGATTGATCCACATACGTATCATGACCGCGCCTTCAGCGATGCGCGCAAGCGGCGCTGTTCGGTGGCATAGGCGCGCGCTACGCGCGCACCCATCTCTGCCAGGATCAATTCGCGCAAGGCGCGGGTGAGCGGACCGACTCGCTTGTCGAGGCCTTTCAGGACGCGCACAAGGCGCATGTCGGAATAAGCGGCTAAGGGATTCATGGTGTGGCCTTTCAAGGGTTGGACTCATCAGCATGCGCTTAACGCATGGACGCACCGCGCGCGGTGCGTTTCGTCCTAGGCGGCAATAAGCCATTTTGGCGAGCCGATGCCATGCGAGATAATGGCGAAGGATATTCTGGCCTTTGCGCCAAGGCCACCACAGCCCTTGCACTTGTCGCAATTGGTCTTTTTGCCGGCTTCCTTCGAGGCCGGGCAAGGCCTTTCCACTTCACGATCAAGCGGCTCATGGGCACCGCGCACACGGAATGTGCGCCAACCCATCGATTGCGCTTCATAGAGCTCTTCGATGGAATCTACCGAAGCCATGCAAAGCAACTTGAACGCTGCGAACTTCGGAGACATCCATTGATGCGTATAGCCATTGTCAAACAGCGCTTTAAGCGTGGCCGCGCGCCAAACCTGAAAAGGGATAGCGCACGGATCGCCGTAGGTGCCAATGCGGAAGGCAAGGCCTTCGAACAACAGCGGCAAGAGCTTAACATCGTAATCGATGCCCGGCGCCGCATAGCGGCCACGCGTGAAGGCGTTGTAAACGCTCTTTACGCTTTTCGCGACCTGGACATAGCAAGGGTCTGAATCGCTTGCGCCGGTCTTAATGAGATAAGGCCTGTGTTTGCAATCACCGCAAACGCTTTCATCGTCGCCTGACTTCACGGCGTCCATAGGATCCATATCGGAGCGGATGATATAGGTCTGTACCATTGCGCCGGTTTTTTCGTTCTTCGAAGCCGTGAGAATCTTCGAAGCAATGGCAACTACCGGCGCACCGTCAATCAAGGATGCCCCTTGCCATAGGATAACGCCGCGAAACTTAGGGTTCGAACCCTTAAGCGCGCGGCGTAGCTCGTGAATGTCGGTAATCATTGTGTGGCCTATCGTGGTTGGACTCGTCAGTAGGCGCATTACGCCTAGACGCACCGCGCGCGGTGCGTTTCGCCCTATTTCTGTGAGGCCGGGCGATACACCGGCAATCCGAGATAATTCCCGTGCCGCGCTGGCACATGGTTGGCTTTAAACCCGCATGCTTTCAAACAGGCGGTGCGGAGTGGCCCATGCATGGCGGCGATAATCGCTTCATCCACCGCCGCGCCGGCCTCAATGTCATCTGCCACGCGCGCGACAGCGCCTAGGTACTGCGGCAGGGCGTAGTGATTATAGTAATGACGCGGATTCTTGGTGGCTTTTGCCTCTTGTGCACGGTCAAAGGCCGTGACGGCATGAACAAGCTTGTCGCGCGTGTTCATTTCTGCACCGCCCTTGGATAGCCATAGGCCAGCCCGTAAACCTTGCGCAAAACGTGTTTGGCGACATCGAAGCGATTCCGCGCTTCGGTTAGCGTGGCGTAGGAATACCAGAAGCGGCGGCCATTTGAGCGCGAGTGTTCGCGGACATGGAATACTTGGCCGTAGGTGCTCCACAGTGTCAGCGAGGAATCACCGTCAACTGTCTCGACACGCTCGACATAGCCGCAGCTTAAGCCGTAGGCGGTCAAGCGGCCTCGATTGTTGTAAAAGGATGGCTGTTTCATTTTACGTGGCCTTTCGTGGACTCGTCAGCATGCGCCTAACGCATGGACTCACCGGAGGGTGAGTTTCGTCCTCAATAATGCTTCTTGTCGCGAAACACGGCGTAAGGGAATATTGCCTCAAGCGCGGTCTGTATGTGCGCGTCATGGGCCTTATGGACGCGGTAGCACTCATCGACGATCCCGGCGCCGTGCGCGACTGTCCATGCGTCGCGGCCTGATTTGATCGTTTCGATGGTGTGAGCGGGATGTTTCACCGCAAGCCATGCGGAGGCGCGGTCGCGGAAACCCGCTACGGTTTTCTTGTCTAGGTATGCCATTGCGGTGTGGCCTTTCGTGGTTGGACTCATCAGCATGCGCTTGACGCATGGACGCACCGGAAGGTGCGTTTCGTCCTGTTAGGAAACTAACTCAAAATCAGTTTCGAACAGATTTTCGATTCCAGCGGCTTTGAGTTCCTCGTCGCGCATGCGGCGGCAATCCTGCCACGATATGCCGCGCGGCTTTTTGGCATGTAGCTTTTCGCAGTAATCCTTGTGCCAGCCGAAGGCGTACAAAAGGTGCTTGCGCTGTTCTTTCGAGAGGGTCATTTCGTGGCCTTTCGTGGTTGGACTCATCAGCATGCGCTTGACGCATGGAGCGCCCGCCATAGGCGGGCGCTTTCGTCCTAGCTTGCGTTTACAAGCGTTACATTGTTGTATGTCAGCTTTTTTGTGCGCGGATGTTTCGCGGTTAGCGTGGCGCGGTAAAGCTTTTCCGCCAGCGGCAATGTGCTGGCCCAACCTATGACGTAATAACTGTCGTCTGCATCGTAGTTCGTGCAGGTCGCGAGCACCGCGTGCGAGAACGCGCGTTTGCTGTTGCGCGTGTGCGTGCGACCGTTAGGGTCAAGAGCGGTGTATGTGAGCATTAGCTTGTTTCCTTGTTTAATCTGATGTCCTCTTATCTCATAGTCCGTTACCATATACAAGGGCAAAAATCGTTTCGGATGCGGAATGATTTAGTAACTGTTTGGCATAGTTAAGTGTTTGATATCATTGAATAATCGGGGTAGCGGCGCAGCTTGCGCCGCTAAAATACCCCCTTGCGCCGCTTCCTGCGCCGCTTCGGCGCTACCTTGCGCCGCTTCTGCGCCGCTTCGGCTTTGAGTCACCATTGATTCTAAAGGAAAAAACAGGAAGCGGCGCAAGGCGGAGCCGGAGCGGCGCGGGATTTGCGTTAAGCGGCGCAAATAATAGGGGGTATACCTACCCCCTATTGCGCCGCCGCCGCCGCCGGCCCTTGCTCCACCCTAAAGCCCTATCAAACCCCCCGGTGCATCTAAGGCCTAACGAGTGGCGGTGCTTGCAGCATGCCGGTTGCCAGGCCGGGCAGCCCTGGAGGCACTCGCGCTATGCGTGTGTAGTTTAGCCTATCCTGGCCAAGTATATCATACACGTAACGGTTGCTTGACAAGTATAGTTTAGCCTAAGTCAAGTATAGTTTAGCCTAGCTCAAGTAACGGTATAGTATAGGGGTGGGGGATCGTCGGTTGGCGGGGGGTAGGCCGGCTCGTCGGGGCCCCCAATTCCTGCGCAAAATCTGGAAATATAAAAAGGTAACGGATTACCCTGACTTAGGGACTCCATCATCCATAGCTAAACGGATACCGATTTCGGATCTCGTAATTGAAGAAAGCCCCTATCGACGGTGCATCCTTGAAGTCCTCGTACACACCCTGGGGCACACCACTGTAGACCAGCTTCGAGCCGTCACGCATGTTGATGACCAGCGTCTCGGAGATGTCGTACCAGTCGATCCGAAGGACGGCGGTGCTACTGACGAAGGCCATCGTGTCGGCTCCATTCGCGGACAGCAGGACGAGGCAACCGATCACTCCCGGTGACCTGCAGCTTCCACATCGCGTCGGCGATATGGTCCGGGATCGGCACCGGGTTGGTCTCGCGCTCGTATTCGGAGATGCGGATCTTGTGGGCGTAGCCCAGCACCTCGGCGAGTTCCTTCTGTGTCAGCAGGAGGCCGTGGCGAATTCTTCGGAAGTCATGGTTGGTCATACGACTCGCTTCTTTCGGATTTTTGGCATGCACTCCATCTCCATGCTGCCGGTGACCATGCCGAGCGTAAGTTGCGCCAGCGCCGACTTGACCCACTCCGGGTGGACGTTGGCACCGGTCTTGACGGTCATAGCCTCGGCGTCATGGCCGATCAGGATGACGACGATGCCGAGCGGCGTGGATGGTTCTTCAGTGTCCTGGTACGTCTTGAAGTCTTCCCATGCACAGTCGAGCATGCCCATGAAAGCGTCGGGGGGTTTCGGCATTTTGGCTTTTCCTTTGCTGCAGAATATGTAATGTAACGGAAATGCCAGCACAAGGATAGAGTTCCATGCCGTTCGGAAAGAAGAACCCCATAGGGCCTGACCTGGATGCCGCAGAGGCCAACGCCGCTGCGGCGAAGATAGGTGCTGGCAAGAAGCCCTTTGGCGGCGGTGCCGCGAAGAAGAGCAGCCCATTCAAGCTCGGTAAGAAGTGGAAGCCCTTTGGAAAGAAATGACGAACCGGTGATCCGCATGAAGAATGTTGGCATTCACCCGGCTCCCGGTGAGTTCTCGCCGGAAGAGATCGGGATGGACCCGGTGCTGCGGTTCTTTCATTACAGCCATTTGCCGCCGACGCTGCGGACGATATCCGCCCAGTTCTGCGGTGTGGCTCAATTCATCATTCTGAAATGCCCGCGTAATGCGGAACGGACGGTGGCGCTGCGGAAGCTGCTGGAGGCCAAGGACGCTGCGGTGCGGGCGATGCTGCCATGAGCGAAGTCGAAGCCATTGGCTGGTCGGTGATCGTCGGATGTTGGCTGGGCGTCGGGTTTATCTGGTGGGGCTTCAAATGAGATTCGACCGGGATATCTACTTTTCGGCGGTGCGCAGCGAGTTATTTCGCGGCGCGCTGCAGCAGGTTCAGGTCGACGGCCAGAACGTGATTCTGGCGGTGTGGGAGTACGAGGGCGGTGGCACGCCGATGGATGATGTCCGCTGGTTGGCGTATATGCTGGCGACGGTCTACCATGAGACGGCCTACGAGATGTGGCCGGTGACAGAGCAGGGCGGCAGTGAGTACCTGCAGGGCAAGGCGTACTGGCCGTATATCGGGCGCGGCTTCGTCCAACTGACCTGGGATTACAACTACGACAAGGCGTCAAAGACTCTCTCGCTTATCGACAAGCGCGATCTGGTGGCTCATCCTGATGTGGCCCTTGATAGCCTTATTGCTGCTCGCATTATGTTCCGGGGCATGGCCGAGGGCTGGTTCACCGGTGTCGCACTGGGTGACTATTTCAACGAAGACAAGGACGACCCGGTGAACGCCCGACGCATTATTAATGGGACCGACCAGGCCGACCTGATCGCCGGCTACCACAAGACGTTCCTCAGTGCCTTGAATGAGGCTCGTCTACCGGACCCAATGGCGTGACCCGGTCACAGGCCGAGTGGCTGGCGGCGCTTGGCGTTTTCGCGCTGATCATGTTCGGCATCGTGGTGATACTGGTATGGTGGGTCGGATGACCAAGACGTTCGGACCGCACAACAGGCCGTCACGGCAGAAGGCCGCGCTGAAGAAGCGGACCGATCCGCTCACCGACAAGGAGCGGCTGCTGGCTCAAGGGTTGGTGCAGGGGCTGTCGCGCAAGGCGGCGTACCAGAAAGCCGGTTACTCCGCCGTCGCGGTGAGCAACGACACGGTCGAGGAGCGGCCCCGCTTCATCAGGCATCTGGATGAACTGCGGAAGCGGCAGATCGAGCGGCTGGATTACTCAATCGACAATCTCTGCGCCCGGCTGGAGCACATCTGCATCGCGGCGATGGAGAAGAACCAGTTCGGCCCCGCCGTGCAGGCGGTGATGGGTATCGGTAAGATGATGGGACACCTGGCCGACAAGACCGAGATCGAACTGCATATCCTGTCGAAACCGGCGCGCGAGCCGACCGACATCGTGACGCTGTCGCCGGAAGAGTGGCAGGAGCAGTTCGCGCCGAAGCCGAAATTGACCGTCGTCAAATGATGAACGTCAGCGTCCGGCTAGGATTTGTCCCCCAGAAGGGTCCACAACTGGCGTTCATCAAAGCACCGACGGACATAGTCGTCTACGGCGGTGCTCGCGGCGGCGGCAAGACCTACGCCAGCCTTGGTGAGTTCTGGATCCACGCGGAGGATCACGGTGCGGACGCGGTCGGCCTCATCGTTCGACGCTCCAGGGAAGATCTTAAAGATACGATTGCCACGGCGATCCGTATGTACGGAAATGCGGCGCGTTACAGTGAGAAAGGGAATGTCTTCCGCTTTGCCAACGGGGCGCGGCTCAACTGCGCCTATCTGGAAAATGACCGTGACGCGGAGAACTATCAAGGCTGGTCCCTCACGCGGGTCTATGTCGAAGAACTGACCCAGTTCCCGCTACCGGATCCGGTGTTCAAGCTGCTTGCAACGCTCAGGTCTTCCAAAGGCATCAGGCCGCAGTTCCGCGCGACCTGTAATCCCGGCGGTGTCGGTCACGGCTGGGTCAAGGAATGGATCATCGACCCCGGTGAATACCAGATCACGGTGGACCCGGAATCCGGGCTGTCCAGGGCTTTCATACCGGCCAAGCTAAAGGACAATCCGGCGCTGATGGATAGTGATCCAAATTACGTAAATCGTTTGAAGGCTGTCGGTTCTCCCGAACTTGTGAAGGCTTGGCTCAACGGCGACTGGACGGTGATCGAAGGTGCCTTTTTCCCCGAATTTCGTCCCGACCGTCACATCATTGAACCCTTCGATATCCCTGACGATTGGACTAAATGGCGTGCGATGGACTGGGGTTCGGCCAAGCCCTTTTCAGTGGGGTGGTACGCTCACGTCCAGGACGACACCCATCACGATGGCCGTATCCTCAAGCGTGGTGCGATCATCCGCTACGCCGAGTGGTACGGCTGCAGCAAACCAAACGTCGGGCTTCACATGACAGCGGAGGAAGTGGCGCATGGCATCGTACATCGTGAAACCCACGGCGGGACGCGGACGAAGATGGCTTATGGCATTCTGGACCCAGCAGCGTTTGCGGTCATATCGGGTCCGTCCATTGCGGAGACTCTGGGCCGCCACGGCTGCCACTTCCGCCGCGCCGACAACACCCGCAAAAGCCGCGACAAAAGGGCAGGTGGGTGGGATCAGGTCCGCAACCGGCTCAAGGGCGACGGTGAAGGCAACCCGATGATCTTCCTGTTTTCGACCTGCCGGCACCTGATTAGAACGCTTCCAATGATGCAGCACGACACTTTCGACGTGGAAGACCTCGACACCGATGGCGAGGACCACGCCGTCGACGAATTGCGCTATTCCTGCATGTCGCGACCGTTCGGTGCCCGCAAGGAGAAGCTGGAAGACAGGAATCCGTACCTGATCGCCAACATCTTCAAGCTAAAAGAACTGGAAAACCGTTAACTTTAAGCGTACTCCGATTTAAATCCCCGGAGAGACGCCATGGCCAACTTCCACCTACGCAGTAGCCGAGATGCAGGCACCAGCGTCAGGGATGAGGAGGTCCGCCGCAAGAATATCAAGCAAGGGCGCGGCAACTCGACCGCCGAGAAAAAGAAGCCCTTCAAGGCGCAGACGCCGAAGGGCGTGACCAGGGAAGAGATGTCGGGTAAGTCAGACGCCCCGAAACCGAAAGCAGCCGCACCGAAACCGAAAGCCAAAAGCCCGTTTGCACTACCGTCGAAGGCCCCGGTGCCGACACCACGCCCGGATCCGATAACCACCGGCTCGACGCCAACCCCTTACATGTATGGCAGCGGGGCGGCGCAAGTTCCCGGTCAGTCGATGGCCGGTACGGAAACAGCGCCGGCACCCGCGCCCTATATGTATGGCGGCGGGGTGACACCAGGCCAGTCGATGGCCGGCACCGAGACAGCACCGCGTCCCGCGCCGCCCTTCGTGCCGCCGTTCAACCCGCAGATGTCCGACGCATCGATCCTGCACACAGTGCCACCGGCACTGCAGACGCCGCCGCCCGGTAATTTCATGGCTGGTCAGCAAACCGCGCCGCGCCCGCCGCTGCCGGGGCCGATGGATATGCTCGGCGGCGGAGTGGCAGGGCGACCGCCGGTCGGTATGGGTGGGGCGACCCCGTTCGGCAACAGCAACCCGCCGGTCTCCGGTATGGGTGGCGCGTCCGGTGCCGGCAATCCGGTCATCGATCCGCGTGCGATGCTCGCCAGGCTGCTTGGGCTGGGCGTCTGAGGTGGAAGACCGCAATATGTTCGCGCAGCTTCTGGCGCAGATCGGGGCGCAGCGCCCTAATCAGCAGGTGCAGCCAGGCATGCCGAATTTCTTCAACTTTGTTCCGCCGGAATGGTGGCAAGGCGGCGGCCCAGCCCGTCGTGTACCCCCCGCTGGTATGGGGAACGTACCATCGGACACCACAGTGATGCCTAGAGGCCCGCAGTACAGCCAGGGCCAGGTGATCTGATGGCGCGCGACCCTGAGATCACCAAACCACCCATCGAACCGTCGACGGCGGAGATCGGCAAGCCGAACCGGCCTGTCGACGAGCCGGATACGCCCGTCGAAGACACCGGCGTAGACCGCGAAGTCGACCGTAAGTACTGGGAAACGTGCCTCGCCGACGCCGAGCGCGCCGAGCAGAACTGGCGGCGTCGAGGACGGGAAATCGTCGGCATTTATCGTAACGAAGGCCCCGGCACGTCGTCGCCGAAGTCATCCAAGAACGCCGGTGGCCAGCACTTCAACATCCTGTTCGCCAACACCGAAGTCATGCTTCCGGCTGTCTATGCCAAACCGCCGACTCCTGTCGTAAGGTCACGCTTCATTCAGTCGCGCAAAATGGTCCCGGTGCCGCCACCGCCCATGATGCCGCCGATGGGAATGGCTCCGGGCATGCCTCCTCTTGGGCCGCCCGGCATGCCGCCGGGAGGGCCGCCCCCTCCCGGTTTGCCACCTTCCGGTGCGATGGCACCCCCTCCGGGCCCACCCCCATCGGGGGAGGTGTCGCCTGACGCGCTGGGCGGGGTGCCGCCAGAATCCCCTGGCGGCATTCCCCCGCTCGACCCGATGGCGATGGGCGGCCCACCGGCCCCACCGCCGATGATGGAAGTGCCACGCCCCGGCCCGAAGACCGAAGACATCGACACCGCCGCTGCGGTGATGGAAAAGGCGCTGGAGATCGTCGTCCAGGAAGAGTCGTCGCACGAAGCGATCCGCACCGCGATCAAGGATGTCCTTCTTCCCGGTCGCGGACTGTGTCGCGTCCGCTGGAAGCCGAAGCTGATCGAAACGCAGAAGATGGAGCGGCCAAGCCTGCAGGAGTTCGCCGATCCGATGGCCCCGCCGCCGGAGCCGGAAATGGTCAAGGTGTGGGAAACCACCGACACCGAGTATGTATACTGGGAGGATTACCTGTGCGATCCGGTGCGCCAGGCTGTGGACAAGAAGTGGGAAGCCTTCCGGCATCTGTTTACCGAACAGGAGCTTATCGCCGAGTTCAGCGGAACACCTGAGTTCGACCAGATCGTCGCGGCGGGAAAGGTCAAGAACCTGCTCAAATGGACCGAGGAATCGGCAGCCAAATCGCCGCCGTCAGGCGGCTCTTACACAAAGTCAGCCGAGCAGCTTGGTGACGCCATCCGCAAGGCGATGGTCTGGGAAATCTGGGACCGCACTGACCCGGCCAACCCGCGCATCATCTGGTTCATGCGCGAGGCCGGTGGCATGGATCTGCGGATCGACCCGGACCCGCTCGGCCTTTCCGGCTTCTTCTCGACGCCGCAGGCGCTGCTCGCCGTCAGCACCTCGGACAGCCGGATCCCGAAACCGTTCTACGATCTCTACAGTCGGCTGGCCGAGGACATCGAAACCACGTCCGTTCGAATTTCCAGGCTGATCGAAAAGATCAGGGTGCGTGGCGCCTACAACAGCGCCTCGCCGGAAATCTCCCAGTTGCTCACCGCCGACGACGGCAAAATGATCCCCGTCGATGGCGTCGACATGATCAACGGTGGCTTGCAGAACCACATCTGGATGGTGCCAATCGACATCTGGATGCAGGCGCTCGACAAGCTCCTGATGTCGCGTGAGGCGCAGAAGCAGGCTGTCTATGAGATCATGGGGATTTCGGATATTATGAGGGGGGCCACAAAGGCCTCCGAGACAGCCACGGCCCAGCGGATCAAAGGGTCCATGGGCGTGGTTCGCCTGCAGGACCAGAAGACCGCAGCGGCGAATTTCGCCCGCGATCTGATGCGCCTGCAGGCTGAGATTATCGCCACAAACTTCGATGCCGAGACGCTGACACAAATGACGGGGGAGGAAGTCACCCCAGCGGTGCTGGCCATCCTGCGCAGCGACTTCACCCGCACCTGCATGATCGACATTGAGTCCGACAGCACGGTCGAGGTCGACGAGCAGACCGAGCAGCAGTCGATGGCGCAGATCATGCAGTCGGTGCAGGCTGTCATGATGGGTGCAGGGCAGATGCTGCAGACCGGCGTGCTTCCACCGCCGCAGGTGATCCAGTTGGCGCTGGAACTGCTGCGTATGTTCCTGCACCCGCTCCGCCATTCGCGTGGCGTCATCGAACTGCTCGACGACTTCAAGGAACAGATGGACGCCATGATGGGGATGCTGCCGCCGCCGATGCTCGGTGCGCCTATAAACGGGCCACAGCCAGGTGGCGGCTTGCCAGCGGGACCGCCTGGACCAGATTCAGGCGGTCCCAATGGGGCCGGTCCAAGACCGGGAACAGTGAACTCAGGACCGCCGTCAGGGAACGGGGCGGCAGGACCGCAGTTACAGTAACGGTGGATTCCCCACCGTTACGGAGGAAATGTTATGGCATATCCAGGACAAGGCGGCGAAGGCGGCCAGGGTGGACAGCAGGGCGGCGAAGGCGGCCAGAATCGTCCGGGCCAGGGTGGTCAGGACAAGCCTGGCGAAAACAAGCCTGGTCAGGGCGGCGACCGTCCGGGTCAGGGTGGCGACGACCGCCGCTAAACGTTAACTGGCGCGGGAGAGGCTTCAGTGTAGCCTGCCTCTCCCAAGCTCCATAGGAGGAACACCATGGCCAAGAAATCCCGCGATATTTCGACCACCGCAGACGGTGAAGACGATCTTGCCGACGTGACGCCGCAGGAACTGGAGGGTACGCCTGCCAATGCCGCGCACACCTCTTCCGCGACCTTTCGTCAGGACGTACACCAGCAGCCTGTCACGCGGGTGGACGAAGACCTGGGCATCGGTCCTCGCGATCCATACCCGACCGGCAACCCGCCGGACCAGCGTGAGATTTTCCATTCCATTCACGGAAGCTACCCGGAGGACAAGGATGCCCCGAACACGACAGGACGACCCTGAAGTCGAACAGTACGTCGACGCCTACGTCCCGGTGCCTATCGACGATGTTTATGACGACTACGTCGAGGGTGACCATCCGACCGAAAACCCGGATGGCGTGACCAACTCGATTCCTGACTACACGCCGAAGACCCAGGAAGAGAAGGCCGCCCTGTTGAATGTCGGGATGGTCGAGGTTATCGACACCGGGCTGGAGGGGTATCCGGTCGGTGACCGAGACCTTGAGAACGAGTTCTACCAGGCGCACGGTTTCCGTCGCCCCGACCATGAGGACGAGGACGCGCCACTTCCCAACGAGCCGGAAGGTGGGTTCTACGCGGCGCACGGATACAGGAGAGACACTGATGGCCTTGCAGACATTCCCGCTCAATCCGGCAAGCGGGGCCGGAATCGGACTGGTCGAGATCACGCCGAAGAACTGGCACAAGTACCCGCCGGCGATCCCGAAGGCTAACCTGATCCCGGCCTACATCCCCACGAACACCTGGGCCGGTGGCAAGCCACTCACCGGGCCTAACACGTCGAACGAGCATGGCACGGCCAACGTCAAGCTCGACACCAATGGCCCAAACACCGATGTCGACTACATGCCGCGCACCCAGTCGGACAAGGCTACACAGCTTGGCGTTGCCTTTGCCGACCCGATCAACACACCGTTCGGGTCCATTGAGCCGCGTGACGGTTATCCGGTCGCCGGATCGCCCGCCCCCGGTGTGCCGACGCTGTCGACCCTGACGCCGAACACCGCTGCCATTGGCCAGCCCAGCGTCATCGTCAAGGCAACCGGCACCAACTTCACGCCCTACAGCGTGGTCGAGGTCGGCGGCACCAACTACGCTCCGACGACCTATGTCTCACCGACCGAACTGCGCTTCCCGGTCGACACCATGAACTCGGTGGCCGGCGTCATCAGCGTCAAGGTGCTGGAGCACAATCTGAAGACCTCAGCCGTGAACTTCACCTTCACATGAGGTCGACGCAGCCAGCAGGTGGCCCGCAGCAGGGCCACGCCGCCGAGCAGGCGGCACACCGACAGGCTCGCCGCGACAGGATGGAAGCGGCGTATGAAGCTCTTGAAGCTCTGCTGCATGAGCTTGAAGGGACGCAGGCCGGGTCGCCATTTTCGACGCGCGAGATGGCGATCTGCGCCTCGTATCTCGACACATCCTGGCT
>Ga0105104_10000939_pt1 | contig 22669 bp, 12 predicted proteins | sample PPLLaktember2015_3_FD_87034 | JGI IMG/M metagenome (GOLD analysis project Ga0105104, IMG submission 87034) | Freshwater sediment microbial communities from Prairie Pothole Lake near Jamestown, North Dakota, USA - PPLs Lake P7 Core (6) Depth... | ecosystem: Environmental > Aquatic > Freshwater >... | reverse complement strand
ATCACATCACCCAGCGTATCTGCGGCGTCTGCCCGGTCTCGCATGGGACCGCCGCCGTGAAAGCGCTGGACCATGCGAGGGGCCTCGTCGTGGGCGACAACGCCCGGCTGTTGCGAAATCTCCTCGGCGGCGCCGACTTCCTGCACTCGCACATCCTGCATTTCTACCAGCTCGCGGCGCTCGACTTCATCGACGGCCCCGCCATGGCGCCGTGGCAGCCAAGCCTGGCGGCCGACCGCCGGCTCGATCCGACGACCACCACGACGCTGGTCAACCACTATGTCCAGGCGCTCGACATCCGGCGCAAGGCACACGAGCTGGGCGCGGTCTTCGGTGGCCGCATGCCGGCGCCACCCGCCATCGTGCCCGGCGGCATCACGGCCGTTCCCACCGCCGCGCGGATCAGCAAGGCGCGCGCGCTGCTGACGGAGATCCGCTCGTTTGTCGCGAACGTCTACGTTCCCGACGTCGAGGCGCTCGCAGCGGCGTACAACGACTACGACCGAATCGGCGCGGGCCCGGGCAACCTGCTGGCGTTCGGCGTCTTCGACGAGGGCCCCCAGACGCTCCTGCTCCGCGCCGGCCGTATCGCGGCCTCTGGCGGCGGCGTGCAGACCGTCGTCCTGTCGGCCATCGGCGAGGACGTCGCCGCGTCGTACTACTCGGGCAGCAACAACGTGAATCCCGCGAACGGCCAGACCGTCCCTGCCTACCCGAAGAACGGCGGGTACTCGTGGCTGAAGGCACCTCGCTACAATGGGCAGCCGTACGAAACGGGCGCGCTCGCCCGGATGACCGTCAACGGCGACTACGGCGGCGGCGTCTCGGTGATGGACCGCCACCGGGCGAGGGCGCTGGAGACGGTGAAGATCGCCGACGCGATGCCCCGCTGGCTCGACGGCCTCGATCCGACGGCACCGGTGTATCAGCCGGCCCCGATCCCCAATTCGGGCTCGGGCATCGGCCTGACCGAAGCACCCCGCGGGGCGCTCGGCCACTGGCTGCGAATCGCCGACCGGCGGATCGCCAACTACCAGGTGCTGACGCCCACCTGCTGGAACGCCTCGCCGCGGGACGCGGCGGGCGGTCTCGGCCCGATCGAGCGGGCGCTCGTCGGGACCCAGGTGGCGAGCCTGGAGGAGCCCGTCGAGGTCATGCGCGTCATCCACTCCTTCGATCCCTGCCTGTCTTGCGCCGTGCATGTGTCACGCCCCGGGCGCGAGGCCGTGGTGAGGGTGATGGGATGAAGAACGGCCCGGTGGTGGTGCTCGGCCTGGGCAACGTCCTGCTGCAGGACGATGGCGTCGGCGTGCACGCGGCGTGGGCGCTGATGCGGGAACCGCCTGTCGGGTGCGAGGTCATCGAGGTGGGCACGGCCTCGCTGTCGACGCTGGACGACATCGAGCGGGCGGGCCGGGTGATCGCAATCGATGCGGTGGAGACCGGGCACGCACCCGGCACCGTGGTGAGGTTCAAACTGGACGAGGGGGCCCGTCCCGGGGCCTCCTCGCTCCATGATCTCGTTATCGCAGGGGTGCTGTCGCTGCTGCCGCCGGCGGCGCGCCCGCCGGTGGTCGTCCTCGGAGTGGTGCCGGAGCGCATCGCCACCGGGCTGGAGCTCTCGGAGACGGTGTCGGCCGCCCTGCCCCGCCTGCTCGACGCGGTCCGCGCCGAGGTGACCAGGCGACCCTAGACGTCAAGCGAAGCGAGGACCGGCGAAAGACCGCCTACCGCCCTTCCCCTTCCGCCTGTCCCTGTTCCGCTTCGCCGCCGAGCACCTCCGCCAGCCCGCCCCACGTGTCGGGGTCCTGCGAGAGCAGCGTCTGGAAGTAGAGATCGACGGCCTCGGGCGGGTGCTCGGCCCGCAACTTGGCGGCAGCCTCCACCAGCTTGGCCTGGTCCGGCTTCGAGATCCCCTCCCCCGCCAGGACGCCGTTGTCGTGCTCGATGCCGAGCGCATCCAGGAAGGCGCCGAGCATCGGGCGCTGATGACGCAGGTGGTAGGACACCAGGACCCGCCCTGCAATGCTGTCGGAAACGGCCGGCAGCGAGGCGAGGTAGCGCACCTTCTTGTCGAGCGGCAAGGAGCGGACGGTCTTCGGCCGGAAGCGCAGGCGCGCGGCGATGGCCAGGAGCGCCTCGGCTTGCTGCTCCACCCCCTCTTCGTCCTCCCAGAACGCCGTGATTGCCTCGAGGCGCTGGTCCTGCGGGATCTGCTTCCAGAGCTTGCCCGGGCTGGCTACGACTTCCTTGCGGCCTGGCGTCTGGGGTTGGAATGGATAAGCCGTCATCGTCTCCTCGCGAAAAGGGGGCCAAAACATTCATCCTAGCACAGCGTCTCCCGGCAGGCGGGCGGACGCGTCCCGCCCTCCGCCGAAGCCATGGTATCTTGCTGCCATGCCCCAGACCCAGACGGCCCCCCAGGTCGAGGCTTCCGGTTACGTGGACTGGATCGTCTCGGTGCCCTTCTTCGCGATGCACGCCGGCGTCATCGTCGGCCTCTTCCTCGTCCCCTTCAGCTGGAAAGGCCTCCTCTTCTCGGTCATCGCCTACTACGTGATGATGGCGGCCGTCACGATCGGCTATCACCGGTACTTCTCCCACCGGAGCTTCAGGACGAGCCGGGCGTTCCAGTTCCTGCTCGCGCTCGCCTGCACGATGAGCGCGCAGAAGGGCGTCCTGTGGTGGGCCGCGAATCACCGGCACCACCACAAGTACTCGGACAAGGAAGAGGACATCCACTCCCCGACCTTGCGCGGCTTCTGGTGGTCCCATGTGGGCTGGATCCTCTCGCGCGATTACGCCGCGACACGCTGGGAGTTGATCAAGGATTTGGCGAAGTATCCCGAGCTGCGCTGGCTCAATCGCTACCACCTCGTCCCCGTGCTATCGCTGGGCGCCGTCATGTACGCCATCGGCGGATTGCCGGGCCTGTACTGGGGATGGGTGGTGATGACGGTGCTGCTGTGGCACGGCACGTTCACCGTCAACTCGCTGGCTCACGTCTGGGGACGCCGGCGCTACACGACCACCGACACGAGCCGCAACAACCTGTGGCTCGCCCTCATCACGATGGGCGAGGGCTGGCACAACAACCACCACTACTACCAGCTGAGCGCCCGCCAGGGATTCTTCTGGTGGGAGGTGGACGTCAGCTACTACGTGCTCCGGCTGTGGCAGGCGTTGGGACTGGTGTGGGACGTGCGGACCCCGCCACGCTCAGTCCTCCAGGGGAGCTGAACACCGCCTCGCCGGTGACCTCCGCCGGCGGCCTGCTTGCGGGCTGACCGTCCTTCGTGAAGGCGAAGGGCGGACGCGTCTGCGATAAGATCTCCCGCCATGAAGAGCGCGCGCCTCCTTGCCCTCCTGATCGCCCCCATCTGGCTGCTCGCGGCTGCCGCCGCGTCTGGACAGGAGGCCCGTCACGGAACCGGGACCTGGGACGCCGACACGCTCGGTAATCACCGCGTCGTGCTCGAAGTGGCCGCGCCATCCGAGGCGGTGCGTGCCATCATCCCCTGGCGCAGGCGCGACAGCAGTCCGGAGAAGAAGAGCCTCCTGGTCGTGGACGCGCAGACGGGCGCGCGCGTGGCGAACGTGGCGCGTGTCTCGACCACGCGCGAAACCGGAGAAATCGTCTTCCAGCCCACGTCCGGCAAAGGCCGCTACTTCATCTACTACCTCCCCAACGTCGGGTCCGGCCGCTCGAACTACCCAAAGGTCACCTATCCCGAGCCCGAGCAGACGGCGGCGGCCGATTGGCTGCAGAAGCATGCCGCGGCGCAGGGGCTGCCGGCGGCAGCGGTTGTGGAGTTCCAGGCGATCGACGAGCTGAACTCCTTCTTCCCAATGGAGGTCATCGCGACCGCGGCCGAGACGAAGGCCCTCGAGGACCAGCATCGCGACAAGCCGTACCTTCTGTTCCCCGAGGACCGGCGCTTCCCCATCCGCATGACGGATGATCTGCCGCACCGGTGGATTGGGACAGGGGCCAACCGGCCCTTTCGCGGCGAGGCGGCGCGCGGGGAGTACTACGCCTTCCAGGTGGGCGTGTTTGCGTCGGGAGGGCCGGTCCCCTCCCTCCGGGTTCGCTTCGGTGACCTGCGAGGCCCCGGTGGCGCGCTCGTCAGGTCGTCCGCCTTCACCTGCTTCAACCTCGGTGGCCGCGATTGGACCGGGAAGACGTTCGCGAAGGCGTTGGCGGTGCCGGCTGGCAAGGTCCAGGCCCTGTGGATGGGCGTGCAAGTGCCGGCGGATGCCGCGCCCGGCGAGTACGTCGGCTCCGTCACGATAGAACCGGCTGGCCTCGCTGCGACCGCCGTCCCGGTGACGCTTGTCGTATCGAACCAGGCCGTGCCGGCCGCGGGCGACAACGAGCCCTGGCGGCACTCGCGCCTGCGCTGGCTCGACTCGACACACGCCGCCGACGATGACCTCGTTCCTCCGTACACGCCCGTGGAGGTCAAGGGCCGCGTGGTCTCGGTACTCGGTCGCCGTATCTCGATCGGCGACGCGGGATTCCCCGATCGGGTCGAAAGTCTCTTCGCCCCCGAGATGACACGCCTTGGCGACACGCCCCGGCAGGTGCTGTCCGGGCCCATCGCCTTCAAGGTTGAATCCGCGGATCCCGCGTTGGGCGTCTTCACGGGCACTGGCCCCCGCTTCGTCAAGCAGGCGCGGGGCGCCGTCGCCTGGGAATCCGAGTCGGCGTCGGGCGCGCTCGCGATGAGGGCGCGCGCGCAGATGGAGTTCGACGGCAACATCGAGTACGAGGTCGAGCTGCGCGCGACCCGCGACGTGGTGGTGAGCGACATCCGGCTCGAGATCCCCCTCGCCAGGTCCGTCGCAAAGTACATGATGGGGATGGGCGTGAAGGGCGGCTTCCGCCCGGCCTCCTACCAGTGGGCCTGGGACGTCGAGCACAACCAGGATTCGGCCTGGATCGGCGACGTGAACGCCGGGCTGCAGTTCACCCTCAAGGACGATAAGTACTCTCGCCCCCTCAACACCAACTTCTACCACTCGAAGCCGCTCGTGATGCCCGCCTCGTGGGCCAACAACCGACGCGGCGGGTGTCGATTCTCCGAGCGGGCCGACGACACGTTCCTGGTCGGCTGCTACAGCGGGCCCCGGACAATCAGGCAGGGCGAGGTCCTGCGGTACGACCTTCGCCTGCTGCTCACGCCCTTCCACCCGATCGACACGAAGGCCCAGTTCGCCACGCGATTCTTCCACGCCTATAAGCCCGTGGCGGAAGCCGCCGCCACTGGCGCGAACACGCTGAATATCCACCACGCCAACGAGATCAACCCCTACATCAACTACCCCTTCCTGCGCCCCGAGCAGATGAAGGCGTACATCGACGAAGCGCACGCCAACAACCTGAGGGTGAAGATCTACTACACGGTGCGCGAGCTGACGAACCGTGCCGCGGAACTGTTCGCGCTCCGGAGTCTTGGCGACGAGATCTTCTCCAAGGGCCCGGCCGGCGGGTTCTCGTGGCTCCAGGAGCACCTGGCCACCGACTACATCGCCGCGTGGTTCGTGCCCGACCTGAAGGACGCCGCCATCATCAACACCGGCATCTCCCGCTGGCACAACTACTACGTCGAGGGGCTGGCCTGGCTGGTGAAGAACGTAGGCATCGACGGGCTCTACATCGACGACGTGGCGTTCGACCGGACGACGATGAAGCGGGTGCGCAAGGTCCTCGACAGGGGCCGGCCGGGGGCCCTGATCGACCTGCACTCCGCCAACCAGTTCAACGTGCGCGACGGCTTCGCGAACAGCGCCAACCTCTACCTCGAGCACTTCCCGTTCATCAACCGCCTCTGGTTCGGCGAGTACTTCGACTACAACTCGGCGCCCGACTTCTGGATGGTGGAGCTCTCGGGCATCCCGTTTGGCCTGATGGGCGAGATGCTGCAGGACGGCGGGAATCCCTGGCGAGGGATGGTGTACGGGATGACCGGCCGGCTGCCGTGGGCAGGCGATCCGCGCCCGCTGTGGAAGGCCTGGGACGAGTTCGGCATTGCCGACAGCCGGATGATCGGCTACTGGGTGGAGACGCGGCCGGTGAAGGCCGACCGCGCCGACGTGCTCGTGACCACCTATCAGAAGGACGGCCGGGCCATGGTGGCGCTGGCCAGCTGGGCGAAGGGGCCAGTGACGGCGAAGCTCGCCATCGACTGGAAGGCGTTGGGCCTGGACCCCGCCAAGGCGCGGATCCAGGCGCCGGCGATCGACACATTCCAGGACGCGCGAACGTTCAAGGCCGACGAACCCATCCCGGTCGAGCCGGGCAAGGGCTGGCTGCTGGTGATCAGGTGAGTACTGAAGCCAGTGGACAGTGGACAGTGTTCAGTAGATCACGCGTGACGGCTGAGCACTGACCACCGGCCACTGACCACTGAAGAGAGCAGCCTAGCCGTTCACCCACTCCTCGATCTTCTCGCGCACGCCGTCGGCCACCCGGCGCGCCGACGCTTCGTCTGCCGCCTCGGCCACCACGCGCATCACCGGCTCGGTGTTCGACCCGCGCAGCAGGAACCACCCGTCCGGCAGCATCACCTTCACGCCGTCGCGCAGGTCCATCGGCCACTGCGCGTACTCGCGGCGGGCGCGCCTCAAGACCTCGCCGAGCCGGTGCGCCGGGAAGGGAAACTGCACCTTGACGATCTCGAACGGGGGCAGGGTGGAGACGAGGTCCGACAGGGACCCGCCCGAGGCCGCCAGCCGGTGCAGGATGAGCGCCATCCCCACCAGGCTGTCACGGGCGAAGTTCACGCGCGGGTAGATGACGCCGCCGTTGCCTTCCCCGCCGATGATCGCCTTGTGACGCTGCATGCCCTCGGTGACGTTCGCCTCGCCGACCGGCGTCCGGAACACCGGGCACCCGTATCGGGCGGCCAGCGTCTCGAGCGTGTGGGTGGAGGCGAGGTTGACCGCCACCGGCCCGGGCGTTCCGGCGAGCACGTGATCGACGGCAAGAACCAGCGTCCGCTCCTCGCCGATGGGATCGCCACGCTCGGACACGATGGCCAGCCGGTCGGCGTCCATATCCTGCGCGAAGCCGATGTCCGCCCCATGCTGCCGCACCGCCTCGCAGAGCGCGCGCAGGTTCTCGGCGGTTGGCTCCGCCGGCCGGGGAAAACGCCCGTCCGGAGTCACGTTGATCCCAATCACCTTCGCGCCGAGAGCCTCGAGAAGCCGGGGACCGACGATCGATCCGGCGCCGTTGCACGCGTCGAGGACCACGCGGAAGCGCCGTCCGGCCGGCAGCGGCCCGACCGCGTCCAGCACCGCCCTCACGTGCTGCTCGAGGGCATCGGTGACCGGCTCCACCGTCCGGAGCCGGGCCGCCCGCGCCTTGGTGTAGTCGCCCTGGTGGTAGATGTCGAGCAGCTCCCGGCCGCGCGCGCCGCTGAGGAACAGGGCGTCGGGGCCCACGAACTTCAGCGCATTCCACTGCGGCGGGTTGTGGCTCGCGGTGATCGCGATGCCCCCCTTGGCCCGCAGCCGGCGGACCAGCAGCTGCACGGTCGGCGTGGGGCACACGCCGGCGTCCAACACCCGGCAGCCGGACGACAACAAGCCGGACACGACCGCCTGGCGCACCATCTCGCCCGACGTCCGCGTGTCGCGCCCCACCACAACCCGCCCCGACCCGACGTACGTGCCGAACGCCTGCGCAAAGCGGGTGAGCAGGTCGGGCGTCAACGAATCGCCGATGACGCCCCGGACGCCGGAGATGCTGATCTTGAGCGTTGGTATGGCTCGCATGATCGTGAGCTCGCTTTGCAGGGGACGCTTCTGACAGGCCCCGGCCGTCGGACTCTACACTTCAGGCTATAGGCATTCAGCATTTTGCATTCTGCATTCTGCATTTTGCATTCCGCATTCTGTGTTCCTACCGGCGAAGCCGGTCTCTCGCCCAGTCCGCCAGGTCCGTCGCCCGCGCCGGGGTGTCGGCCTCGACGATGATGCGGATCATCGACTCGGTGTTCGAGGCGCGGACGTGCACCCAGCCGTCCTCGAAGGCCACCTTGACCCCGTCGAGGAGGTCCACTGCCGCGCCCTCGTCCTGCACGCTGTCACGGAACTCCTGAAGCGCGGTGTAGATGACGCTGGGCTCGATCGACAGCTGATCCTTCACCATGGCCAGCTGAGGAAGGCTTCCGGCCAGCTCCGACATCCGCAGCCGCGTGGCGGCCAGGTGACAAAGCAGGAGGCCGGTCGCTGCCGCGCTGTCGTGGGATGCCTGGATGCGAGGCACCGCCACGCTGCCATTGCCTTCACCGCCAATGACCGCACCGTGCTCGAGGATGGCTTCCGAGATGTACGGCTGCCCGACCGGCGTCCGAATGACCGTGGCGCCATGGCGGGCCGCGATGCGGTCCACGGCCATCGTGGTGGACACGTTGGTCACCACCGGTCCCACGCGCTCGCCAAGTGCGATCTCCGTGGCAAGCGCCAGCGTCATCTCCTCGGACAAGGCCCGGCCCGTCTCGTCCACCAGGCCCAGCCGCTCGCCGTCCGCGTCGTGCACGAGGCCGACGTCGGCCCGCCCGGCCTTCACCATCGCACGGACCTGGACGGCAGCCTCGGGCCGCGGCTCAGGGGAATGCGGGAAGGGGCTGGCCGGGTCGTCGTTGATGGCGAGCACCTCGCAACCCATCTCGGCCAGCCACCTGGGCGACAGCAGCGAACAGGAACCGTTGCAGCAGTCCACGGCCACTTTCAGCCGGCGCTCCCTGACACAGGCGAGATCGAAGCTGGCGCGCAGGACGTCGAGGTGGTGCTGGATCGCCTCGCCCTGCTCGACACGGGACGGGATTCGATCCCAGGTGGCTGCGTCGAAGCGACCTTGATGGTAGAGGTCCAGCAGTTCCTCCGCCTGGGCCGCCGTGAGGTAGAGTCCGTCCTGCCGTACGAACTTCAAGGCGTTCCAGGCGGCGGGATTGTGGCCGGCGGTGATCGAGATGCCGCCGCGAGCGCCCAGCCACCGGACGGCGAGCTGAAGACTCGGGGTCGGGCAGATGCCGAGGTCCACGACGTCGCACCCGGTGGCCAGAAGGCCCGCAGTGACCGCGGCGCAGACCATCGGCCCCGACGTGCGGGTATCGCGGCAGACCAGAATGCGCCCGGGTCCCAGGTAGCTCCCGAAGGCTTGCGCAAAACCCACCACGAGTTCCGGCGTGAGCGTCTCGCCGACGACTCCCCTGACCCCGCTGATGCCAATCTTCAAAGGCTTCATGGCCAATCCATCTCCGCCCCGCCGAGGCCGTGCGCCGCAACCCCGGGACGGGTTGTGAGGAACACGGCGCCCGACGCGGCCCGAGGAAATCTCGTCCGGTAGGCCGAGGCCCAGCGCGCCTTGAACGCCGGCGCCTCCGCCTCGGGCACCAGCGCCCACACGCTGCCTCCGAAGCCGGCGCCGAACGCCGAGGCGGCGATCGCGCCGTGCTCGCGGGCGAGGCGCGCCAGCGCGATCGTCTCAGCCACCTGGTTCCCCAGGCACCGCTCCGCAAGATCCTGGGACCGGGCGACAAGGGCGCCGAAGTCGTCCAGCCGCCCCGCCTCGAGCGCCGCGGCCGCAGCCGGGACGATCTCGAAGCTCTCGGCGTGGAACTGCTCGAGGCGGTCGAGCAGCCTGGCGGTCGAAAACCCGTCCACCACCGTCTCCCTGACCGCCTCGCGGAGGGCAGTCACGCCGGACTCCGCAACAGCCTGCGCTAGCGAGGCGTGCCCCCGGCCGGACGCCTGGCGCCATGCCCTCAGCACCGCACCCGCCGCCAGCGAGGCGTGGTTGTAGGCGTCCCTCGCCGCCCCGGTCTTCTCGGCGACCACGCCGCTCACGGCGACGACCAGCACGTGCCCGGCCGGAAACGGGACCTGCCCCTCGTGCCGCACCGGGCAGAACGAGTACAGGCTCAGCTCCCCCGCCCGCCCGCAGAGCATGGCGGTGTGGTCCTCGCTGCCCCCGAACGTGCCCACGCCTCTGTCACCGGTCAGCGACCCGAAACTCTGACCGTTCTCGACCGTCCCCAGGTAGCCCGCCAGGTCCTCCGGCGTCCGGATTTCCCGGCGGTACTGCTCCGCGTCGCGCAGGCGGTTCACCGCGGCGATCGCCAGGAAGACCGCCACCATGAAGGCGCTGGAGCTGCTCATCCCGGAAGCGGCCGGGAGGTTGCTGAGGAACGCGACATCCGCACCCCGGCGCGCCTCCGGGAAGTTGCGGGCCACACGTCGCAGCACGGTGGCCGGGTAACGGGCCCACGACTCGGCCGGATCGGGCAGCGCCGGGTCGAGCGCCAACCACACTCGCCCGTCGCGGGCGACGTCCAGCACCTGCACGCGGGCGTCGGCACGCGGCGCGGCAGCCGCCGCGAACCCGTGGTCGGTGGCGCAGATCAGGCTTCGCCCGCCCGCGTAGTCGGTGTGCTTGCCGAGCACCTCGACGCGCCCGGGCACCCAGAAGGCCGGCGCCCCTTCGACGACCCGGTCCTGCCCCAGCGCCGCGCGGACGCGATCGAGAAGATGACGAGTCACAGGCGGACCTCCACGCGAGCCAGGCGGCGGGCGACCTCCGGGATGTCGGCGCGCATAGAGAGATCCAGCACGCCGTCTCGAACCGGCAGCACCCGGAAGGTCTCGCCGAGTTCCCGCATCGCGAACGCGACCGCGTCCGCCAGTTCCAGCTCGCCTCGCGGCGACGGGGCAATGCGTCGGGCCGCCTCGAAGATGGCCGGCCCGAACCGCCAGCAGTTCATGCTGATCAGCGCGTGCGGTCCGACGGCCGCCCACGCCGCCACATCCGGCTTCTCCACGATGCTGCGCAGCAACCCGTCGGGGCCGACGTCGAGCACCGCGTATCTCGCCACCCGCTGGTCGTCGATGTTGCTCTGCCGGACCAGCGCCTCCCGGTCGAACCCGGCGAGCCCGGGCCGCCCGAGCTCGCGCAGCTGACGAAGCGCGGCCGCCGGGTAGTAGTTGTCGGAGTTGAGCACGAGCACGGGGCCGCCTGCGGCAAATGCCTCGGACGCCAGCACCGCGTCGGCGGTGCCCAGCGGCCGCTCCTGGACGGCGAAATGGACGCGGAGGCGGGTGAGCACGACGTCGCGCGAGTAGTAGTCCCTGACCGCCTGGTGCTCGGGGCCGATGACGAGGCAGGCATCGGTAAAGCCGGCGTCGGCGAGTCCGCTGAGCACGTAGTCCAGGAAGGGCCGGCCGATCGGGATCATGGCCTTCAGGCCCGTATCCGCCACCCTCGCCTGTTGCCGGTCGATCTCCACGCCCTCGGCGGCCCGGCGCATCCTCGTGCCCAGGCCGCGCGCGAGGATCACCGCGCGCGCCGCATGTCTCGTGGTCACCGTCGGACGATAGTTCAATCCGCGCGCGAGAATCAAGGTTCGACGAGCGCAGTTTGATCTATAATCGCGCCGGCCCTGCGGCCGTTGCATGTCTTCCGCGTTGAAGGAGGCACAGATGGCGAAGAAGCGGACCGTGAAGAAGGCGGCCCCCAAGAAGGCGGCGCCGAAGAAAAAGGCCGCCAAGACGGCGGTGAAGAAGGCGGCCCCGAAGAAGAAGGTCGCCAGGAAGGCCGTGAAGAAGGCCGCGCCGAAGAAGGCGGCCGCGAAGAGGGTGGCGCCGAAGAAGGCGGCCGCGAGGAAGGCGGCGCCGAAGAAGATGGCCGCCAAGAAGGCGGCGCCGAAGGCGAAGAAGGCCGTCAAGAAGGCCCCGAAGCCGGCGCCCGCGCCGCCGGCCGAAGTCCCTACCCCGGCTCCGGAGCCGATACCCGCCGCCCCAGCCGAAACGCCCGTCGTCTAGCCCGGCGCAACACGCAGGCATCGGTGAGCAGGGCTTCGGCCCTGCTTTCCGCTTACCGCTGCCTTGCTGCGCCGGTCGGAGCAGGGCTTTAGCCCTGCTTTCCACCCATCGCTGCCCTGCTTCTTGCCCAAGCCCCACCTTTCCGCCTGACGGGCCTTTCCGCTACACTGCCATCCGGGTATGCTCACGATTCCTGAACTGGTCCGCGCCGCGTGTGGGCCCGGACCCACGGCCGCCCGCTCGGCCGCCCGCCTGATGTCCGTGCTGGCCGACGCGCCGCACCGCTTGCCCGAGGTGTTCCACGCCGCCGCACGGGTCTCGCCCGGCGAGGTGGACCGGCTGCTGATGCCGCGAATGCTGGTGGGCATCACCGGCGCCCCGGGATCGGGCAAGAGCACGCTGACCGATGCCCTGATCCGCGCCTACCGACAGCGGCATCCGGCCTACCGGCTGGGTGTCGTGGCGGTCGATCCGTCCTCGCCCTTCACCGGAGGGGCGGTGCTCGGCGACCGGGTGCGGATGATGCGGCATGCGACCGACCCCCTCGTCTTCGTGCGGTCGATGGCCTCTCGCGGGCACCTCGGGGGCCTGGCCCTTGGCGTCAAGGGTGTCATACGCGTCATGGGCCTGATCGGCTGCGAGGTCGTGTTCGTCGAAACGGTGGGGGTTGGCCAGAGCGAGGTCGAGGTGGCGAGTGTCGCGGACCTGGTGATGATCGTGCTGGCCCCTGGCCAGGGCGATAGCATCCAGCTGCTGAAAGCCGGCCTGATGGAGATCGGCGACCTCTTCATCGTCAACAAGGCGGACCGGCCCGATGCGGCCCGACTGCACGCCGACCTGCTGTCGATGCTCAGGATTGCGCAGGCGGACCCGTTCGGTCACCACGCCGGGCTGCCGGCCGAGGAGGACGCGGACCAGGACCTCGCCTGGGGACCGTTGATCACGCGCCGCCCGGGGACGAATATCGAGCCCCGGACATACCTGGTGAGCGGCGAGCAGGGCCAGGGGGTCGAGGATCTCGTGAGCGGCCTCGACGACCTTGCTTCGACCCACGCGCCAGGCTGGCAACAGCAGCGCCGGCAGATGATCGCCGAGGAAGTGCGCGAGGCCGTACTCGAGGAAGCCGGCAGGCGTGTGCGTCAGACCCTCCGCGGCATGGGCGAGGGCCAGGAGCCGGTTGCCGCCGTGCTCGGCGGCGCCCTGTCGGTCGGAGACGCCGCCGCGAGACTACTGAGGGAAACCTGCCAGCAGAAAGGACAGGCCTGAAGGCCTGTCCCGACCCGGAGATTCAAGCCCCAGTGTCGGCGACGGCACGCCGAGGTTTGGATCGTCGGTCGGAGCAGGGCTTGAGTCCCGGAGTGGGCGAAGTCGAAGGCAGCCCTGCTTGTCGCCGCAGCACACCTTCACCGGCCGAGGATCTCGACGCGGGAGCTTGCGGTCTTGACCCGCAGCAGCGCGGCCTGCGGATAGTCGAAGTTCCCCGTCGGCCGCAGGGCCACTACCTGTCCATCCTGCCGCACCTCGTACCGGCGGCCCTCGGGCAGCGAGAGGCGGAGCGTCGTCTGGTGCGGCTCCCCCGTCCTGTTCTCGAGGGTGAACGCGACCCGGCGCAGCTCGCCGTCGAATGACACCGGCGCGCCGGCCGTGAAGCCGTCGCGGTCCAGCTCGAGCCGGAGCTTCCGGGCGGGTCCCGACGACGCCTGTCCCCCGGCCGCCCGCACGGCACTGCCGGCGAGCATCACGCAGAAACGCTGCCGGAGGCCGTCCCGCGGCACGACACCGAACCCGCCCGCGCGCGAAGACAGGGCGCCGCCGTACGCGACGAGGCCGAAGATCGGGTCCTGCGCGACGAGGGTGGTCGCCATGCGGATCCCGGCCCCATACCCGAGGTCGATCTCGCCGTCGTAATGCCAGGGGCCGCGGGGCATCTCCTTGCGTATCCAGCCGCGCGCCCACTTCGAGGTGGTGAACTGCCAGCCGCTCGCCCCGTCGTTCTCTGGCCCCGGGAACCAGAACCCGTAGTTGGTGTCGGGGCGCCCAGTGTTCATCAGGGCCCAGGAGCTGAGGTAGGACGCGTACCCGAGCTGCAGCCAGTCCCACGGCTCCGTCGCGAAGTTGATGCCGTAGTCGAGAATCCCCCAGCCGCCCATCTTCGCCATGTAGCTGAGCGACCCGGAGTCGGACGACCCGGTGAAGTCGGAACCCAGCAGGTAGTAGGCGGCTTCCATCCACCCGCGCACCGCCAGCCCCGCCTGCAGCTGCCGGTCCATGAACGCCCGCGAGTCCTCGCGCCGAACCGCCGGATGCGAGTACCACCGGTTCTTGTTCTTGTCGAACCACAGGTTCCCGTCGGGCGGCATGTCGTGCGTCGCGCCGTATTTCGCGAGCGCGTAAGCCAGCACCTGCGCGCCGAAGCGGTCGCCGGGGTTGGCGATCCCCGTCACGCCCCGGTCGTCGTAGGTCACCAGGAAGTCACCGGACTGGATGCGAGGAGCGGCGGGCTGCGCCGACACGAAGAGCGCGACCACGACAACCAGCAGCAACGTCTTCATGCGGGCGCCTCAGGACTTGACGAGCGGAGAGGGCCGGTACAGCTCCCCCAGGATCTGCCAGAGCGTCAGGAACAGCGCGGTCACCAGCGGGCCAACGATGAACCCGACGGCACCGAAGAACCCCAGGCCACCGAGCGTCGAGATGAGGATGAGGAGGTCCGGCATCTTGGTGTCGCGTCCCACGAGGCGCGGGCGCAGCACGTTGTCCACGCTGCCCGAGACCGCCCCGCACAGGACCAGGAGCACGATCGCCTGTCCGAGGCGGCCGGTGAGTCCCAGCCAGATCGCCGCCGGCACCCAGACCAGCGCCCCGCCGATGGCCGGCACGACCGAGAGGATGATCATCACGGCACCCCAGAACGCGGGCGCGGGCCGCCCGATCACCCAGAACGCTATGCCGTTGATGGTGCCCTGGATTGCGCCAATCAGGAGTGTACCCTTCAGCGTCGCCCGCGTCACGGAGACGAATCGCTCGAGCAACCGTTGACCGTCCTCCTCGCTGAACGGCAGGTAGGAGAGGATGATGCGCAGCCAGGAGTGCCCGTGGAGGAAGAAGAAGAACATCGCGTACAGGAGGACCGCGAACTCGAACAGGAACACCACGGTGCCGCTGGTCGCCGCCGACACCCGGTTGACCAGGAACGACCCGACGCCCGACACGATCTCGGCGCTCCGCTCGGCGATCTGGGGCATGAACGGCTCGACCCGTGAGAGACCGGGAATCAGGGCCAGCTCGCGGCGGATGCGGTCGGGATCGTCGATGAACGGCTTCAGCGCCGGTCCGACCTCCGCCATCAGCCCGATTGCCTGCTGGGCGACGACCCCCGCCAGCGCGGCGAGGGGTCCGAAGACGCCCACCATCATGAGCAGCAAGGTCAGAAGCGAGGCCAGCGCGCGGCGGCCTCGCACCGCCAATGTGATGCGGCGGTAGACCGGGTACATGAGGCCGGACAGGATCGCGGCGAGCAGCAGCGTCATCACGAAGCCGCGGACCATCGCCAGGAACAGGGCGGAGATCCCGGCTACGACGAGGAGGAGGAACAGCTTCCGGAAGCGGTCTTCGTTCACCTGGGCGGTCCTTCCTCTTCTACATGCTCAATTCTCAATTCTCAATTCTCTATTCTCAATTCTCTTCCGTCAGGCTCCCGCGCCGACCCTCTGAAGCTCGCGCGCCATCCCGCGCTCGATGGCGTCCACCAGGTAGGGCCGCAGTTCCGCGGCCTTGATGATCCGGTCGAGAGAACCGACCTGCAGCGCGCGGTGCACGCTGTGGATGCGGTCGAACTCGTCGGCGACTTCCCCCAGCTTCTCGGAACGGACGGTCCGCGTCACCTCGAACAGCCTCGCACGAATGGGTGCTTTGGCGCCCTCCGCGGCCGCGTCCAGTTCCCGCTGGAGGGTTGCGACGCGAGGGTCCTTGCGGGTCCTCGCGTCCACTTCCCTCGCAAACACGACCGCTGCGGCCGGCGCGCCGCCGATGACCGAGGCGTAGGTCCCCTCGAGGGCCACCACCTCCATGTTCCCGTTCAGCACCTTCGAGAACACCACGAAGGCCCCGCCGTGGTACCGGGAGATCACGCAGAAGACAATGGGCCCCTTGAAGTTCACCACGGCCCGGCCGATCTCGGCGCCAAACTCCAGCTGCCGGCGTCGCATCGACTCGGGCGAGCCGTCGAAGCCCGACAGGTTCGCGAGGATCACGAGCGGCCGGACGCCGCTGGCGGCGTTCACGAAACGGGCCACCTTGCGCGACGCCACGGGGAACAGCGTCCCCGAGGTGAACTGCTCGGGCCCGTCCGGCGGCACCACGCCCACGCGCGGCACGGGCCTCGACTCGAAGCCGAGCAGCGCGACGGGGTACCCCCCGATGTGCGCGTCCCAGGTGACGGCGTTCTCCCCGTCCCTCACGTGCTGCCAGCGTTCCATCGGCTCGTGGTCCTGGTCGGACGCGGCACGCATGACCTTGCGGATGTCGAACGGCTTCTTCCGGCCGGCGTTCTTTTCGTCCGAAAAGATGTCCCCCACCAGCGCGAACCCGGTGCCGTGCACGTCGCCGTGCGGGTAGCGGCAGACGTCGCGGCCGATGGGGTCCGCCGTTGCCGCCCGCCGTGGGAAGCGCTCGCCAGGCGCCACATACGTGTGGTCGTAGTGCCGCATCAGGATCTGGCACGCCTCGCCGATGTCCCGCGCCCAGTACTGCGCCTGCCCGTTCGGGCCCATGATGTGCTCGTAGCCGCCAATGCCCTGGTTGTCTTCGGCCGACACCGAGCCGGAGTAGTCCAGGGCAGTCTTGCCCGTCAGCACCATCGCCCCTTCGGGCGTCATCACCAGGATCCCCCGCGTATGCATCAGCATGGTCGCCTCGGCATTCCAGTACGGCTGTCCGCCGACGTTGATGCCGATGACGATGATGTTGATCTCGTGGCCGGCCTGGGTGAATTCGATGAGGCGCCGCAGGACCTTGGCGATCCAGTCCATGTTCTCGGTCCCGCTCTCCATCGAGATCTTCGCGCCGGCCGAGAGCGCGAACCACTCCAGCGGCACCCGCATCCGCTCGGCCATGTCCAGCGCCGCCAGGATCCGGACGCACTCGGGCTCGGCCAGCGATCCGACTTCCTTGCTCGGGTCGCCGAGGATAATCACCCGGCGCATCCCTTCGGGGTACCTCTCGGTGAAGTTCGTCACGACGCCGACGACCACGTTGGCCGTGTTGTACCCGTAAGGGCGGTCCACGGGCACGAGCGCCCCCCGCTCGTCGAGATCGTGCTCCACGAACCTGCCGCGCGGCAGCGCCGAGCGCGACTCGTCGCCCGAGGGGGCGAGCATCTGTACCAGTTCGTACGGGTAGGTCAGGCCGCGCTGGCGCATCCGCACGACCTTCTGCGCGTACTCGGTGAGCGGGCGTATGGGTTCGGCCGTGGGCTCGCTGAACTGCAGGGACGGCGCGTGCCCGGCCGAGAGCCCGATCCGGAGGACGATGTCGCGAGGCCGGCCGGCGTCATCCGGGATTCGACCGCGGATGACGACCTTCTGCAGGCCGAGGCCCTCCGTCTCGGCGGCCATCCGCCCGGCCAGGAACTCGAGTTCCTCCCGGCTGAAGGGAAGCATCGGGCGGACGTGCAGCAGCACCCGGTTCCACTGCAGCCGCTGCGCCTGCGGCCGGCTCAATTGCGCGCGCCTGATGGCCGTCAGCGCCTCCTTCAGCATCCGCTCGAGCGCGGGGACCTGTACGAGCCTTCCGCTGCCGTCGCGGATGGCGCCCACGTCGCGAACCTCGGCGATCGCAAACAGGCGCTCGTCCTTCGGGTTGTCGCGGGCGACGCCGTGGAACAGGTACACGTCCTCCACCGAGGGCAGACGGTCAACGAAGAAGTTGCGGAGGCGCCACAACTCGAGGCGCTTCGCCATCATCGGGTGCATGCCGCGATAGAGCTTCTGCTCGCGGAACCCGTCCGGCCCCGACCGGAACGTAAAGTACTGCGTCTGCCCGTTCGCCGCCACGACGCCGGGCCCGGAGAGCATCACGACCACTCGCCGGATCGGCCGGTCGAAGCCCGCCTGGTCGAGCAGCGCTCGCACCTCCGTGGCGGCCGTCTCCGCCCGCTCGATCACCGCGCGGGTGGAGACGTGGAGATCCACCACCACCTCGTCACCGCGCGGGAATGCCAGCACCACGCGCTGCACCGTCTCCAGCGCCTTCCGCACGTCCTGCTCCGTCGAATGCGTGGCCACCAGGTGTACCTGCCGGTCCTCCAGCGTGTACTCCGCCACCGCGACGCTCCGGTCGCCGGTATCGAGCGAGGTGAACGTGCCGAGCGGCCGAATGCGATAGTACCGCCGCGTGAGCACCTCCAGCATCACCTCGCGGACCACGGGCACCGCCTGCTCGAACCGCGGCGCGAACAGCTCTTTCAGCGGCTGCGGGCAGTCCACCAGCGCCGTCACCCGCGCCTGCCGGTCGGCGCCGAACGGTTCGCGCGCCAGCGTTGCCAGGTGCGCCTCCATCGTGGCGTAGATGGACCGCCGCGACGCCTCGAAGGTCGGCCGGTCGAAGGCCCGGTACCTGACGTCGCGCGCGACGTCTCCAATCCCGGGGAAGCGGCCGCGCGACAAGACAACCAGGTGGTCCAGCAGGGGAAGGAACCCCGGGGACTCGGCGGCGTCTCCGCGCGCCAGCCGCTGCTCCAGGACGGCCACCACCGCCTGCGCCTGCTGCTCCACGCGTCGCCGCGACTTGAACATCCAGAGCAGGCTTTCGCGGAGGCTCGGCGACGATTCGAGGGTCTCGACGCCGTAGTGAGCGAGCGCGCGCTGGAGTTTCTCGACGAACCACCGTGGCAACTCCGCGCCGCCGGCGTCCAGCGTGCGCAGGTAGGTGTAGAAGTACTCCTCGGCGGCCAGCGGCCCCTCGCCTTCGGCGCCAGCCTGGCGCGCGAACACGGCCGACACGTCCGCGAAGACGCGAAGCACCTCGTCCTCGGCCCGCCGTCGTTCCGGATCCGCCTCGTCCACGCCCTGCGCGGCGCGGACGTACTCGGTGAGGAGCCGCTTGGTCTCCGCGGGATCGACGTCGAAACCAAGCGTCAGGCGGCGAAGGCTCTGCAAGACGACCGGGACACGCGAGCCCGGCCCCCGCTTCAACTCGCCCAGGCCGGCCCGGACGCCCTTCAGGATCGCCCTCGCCCGCGACATGCGCCGTTCGCCCGGCCGCGGCGCCAGCGCGATGCCCTCGAAGGTCACCCGCGTCCCGGGTTCGCCAACGGACTTCCCGGCGGTCGCGTCCACCACCAGCAACGGTGTGCCGCTCCCGACCTGCGCATTCGCGAGCACGAGCACCTGCCGCACCACGCCCGAGAAGGGCGCCGTCACGGACAGCTCCATCTTCATCGACTCGAGCACCGCAAGGCGATCGCCCGCCGCCACGCGCTCCCCCGGTCGCACGGTGATCGAGACGACCACCGCCGGGCCCGGCGCCCGAACGATCCCGGAATCGGCGCGGGAGATCCGGTGCGGCGTCCCTTCCACCTCGATGACGTGGTTGTAGCCCTCGACGAGCGACAACACCCGGTAGCGGTGATCGCCGTGGGTAATCCAGCGCTCGCAGGGACCCAGCCGCTCGATGTGGAGGTCGATCGCCTTGCCCGCCACCTCGACGCGGTATTCCTGCGCGCCGTAGCGGAAGACCTTGAACTGGTAGCGGTGGCCGAGGTACCCCACCTCCACCTGCCGGCCCGCCTCCGACCGGACGGTCGGACGCATCTTCGCGGCGGAGAGGAAGAACTCCTCCAGTTCAGTGGCCAGCTCGGCGTCGTACACCTCGGTCGCCGCCTGGAGAAGCGCGATGCCGGCGTGGTCGCCGGGCCTGTCGGCCGAGCCGATGTCACGATCGAGCCACCCGACGTCCAGGTGGCCCGTCCGGACCTCGTCGCGGTCCAACATCTGCAGCAGGAAGGTCCGGTTGGTCGTCCCGCCCTTGATCGCGATGGCGCTCTCGGCCAGGGCGCGCTTGAGCCGCCCGAGCGCCTCCTCTCGTGTGTGGCCCACGGCCGACAGCTTCGCGAACATCGACCCGAACTCGGCCGGGATGACGTCGCCCTCGGCGACCGCGGAATCGACGCGCAACCCGGGTCCCGTCGGCAGCCGGAACAACTCGACCTCCCCGGGTGCCGCGGCAAACCCCAGGTCAACGTTCTCTGCGTTCAGCCGCACTTCGATCGCGTGCCCCGTGGTCGCCGGCGGCTCGCCTTCGAGCCGTCCCCCGCGGGCGGTGTGCAGGGACAGCTTCACCAGGTCCACTCCGGTCGTGTGCTCGGTCACCGGGTGCTCGACCTGCAGGCGCGGATTCACCTCCATGAAGTAGAACAGGCGGCTGGTGGGGTGGAACAGGAACTCGAGGGTGGCCGCGTCCTGGTAGTCCGCCACGCGGCAGAACCGGAGCGCGGCTTCCTTGATCGCCTGCTCCTCGGCGGGCAGCAGGACCGGGCATGGGGCCTCGGCCACGAGCTTCTGGAAGCGGCGCTGGATGGTACAGTCCCGCACGCCGAGCGCCCAGAGGCCACCGTGGTGGTCGCCGTGCACCTGCACCTCGATGTGACGGACGCCTTCGAGGCAGTGCTCCACGAAGACGGTGGAGTCGCCGAACGTCCGGCCCGCCTCCCGGCGCGCGCTGTCGAACGCGGCGCGCAGTTCGGACTCGTTGGCCGCCTTCCTGATGCCCCGGCCGCCGGCGCCGGCCGACGCCTTGAGGAGAACGGGGTACCCGAGCCGCTGGGCGTGCAGCCACGCGACATCGAGCGTGCTGGCCGCCTCGCCGCCCCACGGTGTCACGCGGAGGCCTGCCTGCTCGGCCAGCCGCTTCGCCGAGATCTTGTCGCCCACCCGCCGCAACGCGTGGCTGTCGGGGCCGATGAAGGTAATCCCCAGGCGCTCGCACAACTCCACGAAGTCGGCGCGCTCGGCGACGAACCCCCATCCCGCCCAGACCGCGTCCGCCTGGACGCCCACCAGCGCCTGCTCCAGCTTCGCGTAATTCACGTAGGTCGGCTTCCGCTGGCCGTCGACGGGGTCCACGAAGGTGGCCGGCCCGAGGTCGTAGGCTTCGTCCGCCTCGCGGACGAAACGCGCCCGCCGATCGGGCGACGTGAACAGGGCAATCGAGCGGATTTCGGTCCCGCGTTCCAGGTTGAACTCGTGTATCGCGTGGATTGCGCGCATCGCCGGCTCGCCTCGGTTGACGAGAGCCACGCGCTGGAAATCTGCAGGCATGATGACCTCTGTCCCCGCCCCGCGAGCGGGAAGCGGAAGGCGGCACGCGGAACGCGAGCGGCGTGACGTTCCCGTCCGTCCCCCCCGCCTTCCGCCAAGATAAGTCGGGCACGACGCCGGCTCCCTGCCGGGCAGGCAAGCCGGGCCGGTCATTGTACCTCACCGGGCAGAATACCCGGGTTTGGGCCGTGTTAGGATCTGTCGCGTTTGCCCGCGCTCGCCCGACGAGAGTCAGGGGGCAAGCATGAGAACTGAACCCGAGGACATTCCGTGAGAAACCCACTTCGCCTGCTGGTCGCGCTCTGCCTCGTCACTTCCGCGGCGGCCGCGCCGGCCTTCGGCCAGCAGCCGGCGCTGACCATTCTCCACTCCAACGACACTCACGGCCACCTGCTGCCGTTCTCCTACCCGGACGCCGCGGCGGCCGGCGGCGACGCGCAGGGCCTGCCGTCCATCAGGGACATCGGCGGTATCGCCCGCCGGGCCACGCTCGTCAAGCGGATTCGCGAGCAGCTGGCCCGCCAGCGGACTCCCGTCTGGTTCGTGGACGTGGGCGACTACTCCGACGGCACCGCCTTCTCCATCGAGTACAAGGGCGAGGCCGACGTGGCGGCGATGAACGCCGCCGGGTACGACTTCGGCACGCTGGGCAATCACGAGTTCAACAACACCGCCGCCCAGGTGCGCAAGCTCGTTGCAGCCACGAAGTACCAGCTGGTGCTCGCCAACGCAACCGACCGGCTGGCGGGCAAGCCCCTCGCCCAACCGTACGTCATCCGTTCGGTCGGGCCCGTGCGCGTCGGCATCTTCGGCCTCATCACCCGTGAGGCCTCGTCGTATCCCGCCGGGAAGGAAGCGTTCCAGGTGACGGAGGAGGTCCAGGAGGCCCGTGAGATGGTGGCGGTCCTCCGCCCGAAAGCGGACATCCTCGTGCTGCTCTCGCACGCCGGGGCGGACGTGGACGAGAAGCTGGCGGCGCAGGTGCCGGAGATCGATGTGATCGTGGGCGGCCACTCGCACTCCCGGCTCCCCTCCGGCCGGTTCGTCTGGCGCTCGGAGGACCTGCGCGCGTCGGACGTCAACGGCACGGTCATCGTGCAGGCGCACCAGTGGGGCGGCGAGCTGGGGCGGCTCGATCTGCTGTTTGCCCGCGATGGGCGGGGCCGGTGGCGGGTGGACCGCTACCGCGCCCGGCTGCTGCCCGTGACCGCCGACCTCCCCGAGGACGCCGGGGTCGCGGCGGTGGTCGCGCGGTTCTGGAAGCCCATTGCCGGGAACTACGGCGAAGTCGTGGGCCAGGCCGAGGGTGAGTTCAGCGGCCGCGGGGACGACCAGGCCGAGTACCACCTGGTGGCCGACGCACTTCGCGAGACCTTCGGCGCCGACTTCGCAATGGAGAACACGGGGGGCGTGCGGGCGCCGCTGCTGCGCGGGCCGGTGACCAGGGGCGACCTGGTGACGATGGACACCTTCAACCACACGGTGGTCCGGTTCAAGGACACGGGCCGCGAGATCGGGAAGCT
>Ga0105104_10000938_pt1 | contig 22695 bp, 15 predicted proteins | sample PPLLaktember2015_3_FD_87034 | JGI IMG/M metagenome (GOLD analysis project Ga0105104, IMG submission 87034) | Freshwater sediment microbial communities from Prairie Pothole Lake near Jamestown, North Dakota, USA - PPLs Lake P7 Core (6) Depth... | ecosystem: Environmental > Aquatic > Freshwater >... | reverse complement strand
ATTCGGAAGACGTGCAATCGCATTCGGAAGACATGCAATCGCATTCGGAAGACGTGCAATCGCATTCGGAAGACGTGCAATCGCATTCGGAAGACGTGCAATCGCATTCGGAAGACGTGCAATTGTTTTCATGGGTTGATTTTACGGGGGGATGTTGTGTGTCGGGGCAGGTTCTAAACCTGCCCTCCATATAAATCGATGGGGATTCTTTCCTCGTTTACCTTTTCAAACCTTATTCTTCAAACATTTAATTCAATCGACTGTTTTATTTTAAATAAGTTACATTCTCGATTTTGCCTTGTTTAATGGCCGTTATGACCGGGAGAATTTTGATGGTGAAATGCGCGATAAAATCGTTTACCTTGATCGAATAGAACGCTTTGAAGGACGATGCGTAATGATCCGCCAATTTGGAAACCGCATCCAAATCGTTATCTACCCCGACAGCCAGGCATGTTTTCCCGGATTTTTCCAGCGAGATTAAATCATTGATTCCTTTGTTCATGCAGTTGAAGCAATCTTTGGGGGAAAAGAAACAAATATATGTGGCTTCTCCCGGTTTTAGGAGGGGTTCCATTTTCACTTGTTTTCCATTCATTTCCGATAGTACGATATTTTCCAGGTTGGTGATTTTTAAGCCTTGGTCTTTTTTTTGAAAGAATAGTGCAAAGAAAACGATTACCAGTGCAATGATTAAGGCGATAACCGCGAAAGCGGTATTATTGAGTTGAAATAATTTGTTTTTCATGATGTTATTCTCCATGAAGGAATCGATAAAAATTAATGGGAGTTAGAGTTCCGTGGTAATGGTTTGGATCCGGGTTACTTCGTTATCGTCGATAGTGAACATGACCGGGAGCTGCTGTGCCTTGATGTGGGTATAAAAGTCCACTTTTTTTATGACATGCAAATTGGTGGGTTCATAGTTTTGGGCCCACAGGGCAATGTCTGCAACATCATCGCTGACAACCAGCCCGATTGCTTGTTTGCCTTCTTTTTTCAAAGATTTCAGTTGTTCCAATCCTTTTAAGATGCAGGTGTGGCAGTCGTACACGGTGAATACCAGCACAAAGCTTTCGTCTTCTTTGGATAAAAGGGATGTGAATTTAACCGGTTTTTCTTTGAGGTCGAAAACCGACAATTTTTCAATATCCTGGATAGCGCGTGCGTTGGGGTTCTCGCCGCTGAAAAATTTGACTTTTACCATGACGATAGCAATGATGATGGCAACCAGGATCGCAATATTAAAAAAAATCTCATTCTTTTTCATGGCTTACTTCTTTATTTTATAGATATTGAAAACCACGTCGTCGATATCTCCGTCCCAACCGGGGTTGCCGTTCGCAAAGCAATAGAACTTGCCGTCCTTGACCCCCACCAGGTAATCATCCGTGTACAGGGTATGTTCCAGCTTGAAGGTATCGGCGTTGTATACCAGGATGGCATACCGCTTTAATTTCTTATCGCAGGTGCGCATTTGCAGGATCAGCCGGTCCTGGTCAAAATAGAGATTATTGATCCGCGAATACCCTGTTCTAAAAGTCTCCAACATCTTAAGATAATAAGCGCTGTCCCCAAATTTAACTGTTGATTTTTTTGAATAAAAATCTCCCGGCATTTTTTTATAAAAGGAAGGTAATTGAAGCGGAACCTGTTTGACCACATTCATGGATTTTGGGGAGATGAGGGTGACAATGGGTTCATTTTCTTGTAAAAATGCCAATCGATCATTCTTTAACTTAACAATAAACACTAAAAATTCATGATATTGTTTATCTAAAGTCAAATCTTTTTCTAGTAGAGTTTTGACTTGTTTACCCTTTTCATCAAAAACCGTAATTAAAGAAGAATAATAATTGCCTTTTGTGTACTTTAAGAAGTGAACTCCAGCTACAAATAATTTCCCATCACAAAAAACTCCACTCCTTGGTGAAAGAGGGAGCTCACCCTTCTTCAGCCATATAGATTTCTTAAATGTATAGCTGTTTTCTTTTTTGGTAAAAATTTTTACTCTCCCAACTAATTCTGCAATAGCGATGTCATCTCCATATGAGAATAGGATAGTTGGCAATATGACTTCGTTTGGCGCCTCTCCATAGCCGGCAAATTGTTTTATCTCTTTCTTAGTAATCTCGACTCCCCAAACATCTCTGAAAAGCCCAATAATACTGTTATCTTTCGAAATATATGTATTACCGATAAAAGCGATTGGGTTATGGTCGAGCTTCCATTGGTCGACCCGTTCCAATTGAACTTTCTGGGCCAATAATGAAATGGCCAGGAGAAAAAAAATACTTATTATGCCTATTCGTTTCATTTTGATTAAACCTCCTTGGTGTTGTTTTCAAAATAAGGGTATATGATAGAAATGCCCATCATATACCCTTTCCATTTTGCTTAAGCCAGTTCCCTATCCTTCTGGGTCGAGGATTATGCAATAACAAGTTTTCTGTGGATCAGGACATTGACATGCAAGGAGTCCATAAAGCATAGATATTTTCCCGGTCATAACAGAAGCGCCGCCTTCTGCAGCCTGTGTCGGACCGGGGATCAATGCCAAAACACCGATTAATCCCAACAGAGAAACTAAGATGAATTTTTTGATTTTCATGTTTTGATCTCCTATTTATTTTTTTTTAATAGTATTTTCCCATAAAACGTTGTTGTGTCAATGATATTGCAAGAGATTCTCATTATTTTTTGACCCGGTAGATATTAAAAACCACGTCGTCGATATCTCCGTCCCAACCGGGATTACCATTGGCAAAACAATAGAACTTGCCGTCTTTGACCCCCACCAGGTAGTCATCCGTGTACAGGGTGTGTTCCAGCTTGAACGTATCGGCGTTGTATACCAGGATGGCATACCGTTTCAATTTCTTATCGCACGTGCGCATTTGCAGGATTAGGGCGTTTTGGTTTGCGTCGAAATAGAGGTTATAAATCATCGAATATCCTGTTTTATAAGTCTCCATCATTTTCAAAAAATATCCTGGATCTCCAACTTTTCCGGGTGGGCTCGTTAGTTCGCTCGTGTAAAATTTTTCCGGCATTTTTTTATAGAATGATGGCACTTGAAGTTTCACCTCTTTGACCACCTCCATGGATTTTGGGGAGATGAGGGTGATTGAAGGTTCATTTTCGGCTGCAAAAACCAGTTGGTTGTTTTTAAAAACACTAATGTAATAGATCATATCGCCATAGTGCGGTTGATTTGATTCCCAATTTTTTTCCATCAAGAGTTTGATTAGGTTTCCTTTTTCATCATAAACTGAAATTAAAGCATATTGACAACTTTGTTGCGATTGCTTCAAGTCTTGAGGGCCGGCAATGAATATCCTATTTTCAAAAAAAACACCTTGTCTTGGTATAAAAGGTAATTCTTTCTTCTTTAGCCATCTAGAGTTCTTAAATGTATATCCTCCTTCTTTTTTTGTGAAAATTTTGATTCTTCCAGCCAATTCATGGATGACGATGTCGTTACCGTATGAGAATATCATAGTGGGAAAGATAACTTGATTTGGCCCATCTCCGTAACCGGCAAACTGTTTTATTTCGGTTTTTGTAATCTCGGTTCCCCAAACATCTCGAATAATACCTATAATGCTGTTATCTTTTGAAATATAAGTATTACCGATGTAAACGAGGGGCTCATGGTCGAATTTCCATTGATCGATCCGTTCCAACTGGACTTTCTGGGCCGATAAAGAGATGACCATGAGAAAAAAAATAGTTATTATGCCTATTCGTTTCATTTTGTTACTTTGTACCTCCTTCCTGTTTTTTCAAATTTCTTTCCTACTGAAATTGATTATTTAAATTTTTCATTCGATTAAAATTAAATTATATCACCCAATTCGTTTTTTTTCAAGTGAAAAGCATTCGCCGATCACCATCAGTTTGTCCTTTGACAATGAGGAATTGTCACGTGCAAATTGGGAATTTGCAGATGAAAATGGGGAATTGTCACGTGCCATCTCATTCGGAAGACGTGCAATCGGATTCGGAAGACGTGCAATCGCATTCCGAACCCGTGCAACCCATATAGTATAAACTCCTTAACGTTTTATTATTCGTCTTCCAGGTCGTCATTAAAACTTATGGAAGGTTTAATTTCTTCCGTGTTTGTCCCCGCACCGCACCGGATTTTCGATAACACGATATCCGGGTTCTCCACAATTTGCAGGATAATCGACGTGAAATACGCCATCCATTTTTCTACAGTTTCCCGCCGAAAAAGTGCACTGTTGAAAAAGGCATGTCCCAGGACCATATTACCGGTTTCCATCATCATTAAAACCAAATCGAATTTGGATTCCGCGTTTTCCTTTTCCTGGGAGTAATCTCGAATGGAAAGGCCGTGAACCTGCGCAGCCGACATCTCGAAATTCTGCAATTCGATCATGGTATCGAAAAGAGGATTCCTGTTCCCGGTTCGCTCGACCTTCAATAAATCCACTAACTGTTCAAACGGGTAATCCTGGTTTTCAAAGGTTTCGAGGGTGCGCTTCCCGACTTCTCTTAAATATTCCCTGAAAGTTTTCCCCGCCGAGGGAAAGTTCCGTAATGCGAGTGTATTGACAAACATCCCGACGATATGATCTAAACCTGGGAGCCATCGCCCCGTGGTGGTAGTTCCTACGATGATATCATCGCTCCCGCTGATTTTCGATAACAGGAGAGTATAAGCGGAAAGAAGGAAAATAAACAACGTGACTTCTTCTTCCGATACCAGCTCCTTTATGGCTTTCAATCGGTATTCATCCACAAGGAAGCGAACCGAGCTGCGAACGGCACGGGCCTCACGGGACCTGGGAAAATCCGCCGGGATTTCCAAAACGGGTATCTTACCGGGAAATTCTTTTTCCCAGTATTTCTCCTTTTTCAATGCCGATTCTTTCCATGTTTCCGTGTTCGCCCACCAGGCATAATCTTTGTATTGTATTTTTAACGGCGCCAATGGGTTCCCCATGTAAAGGGCCGCGAACTCATCGATCACGACTGCCATCGACGCCCCATCCGTGATAATGTGATGCATATCCAACATCAAGATATGTTCTTTTTCCTTCACACGAATCAACCCGACCCTCGCCAACGGAGCCCGGGCCAAATCAAAGGGTTTAATAAAATCCCGCGTGATTCTCTCGATTTCGTTTTCTATTTCTATTCCTTTTTCTATATGAGCATCCTTTTGAGAGGCCTCCCCTATTTTATAATATTCCATCCGAAAATCCACATCTTCATGCACCCATTGAACGGGATGACCGTCTTTCATCAAAAAAGAAGTTCGAAACGGGCTGTGACGGTGAATCAACTTTTTAAAAACATTTTCCAGCTTGTGCTGATCGATATCGCCTTCCAGGGTGTAAAAAATAGGAATATTATACCCGGTCCCGGCAGACTCCAATTGGGCGACAAAATATAATCGTTTTTGGGCCGACGATAACGGGTAATAATCCCGCGCTTCTACGGCTTCCACCATCAGCGGGGTTTCTTTCTCCGCTCCCAGGATATGCTCTGAAAGCCATGAAATAGTCGGGTTCTCAAACAACTCGGCCAGGGGCACTTTCACTTCGAACTCTTTATGAATTTTGGCAATCAGCACGGTTGCTTTCAACGAATGACCGCCCAACTCGAAAAAATTATCGTAGATGCCGATGGGTTTCCGGGATAACCCCAATACCTCCGACCATAACTTCACTAGTTTATTCTCAACGCCATTTCGCGGCGCTGTATAAGCTGTCGAAGATTCATCGCTTAACGGATCCGGCAGCGCCTTTCGATCGACTTTCCCATTGGACGTTAACGGGATTCTTTCCATTACTACGAAAAAAACCGGGATCATATACTCGGGCAGCGACTGCGCCAAATACGGCTTCAAAACTTCCCCCACAGGCCGATCCTCACTAAACACCCCAAACCGAACCGGCACAATATACGCACAAAGATGGATGTTCTCCTCGGAACCGACCGGGACCACCAACGCTTCCTTCACCAACGAATGAGACATCAACCGGTTCTCCACCTCCCCGACTTCGACACGAAACCCACGAACCTGCACTTGCTGATCGATCCGGCCTAGATAGATAATATCTCCATTCTCGACTAATTTCCCAAGGTCGCCGGACTTGTAGGAAGAGCCTCCGGCGGCCAGGAAACCTTTTCGAGAAAAGGTTTCCTGGACCTTCCCAAAGCTTTTATTAGAATTATCATTCTCAAACAAAAGTTTTGCGGGGTCCAGGGGCGGTTTTACAAAAGAGCCCCTGGTCAGTTCGGGGCGGTTTAAATACCCGCGGCAGACACCGGCGCCGGCGACGATCATTTCACCCGGTACGCCGGGCGGCAGGAGGTCCGAGTTTTGATCGACGATAAATACGGCCAGGGTGGGAATGGGTTTCCCGATGTTGCTGGCGGTGGAATCGATTTCGTTAGCGATGATTTCTTTATAGGTGACGTGGACTGTTGTTTCCGTGATACCGAACATATTGATTAATTTAACTTCGGGGAATTTTTCATTCCATTCTTTGAGGCGGGATGGGTTCAGGGCTTCGCCGCCGAAGATAACGGTCCTGAGTTTTAAGCTGTATTTTCCTGTGAATTTGGAGGAGTAGTTTTTTTCCATTTCGATGAAGTTGTAAAAAGCGGAGGGTGTTTGGTTGAGGATGGTGACGTTTTCGCGTTTAACCAGTTCCAGGAAGGCTTGAGTGTCGCGGGTGGTTTCGCGTGGGATCACCAGTAATTTGCCGCCGTACAGCAGGGCTCCGTACATTTCCCACACGGAAAAGTCGAAGCAGTAGGAATGGAACAGGGACCAAATGTCTGTGGAGTTGAAATCGAATTGGAATTCGTCATTAAAAAGCAAGCGGACGACGTTTCGATGTTCGATGATGGCTCCTTTGGGTTTGCCGGTGGAGCCGGAAGTAAAAATAATATAAGCGGGGTCATGGGCCGAAGCGGTGGGAGGTAAACTGCCGGTTTTGTAGGTTTGGGGTGTGGATGACGGCGAAGAGTTTTTCTCGTCTAATACGAGGATATCGGTGTGGAAATGTTTTGCCAGGTTATTTTTTTCTTCGATGAAAGCGATGCCCCGTGTTGTTTTTAGTATTTCTGAGTCGGGGAGTTGTTTATTGTTTTCGGCGATTTTTTCCAGGAGTTGGACGGCGATTTTTTCGCCTTCTCCCATAACGACGACGTCGATGTGGGTGTCTTGCAAAATAGAGGCGTAATCGCTGGTGGCGTAGGGTCCGCCGGCGATCAATGGGCCGGTGAAACCGACACGGCGGATATATGATACGGTTTGGTGTAAAAAGTCTTTATAATATGTGAGGGCGCGAACGCCGATCACGTGGGGTTTGAACGTTTCCAGCAGGTTTTCCAATTCTTCAAAGCTGTCGAAATCGATGCGGGATTTGGCGATTTTACAGTGGACGCGGTCGCCCATTTCTCGATGGATGTAAGTGGTAAGATACATCAGTCCCAATGGGGGTTCTACGACGTCGTAAAGCATGAATTCGGCATCGATGGAGCGGCTGAAATACTGCGAAAGGTCGATGAAAAGCACTCGTAAAGCATCGGGTTTGGGTCGGTGTCGGGGGAAATGGTCTTTAATTTTTCGATCCAGGGATGGAACTTCGATATCCGATTCTTTTACGAAGTCATTGCCGGTTATGCCCATTCCCAGGTCTTCACGTTTAATATCGAGGAAACGCAGGAGGCTGTCTACGTCGGTAATTTCAATGGGTAAATAGCTGTCGTACTTTTCCGCCAATTCGTCTTCGGTTAAGACTTTTGCCTGGTAAGGCAGGACGTGGAGCAGTCTTTCTTTGTTTAAAAAGTAGTTATTGAGGAAGTTGGCCTGGACGTTGAGGGTGAAGCGTTTATCGAAAGGTAACGTGGTGGGTAATTGGTGGTATGCGAGGTTGGTGGAAGCCTGGATGGATTCTAAGGGGATACCGTGTTCCATTGCCAGTTCTGCCATTTCGGTATTGGGATAGATTTTAAGGATGTGCAAGTATGGAAAATGCAGCCAATGTTGGCGTTTGATAAAATCCAGGGTCATCATGGCTTCTTCTTCGGTTTCAGTGGGGAAGCCGTGCATGGTGAAGAGTTCCAGGATGACGCCGGGGTATTTTTTCTCGAAATAGTCCAGGTTTTGTTCCAGTTTATCCAGGTTGAGGTTTTTGCGGATCAATTTTTGAAGGCGAGGTGAAGCGGTTTCCAGGGCTAAAGCCAGTTCGACGGTTCCTGCTTCCACCATCAAATCGATATAATCTTTGGTGAGGATATCGCCGCGCAGGCCGTTGGGAAAGAAAAACTGCGGTTTCATGCGGGCGTCGAGGATTTTCTTGAAAAATTCGGAACTGTTTTTTATATCCAGGTTGAAAATATCGTCGATCAATACAAATCGCCGCACGCCCATGTCGTAATAGAGTTTCACTTCATCGAAGAGGTTTCCTGCGGAGCGGACCACATGCTTTTTCCCCCAGATTTTATGGCAGTAGGTACAATTATAGGGGCATCCTCTTGTTCCCTGGAGGGATACGGCGTGTTTAACCATAGCCTGTCCGATGAAGCGGTTATATTTATCGTAGTTTACCAGGCTCCTATCCGGGAAAGGGAGGTTGTCCATGAAATCGATGGCAGCGCATTGGGAGGTTAATACGGGTTTGACCCCGATTTGGTGTAAACCTTTGAGTAATGTATATGAATGGTTTTTAAGGCTTTCTTGTTCGGTAATCAAGACCCTGGGGACAGCATCGTACAGCATGCGGCCGACCCGGTCGGAGGGGTGGTCCGGTTCGATGGGTAGATAGGCAGCACCTGATTTTAGTATGCCCAGGATGGATGCGATCATATCTACCGAAGGTTTCATTAGTAAAGCCGCGATTGAACCGCCGTGGATTCCTCTTTCGCGTAGTGAATGTCCCAGCGTGTCGGACACCCGGTCCAATTCCCGGTATGTCATATGCATCTCCCCTTTCACTGCCACGAGGTCCGGGTTTCGTTCCGCTTGTTGGGAGAATATGCCGTGAATGGTTTGGTTAAAGGGGTATTGGCAGTTTACCCGGTTCAAATCTACCAGGAGCCATTGTTTTTCTTTTTCGCTTAAAATATCGATCTCATCCAATCGCGTTTCCGGTTTGAATAAAGCGGTTTCCAATAATTCCCGGAAATGGTTTGACATTCGTTCTATTGTTGTTTTTTTATACAGTTTGGATTGAAAATCCCAACAGCAAATGAGCGAATCGCCTTCATGGCGGAAAGAGAAAACGATCCCGGGTGGAATCCGGCAGATGGAGTTTTTTTCCATGATGTTTTCCAGCAGTATGAAAATATCCAGGAGTTGTACGCCGGTATCCGGGGAGAAGATATCCAGGCGGTGGGCCAATAATGGAAAAGGGTAGTTCTGGTTTTCGACGGCGTCTGTAATGGTTTTCTTCACATCCAGGAGTAATTCTTTGAATGTGGTGTTTCCCGTTAAGCCGTTTCTCAGGATCAGGAGGGTATTGATGGGAACGCCCTCCCCTATTCCCTGTTTATAGACCGGCATTCCCGACAGCGAATCGAGAGTATGCCGGTAGGAGTATTTATAAAGGAGAGCCAGGACAGAAGTTACCAGGATCATATGGAGTCTGGGGTCGGAGTTATTGGAAAGCCACAGCAGGCGGGAAAAGATGTCACCTTGCAGGGTAAATTCGATTTGGCTTAGTCCGTCCAGGGTGGTTTCTGTGGTCGTGGTTTCGTTTTTTTCTTGTGAATAAGGGTGGGGAAAAGTTGTAGGTTCGAAGTCGTAGGGGAAGCATGTTTTTTCCAGGTCGCCGGCCAGTTGTTGAAGCCAGTATTCTTCTTCTTTCACATGTTGGGCTGCTGCCACCATCATTTCAGACGGTATAAATCGGCTGGACATTAATATATTCTCCTTTAAAGGGTTTCGAGTTGTTAAATATTGGGTAAAGATTTACATGATGAAGACTGGAAGAGGGTAAATATGAAAGTTATTCGATCGATTGTGTTTAATGTGTGTGGATGTTATAAAAAAGTGTAAGCTTCCGCCCTTTGAATTTCAACAAGCCCACATTTTTCTAGATAAAAGGAAAGTCTGCATCATAACTGGTAAAAAGAGGGGAAAATAAGCTCCAATTCATGTCATATTTCAACCTGTAATTATACCTTATTTTTAAGGTAATTGCATCCTTTATGGAAATATTGCCCGTGGAAAGTGTGAAAAAATTGGGGTGCAAAACCACGATCTGGAAGAGTTATTAATTTTCCCGTGAAACCGTATAATTTTCAAAGTGTTTGAAACTAAATACCGGTTCGTTGTTTTTAAAACTGCACAAGCGGAGTCTTGGGGTTCACACCGCAACGGGTGTAAGTATAAATACACGAGACATCTTGCCGGCTTTTTTTAGATCACCTTTACGTAACACTTGCCGTACTTCATCCAGTTTGTAAACATCTGCAAGAGATAAATAAGGAGACCAACCTTCATCCTCATCCGTATCGATTAACTCGACATCGACTTCGGCAACATAATCACCTTCATGGATCAGTTTTTTATGATGTCTCTTCGTCATTTTCTTCTCCTTTTAAAATCATCGGACCATTTTTGAGGATTGGGCCGATAGGCGGTTATTAAAACAGCAGGCGTTGAAGCCCCCTTGGGAATTCCCCATACTACGTGAATGGGTTTTCCGTGGGTATCTTTCTGCAAAACAAGGACGCATGGACCTTTATGATAATCCGGGCTTTCTTCTAAAACAACAGCATTATTTATCCCAATGAGTATATCTTCCACAAAAATATCATCTTCAGCCAACTCATCATAACCGTGTTCAGATATTAATACTTCATAGCGCTCAACCAACTCACAGATTCGTTCGAATATTTTACTCATTTGAAAACCGATACCTCTATAAATTATTACCATATATCCATAATGAATTCAACTATCTTTTAAGATTTTTTAGCCTGCCTCCTTTTTCCCCCTGGAAAGTGTGAAAAAAAACCAGGATAGGAATTGAAATCCCCCGTAGAATTATTGGGCCTCTCTTGAAACCGTATAATTTTCAAAGTATCCCTTGCTCATCTAATTTTTCGACGTTTCCTGCGCCGTTGAAACAAAAAACCAGGTTGCCTTCTTTATAGGTGCTCATGCAAAGTCCTCTCCTTAATGCAATGCAAGAGCCAAATCTCTTTCATAAAGATCGCCGAAAGTATCTGCAATGGAGTTGGGATTCAAGAGGAGGTACGAGTCGGTACTTTCGATCCGTATATCCTCGGTTTTAGTGTCTCGGAATAGGCTGTGGTATTTGACCTGGTAATCCTTGTTTTTGGTTTGAAGGTGGAACTCTTTAAGAGTTACATAGTCATGAGTGGCAATAAAAATTTGAACCCCCATTCGCTGAAGTTCCAATAATATTTCAACCACGGTTTTCATCATTTTGGGATTCAAGTTTGCTTCCGGTTCATCCCAGAATAAAATAGAGCCTTCAAGCAGTTTCCCGTTTTGGATCAGGATAAATAGCAATGCGATTTTTCTTAGTCCTTCGGCGAGCAAGCTGAATTCCAGCTTGCCTTGCTTACTTAGGTGAAAAAATTCCTCATCTTTGATTATTACGTGGCCATCCATGGTTTTTTCGAGAAGGTTCAACAGTGTCTTTCTATTGGCGTCGGCGGGGCCTCTCAGTGGAGGAAAATAAGCTTTATCGATGATGTCGGCATATACTTCTTCAAAATGTAACTCCCGTGCATTGTATAAAGACCGGAATCCGGGGGCGTTACTCAGCATTTCTTTTACCGGTATATAAACGCTGTCCACCGGGTTTGCCATCCATCCTTCCACACCTTTGCAGGAAGCATCTTCCCCTTTTTTTGTACGGGTTGAAAATGCGAATTGAAGGGTATTATCGGACCGGGTGACAGCCAGTTCAGCGCCCAGGGTTCCTTGCTGTCTATAAACGAGCCTCCCCAATTGATTATCTAAGGGCTTGAACACATTAACCAATTTTTGGGCTAATGTATTACCGGATTTGGAAATATCGCAGGCAGCAGAAAAATATTGACCGGAGGCAGGGCAGTTTTTTATAATTTAAAGAAAAAAGCAAGAAAATCTAACCCAAATTGTAGTATAATATTGTCTTTTTCAAAAAACGAACGAAAGGATCGAATAATGATGAAGTATAGAACTATAATCATTGGTTTAACGCTGTCAATATCGGTATGTGTTCCTCTTTTTTCATCCGGTACCCGTTTAAAAGCGGTGAAAGTCGAAAAAGGCCCGGTTATCGACGGGAATCTTAATGACCCGGCCTGGCAGCAGACCGAACCGTTTAACGATTTCAAAATGGTGGAACCGAACACCGGCACAACACCTTCCGAAAAGACCGAAGCACGAGTGGCGTATGATGATAAAAACCTGTATATCGGGATTTATTGTTTCACCGGCAATCCCTCCTCCATTTCGGTCACATCGCTCCAGTACGACAGCGGAGGCGAAGAAGAAATCGGGGACGACCTCATTCGAATACTCCTCGACCCTTTCCAGGATAAACGGAACGCCTACATATTTTTCGTTAACGCCAAAGGCGCCCGGACCGACGGCCTTGCCGCCGGCGAAAATTACAGTACCAACTGGGACGGCATATGGGATGCTTCAAGTAAAATCGTTCACAACGGGTGGATTACCGAAATCAAAATCCCCTTTAAAACCATTTCATTCAACCCGAAATTAAAAGAATGGGGAATCAATATCGAACGGTATATCCCCTACAAACAGGAAATCATTCGCTTATCCGGTATCAGTAAAGATAGCTTCTTCTTTAATCCTGCGGAAGCAGCCCTGCTGGAAGGAATCGATCCCCGCAAACAAGGAATGGGTATAACCTTCAAACCCTTTGCCACTCTCGACACAACCAAAGACTCTGCGTCCGACCAAAAAAGAGAATGGAAACTGGACGGCGGGTTCGATTTGTATAAGAATTTTACTCCCAATCTTGTGGGAGGAATTACATATCACACGGATTTTGCGGAGACCGAAGTAGACGACCGGCGAATCAATTTAACCCGTTTCCCCCTCTATTTCCCGGAGAAGCGTTCCTTCTTCCTTGAAGGGTCCGATATTTTTTCCTTTGGAATCGGATTGGGCGAAAACTTTACACCGTTTTTCAGTCGTAAAATAGGCTTGTATCAAGGACAGCAGGTTCCTATCGAATGGGGGGCCAAATTATTCGGGAAAATCGGCAATACCAACATGGCGCTGCTGGATGTCCGAACCGAAAGCTCCGACAGCCTCCCTTCCAAAAATTTCTTTGCGGGCCGAATTTCCCAGAATATTTTTTCGGAAAGCAAGGTGGGGGTTATTTTTACCAGCGGCAATCCCGCGTCGCCTCATTCCAATACTTTGTTCGGTGCAGATTTTACGTATTCCACGTCACGCTTTTTAAAGAATAAAAACTTTTCAGCAGGCGCCTGGTATGTACGGAACTGGAACGAAAAGGATTACGGCAAACACTACGGTTACGGGTTTAAAATCGATTACCCCAACGATCTTTTCGATATAGCGACTACATATCAGTATTTCGGCGATTCCCTGGAACCGGGCCTGGGTTTTTTACCCCGGGGCAATGTGAAAACCCTTTCATCGTCATTTCTCTACAGCCCACGGCCCTCTAAGGGATTCCTCGCCAAAATGGCCCGGCAATTCTTTTGTGTAGCGTCTACTTCTTTTTATTGGGATTTGAAAGGCAATATCGAATCCTCGGAGATAGAGCTGGCTCCATTGAACTTCATCACCCCAAGCGGCGATTTTTTCGAATGCGGTATGAATATCAATCGTGAAGTCCTGCCGGAACCCTTCGAAGTGTCGGAAGGCGTAGTTATCCCGGCGGGCGACTACACCTTTACCACGGGCCGCGCAGAAATTCGAACCGCAGAATACCGTTTTCTTTCCGCTTATATCGAATATGAAACCGGGAATTTTTACAACGGGAAAATAAATAAACTGGAATTTTCGCTCAGCTTCAATCACAAAGGCAATATCAAACTGGGCGTCGAAGGCGAATTCGTTCACGGGAACCTCCCTTTGTACGGGGGAAAATTCACTGAAAAGCTGTACCAGGTTAAAGCGGACTTCTTCCTTAATACGGATATGGGTTTGATGACTTACATCCAATACGACAGCGTATCGAAAAACATCGGTGCCAATATCCGGCTGAAATGGGAAATAACCCCGGGCAATATCGTCTACCTGGTGTATAATAAAAGCTGGGAAAAAAGGTATGACCCAGTCTCCCGCTTTTACCCGTTCCAGGACAGGGGCGTCATCAAAATTCAACTCTCCATTCGCCCATAACCCCACACGGTGGGAACCGGATAAACATAAACTCCTGGCGGATCACGGGTTGATTTCCGCCATCATGGTCCCCATTTTCGATTATGATCCAGGGGCTTTAAAAATTCTATTCGCCCTTGACAATATTCCAAGGTGGGACTGAGTGACGACAATTATTTTTGTGCTTCCGGTCAAACCTTCCGTGCTCCCGGGGAAAAGAGGAAGTTGAGAGAATAAGTGATAAATCCACACGCAGTGTGGTTAATCTGCGTAATCAGTGGGCCCTATTTTTTTACCGGGGTTCTTCATCGATGGTCAAGAAATAATTAAAATCACTGTACGATGTCTGATAATAAGCGAAATCAAATACTTTTTCCGTTGTGACAATATTCAAAGGAAAGGCCCCGGGGTTGGAAAACCCTTCCACGGCATAACGCTTGACGGTCGTATATTTTATCACGGGTTTACGCTTCGGCATAGGTCCGGCTTCGGCTTGTGGGTGTTGTACCGACGCTTCCGCCATTACTTTTGAAATTTTTTCTTGCTCCTCCCGGGTTGAAAATATCAAGAAATCCACGGTGTCATCTTCTTTGGACGGCCGAATATGAATGTACAACGTCCTGGAAGGTTTCGTATTTTTTTCGAAATTCTCGGGGTGCTCTGAAAACCAGGCACTTAAATCGACATTCTCACCCGGCATCGTTTCGGTGGCGGTTAAATTTATTTTAACGATGTTGGGCTTTCCGTCGTTTAAGCGTTTCAATTGTTCCAATTCTTCCACTGGAAAAACCCAATAATAACCGATATTTTTTTCCATAAGAATCTTGGAAATACCGGCGTATTTTTTCCCGTTATATTCGAATTGTTGGAGCCGGTAAGCCAGGGTCGAGTCGATGGAGGTCGATGTTTTGTCGGGCGATAGGAGGAAGCCCCGGGTGTCGAGGTTCCAGCTCCCGTCTTTATTTTTGCTAAGCCCCCGGAAATGGCGGGCGTTGGAGGAGATTTCCCGTTCCAGGGCTTTGGTTTCGTTGAATTTTTTCGGAGCTTTCGCCGGGTTGTCGAAATACAAGAGCTCTTTTCGTCCTTGTTCCATGATATAGATTTGATGAACCCGTTCATTGGCCGGGTAAATATTTTTCTCCGCCATGGATGTCAACCACCCCATTTTGTCCCTGGCCAGTCTTTTGGCCCATTCTTCATCGATGGGCTCAAGGATTATCCTGGGGACATTACCGATCTTGTTTACATCTTTAACTTTACCGATAAAATGAACGAAAGTATCGTATTCCTGGTCCAGTGTTTTTACCCGGATGATTTTGTTTATTAACGGTTCGAAGTCGGTATCCGCGGCTTTGGTTCCAAAGACGGGTATGGGCGCATACTCTTCATAGTCGATTTTCATGAAATAGTTGAAGTCCGTGAAGGATGTTTGATAATAGGAGAAGTCGAAGGTTTTTTCCGTGGTTATAATATTTAAAGGGAAATAACCGGGTTTTGAGAAGCCTTCCACGATATAGGCTTTTACGTAGGAATAATCCTGCCCGGTTTTTTTCTTCACGTCTGGCCCGGCTTCGGCTTTTACAGGTTTATTATCCGGTGCTTCCAGGATTGTTTTGGGTTTCTTGATAAGTTTTTCCATCACTGCGAAAATCAAGAACTTGACTTCGTTTTCTTTTCTATCCGGGAGGATAACGATGTAGAGGGTTCTTTTGGTTTTCATGTTTTTCTTGAAGTTTTCAGGGTGATCGTAAAACCATTCGGATAGGTCGATATAGTCGGTTTCGCGTTCGATGATATCCATAGTGATGAGGTTGAATGTAATGATATTGGGTTGGCCGTCGTTGATGTTTTTTAATTTATCCAATTCCTCCAGGGAAAAAATCCAGGCATAATGGGTTTTTGAGTTCCCGAAACCTTTGATCACAGCCCCGTATTTTTGATCTTCGAAATCGAATTCTCGGAATTTATATGAGGACGTATGGTCGGCAGCCTCATCATTTGTATCCAGGTATGCTTTTGAGAGAGGGATCATCCCCCAGGAATTTTTCATCCATTTCCCGTCTTTGGTTTTGCGCCACCCGGTTAGGATGCGTCCGTAGATGGAGAGTTCGCGCTCTTGTGCTTTCTTAGAGCTCAGGCCCTGTTTTTTTTGGGGATTGTCGTAAAAAAGGGCATCTTCTTTACCTTTTTCCATGATATAGATTTGCTGTACGCGGTCGCTGAAGGGATAGATATCTTTGTCCACTCTCATGACGATCCACCATATTTTGTTTTCGGCCATTCTTTCTATCCAGGTTTCTTTGCAGGGTTCTATGGTGAGCCGTTGATATTTATCGTTTATTACCTTCACTCTCCCGATAAAATTCACCAGGCGGCCATCTTCGATTTCCAGGGTCTTTACCCGGATAATTTTTCCCGTCAAGTAGTACAGGTCGGGTTTTGTTTCTATCCTTGTTCCTGTTTCTTCTGCAAGTACAAGGGAATTTATAAGAAGCAGACATAAGAGAGTGAAAAATATTTTCATTTTTATTTTCATAATTTACCTCCGAACAAATGGAATTGAAAAGCGCCGCAAGATGGAATCGTTTTCCTTGGGTTCCATTGGATTATTTTACAAGATGTGGAGATAAATATCAAGGAGATGCGCAGGGAAATCCCAAAGGTGGAGGCTGCTGCAAGGCAAGACCCCGCTTGTCTCGAAGGTTAAAAGGGGTTTACATACCGAAAACAATGATTTTAGTCCCTTTGAAAATCTTTTTTCTCTTGAATATCTTCTGTTTCCAGGAGGTTTTCGGGGATCGATTAATCACCAATAAATATCCTTCCGATGTCCCGCATTTATCCATATAGTCGTGGGTTTGTTCCAGGCCTTTTTCAATTGTTTTTTCCAGGCTGTCGTATTTGAGTTTTATTTCGATAACCGCGTGCTGAACTCCATTTTTAAAGGGCCAGATCACCAACAGGTCGGTGCGTTGACGGCCTAGCCCGTATTCCCGTTCAACCCTGCCGCCGCCGTTGACGATTCTCTGTAAAAAAGCCTGGAGCAGTAATTGCGGTCCTGCTTCTTCATAATCGAAGCCATTCACCCAATGCTCGAAGTTTTTACGGAAAAATTCCTGGAAAGCAGTTAAAAGCTTATCCATATCCAGGCGGCCATCATCCATAATATACCAGGATGATTCTTGCAATATTTGCTCTTGAACACTGTAAGTCAATTGCCTGGGTATGATTTCACGGTATATCCGGTTGGCGATGGACATTTGCGGTTTTCTTTTGATGAGGCCTAAATCCGATACATAGTCGATATCGTCTTCCGGTATTTTATCGATGTCTTCGGAACCCGACAGGATGGGGATCATCACCCGTTTAACCCGGTCTTCCTTCAGTTTATCGGTTAATTGATCCAGGTGGGTTTCGCGGCGTAAAATGAGGTTTTCTTTCGCTTGTTCGATTATTTCGGTATCGATATTTTTGGACCGGTCGCGTCCTTCTTTCATTTTAAAACAAACTTCATAACCCAGTGCATTCACAAGCCAGGGTTGACCTTCGGTTAAATCCCATACCAATGGGAATATATCTTCGTTAAATCGTTGACCGGTTTCGTCGGAGTGCTGCCGGTACAATTCTTTAATTTCATCCGGGGTAAAATTTCCTAGTCTGAGGGATGCCGATTTAATATTAAAGGCGCTGCCGCCGGTGATAATCGATTTTTCAGTATCCGAATGAATGCGGTAATCTCTCACGTCTCTAACGCCGCATAAAATAATACTTTGGGGAAATCTTATCGGGCGATTGGTATAACCGCTACGCAATTGACGAAGTACGGAGATCAATGTATCGCCGACCAGTGCATCGATTTCATCGATGAAAAGAACTACCGGTTTTTTATTTTCATCATGTAAGCACAATTGGGTTAAGGTTTCCGTTAATGCGTCGAATTCTCCGCTCTCATTGAGAATTTTTTTCCAATTATCTTTTAAAAATGAGTCATTGAGATAAAAAATAGCGTTTCTTGCCAATGTATTAAGGATCGCCTGGATACCTTTTTGGACATTTCCCCTGGCGGCCTGGGCCGCTTCGACATTAATGTATAGGCTCCTGTATTTTCCCTGGTTGTTTAGGTGGTTCATCAATGCAAGCAAGAACGAAGTTTTCCCGGTTTGGCGGGGGGCATGAAGGACAAAGTATTTCCGGTTATCGATGAGTTGTTGAATTTCTTCCATGTCTACCCGTTGAAGGGGCTCGATGTTGTAATGGCGTTCTTGGTCGATGGGGCCTGCGGTATTGAAAAACCTGGGGATCGTATTCAGATGAGTATTGTAATGGAATCCGGTCGATATGTCAAATGTTCGTCGTTTTTTTTAATAGAAAATTAACGAGTTCACGTATTCCCGGATTCACCATCAGTTTGTCAGCCATCACGGATGGACACCTTTTTGTAAACCCCTGGCGGGTCCAGAAACCTCGCCCTCCGTGAGGGCCTTTTCTCGAAAAGGTTTTTGGTAGTCGAAGACAAACCATGTGGTGGATTTAGGAAATAGCAAAAGTAGAAGGGAAAGAAAAAGGGAAATTGGAGACCATTGCCGTCCGGTGTTTTTTCTTGCCTGTCACTTTTTTCCCGGAAGCCGGGAACAAACTCATTGACTTTGAAATACTTTTTCGCTAAGATTCTTCCATGACAAAAAAAAATCAGCTCTCAAATAACCCTGACCACCCCTCCACCCCCCCAGGGAAAGAAAAATACTTCGCATGGTTTAAAGACACTTCACCCCGGCAAAAGAAAGCCCTGTTATCGGCTTCCCTGGGTTGGATGCTGGACAGCATGGACATTATGATCTATGCGATGGTACTGGCCCATTTAATGAAACATTTCAACATGACCACTTCTACCGGCGGACTCCTCACCTCCCTCACTCTTTTATCCTCCGCCATCGGCGGTATTATATTCGGCATAATCGCAGACCGCATCGGACGTGTAAAAGCCCTCATGGGCAGTATTATCATCTATTCGATTTTTACCGGGGCCTGCGGCTTCTCCACCACCATTGTGCAATTAGCCATATTCCGGGTACTCCTGGGCCTGGGCATGGGAGGCGAATGGGCAACCGGGGCCGCCCTGGTTACTGAAACCTGGCCCGCCGAACACCGCGGCAAAGCCATGGGAATCATGCAAAGCTCCTGGGCCGTCGGCTACGCACTGGCCGCCTTGATCTCAGCCTTGATCCTACCCCACTTCGGATGGAGATGGGTGTTTTTCGCCGGCTTTTTACCCGCACTCCTCACTTTCTGGATCCGACGCCATGTCGAAGAACCCGAAATATGGAAAAAAATCGCACTAAACCGGCCAAAAGAAAACTCCAAACCCTCCCTCACTGAAATCTTCCACCCCCCCTACTTAAAAAGAACCCTCATCACCACCACCCTCAATACCGGGACCATGTTCGCCTGGTGGGGACTCTTTACCTGGATACCCTCCTACCTCGGCCTCCCTCCAGATAAAGGAGGCATGGGACTGGATATCGTCAAAACCTCCACCTGGATCATCGTCATGCAAATCGGCATGTGGCTGGGTTACGTCAGCTTCGGGTTTATCTGCGACAAAATCGGGAGAAAAAAGACGTACATCATCTTCCTCTTTGCAGCTTCAGCCCTGGTCCTGGTCTACAGCAGCATCAAAAATAATACGCTGCTGCTCATCTTCAGCCCCTTCATGGCCTTTTTCGGAACCGGCTACTTCTCCGGCTTCGGAACTATTACATCCGAAATATTCCCGACACGAATCCGGGCCTCTGCCCAGGGCTTTACTTACAACATCGGACGAGGCCTCAGCGCCATAGCTCCCTTTACCATAGGCGCACTGGCTAAAACCTACGGACTCCGCATGTCATTCTACCTCACCGCCGCCTTCTTCCTATTCTCCGCCTTCATGGCTTTCGCCCTCCCCGAAACAAAAGGAAAATCACTGGACTAAACCAGGGGCTTTTTTGAAAAACCGCCCCTGGACCCCGAAAAACTTTTTTAATAACAAAAGTTTTTGGTCCCACCGCGCCATCCGCGATGGCTTTTCAAAAAGGTGAGTCGTCGAAGATATTTTTATATACAAACCCGCTGTAGATTTCTTTTTTTTAGATTTTTCAGCAATTCCGCGGGTTTTTTAAACCGGTAATTGACCATCATGGACGCGATAATATAAGGTTTAAAACCGGCTTCTATATAAGTTTTAATCCGGTACTTTTCAAACACGGGAGCGGAGACTTCACCCTCTTTACAGGAAACGGAGGAGATATCCGCAGGTAAACAATGCATATAAAGCGCCTCGCCTTCCTTAGTGAATTTCATCTTTTCTTCGGTGCATTCCCAATTCTTAAAGGCAGCATTCCGGGCCAGGCACTCTTTTTCTAGTTTTTGCAAACCTTCCTGGTCGTTTTGTTTCAACAACTCGGTTCGCTTGCCCATCACATCGAAAGGCGCCCAACTTTTGGGATAAACGATATCGGCACCGGCAAACGCTTCTTCCATCGAGTGGGTCATCTCGAAACTGCCGTTGTTCTCGGCTGCATTCTTGCGCGCCACTTCCACGACATCGGGGATGAGATTATACCCCTCGGGATGAGCCAAAGTCACATTCATACCGAAACGGGTCATTAATGCGATGATTCCCTGGGGAACAGAAAGAGGTTTGCCATAACTGGGAGAATATGCCCAGGTCATGGCAATCTTTTTACCCCGGAGTTTTTCTAAAGAACCGAAATGGCGTTTCAAATGAAGGAGGTCTGCCAGGGTTTGAGTGGGATGATCGATATCGCATTGGAGGTTGATGACACCGGGCCTCTGGGGAAGCACACCGTTTTCGAATCCATCATCCAACGCGGCGGCCACTTCACGCATATACGCATTTCCTGCCCCCAGGAACATATCATCCCGGATACCGATAAAATCCGCCAGGAAAGAAATCATGTTGGCGGTTTCCCGGACCGTCTCGCCGTGGGAAACCTGGGACTTACCTTCATCCAGGTCCTGGAGGGTGAGACCCAACATGTTGGCGGCAAAAGAAAAAGAAAACCGGGTCCGTGTAGATTTGTCCCTGAAATTGGAAACGGCTGAACCGGAATCGAAACACCGGGGGGATATATTATTATCCCTGAGCCATTTTAAAGCTTCGGCGGTATATATGATTTGTTGCAGTTCTTTTACTGATTTTTCCCAGGTTAAAAAAAAGTCTTTACCTGTAAGGTCTTTATCGAGCCACTGGATTTCCTCCAGTAGTTGTTTAAATTCTCTATTCTCACTCATAATTCCTCCTGTTCCTCACTCATCTAAGGAACTACTTGATAATTGTTAATTGCTAATTGATACTTGTTAATTCTATTGCGGTTTTCCAGTTAATGATTTTTCTCGACTGTCATCTTTTTATCCCGTAGCGGCTGACAATTAAGGAAGCCGCAGGATGACGCTCTGCGTCATAATAAAACCCCACCGTGTGGGGTCCAGTCAAAATTCATTTCAAAAGTTTCTTGCGAATTTTTATCGAACGAGCGCAGTGATGTTCGTGGAGGGATTTCCAGGTGACTCATTAATAATTCACAGCAAGGCTTTATGGGAGCGATTTAAAAATTCATAGCATATGCGGCGTAGAAAGCGGAAGCATCGACCAGGTGGCTGACGGGGATTTTTTCATTGGGAGCATGGGCCAAAACTTCGTTTCCGGGTCCGAAACCGACGATAGGTATGTTGTAAAATCCATTGATAGTGACGGCGTTTGTGGAGAAGGTCCATTTATCGACGTGGGGTTCTTTTGAAAACAGCCGTTTAAAAGAATCTACGGCGGTTTTGATGGAGGGGTGGTCGGGGGGGATTTTCCATGTGGGGTAATATTTTTCCATTCCATAAACCAGGCCGGTGTAGGCTTTTTCGCGGTAATCCAGTACTTTGACCGCAGCGTCCAGGGGTTTAACTGCTTCCATTACTTCGGCGACAGCGGATTCTTTGGTTTCGCCCCAGGTGAGGCGGCGGTCGAGGTGGAACCTGGCATAGTCTGCTACAGCGCACAGTGAAGGGCTGCCGGAGACGAATTCGGAAATAGTTACGGTTCCTTTGCCGAGGAAATCATCGGTTTTAAGGCGGCGGTTTAGTTTTTCGATTTCCAGTGCGGCGCGTGCGCCCATGTAGATGGCGTTTTCGCCCCGTTCGGGTGCGGAGCCGTGGGCGGATAATCCTTTAAAGGAGACATGGATTTCCATCCTGCCCCTGTGGCCCCTGTATATATTTAAATTAGTGGGTTCGGTGATAATGACGGTATCGGGTTTAATGCGGTCTTCTTCGACGATGTATTTCCAGCATAATCCGTCGCAATCTTCTTCCAT
>Ga0105104_10000936_pt1 | contig 22746 bp, 15 predicted proteins | sample PPLLaktember2015_3_FD_87034 | JGI IMG/M metagenome (GOLD analysis project Ga0105104, IMG submission 87034) | Freshwater sediment microbial communities from Prairie Pothole Lake near Jamestown, North Dakota, USA - PPLs Lake P7 Core (6) Depth... | ecosystem: Environmental > Aquatic > Freshwater >... | reverse complement strand
TCCAAGCATTACAGGCAAAATTCAGGGCAGACCGTTTTCGTCTGCCCTTATTATCGTACGCGGCGTTTCCATTCCTCTTTGAGTTGCAGCTCACGCGGACTGACACCCGACTCGAGCGCCATGAAGTCTGTCATCAGGCGGTTGAAACGGGCAGTCTCATCGATCATCGGGAAATGGCCGGAGCCATCCAGCGAAACGTGGTGCACCATGTGCGGCAGGTTGATCGTATTATCCGCAGATAATGACGGGATGGCCGGGTCATTTTGTCCGTGGACGAGCAGGCACGGGATCTGTGTCTGGCGCATTTTAGCGAACAGGTCATTCGACTGGAAACTGCTGATCGATTCGGTAATTGCCAGAGGGTCCGCTTTAGAAGCGTCGGCAAGCGCAACGATCGTTTCCGGCGTTTTGTTGCCAAGCCAGTTTATCAAATCCGGTAAAGAAGAGGTCCGCAGGCGGGTATTGATCGAGTCATAATACGTCGGGCAGTTGACCGCCATCATACGGTCCACACTTTGCGGCCAACGAGAACAGAAATTGAAGCCCACCAGCCCGCCCAGCCCGTGCCCAACTAGCGCCACCTTGCCGATCCCCATCTCATCCAGAAACCGGTTGAGAAGATCGGTCTGCTGGTCAATGGTATAACGCATCTGGTCACGGGCGGATTCCCCAAACCCCCAAAAGTCCAGGCCATAGGCGCGGAAGGAAGTGGAAGCAACCTGCATGGAAGAAATCCAATACCGCCACGAGCCGACCCAGCCGTGGAGGAAGATGATGGGGCGACCCCGTCCCAGCACCTCGTAGTGAACGATCTGCCCATCCAGAATGATTGCGCTCATGCTTCCAAAGAGCTTTCCCTTAATTACTTCCCAAACTTGGCCAGAATCGAGCGGACACGTTCGGTTAATTGATCGGGGGCAAAAGGCTTGAGCAGATACTCTTCAGCGCCAGCATCCATGCCATCCCTGATTTCCGATTCCTGACCTTTGGCTGAGAGAAATACGACCGGGACATCTTTTAGTTTCGGGTCTGCTTTGATCAGTTTGCAGGCCTCATAACCGGTCATGCGCGGCATGCGCACATCCAGCAGGATCAGGTCAGGATATTCCTGCTTTGCCACTTGCACGGCATCCTCACCGTTCGTGCCGGTCACGACTTCATACCCCGCAAAACGCAAAGTAAAAGCAACCAGGTCTCGAATATCGGGTTCGTCTTCTGCAATCAATATCTTTGTCATCGCTTCGTTATTCGCCTTTCTTGTCTACTGGCAATGTGAAGGAAAAAGTACTTCCCTTTCCCTCCCCTTCGCTTTTCAACCAGATTCGTCCTCCGTGCATCTCTACCAACTGCCTCACAATTGCCAGGCCCAGGCCTGTGCCGGGAGTAGCCAAAACAAGCGGGTCTTCACCGCGATAGAAGCGGTCAAAGATGCGGGCTTGATCCTCTTTGGAAATACCAACGCCAGAATCCTGCACGTCCACCTGCACCTCGCTGCCGTTCTCGCTGTGCAGATGTACCGTGATCCGGCCGTTTTCGGGGGTGTAATGATAGGCATTGTCTACCAGGTTGCCCATGATCTGCCGCACACGTTCCGCATCACCGCGTACGCGAGGGAGGTCTTTCGCCGCATCCAGGGAGAAAGCCATCGGCTTATTTTCCTCCTGGGAGCGGCGTAACATATCCGCGAGAACATCTTCCGCCACATCGCGCAGGTCGAGCGTTTGCGGTAATAAGGTGACGCGTCCCGCCTCGATACGGGATATATCCAGCAAGTCGTTCACAAGAATATTGAGCCGCTCTGTATTGTTTTTGACGATCCCCAGGAAATGCGTCTGATTTTCGTTCAAGGCGCCGGCTGCACCCATCAGCAGGATATCCACATAACCGCGGATAGAAGTCATCGGCGTACGCAATTCATGGCTGACCGTCGCTACAAACTCGGACTTCAGCCTGTCTACCTCAACCTCATGCGTAATGTCGCGGAAAATGGATACCGTTCCCAGGAAATCGTTTTGCAGGATAACCGGAGCAAGATGGACCAACGCGATGCGTCCGTCCTCGAGCTCCAACTGCTCCGCATACGAATCGCCAGCCTGGTAGGAAGCCGGGTCGTTCGACCAGTCGTTAATGGTCTGCATCCATGTGCCGGCTGCTCTGCCGAAGATGCCGCCAAAGGCATCCAGCGATTGGTCGATCACCTTCCTTGATTCGAGGCCAAGAATAGCGGTAGCAGAACTGTTCAGGAAAGTGATCCGGTTTTCGGGGCCGGTCACGACCACACCGTCAGCGACCGCTTCGAGAATAGCCTGTGAGCGGCTGGCTTCTTCCTGCTCTTTGCGCAGCATGCTTCCCAGGCGCTCTGCCTGGTCACGGATCAACTCATACAAATGGGCATTGTTGATGGCAATCGCCACCTGACCGGCAATGGCTTTGACCATACCCAAACGTTCCGGACCGAAGAAACCGACCTTTCGGTGGAAGACCATCAAGACACCAATTACATCTTCCCCCACCAACAACGGAGCGACGATCGTACTACGATGCTCGCCTGATGTTGAGACTGATTTGACCCAGCGCTCATCCTTGTGCAGGTCTTCGACCAGAGTCGCTTCGCGTGTTTCGACCACCCAACCAGCCAGGCCCTCTCCAACTTTGAGCGTGAAGCCACGGCCATCCGACGGCTCCTTGCTCGTCAAATAGCCATAGCCGGCACGGTAGTGCAGCAAATTATCCTCAGCGTGCAGGAGCATGATCGTACCCTGCTCCCCGCCGACAGCCTCGTTCAGCAAGGCCAACGTACGGCTGAGAGCGCGGTCCAGGTCAAGGCTGGCAGAAACTTCCGTCAGGATGCGCAACAAGGTCTCGGTATTGGCCTTCTCACGTTCTACCTCGGCAGTGCGCTCGATCACACGCTGCTCCAGTTCTTCCGCCAGCCGCTGCGTCTCAGCAAACAGGCGCGCATTTTCGATCGCTACCGCAGCCTGTTGCGACAGGTTGTTCAAGAATTCCAACTCAACATCAGTGAATTCCAAGCCTATCCCGGTGCGCCAGACCGCCATCAAACCGCTCAACCGCTCTTTCGAGAGAATAGGCACGCCGACCAGGTGTTCATACAGGCTTTCCGGCGTCCCCTCCACGACCCGAGCGCGCGGGTCATTCTCCGCATTGTTGACGATCTCACCGATCTTCTTTTGAGCAATACTGCCAAGGATGCCCTGGCCAATCATCATGGGAGAGTTCTTGATCTCCTCCGCATCCTCTCCAACAACGGCGATACCGCGCAGCAAATTGGTTTCATACTCTGGGAGATAGACCGCACTCGTTTCAACCTGTAGCAAGTCTTTGGCGTAGACAGCGATACGCTTCAACACATCTTCGAGATCTAACGTGGCCGAAATATCACGTCCGACCTCCGCTAATGCCATTGTTTCTTGCGCGCGGCGCTGCGCCTCCTGGAATAGACGTGCGCTATCCAATGCAATGGAGGCCTGGTTGGCAATGGTAATCGCCAGTTCAATTTCTGATGTGGTTGGTTTTTCTTTAGCCGGCAACTGCACGAACAGGATACTGCGCAGGTTACCGCCACTTACGAGCGGCAGCGCCAGTACACTGGTCGTTTTCTCCCCAAGCATGGGGGTGAGTTGGGCTAAAGCAGGTTCGTTGAGGAAATCATCGCTTGTAAGCACACCCAGCGACTCACGCAATTGGCCAAATACCGGGGCACTTGGTAATGGCTGAGGCAATTTATTCATTTGTTTTGGCGAAGTGAAAGTCCAGGTTGCGGTTTGGCCGTCCAGCCGCGCAACCGACACACGCATCGCGGCAAAAGCCTTGCGCAATTCCTCTGCTGTGACTTTCTGGATTTCATCAGCGTTCAACAACCCACTCATCTGAGAGGAGAAACGATTGAGCAGTGCCAGGCGCTGAGAGCGTTGGTCCAGTTCTGCGGCGCGGTTTACGCTGTCCTCATAAAGGCGCGCGTTCTCTAAAGCGACTGCCGCCTGGCCCGCAAAGGTCGTAGCAATCTGCACATGGTCCGGTGAATAGAAGTTTGATTGCCATTTCTCCAGCGTAATCACGCCAATTACTTCACCTTTGGAGATAAGCGGAATCCCCAACCAGGACAGACGAGGTGCTTCAATTTGCGGAAAACGAAGATCCCCGCGCACGTCGGCTACCGAAATTGCTTGTCCAATCCGGATCATTTCCTGGAACAAGGCACTATCTTCCACCCAAACAGTTAATCCCAGGCGTTGTTCGGAGTCGGTGAAGCCTCTGGCAGCCGAAACACGCAAGAATTCCTTGTCACGCAATAACAATGTCGCTGTATCGAAAGGCAAAACCGGGCGTAACTGGTCGAGCAAAGAAGCGACCAATTCCTCGCTCCGCAGGCTGGAGGTCATGGTAGTAGCGACGTCATTTAAAGCCTGGAGTTGACCGGCGCGTTCCTCCGTCGCTTGTACCAAGCGGACGTTTTCCAGCGAAAGCGCCACCTGCTGCGTGAGCGACAATAACAAAGTCTCATCTTCGGGTTTGAAAGCGGCTTGCGTATTAAAATTGTCTAAAACCAGGACGCCCAGCCCTTGTCCTACGGTCACAATGGGGATCACCAGGGAGGAAATAGGCAGGCGACCGCCAGTGGCTTGCCGGTATAAAAACAAGCTTTCTGCTGAGAGCGCGTAGTCGCGTGCAAAGTTGAGTTCATCAACCCGGCGTGGGGATTTTGATTCGAATATCGAACCGGGCAATGCTTCACCGGAATGATAATTTATTTTCATCAGGCTATCATTGTCCGCATAACCGTCGCAAGCGCGGGGAGTCAGTTGTAAGGTGTTTTCATCCCAGAGCAAGACCACCCCTGCATGCGCGGCTGGTTGGATCACCCGGCGAGCGCTTTCCAGCAAAGCTTTGACGATTTCATTAGGCGTCAAACCACTGATTTGACGGCTGAAATCGAGAAGCAAGTCCACTTCCTGCAAGCGGCGGCGAGTTTCACTTAAAAGAGAAATATTTTGCAGGATCACAGATGTTTGGCGAGCAATTTGATAATAAACTTGACGGTCTTCGTCTGTGAAAGGCGGAAGCGGTTCGGGACTGATCGCCATGATGGCTGCCACTGTTTTCTCTTGAACGATAACAGGTAAACAAATAAAGGCTTTGGCATGCAAACCGCTAAGCAGAGGCGAATCCAGCCAGTCATCCACCTCATCCTCGTTGGCTGACAAAATGGTGTGACCGGTCTGCAAACAAGCCCGCAAAGGATTGCGCTGGCCAAACAACGCCTCCGGACTGGTAGCACGCGGAACGCTGCCCAGGACGTGCAACAGGCGTGGACCTTCCGGACCCTCTTCGGCAACCAACGCCACCGCCATACCGAGCTGGGTGAGTACTTCGCGCCCTAACGCCAGCAAGGCAGAGGAAGCATCCAATTGGCGGCTGACCGATTCTGTAATGGCCAATCCGGCGCGAACTCTCTGCGCCCGGCGATCCAAATTATGAATGGCGATGGTTTGCTCCAGGTCCTTGCGCAGTAGCAAAGGCAGGTCATTCTGACTGACACTAAGTAGCCGTTGCTGTCGTTGCATACCTGAAGAAAGTGTCTCTACACGGTTACGTAAGTCACCGAATCGAGAAGTATTGCTGATCACCAGGGCGGCCTGCGCTGCAAATATTTCGAGTGTCTCAATCGAGGCCTTGTCAGGTCGCAAACCGTCATTCGGAGCATCCAGGCTGAGCAGACCCAGCGGGTTCTCTTGAGCATCCACTAAAGGCACCAATAGAAAATCGTCCGGATCCCAGGCGTTTTCGGCGTGATCGAACTTATCAAGGTCCAACGTGACCATGTGAACGTCAGCAGGCACAACCGGAGTTTCATCAGCAGGGATAAAATACGAGCGGCTGATACGGAACTCCGGCTTGAGCAATTGTTGGATGCTCACCAGTGGTTGCTTGCGATCCAGCAGCTCAGCAAGCACATCTTGCGAGAAGCCTACCCCGGCTATCCGGCGCAATAGTCCGGTATCCGGCTCGTAAACGCTGAAAAGCACCGCCTGGAAAGGCGTTGATGCGCGGATGGCGTTCCCAATGGTCCGCAACTGTTGATCGATCGGGTGGTCAAAGTTGACCGCATAACTGATTTCTGTCAGGCTGGACATTGTCTCAGCACGACGGCGCAACAGCTCTGCACGTTGGTGCTCTGCCTGATACTGGTTGGCAGTCTTCAAGGCAAGAGATGCCTGCACTGCCAGCGTCTGAACCAACTCCACAATATCTGTATTAAAGAGATCCGGACGGCTGGCATGCAGGTAAATGGCACCTGCCAGGTTGCCATTCGTGCGGATAGGGACAATCAAAGCCGAGCGCACATTATCATGAGGGGCAGGAATATCCTTTAAGTCGAAATCTGTGATTACCAGAGGCTTGTTTATCTTAGCAACTTGCGGAAGCAATCTGGCAAGGTTCTCATCCATAGGGCAGCCAATGGAAAACTGGATTTCCGGCCCGTCACTCGACCTCGAGCGGTCAAAAAGTAAAATCGTGCCGCAATCTGCTCCTGTGGTACGCAAACTCTCATCGTGCACTAACTCCAACAACTTGTTTACATCTAACGCTGCATTCAATTCCCGGCTGATGCGCATGATCGCCGTCAATTGATTTACGCGGGCACGCAGGCTCTCGTCCGTCTGGTTGACCAGGTGCGCGCTTTCCAGGGCGGATGCGAGTTGCCCGGCGGCCGTTGTCACCACCTGGAGATCATACGCGTTGAAAAACTCCGGCTTGCGACTCCCTAGCATCAATTCGCCTAAACTGTGCTCGCGCACTACCAACGGCACGACCATTGTCGATTCCATCCGCAATGTCGTGATGAGGGGACGATAGACCGGCAAAACCCGCCGGTCGCTGCTCAAACGACCAGAGATGAAAGGCTTTTGACCGCCTGTCACAGTAAACCGGTACTGCGAATCGGCCACGAACATGCGTGACAAAGCTTCAGCCGCCTCTCCCTCGACCCCATACATGCTCCCACTATGGAGGCGTAACTCGCCGTTTTGCTCATCCAGCAAAAACATCGCTGCTGCATCGGCCTGGAAAAGGTGCGCCAACTCGCGGACGGAATGTTCCAGCACTTCATCCACCGAGGCAGCGGAAGCTGAAAGGCTGGCAACTCGGCGCAACGCATCAGACCGGTACGCGCGTTGACGCGCTTGCTGCACCAAGACCGCATTCTCGATAATTGCTGTAGCCTGGTCGGCAACGATCTTCATCAGGCGCAGTTCGTTCGCAGAGAACGCAATAACGCCTTGCCGGTGATTTGACAATTGCATAAAACCGAGCAGGCGTCTGCCTGACAATAAAGGCACCAGCGCCGAATCTCGCAAACTGGCAGCTTGTGCCAGGTTCCTGATGCCAAGGGTTTCCCATCTTTCATCTTCCGCAGCATTAAAGGTCAGCAATGGCTCCTGAGCTGAAAGGATATCGGAAGCGCCTTTTTCGTCCGGGATGTTCGTGCGATATAGTTCTACAATGTGCGGAGGCAATCCTTGAAACGGGATCTGCCCTTCGAGCATGCGCTTGCCTTCGTCAAAAAGTAAAAACCCAAGAATTTCTACATCAAACAACGGAGAGACACTCTTGACCAGGCGCTCAAACAGGTCTTTCAAGTCCTGGCTTACGCTCACTGCCTGGACCAGGTTGGCAAGACTGGTTAATTCAGTCGTCCGCTGCTGTTCTGTCTCATAGAGCAAGGCATTGCGAATGGCTACCGCTGCCTGTCCGGAAACCAAAAGAAGCAGTTCCAGATCATGCTGAGTGAAACTGTTCTCCGCTGATTGTCCGGCTTCAAGCGCGCCTATCAGCTTTCCGCCATCCATCAGGGGAATGCCCATGTAGGAGCGAACGGACAAGGATTCTGTTGTACCATTCCCTGGCTCACCATTTCCCGAAATGGTTTGTGATAGTAGAAGCGGCTTTGGTTCTTTCAGAAATGAATCAGCATAATTCCCAAAATAAGATCTTTCCACACGGCGCAATGTTCGTGGCTCACCGGAACGGCCTTCATAACGATAAGGGACAAAAGTCCGCATGGCTTCATCCCAAAGCTTAAGTTCCAGTGTCTCTGCCGAAATCAGCCGGCCGATATTTTCCAGGATAGCCTTTATAGTATCTTCGAGATCAAGGCTGCTTGAAATCGAGCGGCCAAAGTCTGTAATCACGCGCAAAATCGAGGCCGAGAGTTGACCGTCATCGGCTAAAGATAATGCAGGCGTAAAGTCGATCCTGCGCAAGACAACCATCATCAGCGGAAACAAACCCGGTACCCGATACGATGTTGCATCTGTCAAATGAGTGCCAATGGAAATGCGTTTTTGGCTTTCTTTGGAAAGCAGGGAAAGAAATTCGTTGGACGGTCGTGTATATCGCGTCAGGCGTTCCAGATCAGCCTGATCGTCTTTATGCAAACCAAACATCCGCCGTGCCGCTTCGTTTAGGTATTCAACCCGTCCGCCACCCTGCACGATAATAACCGCATCCTTCTGGTCTGAACTCCCAGGGTAAATCGATATCGGAGATGGAAGGTCCGTGATAGGCTGGTTGCCGGGAAGAAATACCCGCAATAAAAACCGGACCAGGAGAACGGATACCAGTCCGCCAACAACCAGAACAAGACCCAGGCCTAAGCCTCCCATTACAAAAGAGATCCTTACTCTGCCAAATCGCTCGGAGTATCCTTCCGTCGAGCGTCGGCGCCCATTTCGGTAATTTCGCGAATATCAGCGAAACCGAATTCGGATGGCGCGACAATTCCTACGCCAAGTGTCATGAAAGGAACTTTTTCCGGCCCATTGTTTGCCTGAACTGTCATATAACCCTGCTGGCGGTCAATGAAGTTATAGTGCGTTTGCACTTCTTCTGCAAAGCGGTCTTTCAGGCGCTGTTTGATCGATGGAGCAGCATTTTCGGTTGTGATGATGATGAAATTATCGCCGCCTGCATGGCCGATGAAATCTGATGAAGTACCGGTTTCATCCACGACTTCGCCTATCATCATGGCACAGAAACGTAACACATTATCACCTGCTACAAAACCATACACATCGCGGAATGAGTCAAAGTGATTGATCCTTAGGTCGATTAATGCCCAATGCTTTTCTCGGATGATCTTGCGCAACTGTTCCTCGATCAGGCGACCAGCCGGGAGCCCCGAACGCGGATCGGTGAGGCTCTCTCGCTCTGAACGGCGGATGGCGCCTTGTACGCGCAGCTTCAGTTCCTCGATGTCAAAAGGCTTGGTAATGTAATCATCTGCGCCTAGCTCGAGGCCCTGCAATTTATCGCTTCGTTCATCCTTCTGCGTCAGGAAAATGACCGGGATATGGCTGGTGCGCGTATTGGTCCGCAACGTGCGGCAAACCTCATACCCGTCAATATCTGGCAACATGATATCCAATACGATTAAATGTGGTAACACCTGCCTGGTTTTCTCCAACGCATCAGAGCCGCGGACGGCTACGTCCACGTCATACTCCAGGCCGCTGAAATAAATTTTCAGCATGTTCCCGATATCAAGGTCGTCTTCGACAACCAAAAGGCGGGGCTTTCCCATAGAGCCTCCTTATGCGCGCCGCACCCTGCTTCGGGCGTTCTGGCGCACGGCTTCAATTTGTTGCGGCGTCACTTCTCGCTCGAACGAGCGAAACCCGCTCAAGCGAAAGCCATGCTTTTCTGCAATGGCTGTAATTTCATCGACACGCTCACGAGTGATGTGTTTGCCAAGCGTGTAATCTTCAAAACGGCTTTCCAAAGCCAGAGCAATCGTTTCCGCCATACAGGCGTAGGACTTGCCCGGTGGAAAGCCAAAGTTAAAGTGGAAATCAACGGGACCTGGCACATCAACCATTCCGCCGTCAATCACTAATATATCATCTCTTGCAGCGGCTACCATTGCAGAAACGTCACGAGGTCGTGCCACATCACATACAACACTTCCTGGCAACAAATGCTCCGGTTGGATGACATCATGGATAGCACTCGTTACCGTTAGAATCAACTGCGACTCTGCCAGAACGTCCATTTTCGTACTGACAATTAACTCGCCTCTTCCCGGACCCGACAACTGCTCCCGCAATTCGATCAGTGGTTCCTGCCTGCGGCCGACCAAATACAATCGCGCCACATCCTCAGCCAACAACTCGGCGCAGACCCTGCCAATTGTCCCTGAAGCGCCCACTACAGCGGCCGTCGCTCCCCCCAGGGGAATATCCATCTGGTATGCGGCTTCGCGGATGGCTTGCACAGCAATGGATATGGTATAGGAGTCACCTGTCGTAACGGGCACATCCAGTGAGCGGGCGATGGTCACTCCGGCATCGCCGATGACTGAGGTAAAGGCACCCAGCCCCAGCATCCGGGCTCCGAGCCGCTCAGCCATCCGCCCCGTTTGTACAATCTTACGATAAACAACCCGCTCTGGCAACTCCAACATTCGTCGGGGGGTATAAGGCGCGGCAATAAACCATCCCTGTACCTGCTTCCCGGTTGATGCAGAAGTAATTCCTTCGATCTCTGAAATATAAACGGGGGGAAAGTAAGTTGAAAAAAAATCGATCTGACGCTCTGTCAGAACACGCCCCAAAAACGGAAATTTCCGGCTGACATCCCGCTTGGGGTCAATCGGGTGAATGATAAAGGCAAATGTATCCATCGGCTTACCAGGATTCCACCTCCGTTCGCTCGTCCTTAGGACGATAGAGTGCCTGGTGCTGGGAAGCATTCCGTAATTGAAAATGGTCGCTGTCTTCGAAGCGGATATTTCGATCGATCACACGCCGCCTATCCGAAGCGATCAGCACAACATCGGATTCGATGGTACGCGCGGGGTACACGATCATTCCAGAGCCAATGCGGCAGTTATGGCCCACACAACTGCCGATCACCGGGCGGTTCGAAATGCCAAGCTGGTCCTTCCCATCCAAAGCGCGGATCGGTGTCGGGATCAGGTTGAAGTCGGTAAATGTCGAACCAGCGCCAATGAACGTATTGCGGCCGATCACACACATCTGCAAACAAGTATTCTGCGCGATCATGCTGTTATCCATGACAGTCGTCATGAACAAGGCAGCGCGAAAAGGCAGAAAGGTCCCATCTCCCACTACGGAGAGCATTAATTGCACATCCTGTGAAATATTGACATTGTTACCAATAATGCAGTTTTCGATGACCGCTCCGGCATTGATAATGACATTATCTCCGATCGTTGTAGGCCCATGGATGACTGAACGTGGATCGATCACACAATTTTTGCCAATCTTGACCAGTTCCGAACTTTCGAGCAGTTGGCGTCCCTCGTAAAGCGCCTTGCTGATAACCTTCACCTTGAAAAGGGTATCTTCGTTCAGACGTTTCTCGAAGCGCGCTCCACGTGCAAAGAGTCCGAAAACGACATCAGCCAGGTGCACATGCACCCAGGAATCGATCGCAATCAGGGCCCGTAACGGAACGTTGAATACCAGGTCTCCCGTTTGGTCCGCCATGTAGGTGGGGACATGATAGTATCCCATCTGACGTGAACCCAGATCGATCACCAGCGGTTCCGCATCTGCTACCGGTCCCTTCGGGTAATACCACAGATCGGCTAAAAACAGGTCGCCGGCAGGAGTATAGGATGTCGAAAGGGGTAAAGCATGCTCTCGAAACGCAGGATCATCGATTGAAAATGCTGCCCGCACCGCGCGCTTCCGTTTTTTAGCTTGTGCAATGAACTCTGAAATATAATGCTCGTCGAAGTACAAATTATCGCGGTAGACGAGCGTTGGCTCACGCACAAGCGGCAAGCGCTTTCCGGGTTCCAGTTCACGTTCACTGGATACATATGGAGCAAGAACGTTACGCTGGTAAAGCCAGAGTGGTTGGTTTTGAATACGCAAATCCCGCGCGCGTTCGTTGAACGGCTTAATCATATGGGGTGCGTTTAAAATAATCTTTAACATCTAATGTATTTTCTCATAGGTTGGTAATCCATTGAAAAGAACCAACCTAACAAAATTGAAAGATTTAAGTGAGCGGTACCCGATCTATCACAATGAGGCAAGCAGGATCACCTTGCGCAATGCAAGTTTCTTCCACTACATTATAAAACTTTCCGCCGCTCACCCAGTATAGCGCTTCCTGCAACATTCCCACTGCAAATTGACAGAGTGGCTCAAATCCCTGCCTGCCCCAACACCAGGGACATTGTTCAACCTGCCAGAAGATTTTATGCTCCGATTCCTTCAAGAGCACTACCTGGTCCGTATGCAGATTAAAGAAATCAGTCAGCGTATGTAAAACAGACATTAATTTCAAATCAGGCGGCTGGAAACGAAAAGCTGCATCATTCAAGCCCAGTTCAGGCCCATAAGTGCGCAAACCATCTGAGAAGAAGACCCGCCCGGCGCGGAAAGCCAGCCCATGCCCGCCATGAGGACCATATCCCTGTTCCAGCGAGCTTTGCAAGGAACTGATCGTCTCGAATGAAAAAGCCCGTTTTTCATCATCAGGCGGATAATTGTCTATCAGAGAAGAAAGGTCTGCTAAGTTAAGAATAGCATTGAGACCGTTTTTCCCCATAATTTCCTCGAACGCAAATAGCATAATTCTACCCAGTCTGTTCGGGAAATAGCGACCACGAGGTGCAAGAGTCATACAGTAGGAGATTCTTCGTCGAGGAATAACTTAAGTTTTTGCATGAAAGGCTCGGGGTCATCCATCATGATGAAATGCCCAGCCTTCGGAAAACGTTCGATCTTATTTTGTGACACTCCCGCTGATAAGGGTTTCCACTGCAGCGGATGGACAATATTGTCTTTGTCTCCATACATGCCCATTACCGGTATCTTGATATTGTTTAGCATGGGGCGCAAATCTGTACGTCGCAAGGAGGCAATACTGCGTAGAAATGATTGCACAGTTGTGCGCGAAAGGTCGCGGTCCATCATGTCCGGAAAACGCGGGTCGCGGCAGATAAAGGGTGATGCGGCACGCACTGCAAAACGGAACAACCCCATCATATTGAAAAGCATAAATGCTGTCAGACGATAACCTGCCGCCTTCAACGGCAAAGCCAACGATGATCCGGTGATGGGCGAACCAACAACTACAACCTTTGATACGCGCTCGGGATATTGTATCGCAACCGATAAACTGACAGTCCCACCCATGCTATGGCCAACCAGCGGAGCTCTTCCAATTCCCAACTGGTTCATGAATTGATCCACTAAACTGACAAAATCCTGCACGGCATAGGTTTCGCGCTTTTTGCCGGATTCACCAAACCCCCAAAAATCAAGCGCATAGGTGCGGTAATACTGGCCAAGATAACCCATGGTTTCCTGCCATAGGCCCCAAGAACCCAGCCATCCATGCAACAAGATGACCGGGCGGCCCCGGCCGTATACTTCGTAATGGACAATACCCTGATCTGTAGTGATCGATGACACCGCACCCTGATTACCGGTTCCTCTACCCCCCGGTCTCCATTTCTGCGAGGATACTATATAACAATTCCAACAAAACAGTTTTAACTGTTTCACGTTCTGTCGCTACGCAAGGCAGCAATTTTGTTTGCTGGTCCAATCGCAACGCGTGGCGTATGTCCTCCAGTTCCCAGGAATCTTTTTTATCCTGTTTGTTGGCAGCCACGACGTAGGGTGTAGGTGCATAGGCGCGGAACGTTTCAAGGATTGAGCGCGCTTCACGAAAGGTTTCTGGCCGGGTGCTATCGACCATCACAATAAAGCCCAACATGCCTTCCGAGAGGATCTCCCACATAAAGTCAAAACGCTTCTGGCCAGGCGTCCCAAACAGATACAGAACCAGGTCTTCATCCACTGTGATACGACCGAAGTCCATCGCCACGGTTGTGGCTTCTTTTACAGAGCGCTCATCAGAGCTTGTGATCTTTCGCTCCGTAGCAACAACATCGATTTCGCTGACAGACTGAATAAACTCGGTCTTGCCGGCGTTGAAGGGTCCTGTCACAACCATTTTGACTGTTTGCATAACAAAAATTCCTTCCCAATCGTGATGTTTACAGCGATCGGATGCGTCCGATAAGCCTGTTCAACAGGGACTTTTGTTCTTCCTTGTTCTGAGTTGGGAACATCTTCGGGTGCGGCACAACCTGTGCGCCCAGCGGACGGATAATTTCAACCAAACCAGCCTGTAACAAACCATACACAATACGGCGGATTTCCAAATCGTTCATTTTATTAGCATTGGCAATCTGCTTCATTGTATTCTTGGGGTTGATGTATGAAACAACCCGCCATTCTTCCACACTCAAGTTGACATTTTTCAAAGGACGGTCGGTGAATTTTAAAGCCATTTCCAGGCTTGGGATTTCGTCCTGTAACTGCTCCCATTCGCGCAACTGTCGCGAACCTTCAATAATTAAATTTTCCAGGTCCAGGCGGACATTGATGCGATCATCCGGCGGGAGCAATTCACTTTCAAATCGGAAGGAACCTTCTACCCAGGTATACAACCGCCGGATAGTCCCTGCAAAATATTCCTGCAAATTGCTGAGAATATCTTCCTGTGTTACGTATCCCGCATTGATCAGCAGCAAACCCAACTCTTTATCCGTCATATGGCCTGCACGCTCTACAATCGCGCGGTACTGATTGACCGTCAATTTATTGGCGCGATGCAAGACCGTTGCCAGCCGGTTATCTTCCTTACCAATGCGTGCAAAGGCAAGTTTCCCATTCTGGAATGCAACGTGAGCCTGGTCGGCAGCCCCATCTACGACTAACGTGCCCGTTTTGCCTGCCAGATTGATCAGATTAAGAAGCTGAGTGATTGTAAAATCGCGTAAGTTTCCACGTAACGCCATAGCGTGCCTCAAATAAGTCCCCCGATAGGGGGAATGAAAAGATTATACATGCAAGGTATTAATGCGTCAAACTTGGGATGTTCACAATATTGAAAGGGTTCATTCGGCTGTGATAAACTCGGCCTGTTTCATTATTATTTGGAGGATTTCATGCAGTTTAGGACCTCGCTTCTCATTCTGACGTTTGGCCTGTTGCTCGCTACCCTTGTTTTTCCTACTCCTAAGGCTGTGTCCGCCGCCCCGGGAGTGGACGTGATAGATGACGAGCCTATACTCAACTTTCCTGATAGCATTACCTTTCGTGCTACTCTTGAAGGCAGCGCGCCGATCACATCTGTGATCCTTGAATACGGCACAGACCAATTAACCTGCGGTACTGTGGTTGCGAAGGCCTTCCCCCAATTCACGCCCGGCACCACCGTCAACGCCGAATGGACCTGGGAGATGAGACAATCCGGCTCGCTGCCACCGGGCGCGACCCTTTGGTGGCGCTGGCGATATACAGATGAAAACGGTGTAGAAAGCGTTTCCGAGAAAAAGACCCTTCCCTGGCTCGATGCCCTGCATAACTGGCAAACCGTCACCTCCGGTTCGATCAACATACACTGGTATTCCGGCGACCAGGCTTTTGCAGAAGATTTGCTCAATGCGGCGCTGACAGGGCTTGCCCGCCTGCAAAACGACGCCGGCTTGCAGCCTGACAAACCAATTCACCTTTACATTTACGCCAACACTGAAGACATGAAAGATGCCATTCTCTACGAGCCTTCCTGGACAGGCGGAATGGCGTATTCAGACCATGATATTGTCATCATTGGTATCTCCCAAAGTGACCTGGAATGGGGACGCACGACAATCGCCCACGAACTCACTCACGTGCTGGTCGGCCATCTCACCTTTTCCTGCCTGGGAGATGTCCCCACCTGGCTCAACGAGGGCCTGGCCGTTTACGGTGAAGGTGACTTGGACTCAGATTCCCAGTCTCAACTCAACGAGGCCATCCGCAGCGACCAGTTGATCAGCGTCCGTTCGCTGAGTGGCGGCTTTTCCGAAGTTCCCAGCAGGGCTTATCTCTCCTACAGCCAGTCGTACAGTATCGTCAAGTTCTTAATCGAAACTTACGGGCAGGATAGGATGAATTCCCTGCTCATCACCCTGCGCGATGGGACGACCGTTGACGATGCCCTGACGCTAGTATATGGATTTGACATTGACGGGCTCGATAACGCCTGGCGGCAGTCGATCGGGGCTACGCCGCAAGCTGCTTCCGCGCAACCAACCGCCCAGCCTACCCCAACCTTTGTCCCCACGTATGTGCCCTTCGCGGGAGCGCAGGTGCTGATCACACCGACACCCTTTGTTGTTCCAACTCCCTCTGGTGCTCAGCCGACCCCTCAACCAAGCGGCCCGCCGCTTAACTTGACGCTCATGCTGGCGGCAGTCTGTTGTATTTTGGCCTTACTGATCGGTGTGCTGGGGCTGGGCGCTTACCTTGCAGTCCAGAAGCGAAAAGGAGACAGCGATGATCAAAGTGCGTAAGGTCTTCCTCTTTGTTACTGTTACGGTTCTGGTTGGTGTCATTGCGGGGCTGGCCGGGAACGCGTCAGCCGGGGAGCCGCTGCAAGGATCGCTGGAGCAGGCCCTGGTCCTGGCAGGAGGCGAGAGCACCAATCCGCGCGAATTCGATCCCGCTACGACACATGGGTCCGGGGATAAACTCGTCTTCAGCGGGCTGGTCTCCTTCGATCCGCATCTGAATCTGACCCCTGACCTGGCCGAAAGCTGGGATACCAGCCCAGATGGCAGGGTATACACTTTTCACTTGCGCGAGAATGCCAAATTCCATGACGGGCGTCCCGTCACTGCGCAGGATGTGATTTATTCGTGGGAGCGCGCTGCCAGCACAGCGTTGCAATCCGACACGGTTTTGACTTATCTGGGTGACATTGTCGGCGTACGTGAGATGGTCGCGGGGCAGGCTGACCAAATCGCAGGCCTCGAAGCGCCCGATGCACACACGCTCCAAGTCACGATCGATGCGCCAAAGCCTTACTTTCTGCTCAAGCTCACCTACCCGACTGCTTTTGTGCTCGACCAGGCTAACGTAGAATCGGGCGAGGAGTGGTTCCGTACACCCAACGGTAGCGGCCCATATAAAATGACCGAGTGGCGGCGCTTCGAGCAGATCACATACGAAGCTAATCCGGATTTCTATCTGGGGAAGCCGTCCATCCCGTACGTGATCGTCAAGCTGTACAGCGGAGTGGGCCTGCGCCTGTATGAAGCGGGTGAGATCGATATCACGGGCGTTTCATCCTACTCTATTGAGCGTTTCCTTGACCCGGGTGAGCCCATGCATAACGAGCTGGTCAGCGGCGTCAACATGTGCACCGGGTACGTCGTCTACGATGTAACCCAGCCGCCCTTTGATGACCTCAAAGTCCGGCAAGCCTTCTCGATGGCTTTCGACCGGGCTAAATATATCGATGTAGTGCTCAGCGGGCGCGGCTTGCCCGCGGTTGGCATCTTCCCGCCCGGGTTGCCCGGCTTCAATATTGGACTGAAGGGTTTGCCGTATGACCCAGACCGCGCCCGCCAGCTTTTGGCTGAATCCAAGTATGCAGGCAACTTGCCCCCCATCATCTACACCGACGCGGGCATCGGCTCCGGCATCGGCGGGGATGTGGCGGCCCTGGCGCAGATGTGGAAACAGACGCTAGGCATCGAGATCACGGTCGAGAACCTGGAGCCGAATTATTTTTACGAGAAGGTGATCGCCGGCCAGCACGGACAGATCTTCGGCGGCGGCTGGTGCGCGGACTACCCCGACCCGGAGAACTTCGCCGATGTGCTCTTCCATAGCGGCTCAACCCAAAATACCGGTAATTATTCCAACCCCAGGCTGGATGCGCTGCTCGAACAGGCGCGTGTGGAGCATGATGTATACAAACGCATCGAACTGTACCAGCAGGCCGAGCAGATCATCGTGGACGACGCGCCGGTGCTATTTACAGCACATTCGCTTTCCTACCAGTTGGTCAAGCCGTATGTGAAGGGTTATGTCTTTACGCCGATCGATGTGCCGATCGAGCGGTATTTGTGGCTTGAGGGGAAATAGTCCTCCACCCCTGCCCTCCCCCAAATTCCCGCTGAAGTTCGCGGGAATTTGGGGAGGGTGGCCGAAGGCCGGGAGGTAGTATGGGCCAGCAAAGATGCGATGAATAGGCAAATTTCAGCGTAGGGTTTAATGAAAGATTTCATCCAATGCCCAATTCAGTCCGGCTGTGTGAGCTGCTTTATAGACAGAATCGGAAAGATTTTGGCGTACGGCTGTCTCAGCTATCTGAATCTTTTGCTGAAGCGGTGCATCTGGTTTATGCTTGATCTGTTGTCCCAACCGGTTGGCAGTATTGAATATTACAGCAGCCCGTTTATACTGCTGCTGAGCAGTGGAAACCAAGCCGACTATGAACAGACAATCGACCAAGTCTGGAACGAGCGTTTCGGCTGTTGTCGATAAGGCGGCATCGGACTGCTGGGTTTGCTGGCGGATTTCTTTATACACTGACAGGCTCTCCTCAACGTACTGAGCTGCCGATACATTTCCGCCGTCAAGCGCTACCAACGCCAGACCAGTCAGCGCTTCGGCCTGTCCCCGCCGGTTGTTCATCTCACGGTGAAGAACGAGCGCTTCCCGTAAGTTGGTTTCAGCAAAACTGGCATCCCCTTCATATAAATTCACTTTGGCAAACGGAATAAGCCAGTCGGCCACCCCATGGCGGTTACCGATCGAGCGCGATAACCTGATACTTTCCCCAATCAAATCATGAGCTTCCATGATACGGCCGTCTCGCAAGGCCAATCGCCCAAGGTTGCCCAACGGGTATGTAACCAGGTCAATGTTGCCTGCCTGGCGATAGAGTGCCAGACTTTTCTCGTAATAATTTTTCGCTTCACTGTAGCGACCGTTTTCATGCAACCGTTCCCCGAGCAAATTGTACACAAAAGCCAGCGCCCTTGGTTGTTGTTTCGAGTCAACAGTTTCCAGAAGAGAGGCTGCTTCCAGAAATGTGGCCACAGACTGGTCGGCATCCGGCATGGCTTGACCCAGGACGATCGAGGCGAAAGCGACCGTTTCTGGATCTTCCAGGCGACGGGCCATGGCTGCGCCATCCATCAAATAAGGCACGGCTTCCCCATAGCGCCCTTGAAGCGCAATAATGGTTGATAGATAAAGTAAATTACGGCAGCGTTCAATGCTATCACCCGGTTCCGTCCGTTCTAAGGCTGTGGAAACCCAATGTTCAGCTTCCTGCCAATAGCCACGCCGGAACCAAAACCACCACAGACAATCTACCATGCGCAAAGTGAGTTCACTTTGACCTGTCTGAATCATCCATCGGAGGGCAGCTCGAAAATTGTCATGATCGTCTTCCAGCCGTTGATACCAGACAATTGCGTCTGGGCCACCCCGTTTCTCTTCGAATGTTTCCGCTATCTCCAGAAACTTCTGGAAATGCTGTTGATGGACCGCCATTTTTTCACCACTTTGCTCTAATTTTTCCGCCGCATAATGGCGTGTCAGTTCGTGCAAATCATAACGGCCTTTACCATCGGTGATGATCAATGATTTGTTAGACAAAGCCTGTAACAGCGGAAGGCTGGCGCCGGCGACATCTAATGCTGTATCCAATGCAAACCCGCCTCGAAAAACGGAGGAATTCATCAATACCTTCTGCTCCGCTTGCGGCAACAACGTCCAGGTCTGCTCAAATAGGTGGCGCAGGCTGCGATGGCGCTGGGGAATGTTACGCAAGCTCGTAGAAAGGAAGTCAAAGGTTTCCTGCATTTGTGCCAAAATCTGTTCACAGGAAAGGATAGCCGTCCACCCAGCAGCCAGCTCAATGGCTAAAGGCATCCCGCCTACATACTGGCAAATACGGGCAACCGTCATTTCCTGCCCCTCCAAGGAAAAATCCGGTTGAACGCGCCGGGCGCTCTCCGTAAAGAGAGCCATACCGGGGTCAAGCTGCACAAAGCCCTGTACAGGCAACAACCACTCCTCGATCAGGTTCAAACGTTCTCGCGAAGTCACCATCCACTTGGTATGAGGCGCCCTATGCAACCATTCAGACAGCATTGCAGCCCCATCCAACAATTGTTCGAAATTGTCCAGCACCAGGAGCATACGCTTGTCCTGTAATATGCGGGCTAGTTGCCCTACCGCATCGGCTCCACCGGCAAGCGTAATCCCCAGGCTATGAGCAATTGCCTGGGGAAGATGCACGGTATCAGTAATAGCAGTGAGCGAAACAAATGCCACGCCGTCTGGAAACTTGTGCCCCTCCGCTGCAGCCGCTGCCAGCGCCAGGCGCGTTTTGCCAATGCCACCCGGCCCAACCAGCGTAAGCAGACGGCAGGCAGGCTCAACCAACCGGGCAGCCAGCTGAGCCAGTTCTTCATTACGACCGACAAAAGGAGTAGATGGGATAGGAAGGGGAAGAGGCGAACAGGGCAGGGACAGAGAAGATCTCTGGACCGTAGCAATAAGATCAGAATTGTAAGTGGGGTGTAAGCCACGTGCAAAGCTCACAAAAGCATCTTGTTCATCTACTGGAATATTCAAGCAACCGGCCAATAATTCTGCTAACTGGCGGGAAGGGCGGCGCTCCCCGATCTCGAATTTGCGGATTGTGATAAGCGAGCAGGCAGAGCAATCTGCTAATTGTTTTTGGGTCAAGTCCAGCTGACGGCGGCGATGTTTCAACCATTTCCCAAAGTTATTTTCGCCATTCATGGTCAAAATTGTATCATTTTTTGTATCGCTGAGTGATCTTACCTTTGAAAGTCATAATTGTTTTAATAGAGGTATCAATTTGACGGTATCCCAAACAAAATTTTGGAGGCAGTTTATATATGGACAAACCAAATCACACCAACAGCGATCAATGGCCACACATCGGCCACATTCATCTACGCGTGGCTGACCTCGACCGGGCAGTACAGTTTTACCGTGAACTCCTTGGCTTCAACGTCACCGGATACGGGCCGGATATGGGTTTGCCCGTCGCTTTTCTGGCGGCGGGAGACTACCACCATCACATCGGTTTGAATACTTTTCACAGCCTGGGAGGCACACCGCCTCCCGAGGGACACACGGGCCTGCACCACGCTGCTATCGTTTACCCGGACCGGGAAGCGTTGGGGATGGCGGTCCAGCGACTGGTCGCCTGCGGGTGGCCAATCGATCTGGCAGAGGACCATGGCGCGACCATCTCCATCTACCTGAAAGATCCGGACGGTAATGGCCTGGAACTTTACTATGACCAACCACGCGAGTACTGGATAGACGAAAATGGCCGCCCGATCATCAAAGCCGAGCAGTTTGACTGGCACGACCTTATAAACGAAAACTCGAAAATGAAATGAGTTAGGAAAAAAATGAACACAACAATTTCCGTGCGTACAACTGTAAATCAGAGTGAACATAGATTCATCAGCCTTACAACGTTTCGGAAAAATGGGCAAGGCATTTCCACCCCGGTCACTTTTGCGCCTTACGATGGTCATCTCTACGTGGTAACAGGTGTCAAAAGCGGCAAAATCAAGCGTCTAAGGCACAACACCCGAGTTGAATTCGCGCCTTGTGACAGTCAAGGCAAGCTGCTGGGCCGGTGGGTGAGGGGCCAGGCCCGGATTCTTACCGACAAGGAAGCCGCGCAGCTCAGGCCATACCTCAGGTTTAGAGCCGGAAGCTTGCTCATGTTTTTCTTGAACCGCCTGCGAGACTTGCGCCAGGGCGGGAATATCTATTTAGAAGTAATACCAGGAGATACAAAATGAATACCAAAACAAATGTACACCCAGGGGACCGCTTTTCGTGGCTCTGGCTTCTTATTGGCGCCATGCTTCTCTCGATCGGTTCGATGCAAACAATCGTGCCGCTGGCTGCCTGGCTGGCTCCGGTCTTTCTGCTGCGGTTTGTGCGTTCCCAGCGAGCTCTCGTCGGCTTGCCGGCACTGGGGATCGCCGGTTATCTTGCGACTCTCTTTGCGATTCGCGGTTTCTGGCCCGGATCCGATTTTTATACCTTTGCCCTGGCAGGCGTTTCTATTGTTATTGTCTATGGTATGGATAGGTGGCTGGCGCCCCACTTAAATGGCGGCTGGCGCACGCTGATTTTCCCGTTGGCCGATACAGCTTTCACGTTTTTGTTCAGCAGCGGTGATTTTGCCACAATTGGCGCTTCCGCCTATACCCAGGCTGCCAATTTGCCCTTAGCGCAGCTTGCCTCCATAACAGGCATCTGGGGGATCGGCTTTTTGATGGCCTGGTTCGCTTCCGTTGTAAACGAACTCTGGGAGCAAGATTTTGATCTCCGGGCTAACCGCAAGCTGGTCGGGATTTATTCGGTCATTTTAGCATCCATCCTGCTGTTCGGCGGATTGCGCCTGGCCTTCTTTGCCCCGACGGCGCCCACGGTCCGCGTGGCTGCGTTGGCTCCAGACCGGGTTCTAAACGACGAGTTCAAGGCTGCCCCGCTCGGTTCCCACCCGCGCACGGACGCGGAACGTGCTGCTCTGCGCACCCAATATCTTGATCCGTTGCTGGATGATTTGTTCCTCCGCACCCGCGAAGCGGCAGCAAGTGGCGCGAAAATCGTTGTGTGGGGTGAGGCGGCTGGGTTTGTATTCAAAGAAGACGAAACAGCTTTCCTGCAAAGAGCGCAACAAGTGGCCAGGGAAGCGAACGTCTATCTGGAAATGGGCCTGGTTTTTATCCTGCCCACCAACAAGTTCCCCTTCAATGAGAACCGCGCGATCCTCATCGATCCAAACGGGACCATCCTATGGGATTATGTCAAGAGTACCCAG
>Ga0105104_10000935_pt1 | contig 22754 bp, 21 predicted proteins | sample PPLLaktember2015_3_FD_87034 | JGI IMG/M metagenome (GOLD analysis project Ga0105104, IMG submission 87034) | Freshwater sediment microbial communities from Prairie Pothole Lake near Jamestown, North Dakota, USA - PPLs Lake P7 Core (6) Depth... | ecosystem: Environmental > Aquatic > Freshwater >... | reverse complement strand
GCGATGATTGTCCGCATCTTGATGTCGGCGGTTTTGATACCCCTGGTTCTCGCTGCCGTTTTCTTCCTGCCGTCCTACCTGTTCCTGATCCTGACGAACCTGGTTCTCATACTGGCAATGGGTGAATACCTGAAGATCGTTGCCAGTTGGGGGTCGACCGGGTACTGGCTGACGTACGCTCTGGGTGCGGGAATGTCCTGGGTGTGGGTGTACAGGCCCGAGTTGCTCGTGCCCTTCCTCGTCCTCGCTTCTTTTGGGACGCTGACATGGGCTGTGGCTGCAACCAAAGACATGAAGATTGGCTTTGCCTCGGCTTCCGGCAACCTGATGGGAATCCTGTACATCGGCATTCCCCTCGCAATCCTCGCAGCCTTTCAGAGCAGGAGCCCGCGGGAAGTGCTGCTCGTTCTGCTCGCCATCTGGGTCGCTGACGCCGCCGCATACTTTGCGGGCAAGGCTTTCGGGAAGCACAAGATCACTCCCGGAATCAGCCCGAACAAGTCGCTGGAGGGCTACATAGCCGGTCTGGCAGGTTCAACCGTTACCGTCCTGATCTTCGCCCGGTTTTATCTCCCGCACTGGCCGGTCGCGACCGCCATTGCGACGGGGGTTCTCCTCGGCTTCTTCTCGACGCTCGGAGATCTGTTCGAATCGGTTCTCAAACGGGGAGCAGGGATAAAGGACAGCTCGGGACTGATTCCTGGACACGGAGGCGTGCTCGACCGGATCGACAGCCTGCTTTTTGCCTATCCGACGTACTACCTGATATCGTTATTCCTTCCGGGTAGTCTCCCATGAAACGACTCTCTATCTTGGGTTCAACGGGCTCGATCGGTAAAAGCGCATTGAACCTCGTGGATCAATTCCCCGATCGCTTTCGCGTGGTTGCGTTGGCAGCGCACAGCAATGTCGAGGCGCTGTGCGAGCAAGCGGCACGTTACCGGCCAAAACTCGTTGCGGTCTGCGACGAAGCATCGTACTCGTGTCTGGCCGGCCGCCTGAACGGAATCCGGGTCGTCGGCGGGCTTCAGGGAGTCGTTGAGGCAGCAACTCACCCGGACACGGACGCGGTCATCGCGGGGATCTCCGGCGCGGCCGGTCTGGTCCCCACCTACCAGGCGATCGAGCAGGGTAAAGCAATCGCCCTGGCCAACAAGGAAACGCTGGTTATGGCCGGGGACCTGGTGATGTCGGCGGTCCGGCGAAAGGGTGTCAGTCTTTTGCCTGTCGACAGCGAGCACGTGGCACTTCATCAATGCCTCGCCAGCGGGCAGACACGCGAGGTTGGAAGACTAGTTCTGACGGCATCGGGCGGGCCTTTCTTTGGGTTCTCCGAGAGTCAGTTGGAGCGGGTGACCGTGGAGGACGCGCTAAACCATCCTACGTGGAGGATGGGACGGAAGATCACCGTCGATTCGGCGACCCTGATGAACAAGGGGCTGGAGGTTATCGAGGCTCATCACCTGTTCGGTGTCGCGGGCGATCGGATTTCCGTCGTGATCCACCCGCAATCCACCGTGCACTCGATGGTCGAATTCGTGGACGGCAGCGTAATGGCGCAGTTGAGCATTACCGACATGCGGTCGGCGATCCTTTACGCGCTGTCTTATCCGGCGCGGTGGGAATCGAACCTGCCACGCCTGGATTTGAGCCGCATGTCTCTCGAGTTCTACCCTCCCGACGTCTCGCGATTCCCCTGCCTGCGTCTCGCCTACCAAGCGCTCGAGTCAGGCCGGAGTTGTCCCGCCGCCATGAACGCGGCCAACGAAGTTGCGGTCGATTGCTTCCTCAAGGGGCGGATCCGCTTTACGGACATCCCCCGGATAATTGAACGCGTGCTGGAAAAACATCAAACAGTCGAGTTGACGGACCTCGAAGCAGTGCTGTCGGTTGACGCGGAAGCCCGAGCACATGCGCGGGAGTCGAGCCTGAAAGTGGTGAGAAACCGAGTATGAGCGAGCCAACCGGGCCGAAAAGCGGCGGATTCTGAACCGCGAATCCGCCCTACGACTGCTTGTCATGCGAAACCGAGCGGTCGTAGGGCGGATTCGCGGTTCAGAATCCGCCGCTTTTCGGCCCGGTTGGCCGGACGTCGTGCCGCTTTGAGTGGCCAGCGGTTCAGTCGTCAGTTGTCAGTCGTCAGTCGTCAGTTGTCAGTGCGCAGTGGGCAGTGCGCAGTGCATTCGGGTCAGTTCCCCAAACTTTCTGAAACTCGGGTGTTTGACAAGCCGTCTAATGAGAACAGAGAATTGACTTTTTCGGAGGCAGAGAACATTTGGATATCCTGAATGAAATTGGACGCAGCCTGATTGCTTTCATATTCGTCCTCGGGGTGATGATCTTCGTACATGAATTGGGACATTACCTCATGGCCAAATGGCTGGGGATTCGGGTGGACGTTTTTTCCCTCGGGTTCGGTCCCCGGCTGGTCGGCTTCAAGCGGGGTGAGACAGACTACCGCATCAGCGCGCTGCCGCTGGGTGGGTACGTCAAGATGGCCGGCGAGAATTACGAAGATGAGCTGAGCGGAACGCCGGACGAATTCCTGTCCAGGCCTAAACGCCATCGTTTCGCGGTAGCGGTTGCCGGACCGGTCATGAATATCGGGTTGGCAATCGTGTTGAGCTGGGGTTACTACATGACAGGCGTCGAGGTCGAAGACCAGGTCAGCCGCGCCCCGGTGGTGGGCCGCATCATACCTGACTCTGCGGCCGCCAAGGCGGGGATTCAGCTGAACGACAAGATCCTGACGGTCGACGGAGAGAAGACACCGACTTGGCGCGAACTTCAGCTGGCTATCGCGAAGAACGCGGATCACCCCGTCGACGTGACTCTTCAGAGGAACGGCCAGACAATTGAAACGGAAGTCACGCCGGACACGAGCAAGGAGTCCGAGGTAGGCACGCTTGGGGTCGCGCCCTTCATCCCTTACGTCATCAGGCAGGTGGAACCCGGTGCTCCGGCCGAAAAGGCGGGGCTGAGAGCCGGCGACACCATCGTCGAAGTGTCGGCTGCCGGCAAAACGGCACGCGACGCGATCGAAATCACCCACTTGATCACCAGTCAGAAGGGCAAGCCGCTGCAGTTCAAGGTAAGCCGGGGCAACGAAGTCTTCGAGAGGACCATCACGCCGGTCCAGATGGGACAGCAGCATCGCGTCGGGATCTCCCTGCATATAGCCACGCACACGGAACGGTACGGGCTCATTGAAGCCGGCAGGAAATCCGTCGAGCACAACTATCGGGTCACGGTACTGACTTTCGAGGTCCTTGGCCGCATCCTCACCGGCCGGACTTCGCTGCGCACCATGTCCGGGCCTATTGAAATTGCCCGCTATTCGGGGCTCGCTGCCAAAGAAGGGGCGATCGCCCTGATGAGCCTGATGGCGATCATCTCCCTGCAATTGGGGATCTTCAACCTGCTTCCCATTCCAATTCTCGATGGCGGGGTGATTGCACTGCTGGCGATCGAAGGCTTAATGCGGCGAGACCTGAGCATGCGGGTGAAGGAACGGATCTTTCAGATCGGCTTCATCTTCCTGATCCTGCTCATGGGCATCGTCATCTTCAACGACATCTCGAAGCACATCACATAATCAGCGGGCAGCGGGCAGAAGGCAGCGGGCAGCAGCACGAAGCCGGCGTTGCCCTTTGCTTGCCTTGGCTGCCTGCTGCCTTCTGCCCGCTGCCTGCTGCCTTCTGCCCGCTGCCCGCTGCTTCAGAGCACCCGCGACCGCAGGTCTTCCCCGGTGAGGTGCACTTTTTCACGGAGCGCGTTTGTGATGACGCTCAGGATCGACGAGACCGTCTGGTCGAGATTCACGTTTTCGACGATCGGGATTTCGTAGTGCTCTGCCATCTCGAGAATGTAGTTCTGGATCTCGAGAATATACGGGAAGTTCTGGCGATACCGTTCAGAGGAACGATTCTCCGCCTCCCGCTGTCGGATCGGGAACCGGGCCAGGTAAGCCTCCTTATTCAGCGTGGAGATGACCAGCGGCAGGATGTAGGCCCGATCAACGAACTCATCGAGTTCCATCAAACCGGGGACGAGGTGAACTCCTTCGATCACGATGCTGAAATTCTCGTGAATCGCCCTTTCCAGCATTGCGCGGACACCGACCAGCACTCGACCGGACTGCTCACGGAACGCCTCCACCGCCGCTTCGGCTCTATCCTCGCCTAAACCCTCGCGCTCCTTCCACGCCTCGTACGACGAGTAGTGAATCGCGGGCAGCAGATCTTTCGAGAACATGGTACGCATGATCTGGCGGATGGTGTCGGTGGCCAGGATCCGGCCGACTCCAAGCCGGTGCGCCACCTCGCCGGCAACGGTGGTTTTTCCGGTTCCCGTGGCGCCGCCGAACAGTATGACAAGGGGCCGGTCGGGTGACTTCAGGTAGCGCCACAGCAGATATCGCTCGGCAAACCGTTCGTCGTAGTTCTCAAGGATCGTCAGGTAAATCACCCGTCGCAGCTTATCGCTGCTTATTTTGGCGGTGCCTTTCTTCTGGAGCTGATCCTCGATGTGTCGGGCGACCTCGTAGGCTGACGAAGGTTCCAGGCCGGAAGCCTGGAGCGACTGCGACAGGATTCCCTTGCTGAACGGGAAGTCCTGGTGCTGACCTGTTACAAGGATAGCCGGTCGCGCGGGTAGGGGAGGCGTGGAGAAGTTGTTGAGATAGCCTTTGCCGAACCGCTTCTCCACAACCGAGCGTACGACTTTGCTCAACTCCGCCTTGGTAATCGTTTTGCGGCGCCGGATCCGGGCTCGGACCTCTCGGGCCGTCTCGTAGGCCTCCTCGAACGTCAGCCCGCGCTCGAGGAGGGAATGGGTCACCATGCCACGAAGGAACGGGACTTTGCGGTCGCCTTCGACGACGTAGAGATTGTCTCGGGCCACGTGTCAGCCCTTCTTTCGATGGTTTCGCCGACGAACGTATTCGCCGGTCAGTCGGAGACGGGAGACGCGGCACCCCTGAGGGCGCCGCGTCGGGAAGTCTGCGGAGGCGGACTAGTAACTTGCGATGGCTTTCTTTTCGTCTTCGTAGCTTTCGAAAACGGTCAGAAGCTTCGTGATGGCCAAGAGCTCCTGCACCTTGCGGGTGAGGCCAAGCAGTTTCAGGTGCCCGCCCTGGTTGGCCACCGTGGTGTAACAGCTGACCAACTCGCCAATGCCCGAGCTGTCGACGTAACTCACATCGCTGAGATTGAGCAGGATGTTCTTGCGGCCCGATTGCAGCAGATCGCGCACTCGATTGCGGATCTCCGCACTCCCTTCGCCGATCGTTATTTTCCCGTGAACATCGAGGATGGTTACACCATTGGCGGTTCGAGTATCAATTCGCATTTGCCTCTCCTTCTTGATCGCCTTTGACTTTGTGATTCACTCGCTTCTCCATCCGCACTTCCATCCCGCCCTCGGGCAGGATCGTGTACCGAACATCGTCCATGAAAGTTCGGATATAGAAAATCCCTCTGCCACTCGGCCGGAGCAGATTCTTCGGATCCAAAGGGTCGGGCAGTTTGGACTCATCAAAACCCGCGCCCTCGTCCCTGACATAGATCACCAGACTTTCAGGGGCCAAGTTGAACCGAACCCAAACACGTTTGCCCTCATCCATCTTGTTGCCGTGAAGAATGGCATTCGTGACGGATTCTCGGACTGACATCCCGACCCAATACCGCGTGTCGTCGTCCAGTTCCAGCATCCGCGTGATGCTGTCCGACACGCCCTGTATCACATCGAGATAGCGCAGCTCGCTGGCTAGGGAAATCTCAATATCGCATTTACGCACGGAACTGGTGCTCTGAATCCTATCTCCCAAGGGTCACAAATCATAACCATCATACTCAATTCTTGTCAATAATACTGCTCGCTGGTGCTTTTCTGCTAAGATTTACCTATTGCAGCCATTTAGGGGTCTTCTGGATGCGCCGTTGGTTCAAAATTGCGGCCGGCGTACTGCTCCTCGTTCTCGTCATCGCGGTACTGAGCATCCTCGTTTTCCTTGAGAGCCCGCGACTCGATAGACTCGCCCAAACAGAAATCGAGAAGTACCTCGAGAACCGCTTCTTCATGCGCGTTGAGATCGGCGAGGTCGATGTCCGCCCGCTCCGGACCGAATTCGAACTCCGAGGCTTTCGTATCTTCAGTCTCAGCGAGCCGGCACGCCCCGCGATATCGATCGATCGGATTGTGCTTGATTTTCGTATCACCCGCCTGTTTCAGCCGGCTGCGTCCATGGACAGCCTGCTCCTCGTACGGCCCCGCATAGTTATCATCGAGGAAGCCAATACCCGGCTCAACTTTTCGAACATGTTCGCAGAGCGGCGCAAACGTGCACCGGGAAAACCATTCTCGATCACCCGACTCGCGATCAAACGCCTGTACATCCGGGACGGATTAATTCTCTTCCACGACCGGCCCATTCATGTCGAAACCAAGGACGGCGGGCTTGCCGGCGAGTGGCGATTCGACGAAACCGGACAGAAAAAATACGTCGGCAACCTGCAACTCGAACACCTGACCGTCGCGGTCAACGAGTTCCGGCTGTCCGAAACCACCGGGCAGGTCGACTACGTACTGCTGGACGATCAGTTGGACCTTCCGCGAGTGGTTGTCCGCGGCCGCGAAGCCACAGCCCGCGTTTCCGGCCGGTTCTCGACCCTCCGGGGACGCACGTTTCGTTTTGACACCGATATCGACGCCAATGTTCCGCTGATTCGAAACCCCGATTTCGGACGGTTCATGAAGGAAGGCCAGTTCCGCATGCAGGGGGTCTTCCGTGGCGACCGCTCAGGCTTCTCGTGGTCCGGGACCGCCAACAGCGGCTTCATGGACTTCGCCGGCTTTCCCTTCTACCGGGTACAGTCGTCCGTCGTCCTGACGCGAGACGGCGTTACGGTCAATCGGTTGCAGGCCAACCTGCACGGAGGAACGGTCAACGCCAACGGGGTCCTCCGCTGGGACAGAGACAAGCAGAGCCGCTTCGACGTCGATGGGAGCGGCATTCGGATCTATCCTCTGCTCACCCAGCTCGATGTCCCGCAGGTCAAAGCCCGCGGCCTCGGCCATTTCAGCGGGGTCTTCAGCTGGCCGGGCCTCGACGTTCGCGACTTGGTGGGCCAGGGCCGAGGGTTCTACAGGGGTGAGTTTGCAGGCCTTTCGGACACGGAGGCGCCGGGTGCCCAAGTCGTCACCGCAACGCAATCGACTGCGGCGGAGTCGACGACTGCCGAGACGGCCGTCGCTTTCTACGGAAACTCGCGGGTTACCCTCCGAAACGAGACGTTTCACTTCTCCGATGGGGTCATTTCGCTCCCGAAGAGCGAGGTCGGCTACAGCGGCGACGTAACCTTGGCAGGGCGATATAAGCTGGATTTCGACGTGAAATCGTCGGAGGGCAACGAGCTGCTCTCCATCGCGCAGTCGATGGGTCTGGCGCCAGAGCCAACGCTTCGCGAGTACAAGGTCGACGTGCCAGGCGCGGTCGCAATACAGGCTCGGCTTTCAGGAGAAGGCAACCAGCCGGAAGTCAGCGGGCAGGTGGACGCTGCCCAGGTGCATATGTTCGACCGGCTGATGGGGAAGCTGCGCAGTGGCGTTCGTGTCAATCGTGCGGTTCTCGAACTCACCGACGCCCAGCTGACAGGACCGGATTACAGCGCCGCCGCTACGGGACAGCTCCGCCTGCAGGATACATCTGAGGTTTTGAACGCGGCCCAGATCCGGGTCGAGAATATCCCGATCGAGCGCTTCTTGCCGATTCTCCGTCCCGATCTCGACTTGTCTGGGCGTGTTTTTGGTCAGGTCGCTTTCGAGGAAAAGAGCCGCGGTCAGTATGCCGGGGGAGGCGAAGTGAGAGTCAGCAGCGCCGCCGGCTACGAAGAAAAAGTGGAGGATGTCACCGCGGAGGTCAGTTTTGAGGGCCGCAACGTGGCGCTGCGGAACATCCGTGGTTCCTTTGCGGGCGGCCAGATTGCAGGCGAGCTCGCTCTGAACCTGCAAACCAAGGTCCTGGCAGGCGATCTGAGCGGCCGGAACCTTCAGATCCGACAAATCAGCGCCGTGCAGAAAAGGAAAGAGGTCTCCGGCCTGCTGAATTTCTCCATCAAAGGGTCCGGAACGCGCGAGAACCCGAGTTTTGATGTGAACGTCTCATCCCCGGCGGTCGCTATCACGAATCAGTACTCACTGGAGCGGGTAGAGCTGACCGCCCAGGTGCGGGGCGATCGAGCCGACTTCAAGCTGCAAAACTGGTTCAGGGGCAAGCCCTTCCATTTCCAGGGCGAGATGAGCTTGAAAAAGCCTTACCTGGTGGACGCAACCGTGCAGCTCGAACAGGTACCCGTCGAGCCGTATCTGGCCCTTCTCGGGCAGGATCTGCCCAAGCTGATCGGCACTATCGACGGGCATGCCCGCATCCAGGGGCCGCTGGAAGATCCCGGAAGCATGGTTGGTCAGGCGACGTTGGCAAGAGTCAGCGTGACCGTCGAAAAGTACTCGGTTGAAAACGCGCAACCGGTGAACCTTTCTTACACCGCCGGGCTGTTGCGGATTCCGCGCGTGACGTTCCGCGGACCTCAGACCGAGCTTCAAGTGGAAGGCTCGGTGAACGTACGGGAACCGAGGAATCTAAACTTGAAGATTGACGGCAACGTGAATCTGCTGCTGCTCAGCGGATTCATGTCGGAGGGCTCTTCTTCGGGTCAAGTCCAGCTGAATACGATCGTGGCCGGGACACTGTCACATCCCCGGGTTGTCGGGACCGCCAGTCTGAGGGACGGCCTCCTGACCCACCCGAGCCTGCCAACGGGGATTTTCGACGCCGAAGGCTCCTTCAAGTTCACGGCCAACCAGGTGTCCATCGACGAATTCGCCGCTCGAACGGCCTATGGAAGAGTTCAGGCCGAGGGAGGGGTGTTTCTTGAGGGTTTTCGCCCCACCCGTTGGCAGGTGAACATTTCGGGTGAGGGTTTGCGCCTCGAGTACCCGACGGACGTCGACTCGGTCGTCGATCTCGACCTGGACGCGGTCAAGAGCCAGACGTCCCAGCTTTTGTCCGGCGTCGTCTTCATCCGTTCGGCCGAGTATACCCGTACAATTTCGATAGCCGAGCTGATCCTCGCATTCACCGGATCCGGACCGGAGGACGTCCAAGGCAACCGGGGCGGAGGCCAGACACTCCTCAACATCGACGTCGAGGCGTACCAGAGCATCCGGATCACGAACAATCTGGCCGACGTAACGGCCAGCGGGGACTTCACCCTGCGCGGCACGCTCGATGACCCTGTAATCCTGGGGACGATCACCGTCGACGAGGGAGTGCTTCACTTGGAAAATAATGATTATGAAGTCACTCGGGGCACGGTCACGTTCAACAACCCGCGTCGGACTCGGCCGGTGTTTGCCTTCGAAGCGGAGACCGACATCCAGGACTACACGATCTCCGTTGGGCTCCGTGGCCCCCTTGAACAGCTGAAAATGTCCTTCCGCTCCGACCCGCCTCTTCCAACGGCTTCGATTGTCACCTTGATCGCGGTGGGCCAGACTCAACAGGAGCTCGGGATAGCCCCAACCAGCCAGAGCCAGGTCGGGGACCTGGCGGTCCAGGGAGCGGTGACGTTGCTGAGCAAGAGCCTCGGGGAACAGGTGGAGGCTCGGGCGAGCAGGTTGTTCGGGTTCGACCGGCTGTCAATCGACCCCTTTCTTTCACAGACTGGACGTGACCCGTCCGCTCGTATTACCCTCGGCAAACAGCTGCACAAGGGATTGACGGTCACATACAGCACCGACTTGGGAAACCCCCAACTGGGACAAATCGTGACCCTTGAATACAAGTTGACCGACTGGTTAACCGCGATTGGCACTCGTGAACAGGATGGATCACTAGCTGTTGACTTCAAATTCAGAAAGCGATTTTGATTAACAGCGGACGTTGTTCAAGGCAGGCGATTTGGAAAACCAGAGAACCAAGCGCCCGCTCGCACCTCTGGCTCTGTTCGGTTGTGTGCCTGGTCCTTTGTCTGGCGCCAGCCTCGACCCACGCCCAAGACCCGCCGGAGGGCAAGATCGTCACCCAGGTCGAGATCAAATCCGATGGACCGCTGAGCCGCATTTCGCTCGACGACGTTTCCAAACTGATCGAGCTGCGCCACGGCGAGCCTTACTCCCAGGCTCAGGCCAAAAACACCATCCAGCGCCTTTACTCGACTGCGCTCTTTCACGACATTCATCTGGAATGGCAACCGGAGGCGGGCAACACCATCCACGTCACCGTCATCTTGATCCGTCGGTACTTCATCAAGGAGGTGACTTTCGACGGCGATCTCGGTGTCGATGAACAGATCCTGAGACGAGAGCTGGGTTTTCGCGCCGGAGAGCCGTACTCCGCCGAACGCATGGAGGAAACAACCGCTCAGCTTGTCCAAACTTATCAGCGGTACGGCTACTACCGGGTGAAAATTCAGCCTGAATTCGAAATCCGGGAAGAAGCCGGATTCCTGCATGTGACCTTCAAGGTCGAATCAGGGGAGCGGGCCAAGGTCTCCGGCCTGGACTTTGACACCGAGGGCAATCTGGATATCAGCCAGATTCAGCGCCTCATCAAGACCAGACCGGGGGGATTCTATTCCGAGGAACAGATGGATCAGGACATTCTCGCAATCGAACGGCACCTGGCCTACCAGGGCTTCCTCGACCCGGATATCTATGTGCGAGGTGGAGCAGTCTACGAGCCGACGGCAAATACGGTTTCCGTAACCCTCAGAATCGTCCCGCGAACGCAAACACGCCTCGTGTTTGAGGGCCTCGACCCGCAAAGCAAAGAGGTCCGGAATCTCCCGCTTTTTACTGAGCCCGGTGCTGGAGAGGCGTTTCTGGAGGACAGTGCACAGATCTTGGAGGACAGTTTCCACTCGGACGGCTATTTCCTCGCGGAAGTGACTCACGAGCTGACCGGTCCGGAGGACCAGCGAGTGCTCACCATCCGCGGTGAAAAGGGCCGCAAATGGGAGTTGGAGGCGCCGCGGTTTGAAGGGAATGCCACCATACCTTCCGAGAGGCTGGTTCAGATTCTCGGGATCCGTCCGACTGGCGTTTTCAGACGGGGCCGATTGACCGACGAGATGGTCCAGAGGGACAGGGAGAGAATTCAGTCGTTCTACGAGCAACGGGGATTCATGGAGGTTCGGGTCGATTCCGAGACCCGGCCGGACTTCCCAAGCCGGGGTGAGTTGACAGTTGTCTTCAAGATCCAGGAAGGCCCTCAGTTTTTCGTCGATAGCGTGGAGATTACCGGGAACCAGCGGGTTGGGCGGGATGTGCTGCTGAGGCAAGTCGGCTCCCGGGCGGGCCAACCATTTTCGCCCTACCAGGTTGCCCAGGATCGCTCCAATCTGGTTGCAACATATGAAGGCCTGGGATACCGCGATACGGATCTCCGGCATGATATTTCCTATCCCCGCGCGAAGAACCACGTGGCGATCCGATACACTATAAAGGAAGGGCCCCAGTCGTTTGTCGAGCAGGTGATCGTGTCCGGGCTTCTCGACACACGAAAGTCTTCGATCCTGCGCGAGGTACAGATCGCACCCGGAGATCCTCTGTCCTTCGATCGGATTCTGCAGACGGAAAGCAACCTTCAAGACCTGGCGGTTTTCAACCGGGTGGATGTGCGTGAGGCCCCATCGTTTTCGGATCCGAATCGAAAGAGCGTCATCATCAACCTGGAAGAAGCCCGGCGGTTCAACCTCCTCTACGGTCTCGGTTACAGTTCCTACGGGGGCTTCCGGGGGACGTTCGGGGTCAGTGACTCGAATTTCCTCGGCCGGGTCAGGACGCTCTCTCTGGCTTTGCGAGGAGGCAGGCAGCGACAGAGGGGCACGCTTTCATACACGCTGGGCCGGGTGCTTGGCTGGAAGCTCCCCACCGTAGTCTCGCTGCTGGCCGACAACGAAAAGTCGGTTCGAGAGGAGATTGAGCAGGGCCGACGGGTCATCGAGGGACGCCCCTTCGACGCCTTCAGAATACAGGCAGCCGCTCAGGCGGAACGGGCACTGTCCGCAAGGGAGTCTATCTTTTTTCGCCTCAATTTCCAGAACGTGCGGATTACCGTCCCCCCCGAGCTCGCCTCCTCCGTGAAGTTTTTTCGAGAGGAAGAACGGCTTCGCCTGTCCAGCATGTCCGCGTCGTACCTGAACGACTCGCGAGACGACGCTGTCAATCCGCGAACTGGATTCCTGCTGAGCGGCGAGGCTCTCCTTTCGACGAAACTGCTGGGCTCGGAACGGCAGTTCTTCCGGATTCTTACCCAGGGCCAATACTACCGGGAAGTCAGTCAAGGCGTGGTCTTAGTCGGCTCCCTGCGCCTCGGGACCGTTTTCCCGTTTGCCGCAGACCCGCAGCTCGAGAACGCCGTTCCCATATCCGAACGTTTCTTTGCGGGAGGCGCCACAACCTTGCGCGGGTTGCCCCAAGACCTGGCAGGTCCACTGCTTCGTGATCCGGAAACCGGGGAAATCATTCTCGTGGATGAAAACGGGGTCCCTGACCCCGACGGCCGGCCGGTTCCGCTCGGCGGAAATGCGCTGTTCATTTGCAACCTGGAGCTCAGGTTCCCGCTGTTCTGGCTCCTATCCGGAGCTCTGTTCTACGACACCGGCAACGTCTTCCGAAGCATCACCGATTTCTCCCAGGCGGGGTTCAGCAACGCAATTGGCTTCGGGTTGCGCGCCAACACTCCGGTTGGCCCGGTGCGCTTCGACGTCGGATACAACCCGAGTCCGCCGGCTCAGGTCGGCTTTCGCGAGTGGAACTTCCACCTGACGCTGGGACACCCATTCTAGCGGCGATAAACAGTATGACTTCGACTAATTGGACATTCTGGACAAGGTGGACAGCGTGGACGGATACCTGCCGACCCTTGCTGTCTTTGGTCCACTATGTCCACCTCGCTGTTTTTCTGGCCCTGCTCACGAGCGTGCTACCAGCCCAGACGAACACCCTCGATCAAGTGGCCGCGTCAGTTGATGACGAGGTGATCACGCTGTCCGATCTCCGCTGGATTGCCCAGTATCGAAACCTGAAGGTCCCGGAGGACGAAGCCGGGAAACAGAAGTTCTACTCGACACTTCTCGATCAGCTCATCGAGCAGAAGATCATCGCTATGGAAGCGTCCCAGACCCCGATCATCGAGGTGACCGAGGAAAAGGTCGAAAACCAGATAAAGGCCTACCAGTCACAATTCCCGGATCTGGAGGCATTTCGTTCCAAACTGCGGCAGATGGAGATATCCGAACCTGAATTCCGGCAGATGATCCGCCGGCAGTTGTCGGTTAACGAGTTCGTGGAAATCCGATTCAAGCCTTTCATCATCGTCCTCCCGACTGAAATCGAGGAATACTACCGTCAGACTTTACTTCCCCAGATGCAGGGCTCCAACCAGCCTGTCCCGCCCCTTGAGACCGTTGAAGAATCAATCCGCCAGATACTCACCGAGGGAAAAACTAACCAGGAGCTGGATCGCTGGCTGCGCTCGGCCCGAAGGAAGAGCCGTATCATCAACTTGCTGTTTCGGGAAAACCCCTACGCACCGAATCTGCCGGAAGGACTTGGCAAGGGGCGGGAGCTTCGAACCATTACCGGGGACCCGGAACGTTAGGAAGAAGGAACTCAGTACTCTTTACGGGAATCCAGAAGCACGGTGACGGGCCCGTCATTCACCAGCGCGACTTTCATCATTGCCTGGAAGACCCCGCATTCCACAGGAACACCGTCCCCTCGAATTGCGCATGCAAGCTCCTCGTAGAGCTGCTGCGCTTCGGCTGGAGGCGCAGCCCTGGTGAAATCCGGACGATTGCCATGCCGGGTATTTCCGAGCAAGGTGAACTGCGAAACCAGGAGAACAGCGCCGCGGATATCCACAATGGAACGGTTCATCCGGCCTGCGTCATCCTCGAATACCCGGAGGTGAACGATTTTCCGCCGCATGTACGCAAGATCAGGCGCTCCATCTCCTTCTTCGACGCCCAGAAGCACGAGCAAGCCGTTTTGAATCCGGCCAACCACCCGACCTTGAACCGACACCGACGCCGTTTCAACCCGCTGAATGACTGCTCGCATGCGCTATGACCTGGACTCAGTGGATCATGCTATCCAGACCCGTACCCCAGCGTTCGTGCAGAATTCGCTCAAAACGGGGTAATAAGACTATGTCAAAGGTTTGCTGCTTATCGGGAAACATCGCAAGGATGGCTTTTTCCGTATTCCGGACCATGACTCTTGCCTCTTCCAACGTCAGGCTCGAGTCTTGATACAGGACATTGGTTGTGAGATCAACCAGAAACCGCAGTCGGCGGATCTTCTTCTCCTCTTCCTGAATCAGCCGGTCTCTTTCCTCTTTCTCCATGAAATCACTGTAACATTTTGACTCTGCCGGAAGGGCGACCCACCCGGCTGACCAGCTGAACAGCTGGCCTGCCGTATCTTCACCTATTTTTCACTTGACATTACACCTTTGCTTCACCTACCTTGGTTTCAAAAGGAGCGATGGATGCCCGTTACCCGCAGACAAAGCGAGGTCCTGCAGTTCATTAGCGAATTCCTGAATGAGCACGGCTATTCGCCGACGCTCGAGGAGATTGCTCACCACTTCGGGATGACCTCGCTCAATGGAGTCTACAAGCACCTGAAGGGACTGGAAGAGCGCGGGTTCATCCGGCGGCTCAACAAGCACGCCCGTTCAATTCAGGTGATTGAAAGAGAGACACGAGCGAGAAACACGCTTCCCCTGCTGGGCCGGGTAGCGGCGGGCCGTCCCATCGAAGCGGTGCCGTTCCCCGAGGAAATAGATGTTCCCGCTCACTTCCTCACGACACCGTCGAACTACGTGCTCAAGGTGCAGGGTGACTCCATGATCGAGGAACACATCGAAGACGGTGACTATGTGGTGCTGGAGCACCGTGACCGCGCCGAGAACGGAGAGATCGTCATGGCTCTCATCTACGGTGAAACCGCGACTCTGAAGAAATACTACCGGGAGGGCACCCAGATTCGGCTGCAGCCGGCCAATCCGAGCCTGAGCGCGATTGTTATCCCGGAGGAGCGGGTCAGAATTCAGGGTGTGGTGGTCGGCCTGATGAGGAAATACTAAGGAGCCGGGTTACACGGTTCACGGTTCAGGGTTGCACGGTTCACATAGAGGAACCGGAAAACCGTGAACCGGAAAACTCTGAACTCAGGAGGAGGATAATCACATGGTGTACCGGGTTGAGATAGCGGGGAGAGTCTTTGAGGGAACGGACCATCGGGAGCTCATCAAGCTCGCGGTTCAGGCACGGCTTCACGCCGCAAAAACTCAATGGCCCTGGGAAACTGTCGCATCGCCGCAGACGAACATCAGGATTCATCCAACGGAGAGAGCCACTTACGCATAAGTGATTGGGATATCAAGATTTACCTGCCTGCACAAGAATTAAGCAAAACGCTGAAACAGCGATGCGAAAAGGGCTCCGGGAGACGTTCAAATGGTTTTCCACTGGTTTTTCCACAGCAACAGTGGAAGATGCCTACACGCCTTGTAGGATTGCGGGATTTCGGATTGCCGATTGCGCATTGCGCATGTGGGGAGAGCTGGGAGGCACGCGGGTAAACTCGGAACTGCGGGAACGCGGAATGCCGAATGCGGAATAGAAGGACGCTGGCGGGCACCAGGAGCAAAGGGGATAGACCTGGTGAGATGCCTTTTTTCTATTCCGCATTCCGCATTCCGCATTCTCCGTTCGATTAGAGTCGGGCCGGTTCCTCTGCGTCACTCCGGTCTCTTGGCTTGGGTCTCTCGATCGTGACCTTGACCGACTGGCGCTTCTTGTCGCGAACGAGGTCCACGCTCAGTTCCCCGTCTCGGACTTCCGAGCTCAGTTCCGACATGCTGTCGACGGCTTTGCCGTTCACAGCGACGATGACGTCGCCAGCCTTGATTCCGGCCTTGGCCGCGGGAGAGTCGGCGCGCACTTCCATGACCAGCACGCCCTCCTTACTCGGGACTCCCAGGAATTCAGCCATCTGATCCGTCAGGTCCGATCCCTGGATGCCCAACCTGGGTCTTCTAGCAACTACCACGCCTCCGCGATTGCGCCCAAAGGGCTGGACCTGAAGATCGAAGTCCTCAATCTCGGGAATTCGCGGCATCTGAAAACGGAAGTTGCGACCGAGGTTGCCCCAGCTTTCCGAAACGGGGCTGTCCGATTCGCCGATCCTCACGGTCTTCTGCAACCTTTCGCCGCCTCGGATCAACGCGATCTGGACTTCCCGGTCCGGCGGAGTGTCGGCCACCAGCCGCTGGAGCTGGCGAACGCTCCAGACCGGCATTCCGGCGTACTCGACAACCACGTCCTTTGCGGCCAGACCAGCCCGCGAGGCGGGACTGTCGTCTGCAACCCGCTCCACGTAAACGCCGGCTTCCCTGGGCAGCTTCAGGTCTTTAACATCCTGCGAAGAAACGTCGCGCAGATTTACACCAAGATAGCCTCGGGAGAATGCGGCCGGCTGAGCCGTCAGCAGGGCGGTGCCGAAAAGGCTGATTACGGTAGATAACAGCAGTATCCTTTTCGTCATTCTTTCACTCCTTCTAAGGACTTACACGTAGAGCTGGCGGGCGAGTTCCTGAAAATGTCGGTCACATGAAATGTTGAAACGGGTTGCAGACGGACTGCGAGGCGGCTAACTTGTTAGAAGGACACGACGATTCGGCCTGTGCGGATCCGCCGAGTTAGTTATTGTTGTTGTCGGTTCTGATATTCTAAGAAGCCTGATGAAGAAAAACTGCCAACTGCCAAGTGCCTTTATTGTCCTCGTCTCGTTGATTCTCTCGACAGCCGCCTACGGACAGGCGGCTCAGACGCCCCCGCCTGCGACGCCACCGAGCGCGCAGGGCCAGCAACCTGCCGAGCCACAGGCCCCTGCGCCTCAACCGATAAACCCTGATCAGCCAATCGCCGAGATGGGCGACTACAAGTTGACCGAAGGTGATGTCAGCATCATCATCGCCATGTTGCCCGGAACGGCGAGGCAGAACCTGAACCCCGATCGCAGGCAGCAGATAATACGCTCCTGGCTGCAGATCGTGGCCTTCGCGAGACAGGCGACGGAGCTCAACCTGGACAAAGATGCGCTGCTCCCGAAACAAGTCGAGTTCTACAGAACGCAACTTCTGGCCGAACGCTATCAGCGGCAGGTCCTCGCGGATGTGACCGTGACCGACGAGGAGGTTCGCCAGTACTTCGAAACCAACAAAGAAAAGTTCGCACTCCCCGCATTGGTCCGCATCAGCCGCATCTTAGTGCCGACACGTGAAAAGGCGGCCGAAGTGGAACAGGCCCTCAAGCAGGGGACCCCCTTCGAACAGGCCGCGAAAACCCACTCTACGGACGGCGTCACCAAGGACAAGGGCGGGGACATGGGGTGGCTGCGACCCGGGACGACGGAACCGGTTTTCGAGAAGACCGCGTTGGCTACCGAGGTCGGCCAGGTGAGCAGCCCGATCCAGACGGCACTGGGATTCCAGCTGATCAAGGTCAACGAAAAACGGCCGGGCCAGCAGAAGACTTTTGAGGAGGTCCAGAAGGTCATACAACAGCAACTCCTCACTCAGAAGCGGCAAGAGAAGGTGGAGGCCATCTCAAAAGACCTTTTCGAGAAGTACGGACTCAAAATGAGCGAGGGTCAGAAGTAGCTCCGGAACGCCCAAAATTTGCAACTTTCGAGCCAGCGGCCAATCACTAGTGAGAGATAAGGATCGTGGTGAAACGAGAGCCAAGAACCCGGGATCGATCATAGATCCCGAGCGTTTGGACGCTCTCGTAGATGCAGGCAAGAACGGTGACGTCACCGCCTTCTCGCAGCTCTATGCGCTTTACGGAAAGAAGATATTGAACTATATCTTCCGACTGACGGGCTCGCGGGAAGAGGCAGAGGACTTGATGCAAGATACGTTCGTGCTGGCTTTCAGGAACCTGCATTCCCTCAAGGAGAATGCAAAGTTCCAAAGCTGGCTCTTCAGGATCGCGCAGAACAACGTGTTTCAGAAGTACCGGGGCAAGTTGCCGCAAATTGAGTCCATTGACGCCGAGGGATCGGAAAACTCAGCCGTTACCGAGCTTGCGAGCGGGTCGAAAGGACCCGAGGAAGCGGTTCTCTCCGCAGAACTGGAAAGAGTGGTTCAGCGAGTCATCGGCGAGTTGCCGGAAAAATACCGACAAGTCTTCGTGCTTTCCGCCATTCAGAAGCTGTCCTATCAGGAAATCAGCGAGATCGTCGGCCGATCGCTTGCCTCCGTCAAATCAGACATTCATCGCGCCCGAGTGGAAGTGAGGGACAAGATCAAGGAGTACCTAGGGGATAACTATGGAATGTCGAATCTACACTGAATCCCTAACCGCCCTCATGGACGGGGAATTGACACCGAAGGAAGAGACGGCGATCCGGACGCACATATCAGGCTGCCCCAGTTGTCGGGCCGAGTTCGAATCGCTTGATTACAGCTACCGACTGGTCGATCAGATCGACCAGATCGAGTTTCAACCGGCCTCCTGGCCGCAGATCCAGGCCCGGCTGACGACCTCTTCGTCGAGGGGCTTCTTTTCCAAGCTGAAATTCCCCGGCCTCTGGATACCGATAGGCGCCGTTGGCGCGTTACTGCTGGTGGCAACCTCCTTGATGATGCAGTTCCCGGAAGATCATACCGATCAAACTCGACAGGCTTTCCAGAGTTACATGCAGGAACGGCAACAGGAGATGATCAGCAGGGGTCTCATACAACCTACTGATCGAGGCAACCCGATTTTTGTTCATTACAACCCCTTCGCCGACGCAACCGCCAGGCCCAAGGGGAATCCTTTCCGGTCGGAGCGATAAGCGCATGTCAAGACTGGCTTCATTATTCACGATTCTGGTTGTTTCGACCGCCTGGCTGGTTGGTCAAACCGACTGGGAAAAAACCCGCAGCATCGCGGAGGCGCAGCATGAGATCGTCATGCTGGCCATTAAGAATAAGCAGTACGACAAAGTCCTGCCCAATTCCAAGAAAATCTTCGCGTTGACGTTCCCGGCCAACCGCGAGCACCTCTTGGTAGACCACGCCAAGCTGTCAAGCAGTCTCCTGGTTGAGCAGGCCAACTACCCCCTCGCCCACCAGATCGTGGACGAAGCGATAAAAGTGGTCCACAACAACAAGTCCAAAGCCGCCCTCCTCAAGGAAAAAGCCGTTATCTGCAGTCGCGAGGGGCACGATGGCGACGCTATGAAGTTCTTCGAACAAGCGGTTAAACTTGAGGAAGGAAAACCGTAACGCGGCTTCGAGCAGCCCGGCAGCCACACCAGGGGCGGTTCAGCCGCCCCTCAAGCTATGAAAACAAAACAGCCCGGGCAATCTCCCCTCCGGACCGATCGCAAAAGCGAATTCAAAACGGTTTCGGGTAAGGTCATCCAACCACTCTACTCCCAGGAAACACTCGGTCAGGTGGACTATGCCCAGGAACTGGGCGATCCCGGCCAGTTTCCTTTCACACGAGGCATCTACCCGAGCATGTACCGGGGAAGGCTCTGGACCATGCGCCAGTTCTCGGGGTTCGGGACACCGGAAGAGACAAACCAACGCTTCAAGTACCTCCTGACGCACGGACAGACAGGGCTTTCTGTTGCCTTTGATCTCCCCACCCTGATGGGCCTAGATTCGGACGACGGACTCTCAACCGGCGAGGTGGGTAAATGCGGGGTCGCCGTTGATTCGCTGGAAGATATGCTGATCCTCTTCGACGGGATCCGGCTGGACGAGGTCAGTGTCTCGATGACGATCAACGCCCCGGCGCCCGTTCTGCTGGCAATGTATATCGCCGTCGCCGAAAAGCAGGGCGTACCGGCCGATCAGCTTCGCGGAACTCTGCAGGCGGACATCCTGAAGGAATACATCGCGCAAAAGGAATGGATCTACCCACCCGAGCCATCGATGCGCCTGGTGGTCGACACCATCGAGTACTGCTCGGCCAATCTTCCGCTGTACAACAGCATTTCGATTAGCGGCTATCACATCAGAGAAGCCGGGTCGACCGCAGTCCAGGAGCTTGCTTTTACCCTCCGGGACGGAATCGAATACGCGGATTGGTGTCTGCAGAGGGGCATGCAGGTCGACGAGTTTGCACCCCGGCTCTCGTTTTTCTTCAACTGCCACAACGACTTCTTCGAAGAAGTCGCGAAATTCCGGGCCGCCCGCCGCCTCTGGGCGCGAACGATGAAAGAACGGTTCGGGGCGCGCAACGAGAAGTCCCTCATGTGTCGCTTCCACACCCAGACGGCGGGTTGCAGTCTGACCGCCCAGCAGCCTTACAACAACATCATCCGGACGACCATTCAAGCGCTGGCCGCAGTGGTGGGCGGAACCAACTCGCTTCATACCAACTCGCTGGATGAAGCGCTCGCCCTTCCGACCGAACAGGCCGCGCGAATCGCCCTGAGGACACAGCAGATCATCGCTCATGAAAGCGGAGTGACCAACACGCCCGACCCTCTTGGAGGCTCGTATTTCGTCGAAACCTTGACGGAAGAGACAGAACAGGCCGCCGAGGAGTACTTCCGAATCATCGATGCCATGGGCGGCATGGTGAACGCGATCGAAAGGGGCTTTCCACAGACGGAGATTCAGGAGGCCTCATACCAGTACCAGAGAGCGGTCGAAAGCAAGGAGCAGATTGTCGTCGGAGTCAACGAGTTCGTCAGTTCGGACGACCAAGGCCCGGAGATCCTGCAGATCGGACGGCAGGCCGAGGAGGCGCAGATCAGACGGTTGCGGGAAGTGCGGAGTCAACGGGACTCGCAGGCCGTAGAATCGAACCTGGATACGTTGAAGCGAGCAGCTGAAACGACCGCCAACCTGATGCCGTTACTTCTCGATTGCGTCAGGAGCTACGCCACTATTGGAGAGATCTGCGGAACACTCAAGGAAGTCTTTGGAACTTATACGGAGCCGGAATTCTAGCCACACGTGGGGGACCAACGAGGCATTGATGCAAATTTCCCGAATTCTGATCGCAAAACCGGGGCTCGATGGCCATGATCGGGGGGCGAAGGTTGTCGCTCGGGCTTTGCGAGACGCCGGTTTTGAGGTTATCTACTCCGGGTTGCGTCAGACACCGGAGCAGATCGTCAACGCGGCGATCCAGGAGGATGTCAACGCGATCGGGTTGTCGATACTGTCGGGTGCTCACATGCCTCTGTTCGACCGTGTCCTTGGCCTCTTGCGTAACCAGGGAGCAGACGATATCCTCCTGTTCGGAGGCGGAATCATACCGGAGGCGGACATCTCGGAACTCAAGCGTATGGGAGTCGCGGAGATATTCCTGCCCGGGAGCGATACCCGTGAAATCGTGAAGTTTCTGCAGCAAAGGCTTAGTTCGTGAATCCGGAGCACTACCCAGGCCTGGAACGCACTTTCCGTGAAAACTACCAGAGGCTGAAGGGCCAAGCCGCACCCGCCTTTGCCGTTCAGTTTTACCCGTATCGGAACCTCACGAACACGATTCGAGCCCGTGACGGGCGCATCCTGGTGAGAATCAGTGACATCCTGGAGGAAGCGCCCGAGCCTGTCCTGTCGGCACTAGTGGCAATTCTGCTCTACAAGCTCTGCCGTCGACGGGTCCCGCGATCCCATCTTGCGCTTTACCGCAGCTACGTCAACGAGCCGGCCACCAGAGCAAGAACCGATGCTATGAGGCGCCTCCGGGGACGCAAGCAGTTCGGGACTCCGGCCGGAGAGATTTTCAATCTCAAACAGATGTTCGACCGGCTGAACGCGGATTATTTCGACCACCGCGTTGAGGTCGCTCACCTGTCATGGAGCGCTCGCGTGAGCCGTCGCGTCCTGGGCCATTTCGACCCGGCCCATCGGGCTATCGTCATCAACCGGAAGCTCGACCACCCGCTTGTACCCGAGTCCGTGGTCCAGTACGTGCTTTACCACGAAATGCTCCATGTCGTTCTCGGCATCGAGCACTCTGCGGAGGGGCGGCGTCACTGTCACCACGCAAGATTCCGCCAGGAAGAACGCAGGTTCGCCCACTACGCACGGGCCCGGCAATTCATCCGGGAGAGCTTGTGAAGATTGGGGTCCTCGCTGACACGCATGGTGTTCTAAGACCTCAGGTACTCGAAGTCTTTCGCGGCGTGGATCGTATCATCCACGCTGGTGACGTCGGCTCAGCCGAAATCCTCACACAGCTGCAGGGGCTGGCAGCAGTCCACGCGGTCTACGGCAATTGCGACCGCTTCCCGCTGACCGAACAGCTCAACGATCGCGAGATCATCGAGCTGGAAGGAATAAGGACGTTTGTCACGCATATCGGCGGCAAGCCGAAAGAAATTCGGCGGTTTTACCCGGACGTTCAGGATGCCAGGCTGGTCATTTACGGCCATAGCCACCGCGCAAGCCGGGTAGAGGACGAGGGAACGCTGTTCTTCAATCCCGGGGCGGCCGGGCCCCGACGGTTCTCGCTGCGCCCAAGTGTCGGCCTCATCGAAATCCGGGACGGGCGGGTAGAAGCGGAGATCGTGGAGATCGGCTGACCGGCTGACCAGCTGACCAGCTGACCGGCTGACCGGCTCGGTGGAGAAATGTCTGCCAACCGGGCCGTAAAGCGGCGGATTCTGAACTGCGAATCCGCCCTACGACTGCTCGGCGTGCGAAAGCGATCGGTCGTAGGGCG
>Ga0105104_10000933_pt1 | contig 22763 bp, 23 predicted proteins | sample PPLLaktember2015_3_FD_87034 | JGI IMG/M metagenome (GOLD analysis project Ga0105104, IMG submission 87034) | Freshwater sediment microbial communities from Prairie Pothole Lake near Jamestown, North Dakota, USA - PPLs Lake P7 Core (6) Depth... | ecosystem: Environmental > Aquatic > Freshwater >... | reverse complement strand
GTTAGTGATCAGCAATGCCGCCACTGCCGGCAACGCCAGTAGCAGCCCTCCGCTAAATATCGATTCGCCCCACATGGCGATTTTTATCGGGCTAATACCAGCGCCTCCTACAGAAATAGGCATGGAAACAAAACTGTTAGCCATCGCAGTTACGATCATCAAGTGACCATCCAAACTTAGAAAAATCAGCATTGCAAGCCACACCAGAAATTGACTCACGGCAGTGCTCTGACCTTGTGACTGCGGGTCATAAAAACTGGCAAACCCTAGCCCCATGGTCATGCCGATAAGTTGCCCGGCCAACTCAACCGCTGAAAAAACCAGACGCATACTGAACCCTATCGCCAGCCCGATAATCAGTTGCTGCACCAGAATGAGCAAGCCTTGCAGCGAGAATATATCAAAATGCGGCAGCGGAGGCAGTGTGGGCATAATGATTAGCGTGAGTACGAGGCCAAAGCCCAGCTTAATATGAGCGGGGATGGCACTATAGCTGAGGATGGGGGCTGTTGCGATCACTCCCATAATTCTGGTTAAAGGCCAGAGCAGGCCGATAATCCAGGTCTGCAGAAGCTCGCTACTTATTGAAACCATGTTATTGAAACCATATCGACTTTACCGATGAACCTGACTGATTTATGCCACCTGCAATGAACTTTCCATCCCCTTTTCAAGAGGATGGAGTCTGCTAATTTTCGGACTTATCCTATTCAGAACTTTGTTATTAAAACCGCGGGTAACCCGCGTGTTCTAATTGGCCATGGCCGGTATGCTGGTAAAGACCACACGCATATAATCCACCATGGTAGTAAGCATCCATGGGCCGGCAAATACCAGCATCGCAAATACGCCTACCAGCTTGGGAATGAAAGATAGTGTAGCTTCGTTGATCTGTGTTGCCGCCTGAAAGATACTCACCACCAAGCCAATGACCAGTGCCACCAGCAACATGGGGGCAGCGATGAGCAAGGTAATTTCCATCGCATCCCTGCCAAGATTCATCACGCTTTCCGGAGTCATTTCGCTTTCCTCAACTCAGTTAAATTACCTCCAGCAAAGCTGGAGGCTTATTGGGTGAGCCCCTCAAGGGGGCGTTAAAACCTTGAGCCGCCCAAGGCGGCCGGGTTCTACTCCTTCCCCAATCAGGGGGAAGGTTGGGATGGGGGTGCGAATGATAAATTGCGCTGGTTTAAATTCTACCCCCACCCTAACCCTCCCCCTACAAGGGGGAGGGAATAGTATTGCTGAATTTTGATTTAAATATTATATAACCGACGTATAAGTCAAACCTTGCTGAGTCCCCCGGCATAGCCGGGGGATTACCTCATTAAATTATTCAGCCTAGTAAAAACTTTGCACCAGCGAGCCCAACAGCAGTTGCCAGCCATCGACCAGTACAAACAACATCAATTTGAACGGTAGTGCCACAATCGACGGCGACACCATCATCATCCCCATTGCCATCAACACACTGGCAACCACCATATCAATGATTAAAAACGGAATAAAGATAGCGAAACCGATCTGGAATGCAGTTTTCAGTTCGCTGGTCATGAAAGCCGGCACTAAAACCAGCAGCGGCACCTGTTCCGGTGTTTCTATTTTTTCAATACGTGCCATTTTCACAAAGAGTGCGAGGTCACCTTCACGCGTCTGCTTCATCATAAAGGCCTTAAGCGGTGCCGAGCCTTTGTCCAGCGCTTCCTGCATGCTGATTCTGTTCTCGGAAAGGGGCTGATAGGCATCTACGTAGATCTTGTCTATCACCGGGCTCATCACGAAAAAAGTAAGAAACAGCGCCAGCCCTATCATCACCTGGTTAGGTGGTGCAGACTGCGTACCCAGCGCCTGGCGCAATAGCGACAAAACAATAATGATGCGGGTGAACCCTGTCATCATCAGTAAAACTGCCGGCAAAAACGTCAGCGATGTCAATAGGATCAGCGTTTGCAGGCTCAAGGTATAGTTCTGCCCACCGCCAGCGGTTGGCAGTGCATTCACCAGCGGCAAGCCCTCGGCAAATGCCGCAAACGGCAGCATCAGCATACCCGCCAAAACCAGTGCCCCTAGCGCTTTTAGCTTATTATTATTTTGCATCTGTTTTCTCTGTAAACTTCTCGGCCAACTTATCAGTGGATCTCTTCATCCATTGCGCAAATGGATGAATGAAAGCACCCAGGTTGGGGTTTAACTGGCTATTCGCTTCGAATGTATTTTCCGCGAATTGCACAGCGCCAATCTCCAGGTTGGCGATACCATTCACTTGCCCGGGCGCCACACCAACTACAATCCAGCGCCCTGCCACTTCCACCACCACGACACGTTCGCGCGAACCGACACTGACGCCACCGACAATACGCACTACCGACTGCTGGCCGCCTGCACCGGGCAACATGCGCTTCAACAACCACGTAATGAGCGCCATCACGGCCAACACCACGGTGAGGCCCAGCACCATTTTTAGTATGCTGCCTGATGGCGATACGGCAGCCGTATCAGCCGCCACGGCATCGGCAACCCATGCGTTACAAGACAAGGTAAAAAAAATCAAGGCCAGCAAATTTGAATGGGGGTTCATGTTTAAATGAGGTTTCATGGGGTGTACGCTATATTTATTAACTCAGGAAAAGTGCAGATTAACGTTATCTAATCCCCTGAGTTCTTCGAAGATTGACTTTCACTTACGGTTGACTTTCGCTTACCTGTTGATTTTGCGGATGCGCTCAGCCGGCGTGATAACGTCGGTCAAACGAATACCGAATTTGTCATTTACCACCACAACCTCACCTTGTGCAATCAGACATCCGTTCACCAGCACGTCCATAGGCTCACCCGCCATGCCATCAAGCTCAACCACCGACCCCTGCGCCAGTTGCAGCAGATTCTTGATGGCGATCTTGGTGCGGCCCAATTCCACCGTAAGCTGCACCGGAATATCCAGGATAAAATCAATATCGTTATGTGTTTCATGCAGCTTGTTTTTGGGGGTGAATTCCGTAAAAACCTGAGCATTCTCGACATTTTTTCCTTGCAACACGGAAGATTCCTGGGAGACCTGCTCCTCCATCGCGGCACCCCAGTCATCTACGGGTTCAGCGGATGCCTGCTCTGCCATCGCTGCGCCCCAGTCATCTTCTACCTTAGTATCAACGCCGTTCTCAGTCGCCATAAGGTTCCCCTTTAATATATTCAGTTGAGTTGGATCTTAAAAGTTTCTCTACGCGCAATGCATACTGCGAATTAAACATTCCATATTTGCAGAGCATCACCGGCACGCCATCGACTTTCGCTTCAATCGCCTCGTCAATATGGAGCGGAATCACATCACCGACCTTCATGTTGAGCACATTGCCAAGCAGCATTTTAGTCTTGGCCAGGTCAGCCACCAGTTCAATCTCGGCGGCCTGTACCTGCTGGGTCATCAGTTTTACCCAGCGCTTATCCGCACCCAGCACTTCACCCTGCAATGGCGACGTCAGCACATCGCGAATCGGCTCTACCATGGAGTATGGAAAGCAGAAATGCATCTCGCCGCTTGCCGGACCCATTTCAAGATTAAAAGTAGTGGCTACCACCACTTCATTAGGGGTGGCAATATTGGCAAACTGCGTGTTCATCTCGGAGCGGATATATTCAAATTGTATGGCATGCACCGGCTCCCACGCTTTTGCATAGGTTTCAAACACGATATTGAGAATGCGCTGGATAATACGCTGCTCAGTCTGCGTGAATTCGCGGCCTTCCACACGAGTATGAAAACGGCCGTCGCCACCGAACATATTATCGACCACCAGAAATACAAGCGTCGGGTCAATCACCATCAGCGCAGTACCACGCAATGGATTCATGTGCACAAGATTTAGATTGGTGGGAACCACCAGGTTACGAATAAAGTCGCTGTATTTGGTAATGCGTACAGGGCCGACAGAAATCTCGACTGAACGACGTAGAAAATTGAATAATTCTATGCGTGCCAGGCGTGCAAACCGCTCATTGATGATTTCAAGCGTAGGCATGCGCCCGCGCACAATACGCTCCTGCGTAGCCAGATTGTAATCACGCGCGCCCTCAGTACCAACCGCGGACTGGTCCTCATCCTGATCATCGTCAACACCTTTTAATAAGGCATCGACTTCGTCTTGAGATAGAAATTTATCAGTCATGATTAACGTTAGCGCTGGTTACTGAATCACAAAAGAAGTGAAGAAAACGCCTAAAACTTTTTGTGGCTTGGTTCCGGCAACAAAAGGCTTCCTCACCTCGGCGGCAATTTGGCTGCTCAGTTGCTTCTTGCCTTCCGTAGTGGAAATTTCAATCGACTTCTTGCTGGTCAACAACATCAGCAAGCGATTACGCACGGCCGGCATCTGTACTTTAAGCAGTTCAGCCACTTCCGGGCTGGCGACTTGCAGTGACATGTCCAATTGCAGCAACCTCTCATCAGGCTTGTCCTGTAAATTCACGGTAAACGTGTCCATAGAGACAAAAACCGGGGTCTTTGCCGCCTCTTTGAGCTTGTCCTCTTTTTTATCAGGTGCATGCTCTTGCTGCATGTAATACCAGACAGCGCCGCCGCTAATCAAAGCCAGCACAGCGACAATCATGATAATGAATCTTTTCCTGGAAGTTACCGGAGCTTCCGCTTGCTCTCCCGATTTAGGATCCTGTGCCATCTGTTTGATTCTCCATTGTTGCCTGCACGGCAATCCATCAGTGTTATTAAGGTTTCATTATGAAAAAAAAATGCTTGGTAACATGCATGGATAAGAGGGGTAAAAAGGCGTTAAATTACGCCTTCCTGCCACTGGTTATTAAGGTGTGCTTGTATCGAATTTGCAGCATGCAAAATAGCATGACCATATAGTGATTTAGCCAATGACACACATCAGCAGCGATTAATCAGCATACTCAGGCAAAAGTATCGACCAGGCCATTAGCTACACGAACTGTAGTAGCTACACCACTTGCCGCCTCCGCTACCGTTGATGACGGGGTGCCATTACCTTGCTGTGCAGCCATGCGGCTCTGCGTTGCCTGCTGGAACGCCTGCTGCGACTGTCCACCAGAGCTTACATTGGCTTGACCCAACTGAATTCCGGATTCACTCATTTTATCGCGCAAATTTGACATCCCGTCTTCCAGCGCTTGCCTCACTTCAGTGTTATCCGATATAAACGTAGCGTCTGCCTGGTCATTGTGCACGTGGATCACCACTTGCAAGGGCCCCAGATCCGGCGGATTGAGTGTCAGCGTGGCAGATTGCTCACCTGCGCCTACCATCCACACCACTTTCTGACTGATGGCCTGATCCCAGCCCGACTTGCCCGGATAAGCGCTGATAACATTGGTGCTCGTTGCCTGTTGCATAGACAAGGCCGCATTGACTTGCGCTGTCGGCTGAAAGACCGCTGGCGTCACCACGTCCTTGCCGGCGCTGTCTTTGGCGGCAGTAAGCTCATTAAGCGTTGACCTGACAATAGGCGATTCATCGCTGCCTGTTTGCCTTGCAGCGCCCGGCAGCATTGCATCCAGCCAGCGGGTATGCTCTGAGGCCATATCGCCATCATGGATACCACCGGCATCCTGGACATCGTTATCCTGCACATTGGCATTTTTACCTTGCGACAATGCATTACTCAACATGGTATCCAGACTCTGCAACTTTTGCGTTGCCATTTCGGCCGTGGATGTCAACGGCGAATCAGCCTCGGTTACGGCCGGAGATGAAGCACCTTGTGCATTCAACAGCGGTGTCGCATTCATCAAAGGCGTTAGCATCGCAGGGTCAGGCATTGAGGTGACCAAGGTACTAACTTTGGCATCCGCATCAGGTTTGGTTTCAGCATCCTCCCTTTTAGCATCCAACTCATCGACAGGCAGTTTTTTGGAAGCAAGTTTAATTCCCGGGCCTGAATCACCTGCTGGGTCAATATCCGTACTGGCCTTGTCACTGGCAATTGCAGTATCAGGCAGTGCATGACCGGTTGCAGACTTGTTTTTCGGCCGAGCTGCCACATGCTCGCTACTGCCTTGTTTGGCTATAGCTTGCTTATCCGATGCTTGCTTGGCTGCAGACTTGTTTTTCGGCTGATCGGTCACATGCTCGCTACCGTCTTGCTTGGTAGCAGCTTGCTTACCCGACGCTTGCTTGGCTGCTACCTGTCTATCTTGGGTCTGTCTATCCTGGGCCTGTTTAGCTTGCACCTGCCTGGACAACATCATCTGAAATGATGTATTCGATTCCGCAGCAGCGGATTTGTCGGTACTGGCGTTATGTTTGTTCACAGCATCGCTCACATTTTTCAATGGTGCATTTTGTGTCGCTGATAATGATAAATTTTGCATGTGTTCAACTCCAAAAATTAACTCTTATTGATTTCAAATAACGATCCCCGCACCAACTATATCCAAGCGGCCGATTCAAGAACGCCCGCTTCTACTGATGCGCATGGCAAATTCATCCATCATTTTCTGGTCCTTCTTTTGCTCGGACTTAAGCTCTCGCTTGTCCGATCTCTGTGTCAGCACCTCATAGGATAGTTTTTTACGCTGGCTTTCCTGCCACAATTCCCGCTGCACTTTCACTTGCTGCTTTGCAGATTCAACCACAACCTGCTGGCCGGAAATCGCCTGGTCCAGCTTTTTAAAAAAATTCTGGAAATTCTGGTACTCCTCAGCACCGATACCGGTTTTCAGCATCCTGTTGAGCTTTTCAATATAGTCCTGCCGGTACTCGTGCAGTAAATTGCACTTACTCTGTTCTTCTTCCGCCACCTTCATGACATGTGCCAAGGCTTCGGCCGCCTGATCCACCTCTTTGGCGGCGATTTCCGTCAACATTGTCAACACGTTACTTGATTGCGTCGCCATATCGTTTCTATATCCAGTCTAAGCTTGAACGGCTCCCTGATTCCATGGAATCATCAGCCCAGCGCCAAGCCATCCAGCACATTGGAAAGATGATGAATACTCTCATTCACGTCTGCACGCTCGGCAATGCCCTGTTGCAAAAAGTGCTCAATGCCGTCATGTCTGGCAATCGCCTGATCCAGCACCGGATCACTGCCGGCTTCATAAGCCCCGACATTAATCAGGTCCACGCTGCGCGTATAACGGGAGTTAAGCTGCTTGAGCTTACGCGCGAGTTTCTGGTGCTCGGGGCTGGTAATGTTATGCATGGCACGACTGATCGATTGCTCAATATCAATGGCAGGATAATGGCCGCTTTCAGCCAGGCTGCGGCTTAACACGATATGTCCATCCAGAATGGCACGTGCCGCATCGGCTATCGGGTCCTGCTGGTCATCACCCTCGGTAAGCACGGTATAGAAAGCTGTGATTGAACCTTCGCCCTGCTTGCCGTTACCGGTACGCTCTACCAGCGCAGGCAGCTTGGCAAATACCGAAGGCGGGTATCCTTTGGTGGCAGGCGGCTCACCGATTGCCAGTGCAATCTCGCGCTGCGCCATGGCATAGCGTGTCAATGAATCCATAATCAGCAATACGTTTTTACCTTGGTCGCGAAAGTTCTCGGCAATAGTCGTAGCATAGCTGGCGCCTTGCAGACGCATCAGCGCCGGAGCGTCTGCCGGTGCCGCGACCACTACCGAACGCGCCAGTCCGTCCGGGCCCAGGATATGCTCGATAAATTCCTTGACTTCACGGCCACGCTCACCGATCAATCCCACCACGATCACATCTGCGGTAGTGTAGCGTGCCATCATGCCAAGCAGCACACTCTTACCGACACCGGAACCTGCGAACAGCCCCATGCGCTGGCCACGGCCAACGGTGAGCATGCTATTGATTGCACGTACCCCCACATCCAGTATTTCTTCAATGGGCGCACGCATTAACGGGTTAAGTGGACGTGCATTCAAAGGTGCGCTTTGCACGGTCTCGATTTTACCCAAGTCGTCCAGTGGCTTGCCTGCGCCATCAACCACACGTCCCAGCAGTTCATTCCCTACCGGCAAGTGACGCGCACGGTCTGAGGCCCTGCGGCGCGGCGGATGGCCGTGGCGTGGCTTGGGCAGAGCTTCAGCCACCTCCAGCGCAAACACCTTGGCACCCGGCATCACGCCTTCGACCCCGCTTTGCGGCATCAACAACAGACGCTCTCCATCAAAACCGACCACCTCGGCCTCTACCCGGCGCCCATTTGCCAACGGCACATAACAGGCACTGCCTATGGGAAGCTTGATCCCGGCGGCCTCCATCACCAAGCCTGTCAGTTTTGTAATGCGTCCCGCAATCTCCAGCGGCTCGACGATATGCAGGATCTCCTTGCAGTCACGAATGTGGTCATGCCAGCGCTGCTGATGCAGGTTTTGTGCTGGCAGCGCTTGCTGGCTCATGGCAACAGCCAATCATTGTTCTGAGCCAGCGCTTCACTAATTCTTTTCCACCGTACCGCATTGCTGGCATCGATCTGGTTGGTGCCGGTTTCAACCAGGCAACCACCGCGCTCGACATTGGCACCTTCCTGTATCTGCCAATGCTGGCTGGATATCTCCTCCGCCATGTACTCACGCAGCAAGTGTGCATCGTCATGATGTACCAGGATTCTGGCTGGTTTCTGGACATGAGGAAGGTAATGAATGGCATCTATCACCACCGGCAAGACTATGGACGGATCTACATTCAATTTTACTTTCAACATGGATTTTGCAATATCCAGCGCCAGAGACAGCACATCGTCCGCTATCTGCTCGTCTGATTTCTCAAGCGCTTCGCTGAAGGCTGCCATCAATTTCAGGAAACCCTGTTTATCTGCCTCGGCCTGCTCCCGGGCCTTTGCCATGCCGACAATAAAACCTTCCTGCATGCCTTTGGTGTAGGCTTCCTTGCGCACATTCTCAAAAATCTCCGCGATTTTTTCAGACGAGACAGGATCTTCCTTCGGCTGGGGCTCTCTGACCCTGATGCCCTTATCGGTTTCGGCGAACGAAGCCATCTCCCATCTTTCATAGGCCGTTTGCTGCTCTTTACGGACGTCCATATTAGACATATTGAACACCTTTAAACATATTTATCGTCTTCACCCTTCTTGCTGAGCGTGATTTGATTTTCATCAGCCAGCCTGCGCACGATTTGCAGGATTGTCTTCTGCTCGGCTTCAACTTCCGAGAGCTTGACCGGCCCGGTTGACTCCAGGTCATCCCGCATCATATCTGCAGCGCGCGTCGACATATTCTTGAATATCCGCTCGCGTCTATCCTCGGTGACGCCTTTAAGCGCAACGATGAGTGTTTCTGACGGCACCTCTTTCAGTATGATCTGGATACCCTTGTCTTCAATATCCATGATGTTGTCAAACACAAACATCTCATCCATGATCTTCTGCGCCATATCGTCATCGTAGTTCTTCAACACTTCCATGACGCTAACCTCATTATCCCCACTCATGTAGTTCATGATATTGGCCGTCACCTTGACCCCACCCATGGTTTGTTTCTTGAGGTTCTCGTTGCCTGTCAGCAATTTGGTCATGACATCATTGAGTTCACGCAAGGCGATAGGCTTAACCCCGTCAAGCGTTGCAATGCGCAGCATCACATCCTGACGCATGCGGTCGGTAAAACAGCCGATAATCGCTGCGGCCTGATCGGGCTCCAAATGCACAAGAATAGTCGCGATAATCTGTGGATGCTCGTTCTTGATAAACTCGGACACGGTGGGCGCATCCATCCATTTCAGGCTTTCGATACCGCTTGCATCGCGCGATTGCAAAATACGATTAAGCAGGTTGGATGCCTTGTCCTCTCCCAATGCCTTATTCAATACCGAGCGGATATATTCATCGGAATCCAGGCCCAAATTACTGTTCAGTTCTGCTTCAGACAGGAATTCCGCCACCACGGATTCCACCTGACCGCGACCTACCGATTTCATCGATGCCATAGCTGCGCCAAGTTTCTGCACCTCCTTCGGGCCCAGGAACTTCATCACTTCCGCAGCTTCATCCTCGCCCAATGCAAGCAAAAGGATGGCGCTTTTCATTACACCGGCATCACTCATTTCCGTTACTCATTTCCATTGGTCCTACTAGTCTCCATTGGTCCAGCTAGTCACAACATTGGCGACCAGTCTGGGATTTTCTTTTGCCATCTGTTGGGCGGTCACCATATTCTGCTCATAGGCCGGAAGAGCTCGCCCCATTGCCTCACCGCTCAGATTTACGATAGCGTCATCACCTTCAGGTGCCTTCAGCAACATTTGCGGTGGCGCTGTCAGCTTACGTAACATTGGCTTGAATACACGGGAATAAATCAATAACAACACGACAACCCCGGCGATAAAACGTAATGCATCCTTGGCGTACTGTATCGTTTCCGGGTTTTTCCAGAGCGGCACTTCCGGCAATATTTCAGCTGGCTCGTTCGCAAATGAGCTATTGACCACCGTAAGCGAGTCGCCACGCTCCTTATTGAAACCCATCGCCTGCATAGCCAAATCATTTATTTGCTGTTTCTCGGCATCAGTTAGCGGACGATAAGTGACTTTGCCTTTTTTATCCACGGTCTGCATGTTGTTCACTACCACGGCAACATTCAGGCGCTTGATGCCGCCCATGGGTTGCTGGATGTAGCGCACAGTCTTATCCACCTCGTAATTGGTGGTCATGTTCTTTTGCGAATCAAGCGGAGTGGCCGCTGCCGTAGCTGCACCATTGGCTGCAGGTGTCGTAATTGGCGCCGTAGCCGGTGCCGGCGGCTGGTTGGATAGTGCGCCGGGTACGCCAGCAGCGCCGCCGCCATTAGTGGTTTGCGATTCATTGCTTTGCATGCTGCGTATGGCCGCATCATCAGGCTTCTGGTTAGGCTTATAGGTTTCCGCCGCCTGCTCCAGCGTAGAAAAATCAATTTCCACACTGGCTTCTGCACGCACATTCTTGGCACCGACAATTGGCGTAATGATGGACTCAACGCGCTTGACGATACCCTGTTGCGTTTCTTCAATATACTTAAGCTGGGTCGGGTCCAGATTATTCGCACCCATTTTCTTGGACGTATCTGAAAGCAGATTGCCGTTCTGGTCAACCACCGTTACATTGGTGGCAGGCAGGTCGGGGATACTGCTGGCGACCAAATGCACTATCGCGCTTACCTGCTGGGCGTCCAGGCCACGGCCTGCGCGCAGGTTCAGCAATACCGATGCAGTCGGTTTTTGTTGGTCTCTTACAAATACTGAGGCCTTGGGGATAGCCAGGTGAATTCTCGCCACTTCGACCGCGCCGATGGATTGAATGCTACGTTCCAGCTCGCCTTCCAATGCGCGCTGAAAATTGACTTGTTCTACAAATTGCGAAACACCGAATTTCTGATTCTCCAATATTTCGAACCCGATATTACCGCCTTTAGGCAAGCCATCCGAAGCCAGCTTCAGGCGCGCTTGATGAACTTGGGCAGCCGGAACCAGAATAGCGCTACCGCTATCGGAGAACTTATAAGGCACATTCATCTTCTCCAGCGCTGCCACGATGGCACCGCCGTCTTTATCAGAATAGTTTGAAAATAGCACGCGATAATCAGGCTGCTGGCTCCACAGCCAGAACACCACCATCACTGCAATCGCTGCAGCCATACCGACAACCAAGAGTAACTTGTTGCCCATTTGAGGAATCACCCCCATCGCACTGCTACCAGCAAGGGCCGCACCAGTATCTGCTGCCATCATGTTTCTCCAATTTGCCACGCACTAAAGATCAAGTCTGGACCGTTATATTAAAAGCCAGCCTTAAAAGCAGAAACGCTACTATGACGTATAGGACAGTATTATGCTGACTGTCTAAATTTTCAAATTTGGGAATAGAGCAATTTTCATCGGCCTATTTACAGGCTCACCGCCGCCTTGAAATGTTAAATTAGCATCCATTAACTGAAGGTTCAGATGAAATGGAGGCAAACCATGAAAACAGGTGGAATTGATTCAAGCAAGATAGAATCCATGCTTGCACAGCTAAAGGCTGCCGCCCAGAGCCCACAAACCGAGGCTTTAGGTGGGCTGGCTTCAGCTGCGGGAGCCCAGAAAACGCAAGGCGCTTCAAGGCTTGATTTTTCCGAGGTATTGAAGGCATCACTGAATCAAGTGAACCAGGTACAAGTTGAAGCTGAAAATATGGGCAAAAACTTTGCCATGGGCGATGACAGCGTCAGCCTTTCAGATGTCATGATTACCAGACAAAAAGCCAACATCTCGTTCCAGGCTGCCGTACAGGTACGTAACAAACTAGTATCCGCCTATCACGACATCATGAACATGCAGGTATAGCTAACGATGCTGGAATGCGCAACATCCCATAAGAGATGTTATAAGCGCGCAGAGTCAGAATGTAACGCCTCCTGCATCAGACTGCCCCTCTTCCAACCTATGTAACCAAGCCAAAATCTCGGCAATCGCCTGATACAGTGCAGGCGGAATATGATCGTCAAGATCAACCTGCATCAATAACGCAACCAAATCCCTGGATTCATGCACAAACACATGATTTTCCCTGGCTTTGGCAATGATCTGATCCGCAACCATACCGCGGCCTTTGGCCACTACTTTTGGCGCATAATCACTAGACTCATAAGCCAGGGCAATAGCCTGTTGATTGGGATTAGCAGCGGGGTTATAGCCTTTTTCATTCATGTCGCACCACCGTCAAGGCATCCAGTTGCTGACCATTCTTTACGATAGCTGCAGCCAGGTTCTGCCTTTTGCTTTCAAGGGTATGCAGAGTTTGCGCTTGTTCGGCAAGAATATTGATGCGCATACGCCCATCAATCAGAATCAATCTGGCCGTTATTTTACCCAAGCGTGGAAAATGCAGGGTCATCTCGCTGGCAACCGGTCGCAGCTCATCGGCCGGGGGCGCGTCTGCGGCGTGCTGACCATCACCACGTTCGCTATTGCGCTGCCGCAAATAGACATCCCAACTCATCTCCTGCCCGGGCCAGATTTCGCCATGCCATGCGATGCGCTGATTTTCCAGAATCGCCAACTGTTGGGACATCAAGGCAGCAACCGGTGAAGTACCCTGGTTCTGTGGTTCCTGCATAATGGCCGCCAAACTGCGCACACCCTGAACCAGCTCACTCAGGTGTGATTCATAAAACAAACCGCTGTTATTTACTGCCTGCTTTAAATCCTGCGCCATGACTTGCGGGGACTTTGGGGTATGCGTAACCACTGCCGTAGCTTCATAGCGGGTAGATACGCCCTCGCTTTCCGCTTCTTTCAGGTAATGACCAATGAGATGTGCTGCCGGACTGAGGTCTGCCGTAGCCCCGGCATTGCTGGTGGAGTTCGCTACAAGCGAAAATGTCGGCAGTGGGCTATCGTGCATGTATCGTAGCGATAGCGTCTGCCCGGCCTGAGCGGCAAAACCAAGCTCCGCTTTAATGATAGCGCCTTCGACTTTCACGTTATAGGTAGAGTCACCCACTTTTGAAAGAATCTGGGCAACATAATCATGCCCCCTGACAAACGGTGCAGTACTTGAACCTGACGCATGGGTAGAAACCGGCACCAGCGCGAATGTCCGTGCCGGGCTATCATTGAGGTATCGCAGCAACAGTGTCTGTCCGGGCTGGACAGCGGCACCAAGCTCCATTTTGAGGATAGCCCCCTCAACCTTTACATTGTAGGCCGTGCCACTCGCTTTTGAAAGAATCTGGGCAACATATGCCTGCCCCTTTACAAACTGCGTGGCTCTATCGGTAAGCTCCTGTGTCGTACTCCCGATGCTTTCCACAGCCAGCACCGGCATTATTTTTGCCACCGGATTAATACCGGTGTTAATGCCTGCGATGTCGGACAGATTGAGCATCGTAACGAAGATTAAGTCACTGGCCGTAGAACCGCGTCAGCTTCTTTTCCGTTTGACTGCTATTAATCATCGAACTCAGCCGCGCCATCCATGGTGAAACCAGATTGCGTATCTCACGATCATCCGCAAGAATGCGCTTGATACTTGCCACCTTGCGTTGTTGCGCATCACTCGATAACGGTAATGCATCTTTCATCATTTTGAGCTGCTCGATATACTGGGCGCAGCTACTCTCCAGATCGGTAAGCCTGTCCCAATCCTGCTGCCGGGCTGCCAGCAACATTTGATTCGTCAGTTCGGCAACAGCCTCGCATAGAGCAATTGTGTTGTGGTATTCCATGCATTAGACCTTTGCTAAATTAGCAACATTGCGATTAGCGGCAATACCATCCTGACCCGGTTGTATTGTAGATGCCGCTGGTGTCGATCCGATAGCTTCCCATGCTCCCTTCAATTCCATTAACAGCTTAATGACTTCATGTGCCGGTTCCGGCTGGTTTCGAATATTGGCAACGAGCAACCTATTGCACATGTAGGCATATAGCGCGTCCAGGCTAACGGCAATCTCGCCACCGGCTTTTTTATCCAGGCTAAGCCTGAGACCATTTTCAATAATCAAGATTGCTTTCGACAACGCAGCGCCCTTGTTTAGAATATCCTTATTCTGCATATGCTTGATGGCACTATTACATGCGGTAATGGCACCCTCATAAAGCATAATGATCAACTTGTGCGGGCTTGCTGCGAGCACACCGGTTTCAATGCCAATTTTGGCATATACATCAACCCCTCGTTGTTTGGAACCAAACATAATCGTAACCTTTTAAATTATTAATTATTAGCGTTGATTGCTGCTATTTGCTGCGAGAGGAAAGAGCTGGTAGTAGACATGCTGGATAACAAGGTATCAAGCTTGGTAAACTGCGCACGGTACCGTGCCTCGACTGAGGTCATGCGAACTTCAAGTAAAGTGGTCTGTTTATCAAGACGCTTGATTGAGCTATTAATACCATCCGTCCGCGATGCCAAAATACCATCATCGCTCAGCAGGTTGGTAATAATGCTATCCAACTGGGCAGCATAACCCCTGGTAAAAGTAATCGTGCCGCGCGCGCCCAGTGCGCCACCCGAAACATAGAGATTCAACCCTTCGCTGGGGTCCCCGGCAGCACCAATCAGATTATTAGTCGAACTGGTGGCGGTAACGCCGTTGATGGTCCCTGTAGCCGGGGCCATAGTGCCGACCGTGACAGCGTAAGTGCCGGCCTGCGTTTTACTGGTGCTACCCGCATAAATAACCTGCGGATCCGTGGCTTTGCCTGTTGTAGCAAACAGCGTGGCAATATCACTAAAGTTGCTTGTCAACGCTTTTGTCAGCTTGGTATCATCAAGCGCCAATTGGCCACTGCGTTGAAATGTCACGCCTATCTGCGTGAGCGAAGTAATACTATTGCCACTGGTAATGGCTTTAGTCATTACCATCTTAACCTGGTTGGTTACCGACCTTGCAGTGGCATCCCCCAATAATGCACCCGAAGCTTTGCCGGTCTCATCAAATTTGGTCAGGCTACGCAAGGTAGTATCCAGTTTATTGTAAGCATCGACAAAAGCGGTTATCGATGCCTTCACTGTATCCTGATTATCCGCCACCCCAAGGCTCACATTGCTAGTGCTGGTCTTCAATAAATTGAGCGTCACGCCGCTTACCGCATCGGTAATGGTATTGCTGGCTTTAACCACGGAAATGCCGTCGATATCCAGAAGGGCATTTTTTGCTACCTGCTGTTGCGTCAGATTCTTGCCGGCACCCACACTGGCGGTTGGATCATAGGCCATTTGTGACAAACCGGCAGCATCCACATTGTTGGCATCGCTGTCAGCAACCGAAATCTTCAGGCTATTCACCTCGCCGGTGTCTTTGGAGGTAATCACCAGACGGTTGGTGGTGCCATCATTGACAATGGTTGCACTGACACTGGAATTGGAGGCATTAATGGCATCACGCACACCAGCAAGGGTATTGTTTGTACTGTCAATGGTAATGTTGACATTGGTCTTGCTGGCATTTGCCGTAAAAGTATTGCCGACAGAATCATAAGTACCGAAAGATATCGTCAACGTTCCGGTACCCACGACATCTGACGTATTGGCAAATCCGGGCAGGGCCAGCTTTTGCGACTGTGCCACCTGATTCACCTTCACTGCATAACTGCCGAGCGTTGCACTGCCATTCGCGGTTGCCGTAAACACGCTGGTGTCGCCTGATGTCACTGTCTGTGCATTGAATTTGGCGGCAGAAGAAAGGGCGCTTACCGAGGTCTGGAAAGTAGACAAGGCGCTTTTTAACTTGGCATACGCGGATATCTGGGATTCATAAGCCGTTTTTTGTGTCGCCACAGAGGTTAAAGGTTTTCTCTCAACCTTCATTAAACTGGCGACGATAGACTCTACGTCAAGACCGGACCCTATCCCTGCTGATGAAATACCCATGTGAATATCCTTTTAAATGGTTACCAATTAAACAACCGCTTGGCAATTAAATAAAACTCCAGTAAACCACAAAATTAAAATCCGGCTTGCCAATACTGGCTTACCAACAAAAAACTAGGCTGTCTGCCGAATCACCAGGCCTTGCAACCTATCCAGCGTCTTGGAGATTGCCAGCACTTCCGCATTTGGAATCTGCCTTAATGTAGCTTTGGTTTCCGTATCAACTACTTTCACCACCATGCGGTCAGACTCCTGGTCTACTGAAAACTCAACCGCCTGCAATGAAGGTGACACCAGCTCATTGAGCTTCTTGACTGCTGCATCCAGCTCAGCCCTGTTCATTTCGGCTGGTTGCTTATTTCCGAGTGGCTGCTGACCTTCAATCTTATCAACGGGCTTGAGCCCTGATGGGGTAAGCGGTGGAGACACGGCGGGACTAGCTAACGCATTTTGGCCACCCGCAATATTTTGCACGGCAGCCGGCCTATTACTGGACCCATAGGCATCTAAAGAAGTATTAAACATAATGCTCTCCTGTGTAAAAAGCCACAGAATTAGCGCTAATTCTGTGGCTCTTAAGCTTTATACGCTGTTAACGGTTAGCCTCTTAAGAGTGCTAACACACCGTTAGGCAATGAGTTAGCTTGCGCTAGCATCGCAGTACCGGCTTGTTGCAAGATTTGACCACGTGTCAAGTTAGCTGATTCCGCCGCAAAGTCCGCATCCACGATACGTGATTTAGCAGCAGATTGGTTTTCTACAGATACTTGCAAGTTACTTACAACAGATTCAAAGCGGTTTTGCACGGCACCCAATGTAGCACGAGTGGTGTTGGCAGTATTAAGCGCAGCATCAATCGCAGTAATGGCTGCTGTTGCACTAGCGGTAGAACTTACAGAGCCACTGATAGTAGCGGCAGCCACAGCACTCACAGAAATCGTGTCAGTCGTATCGGCACCTACCTGGAAAGTGGTCGCTGTTGTACCGAATACTGCTGCGCCGTTGAATTTTGTAGCACCACCGATACGAGAAACTTCCAGAGTTAATTGTTGGAATTCAGCATCCAGGTTTGCCTGGTCACCGCTGGTGTTACTACCGTTAGCAGACTGTACAGCTAGTTCACGCATACGTTGCAACGCATCGGTTTGTTTAGCCAAGCCGCCTTCAGCAGTTTGCGCAAAAGAGATCGCGTCGTTTGAGTTACGGATTGCAACTTGCATACCGCGCACTTGTGAGTCCATACGGGTAGCAATCGCCAAGCCCGCAGCATCATCCTTGGAACTGTTAATACGCAGACCTGATGACAAACGTTGCAATGAAACATTAAGCGAATGTTGTGAACTGGTCAAATTACGTTGCGTGTTTAATGAAGCGACGTTGGTGTTAATTACTGAAGCCATGTTAGCTCTCCTAAATTTAAATTAAAATTACGGTTACTGCCTTTAGCGATGCAAACTACTTTAAATTGCGTTGCTGTTATATCTATCAACGGTAAGCTTTTGAGAAAATTTAGGGTAGGACGTAAAAATTTTATTTTCTCTAAACTTCGTTTTCATTTCTTGCCGGTTAAGCAATCCTGATGTTAATGATGTCGGCTGTAATTTTTAAATCTTTAGGTTTTTTCATAATATCTGTGGCTTTTTGTATCAAACAACTTTAAAAAATCAATACTTCCTGGTTTGTGGTGGCTGCGACCTTTATTACTGCATCCAGCCATCATCGCCATGATGTCCTGTGTGTATGCGCTAGATTATCAATGAAGTCGGGGCTAACATATCCCGTGAAAAGATGGGGAAAAACACCCCAGACTCCAGAATGACCGAGATGGTCACTACAACTGGGCTGACGCAAACTGAGCCACTACACTTCAATCCCGTTTTTAGTTACTCAATGCTTCTTGAAGTGGTTTAGGACTTTTACCAACACCTGGTCAGCCGGTACGTCCATGCAGGCAAAGTTCACATTTTGCGGGCAGTGGTTTTGATAACAATATTGGCATTGCTGTATTTTATCAACCACAAGATCAGGGCCAAGCACACTTGGAGGTAAAGCCCCGGGAATCAGCAGTGAAGGACAACCCACCAATTTTGCCAACCACTGGCTTGAAGTCGCAACCGTCACCAGCAGGTCTGTTACCTTCAATCGGCCTAGTGTAGTTTGCATAGGGACACTACCATCAAATTGTCCCCAAACAAAAAATCCAGCTTGCTCCAGCTCTGTTCTTAGCTGCGCCGCATGCCTATATTGCTTGGTTGCTTTACTCCCGGAGCCTGAAAGCGCGATGATCTTTTTCCCCATCGCTTGTTCCTTAAAAGCCAGATCAGCCTCAACAGGAAGCGACACATCAACATCCCCATCGAAACCGCAACAATGCCGCAAATAAAACTCCGGATATGCCCCTGAATCAGAGTATTTATCCCACCATGGTATAGTCCAATCAGACATATTGGGGAAGCTGCTATCCAGGAACTGTGTTGAATCCTGAAAATATGCCTGAGACAACGCACGACTATGTAATTTCTGAAAAAACTCGTTGATTGAGTAATTAATGTAATTGCCGTGCAAAGAATGCCCGGTATCTTTCAATACCCGCGCCAGAAAACATGGCATAAACCAGGTATCAAGATTAACAATCTGGTCATATTGGTGTAACACCACCCTATCCGCAATATCCATAAAACTCTGGATTGCCGCATCAAGATCACTCGGCCACTGCTCAGGTGTCACAGCCAATACCGTATCCACTTCAGGAACCAGCCCCATCAACTCATTGCCGGCAGCATAGGTGAGCACATGTATACTTGATTGAGGGTAGTGATGACGAACCAGTTTGACTGCCGGAATAAGAATGGAGGCAACATCACCCAAACCCATCATACGAATAAGTAAAATCTTCATGAAGTTGCCTCCGGTGCATTACACCAAGCCTTCCACATAGCACGGAAGGCGTTTTCCAAACCATCGGTAATCAGCGCCGGTTGCGCAAGTGCCGACCCATTGAACCGCGCACGCAATGTTGCACGAACGTCCGCCAAGGCCGTAGGATTATTCGCCCAGTACAGGCCATTCTTTACAAAACCATCCTGGTCATCCGCCACAAAATCCGGCAAGCCAACATGATTCATGATGGCCATTGCGCCACGGCTGGCCATGTTTTTGCCATTCAGGCACAAAGTAGGCACGCCCATCCACACTGCGTGGCAAGTGGTCGTCACACCACCGGATGGAAACGTATCCAGGCAGATGTCCACTTCCTGATGCAACTTCAGGTAATTGCGCATGGAACTGCGCGGATGAAAAATCAGGCGGTCATGGGCAATCCCCTCCAGCGCGAACCATTCGCCAATGGTATCGTCGTTGCCCTCTTGCGGCATTGCGCCCAACAGCATTTTGGCACCGGGTAACGCCTTGAGCAAGGTTGACCATAAGCGGACAGCACTTGGCGTAATTTTATTGGGGCGGTTAAAACACGCAAATGTAATGTAACCGTTCTTGAGCGCAGGCAGCGCATTGACTTCCGGCGCCTCTACAGATGGCATAAATGGTGCATTAGCAGGCAACTGCACCAGCTTCTCGGTGAATTGGCCGTCAAACTCCCCTGACGGCAACAGATAGTTATCAGCAAGGTAATAATCCATCGCGCTCAAACCTGTGGTGGCCAGGTAACCGAGCCAACTTACCTGAACCGGTGAGGGCTTCATGGCAAAGGTTAACAAACGGTTGCCCGATGTATGGCCATCCAAATCCACCAGAATGTCGATGCCATCTTCCTGGATTTTCCTGGCGAGCACCTTATCGGATAGCCCATCCACCTTATCCCAATATTTAAATTTTGCGCGCAAACGCCGGGTGACATTATCTTCAAGAGAACTGTTGGCATAGGCATACAATGATAAATTCAGTGAAAGCGACAGATGATTAAGTATTGGCTCAATGAAATAAGCCAGTGAATGCTCTCTAAAATCAGCCGAAACAAAACCAATCCGCAGGCAGCGTTCAGGGTCGCGCTGGTTGCCGTGCCTGTGCCACGAAGCTTTTAACGGCAGTTCATACTGCTTGCCGAACCGGCAATGCTCATCAAACAACGCTTTAGTATCAATTTTTTCCGAATGCGAAAGACAGAACAGCAGATTGCTATAGCAGCTGGCGTAACCGGAATTCAGTTCAAGCGCGCGCCTGTAATTAAAAATACCGGCTTCGACATCCCCTGCGTCTTTTTTAACGATACCCAGATTATTGTAGGCAGCAGCATAATCCGGCTTAAGCTTGATTGCCTGCTCAAAGGCGCTTGCCGCACCTTTTAAATCGCCCTGGTTTTTCAACACCAGCCCGTAATAGCAATGCTCTTTCGCATCATCCGCGTTAAGTTCCAAAGCTCTCAGTGCAGGCAACCTGGCGTCTTTCCGCTGCACCAGCAGCGTATCACTCAAAATTTTCCAGCCAACCAGCCAGTCAGGATAATGCTGCACCAGTGCCTGTATTTTATTTGCCACTTCTTCGTAACGCTGCGCTGCAAACAAGTTGATAAGCTCTTCTTCTACAGCAGCAAAATCAACCTGCATTGGCGGCAATTCACCTTTAAGCTTACTTTCCAGCATCGCAGCCAACGACTCGACTTCTTGACCGGATAAACCAGCCTGCAAGCCGTAAGACAGCACAAGCTGCGCATCTTCATAACGTCCGGCCTGCATAAGTGCGCCAATATAACTCAACCAATATTGTGCTTGCTGCGGGGCAGTCTCCAATGCAGCTTTGAAAAACAGCAGGCTGCCATCGACCAGCCCGCCTTCCAGCGCCATCACACCCAAGTGATGATTGGCATCCGCTTGATCGGGCTGTTCAAGCAGAATATCCAGGCATAACCGCTCGGCCTGCTGTGCATGGCCATCCTGCTGCAAGGATATCGCCTGTGCCAAGCGCGGCTCAGCTTGCTTGGGCCATTGGGCAGTCATTACCACGCCTCCCGTAAACCCTGAAAAGCCCGGCACTCACTGAGCTTACGGTGGCGGTATAAAGTTCTTGCCTATGACTTGCAGTTATCATGCCAACTCTGCCTGATTTTTATAGAGACTCGGTGGTGGCTTTAGCCGCTATGACTGCAATATTGGCCATGACATCCGCGGGCAAAGCGCTTGCTATGGCATTCAAACCCCATAGCAATTCCCGCGAATACTCAAGCATCATCGAATTCGGCAATACCTTCAGGAAAAATCCGGCAGAGCCTGTCGGCTGCAAACCGGACTGGCGAATATGCCCCTCAAGAATTTCGAGCGAATAAACACGTTGATGCCCAACCATCAAATCGCGCTGCGAAAGTGTTTCCAGTGACGGTTGCAACCCCATAAGTACCGCCAACTGGCGATGCAGGGAATTTCTATTTGGCACCACAACAATGATCTTGCCATTATCGGCTAGCCATGTTGCCATCAGTTTGAGTATATCCTGAGGGTTATCTACATGCTCAAGCACATGTGACGCAAGTATGACGTCATAGCGGTCAACAGGCGCAAACTCTTCGAACAAGGTGTCAATGCACTGAATATTCGGGTGTTTGGCTTTTGCAATATCGACCAGTGTTTTTGCGCCCTCAATCATGGTCAGATGACAACCTGACTTCGCAAGCGCTTCAGTCACAAGGCCGTCACCGTAACCTAACTCCAGCACATTCGCGGCGCTTGGAATTTGCTCGAGTAACCAATCAATAAAGTATTCCTGACACAAGTTTTCAATATGTATATCGGGGATCGTGTCATTGGTGTGATAACCAAGCGCTATTTTTTCCAACTGCTCTTTTCTTGCGTCCATATCAGCACTTCCCCCATGTTTCGTAAAGTTTCAGCCCTTGCAATACCTGATGATTAAATGAAGAAGAAGAAAAACCGCTGGATGGTCCAAGTAAGGACATTGAAGGTGCCGCGCCGCGGGCTACAGACATTTCATCGGTAAATGTCTGCATGTTCTTTGCATTGGGTAACGCCAATGCATTTTTCAATTCGAGGATCTTGGCTATTTCCACACCGGCGCCATCTGTCACGATTCCAAGCGCCAGCAACTCATCAATAGCCAGCTGCTGCAAATCTGTCTTTACGCCAGGCCCAGCCTTTTCAGCCAGGTAATCAGTGTTAATCTCCATGACGATGCGCGCAGGCTCCGCATCAAGTGCCGCACACCGGCTCTGGTTTGTAATACGGTAGGTCATAATGTCGGGGTCAACAATGGACAGCACCGTAAAATCAAGTTTTAGAGCGCTGGCCGGTATGCTGAGAAATACCAGTGCAAAAGAGCATTTTTCATAATTCCCGACTTTTTCCTGCTGCCCCGCTACTTTTAGCAAATCACCCAGACTGCTTGACCATGCCATCTTGTCCGCTAAAATTTTTCCATGTTGATTAAAGGTAATTTCATACTTACCGTCATCCCTGCATGTTATTTGGCCGGGATGCTCATTGATGATGCG